>Ga0181519_10001821_pt1 | contig 18522 bp, 14 predicted proteins | sample PEATcosm2014_Bin_26_FD_121102 | JGI IMG/M metagenome (GOLD analysis project Ga0181519, IMG submission 121102) | Peatland microbial communities from MTU Mesocosm Facility, Houghton, MI, USA - PEATcosm2014_Bin02_10_metaG | ecosystem: Environmental > Terrestrial > Soil > Wetlands > Peat | place...
CAACTCGCGCCGTGGAAGACGGTCTTGCAGAACGTCATGTTTCCGCTGCGTGTGGCCAAAGGTCTCTCGCGGCGAGAGGCGCGCGAGCGGGCGCTCGAAACCCTCGACAAGGTCGGTCTTTCCCGGTTTGCCGACGCGTTTCCCCACACATTGTCGGGCGGCATGAAACAGCGCGTGGCGATTGCCCGTGCGCTGGCGGTGCGCCCGCGCGTGCTGCTCATGGACGAGCCGTTCGCCGCCCTCGATGCCCTGACTCGCACACGGATGCAGGAGGAGTTGCTGCGTCTGTGGGATGACACAAGAGTGACGCTTCTGTTCGTCACACACTCCATTGAAGAGGCGCTCATCGTCGGCAGTCGGATCGTGTTGCTCGACGGTCAGCCCGGACGGATGCGCGCCGAACTGGACGCGGGAACCTTCGGGCTCGACGACGTCGCGTCCCCTGAATTCCGGCGCGCGAGCGCGCGCATTCACGAGCTGTTGTTCGGCGAGCACACGCCCATTCGAAACACGTAGGAGACGTCTTGAATCCGCTTCCTCCCGACATCGTTCGTCTGCATTCCCCGCGTCGGCCCGAACGTATTTTCCCGCCGGCGCCGCGTCGCAGCGCAGGGGACAACGCATCTGACGCCACCACGTCGTCCGGCCACGCCGGCGCCGACGAGCGCGCTCGGCGCTGGGCCGCGAGCCCGGGCTTCTGGCGCAAGGTCGCGATCGGTATCGTCCTTATCGTCCTGTGGCAGCTCGCCGCGCGTTGGGTGGACAACGATTTGCTCTTGCCCAGCGCCAGTGCGACCGCCCATGCCTGGTGGGACAGCGTGGTGAGTGGCGAATTACTGGCACGCACCGGCACGTCGCTCTGGGTGCTGCTGCGCGGCTATGGCCTTGGCGTGCTCTGCGCATTCGCCTTCACCTCGCTCGCCATGTCGAGCGCCGTGGGGCGCGACCTGCTGTCGCTGCTCACCGGCATGTTCAATCCGCTGCCGTCGATTGCGTTGCTCCCGCTGGCGCTCCTCTGGTTTGGTCTGGGCACCGGCAGCTTGCTATTCGTTCTTGTCCACGCCGTGCTTTGGCCGTTGTCGCTGAGTATCTATACGGGATTCGAGTCCGTCTCACCGACGCTTCGCATGATCGGACGGAACTACGGGCTTACCGGACTGCGGCAGGTGGCATGGATTCTCACACCGGCCGCGCTGCCATCGGTGCTGTCGGGACTGCGCGTCGGCTGGGCTTTCGCATGGCGCACGCTGATTGCTGCCGAGCTGGTGTTCGGCGCCAATACGGGGTCAGGCGGGTTGGGCTGGTACATCTATCAGAATCGCAACGAGCTATACACCGACCGGGTATTCGCCGGGCTGCTGACGGTCATTCTCATCGGGTTGCTCGTGGAGCATTTCGTCTTCGACACGCTGGCGCGACTGACCGTGCGACGCTGGGGGATGCAAAGCGTGTGAGTGTTACGGCGCACGCGGGTGATTTCGATATCTGATCACCCCTGATGCCGTTATACCGATTCATTGGTTGGGTTCCGTCAGGCGATGCACTAACGTCATCGCACGCTGAGTCTTCAGCATCACCGGGAACCTTAAATGAACAAGAACGTATTGAAACGATGGCTGGTCGCTGCACTGGCCGGGATGACCACCTTCGGCGCGGCCGTCATCCCTTCGCAGGCACAGGCGCAGGAGCGGCCGGCCGAAGTGCGCCTTGCCTGGGCAGGTGCGCCGCGCGTCTGGGTGCTGGCCCGCGCCGACCAATCCTTCGACAAGGCATTCGGTGTGCCGGTGCGTTGGGTGCAGTTCGCCAGCGGTGCTGACGTGCTCTCGCTGTTCGCGGCCAACGCCATCGATATCGCTCGGTTCGGCTCGAGTCCGGCCGTGGCCGGGATCACGCAGCGCTTGCCCATCGAAGTCATCGGCATTCCGGAAGTGATCGCCACGAGCGAACGACTGACGGTGCGCAAGAGCATCGCGAGCCTGAAGGATATCGAGGGCAAGACCATCGCCTATCCGCCGAATTCCACGGCGCAATACGCGCTGGAAGCGGCGATCAAGGTCTACAAACTCGATCGTTCGAAGATCAAGCTCGTCGCCCTGAGCCCGGCCGAAATCGTGGCGGCATGGAAGCGCGGCGACATTGACGGTGCCTATGCCTGGGACCCGGCTAGCCAGCAACTCTCCGCCAATGGCGGGCACGAGATCTTCTTCACGAAGGATCTGCAAAAAGACGGCTATCTGATCTACAACAACTTCGTTGTGCGCAAGGCATTCGCCGAGAAGTACCCGCAGATCGTGACTGCCTTCCTCAAGACCTATCAGCAGAAGGTCGACGAGTATCAGAAGGATCCGGAAGCGGCCGCGCAAATCATCGCGAAGAACATCGATCAGCCGATCGATTCCGTGCGTCGCACCCTGGCGGGTCTGAGCTATCCGTCGGTGCAAGAGCAACTCTCCGATGCCTATCTGGGGAGCGGCGCATCGAAGCGCGGTGCGGGTATCGACCGGGCCATGGTCGATACGGCCAAGTTCCTGGCAGGGGCGGGGCAATTGCGCGCCGATACGATCCCGGCCACTTACTCGAACAGCATCGACTCAAGCTTTCTCGCACGAGCGTCGGCGCAATAACGTGCGCCGAGACGTCTCATCGGATTTCACATGAAATACGCTTATCGTTTGACGATCGGCGCCGCGGCGGTACTGACCGTGCTGGTTCTCTGGCAGGTCAGTACCACCTTTGGCTGGGCCGATCCGGTTTTCCTGCCGTCTCCCGTTGAGCTGGCCCGCACCACGGTGGATCTGGCAACTAACGGTTATCAACAAATCTCGCTATGGCATCACATTGGCGTGAGTTTGCTGCGCGCTGTCAGCGCGTTCGTGGTGTCCATTGCGATCGGCGTGCCGCTCGGTCTGCTCATGGGGCTCACGCCTGCGCTGAACGCCGTGCTCGACCCCTTCGTCCAGTTCCTGCGCCCGCTGCCCAAGATCGCATTGATTCCCCTGACCGTCGTGTGGTTCGGTATCGGAGAGTCATCGAAGTTCTTCCTTATCTTCATCTCCTGCTTCCTGAGCGTGGTCGTGGGCGCTGCGGCCGCCGTGGCCAGTGTGAGCCGCGCGCGCATGCTCGCCGGCCAGACACTGGGCGCGAGCCGCGCGCAGATATTCCGGCATGTGGTGCTGCCCAATGCATTGCCGGAGATTTTCACCTCCGTGCGCCTGTCCATCGGTATTGGATGGACGTCTCTGATTGCGGCAGAGTTGGTCGCTGCGTCGTCCGGACTCGGCTGGATGGTCATGAATTCCGGCACCTATCTGCGCACCGACGTCGTCATGGTCGGCATTCTCCTGCTCGGGTTGATTGGCTACCTGCTGGATTACGCCATCGTCATTACGCAGCGCGTGATGGTGCCGTGGGCGGGGAGGGAAGCATGAATCGCACGCCCGATATTGCACCGCGCGTGCACCTGAGCAACGTCAGCCGCACATTTGCCCCGGCGTCGCGTCGCCAGCCGCCCTTTGAGGCGCTGGGCGACGTATCGCTGGAGTTATGGCCGGGAGAGTTCGTGTGCCTGCTCGGACCGTCCGGTTGCGGCAAGTCCACCATCCTCAATCTGATCGCGGGGTTTGACCGGCCGGATCGGGGTGCCGTGAACATCGACGGACAGCCCGTCGTGCGGCCCGGCCCCGATCGCGGTTTTGTCTTTCAGCAACCCACGCTGTTTCCATGGCTGAACGTGCTCGATAACGTCACCTTCGGCCCACGCATGGCAGGCGTGCCGCAGAAGCAGTATCTCGATGATGCGTACCGCTATCTGTCGCTCGTCGGCCTGAAGGGCTTCGAGAAGCACGCTATCTGGCAGCTCTCGGGCGGCATGCGGCAGCGCGCCGCACTCGCACGCGCGTGGCTGCCCAATCCCGGCATTCTGTTGATGGACGAGCCGTTCGGCGCGCTCGATGCACAGACACGACTGATGATGCAGGAACTGCTGACATCGGTATGGGGCGCCACAAAGACGACGATTCTCTTCGTGACACACGATGTCGACGAGGCCCTGTTCCTCGCTGACCGCGTGCTCATCATGTCAGCGCGTCCGGGGCGGATTCGCGAGCATCTGCACGTGCCGTTCGAGCGTCCGCGCGATATTGAAGATCTTGCGGCAGACCCGGAGTTCGGCCAGTTGCGCAAGCGCGTGCTGCACATCATCCGGGAAGAGGCATATCGCCACGCCGGTCAGGAGGTCTCATGAGTCTCTTTCGCTTCGATTGGTACGGGCAACTGCGTGCGCGTGCCCCTGAACTGCTGGAAGACGCCGGCAAGCTCGCTGGCACCCTCGGTATTCCCGACGATCTGCGTGGCCGCTTCGGCATCTCCGGCAGCAATTCGAGCGCGCCGGGCCTGCTGCGCGGCGCCGTGCGCGATGCCATTGTCGAGACCTCCGGGGAATATCTCCCGCTCAATCGCATTGGCGACGAGATCCGCCGCGTCGTCAAATCGGTCTATGGAGACGACTTCGACGCTGCGCCAATCAACAGTGCCGAAGCGGGACTGGCCGTGGTGCACGACGCTCTGATCGCCCCCTCGCTGATCGGCCGGGGCGAGCCACCGCGCGCTCGCACGATCGTGCCGTACGAGCGCCACATCGAGCACCACGGCAGCTACGGACGTCCATTTCCCGGCATCTACAAGGACATCTTCGCGGATCGCGGTGCGACCGCTGGCGAATTGGGACTCTCCGGGCGCAGGGCAGAGAACGTTGACACCGTGTTCGTCAAACTGACGGGGGCACGCTATGACGTTCACGGCATCAAGTCCTACGTGTGCCCGCTGCTCGTGCACGTCAATCCCGACGCATCGCTGCACGCGCTGGAGCATGCGGCGAGTGTGCACGCTTCGGATCTCGCGGGATTTGCCACACTTGGCTACGATACCCCGGGCTGCGGCTATGGCGTGAAGGATGAGAACGGCGTATCGCGTCTGCACCGTGGCATTGGTGCACTCGCGGCGAAGTTCGGCGTCCCCTACATTGCGGACAATGCCTGGGGCACGCCATTCTTGGGGACCGACCCGCGCAGAATTGGCGCGCACGTGATGATTTACAGCACCGACAAGGTGATGGGCGGCCCGACGGGCGGTCTGATCGTCGGTAGAGAGGACGTGATGATCAACGTCCGGCGGGCGCTCGGACTGCACTCGGAGCGCTTCGGCAGCGTGTCGTCGCATGGCAAGGGGTCGCACATCGCGTTCGATCCGGGCAAGGAGGCGCTGGCCGGTACGCTGGCTGCGCTGCGGCTGCTGCGCGACGACCCGGAACCGTTCGTCGCGGCGGTCGATGCGACCTGGGAAATCGTGCTCGACGAGTTCTCTCGGGCCAAGGGGCGTCTCAAGCCGGGCATTCTTCTAACACGCTCCCTCAACGCGGGGGGCGTCGAAATCAACTATCAAGACACGTGGCGCAATGGCGAATTCGGCATCCCGATTTTCTCGCACGAGGATCGCGTCGCCCAGACGAACCTGTTCAACAATGCGCTGGTCAGGGCGGGGGTCGTGCCGAACATTGCCGACGACGGCAACATCTTCATCACGCCAGGGGCGGCTACGCTCGACGCTAACGGCCGGGTACAGGAAGACAGATTGCGGCTCGCCGTTCGCACGGTGTTCGAGACGCTGATTCTTCTGCAGCAGCTTGCCGAGCGAATCGAAGCCGATGCGCAGCGAGGCTGATCGGGCGACGTACCGAAGTGCACCCTCCCGAAGGCCCGGCGGGTCATGTTCTTTTCACCTGCTACGTGCTTTGTAAATGACGATATGTTGGTTCGGTGTCCGCAGGCGAACTTTCATAATGGCGCACTGATGGCTATAGACGGCAAACCCCGCTATCGGCCCCTCGCATCGATTGATGCAGCCTGATGAAAGTCGCAAGGAGACACCATGACCGCAGAAGTTGAAGCCACGCCGCTGCTCGCGGAACTCAACGCCGCCCGGGATCAAGCCCGGTCGACGGGTTTGCCCTTTGCCGGCAGCGTTTCACCCAAGTTGGCCTGGGCGCTCGTTGCCGCAGGAGACGCGTTGCTGGTCGACGTGCGCTCGGCGGAGGAGCGTGTGTTCGTCGGCGCTGTGCCTGAAGGGGTGCACGTGCCTTGGGCAACCGGGACGAGCCTGACGCGCAATCCGCGTTTCGTGCGTGAGCTTGAAGCGAAGGCGGGCAGCAAGGACGCGCTCGTGCTGTTGCTGTGCCGCAGCGGAAACCGTTCGGCACAAGCGGCGGAGGCGGCGACCAAGGCCGGATTCACGCAAGTTTTCAATGTACAGGAAGGCTTTGAAGGCGATCTCGACCAGGACGGCCATCGCGGTGCTACCAACGGATGGCGGTTTCGCGGCCTGCCGTGGCGACAAAGCTGACACCGCTTGACACCTTCGGCCGACACGGTGGGCTCGCTAGCTACCGAACCGATGACGATTCGAGACCTTACCGTCTTTACTGTTAGGGGAACACCATCATGAGCGCGCTCGTTCATCGGCTCGGCTCGACCATCCGGCAGTTGCGCGAGGCGCGTGGGTGGTCGCAGGAGCAACTTGCCGAACACGCCAGTCTGAACCGCTCCTACGTGGGGGAGCTTGAGCGTGGCGCGGCGATTGCCTCGATCGTCACTGTCGACAAGATCGCCAGTGCGTTCGGCGTTCCTATCGGCTGGCTCGTCTCGCCGGATGAAGTGCCGGTTCAGGCGGGGGCCGCGGTGAGCGCAGCGAGTGCCTCTCCAACGGCCTATCCCACGTCAGTGCCAACGACGTGATGTCCGATCCTCTTGCGTTCTGGTGGGTTTCCACAGGTTCTGACGGCTATAGCATGTTGAGCGGGCTGCGGGGCGTCTCGATAATCCACGCACAGAGATAAGCATTTCTGTTTTTCTTCTATCCACCCCGGAGTCACCATGTCGACGATTCAGAGCGGCCAGACGGCGCTCGGCGACAACGCAGCACGGCAACTCGCCAATGCCACCAAGACCGTTCCCCAGCTCTCCACGATCACGCCGCGCTGGCTGACGCACCTGCTGCAATGGGTGCCGGTCGAGGCGGGCATCTACCGCCTGAACGCCGTCAAGAATCCAGAGGCTGTGAAGGTAGCGTGCACCGAGCGTGAAGACGAGAGCACGCTGCCGCAAACGTTCGTGCCTTATGAAGAGCAGCCGCGTGAGTATTTCCTGAACGCCGTGAGCACCGTGCTCGACGTGCACACGCGCATCTCCGATCTGTATAGCAGCCCGCACGATCAAGTCAAAGAGCAACTGCGTCTGACGATCGAGACGATCAAGGAGTTGCAGGAAAGTCAGCTCATCAACAACCCGGACTACGGTTTGCTCGCCAATGTCGCGGAAGAGCAGCGCCTGTTCCCGCTCACGGGGGCACCGACGCCTGACGATCTCGACGAGTTGCTGACCAAAGTGTGGAAGGAGCCTGCATTTTTCCTCACGCATCCGTTGGCGATTGCTGCGTTCGGGCGCGAATGCACGCGCCGTGGTGTGCCGCCGCCCACGGTGAGCCTGTTCGGCTCGCAGTTCCTGACCTGGCGTGGCATTCCGCTGATCCCGTCCGACAAGGTGCCGGTCGCCGATGGCAAGACCAAGATCCTGCTGCTTCGCGTAGGCGACAAGCGTCAGGGCGTGGTGGGGCTGTATCAACCGGGTGTCGCGGGAGAACAAGGGCCGGGCCTGTCGGTGCGTTTCATGGGGATCAACAATCAGGCCATCGCGTCGTACCTGATTTCGCTGTACTGCTCGCTGGCCGTGCATTCGCCCGATGCGTTGGCCGTTTTGGAAGACGTGGAGATCGGCAAATACCATGACTATCCGGACACCTACCGCTGATCCGGGCGACGTGGGCCTGCCACACGCCGCGCCTCCGGCCGGATTGCCGGATCCTGCAACGCTCGCTCGCCTCGCCTCGGAGTTCTTCGCGGCATTGCCCGGTCAAGCCAATGCGCCGGGCGTGTCCACCGGCAGCGGTGCGGTCGGCAATGTGCCGTCCGCGCTGCCTGCCGCCGCACCGATCCTCGCTTCGATCGGCAATCCCGTGCCCGGCGGCTCTCCGCTTGCCGGCCCCGGTGGCGCTGGCACGGGCGTGCCGGGGTTGTCGTTGCCGCAAGGCAAGGTGCCGGGCGCGAATCTTGCGCCGTCCGCGCCGACGCACGTGCTCGCGTTGGGCAACCGCGCGCCCGCGCTCGCACCGCACGCGGCCGCGCAGAACGGTTTGCCCGATAACGTTGTCAGTATCGCGCCAGCACTCGAGCCGCGCGTTGGTGGCACGGCGCTGGGCGTGCCGCAAGCCAGCGGCCTTACCGCACCGTCGCCAGTCCCGAGTGCGACGCCGTCGCCTTACTACTTCACCGACGGGAGCCCGCGCGTGCCGGACAGTGACATTCGACCGGTCGACATGCCGCTGGTCGGTGCAGCAAACGATTTCGGTTTGCCGGGAGATGACACGATTCGGGACTTGCTGTCGGCCTCGGACCGAGGCCCTGCCCAAGGCGTGGCGCAACACGACGGGGGTGAGCGGTACTTCCTGAGCGACCGTACCGTTGCCACGCCAAATTCGCTGGGTCATGGCTTGCGTGCGCCGTTCGACGTCAACGCCATCCGGCGCGATTTCCCGATCTTGCAGGAGCGCGTGAACGGCAAACCGCTGGTGTGGTTTGACAATGCGGCGACCACGCACAAACCTCAATCGGTCATCGATCGTCTCGCGTACTTCTACGCCCATGAGAACTCGAACATCCACCGCGCGGCGCACGCGCTGGCGGAGCGCGCTACGGACGCCTACGAACATGCCCGCAGCACGGTGCAGCGATTCATCGGGGCATCGTCGCCGGACGAGATCATCTTCGTGCGGGGAACGACCGAGGCGATCAACCTGATCGCGAAGTCGTGGGGTGTTCAGAATATCGGGGAGGGCGACGAAATCATCGTCTCGAACCTCGAACACCACGCCAACATCGTGCCGTGGCAGCAACTCGCTGCGCTCAAGGGCGCAACGTTGCGAGTCATCCCGGTGGACGACTCGGGACAGGTGCTGCTCGACGAGTATCGGAAGCTGCTCAACGACCGAACCAAGATCGTCGCGGTGACGCAAGTCTCCAACGCGCTGGGTACCGTCGTGCCGGTCAAGGAGATTGTCGACATGGCGCACCGGGCCGGCGCGAAGGCGCTGGTCGACGGGGCGCAGTCCATCTCGCATATGCGTGTGGACGTGCAGGCGCTCGATGCCGATTTCTTCGTGTTCTCCGGACACAAGATCTATGGACCGACCGGTATCGGTGTGGTCTACGGCAAGCGGGCCATTCTCGAAGACATGCCGCCCTGGCAGGGCGGCGGCAACATGATTGCCGACGTGACGTTCGAGAAGACGGTCTTCCAGCCACCGCCCAACCGCTTTGAGGCCGGCACCGGCAATATTGCCGACGCCGTCGGGCTGGGCGCCGCGCTCGACTATGTCTCGCGGGTCGGTATCGAGCGCATCGCTCAATACGAACACGATCTGCTGGCGTATGCAACGAGCGTGCTGGCGCCGGTGCCCGGCGTGCGGCTGGTCGGCACGGCGCGGGACAAGGCGAGCGTGCTGTCGTTCGTGCTCAAGGGATATGAGACGGAAGAGGTCGGTCGTGCGTTGAACGAGGAGGGCATTGCGGTGCGCTCCGGGCACCACTGTGCGCAGCCGATCCTGCGTCGTTTCGGACTGGAAGCTACGGTCCGGCCGTCGCTGGCGTTCTACAACACCTGCGAGGAAGTCGACAAGCTGGTGGATGTCGTCAGGCGCCTTTCGTCGCGGCGATATTGATCCCGGTGGTTACGCCGTCGTAACACAAGCACGCAAGTCTGCCAGTATTTGTGTGACGGCAGCAAAAAGAAGTGAGGCCCGTGCCTGAATGGACGGGCCCCACTGGTTTATGGGGCGGTCGACGCCGATGCCTCAGAAATCAAAGCCCGGGCCGCCCGGGCCGCCCGGGCCACCTACGGCACCTGCCTGAGCGGGGCCGCTTTTCTTCGGCGCTTCGACAATCGTTGCATCCGTCGTGAGGAGCAAGCCGGCGACCGATGCAGCATTTTGCAGCGCGGTGCGTGTGACCTTAGTCGGATCCAGCACGCCAAGCTCGACCAGATCGCCGTACTCGCCAATGGCCGCGTTGTAGCCGAAGTTGCCGCTGCCTTGCGCGACCTTCGCCACCACGACACTGGGCTCGTCGCCCGCGTTTGCCACGATCTGACGCAGCGGCTCTTCAAGCGCACGCAGCACGATCTTGATGCCGGCATCCTGATCGGCATTGGCGCCGCGCAGTTCCCGTACGCTCTCGCGCACACGGATCAATGCCACGCCGCCGCCCGGCACAATCCCTTCCTCGACAGCGGCACGCGTTGCGTGCAGCGCATCGTCGACACGATCCTTCTTTTCCTTGACTTCGATCTCGGTCGCACCGCCCACCTTGATGACGGCAACGCCACCGGCCAGCTTGGCGACGCGTTCCTGCAATTTCTCGCGGTCGTAGTCCGAGCTTGCCTCTTCGATCTGCACGCGGATCTGTTTGACGCGCGCCTGAATGTTGGCGGCGTCACCGGCACCGTCGATCACGGTCGTGTTCTCCTTGCCGACTTCGATGCGCTTGGCTTGCCCCAGCTCTGCGAGCGTCGCCTTTTCGAGCGACAGTCCGGTTTCCTCGGCGATCACCTGACCGCCCGTGAGGATCGCGATGTCTTCGAGCAAGGCGCGGCGTCGATCGCCGAAGCCCGGGGCCTTGACGGCCACCGTCTTGAGAATGCCGCGAATGTTGTTGACGACCAGAGTGGCCAGCGCCTCGCCTTCCACGTCTTCCGCAATGATGAGCAGCGGACGTCCCGCTTTGGCGACCTGTTCGAGCAGCGGCAGCAGGTCGCGGATATTGCTGATCTTCTTGTCGTGCAACAACACGTAGGGTGACTCAAGCACCGCAATTTGCTTCTCTGCGTCGTTGACGAAGTAGGGCGAGAGGTAGCCGCGATCGAACTGAAGGCCCTCGACCACATCGAGTTCGTCGGCAAGCGACTTGCCATCTTCCACCGTGATCACGCCTTCCTTGCCCACGCGGTCGATGGCCTCGGCGATGCGTTGCCCGATCGATTCTTCGCCGTTGGCGGAGATGGTGGCGACCTGCGCGATTTCCTTGCTGGTCGTGGTGGGCTTGCTGATGGCGCGCAGCGCCTCGACGGCCACGCCTACCGCACGGTCGATACCGCGCTTGAGATCGAGCGGGTTGAGCCCGGCGGCGACGTATTTCTGGCCTTCGCGCACGATAGCCTGAGCCAGCACCGTCGCCGTGGTCGTGCCGTCGCCGGCCAGATCGCTGGTCTTCGACGCGACTTCCTTGACGAGTTGCGCTCCGATGTTCTGGAGCTTGTCCTCAAGCTCGATTTCCTTCGCGACCGACACGCCGTCCTTGGTCACGACCGGTGCGCCGAAACTGCGTTCGAGCACCACATTTCGCCCCTTCGGGCCAAGCGTGACCTTCACCGCATCGGCGAGGATATTCACGCCTTCGACAAGCTTGGCGCGCGCGGTGTCGCGCAATACGATGTCTTTGGCTGCCATGATTTGCTGAGCCTCTCTGAAAATCTGAAGATAAGTGGATTAGTTGATGACGGCGACGATGTCTTCTTCGCGCAGCACCAGAAGTTCGGTGCCGTCGACCTTGACTGCCTGGCCGCCGTATTTCCCGAACAGCACGCGATCGCCGACCTTGACGTCGAGCGCGATGTGACGCCCGTCGTTATCGCGCCGGCCGGGGCCGACGGAGATGACCTCTCCCTGATCGGGTTTTTCAGCGGCGCTGTCGGGCAGCACGATCCCCGAGGCAGTCTTGGTCTCTTGATCGAGACGTTTGACGATGACGCGATCCTGTAAAGGACGAAGGCTCATGATGTTTCCTTGTGGAGTCGGTTTTTTCGTGACGTTGGCACTCTCGCTTGGTGAGTGCCAGACTGATTGGCAGTATAAAAACGAGGTTCCGGCGCGATCCAATAACCGATTGTCCAATCGATATGCCTCGCAGACGTTAGTGCCTCATATCGCAATGCGTGCTTTGAAAAGTCGATTTGCTTCGTTGACGCGACATGGGGTGCCCGCTACTTTTCTTGCTTCTGAAGCATGGCCGGCGATGGCCTAATTCAACAGGAGCTTATTGGTGGCAGTGTTCGAGATAGAGAGCGTGGTGACGTCATTGCATTCCTCTCGACTTCGCTGGCGCGAGGCACAGCGCCGGTTGCTGGAAGCGGGAAGTCGAGACTTGCCGTCGCGCGAGCGGCTGGCGGAAATCGTCGATCTGCTCAAGGGCGTGCTCTACCCGATGCGACTCGGGCCGCACGAACTCCTTCAGTCGGGTGAGAATTATTACGTCGGCCACGCGCTGGCGAGCGCGCTCGCACAATTGGCCGAGCAGGCCACGCTGGAGTGGCGCTACAAAGACCGTCACGATGACGATATCGATGCGTCGGCCATTGACGAGCGCGTGCACGTGGCGATTCAGCAGTTCGCCTACCGGTTGCCCGAGATTCGGGATCTGCTCGATTGCGACGTCATTGCCGCCTATCAGGGCGACCCGGCGGCGGGGAGTGTGGACGAAGTCCTGCTGTGCTATCCGGGCATTCTGGCGATGATTCATCATCGTCTGGCGCACGAGCTGTACCGGCTCGAACTCCCTTTGCTCGCACGCATCATCGCAGAGCATGCGCACTCCGCGACAGGGATCGACATTCACCCTGGTGCTCAGATCGGTGCGGGGTTTTTCATCGATCACGGCACGGGTGTGGTGATCGGAGAGACGGCCGTTTTAGGGCAACGCGTACGCGTCTATCAAGCGGTCACGCTAGGGGCAAAGCGCTTCCCGTCCGACGATCATGGCAACCCGCGCAAGGGGCTGGCGCGTCATCCCATCGTGGAAGACAACGTGGTCATTTACGCGGGGGCGACCATCCTCGGGCGCGTGACCATCGGACAGGGCTCAGTGATCGGGGGCAATGTCTGGCTGACGCAGGACACGCCCCCTTACAGCAACATCACGCAGGCCAGATCGCGCAACGAAGCCGGCCCCAAACCGGACGAACGCGCCGCAGTGGAGCGAAACTACGCCTAGGCGTGGGACGTGGGTGGCTACCAACGCCACCGGAGCGTGCTTGCGGCGCGGGAATAGGACTTGCCGAACTGAGTCGGCTCGAGGTGCTTGCCAACGCGTTGAATGAGGTCGCGAGCGAGCAGGGCGTCGGTGAGGGCGTCCGACAACGGCTCCGGATTTCGCTCTGAAATGCGTTGAAGTGCAGCAAGGATGGCTTGCTTCGATAGGGTGAGCATGGCGAGCTCCCTGAAAAGTATCTGTAGTCGTCCGGTTCGCCGGGCCGCAGCGGGTCAGGCGGGTTTGATGTCGGACGCGTGCGGTCCCTTCGGACCCTGCACAATATTGAAGGAAACGCGCTGATTTTCCTCCAGCGTCCGAAAGGCTGTGCCACTATCGGCGCTGATGGCAGAAAAATGAGCAAAAAGATCTGCGCTTCCATCATCCGGTGTGATGAAACCAAACCCCCTGCTGTTGTTGAACCACTTCACGATGCCGGTACTCATAAATCACCTCTCGAATGTCCAACACTTTACCGTCGCAAATTACGAGGCATATGGCGTTGAAGCACGGACAACCAAGAAGGTCAGAGATCGGAAGTGTCTCGCAAAGATCGGAAGATCGATGCGCTATCGAAAAACGTCAGACTTGATGGCCAGTTCTACTTTTATACGCCGGTATTGATTCCCCAACAAGCGGTTTATATCGTCGTTTCAAATTAATTTTCAAAGAAAAATAAGTCGGTGCATTTAAAGATGGATATTCGAGGTCGGCGTTAAGTTTGGAAAATGGTTTGGAAAAAGGAGTGCGGTCATATTGAGGGCAAAAGACTGATCTGCACACGATGAACACGCCCGTCGTCGACCAGCGGGATGTCCTGATCGTTATCTTCCAGCAGGTGCCCGTCGACGGTGACGGACATGGGGCCTTGACTCTGGCCATGCAGATTCACGACTGAAATGAGATAGCGGGACTCGCCATACAGATAGCTCAGGCGATACCCACGCCACTCACGAGGAATGCAAGGCGCAATGCGCAGTGTGTTACCGCGTTTTTGCAGTCCCAGAATGGACTCCACGGCGCCGCGATACACCCACCCTGCGGCGCCTGTGTACCAGGTCCAACCGCCTCGACGCACGTGCGTGGACGCCGCGTAAATATCGCCGGCCATCACATAAGGCTCGACCTTGTAGGCATGCACGCCGGCGCGGGTGTCGGCGTGATGGATCGGATTGAGCATTTTGAGCATGTCGCCCGCGCGATTGCCATCGCCCAATTGCGCGAACGCGATCATGCACCAGGTCGCCGCGTGCGTGTATTGCCCGCCGTTTTCACGCACACCGGGTATGTATCCCTTGATGTACCCCGGGTCGCGCTCCATCTTGTCGAACGGCGGTGTCAGCAGCAGGATGAGGTCGTCACCCGGGCGCACCAGATAGTGCTCGACGGATTCCATCGCCCGACGCTGCCGATCAGGATCGCCCGCCCCCGACATCACACTCCAGCTCTGCGCGATCGAATCGATGCGACACTCCGCATCGCCCGCGGCCCCGAGCGGCGTTCCATCGTCGAAGTAGGCTCGCAAGTACCAGGCGCCGTCCCACGCGCCATTGTTGAGCGCGGCACGCAATCGTTCGGCATGCGCCCGCCATCGCGCTGCGGCTTCGACCTCTGCGCGCGCGTCGGCCAAAACGGCGAAGGGCAGCGCCGTGGCATGCAGGAACCAGCCCAGCCAGATACTTTCGCCTTTGCCTTCCATCCCGACCCGATTCAGGCCGTCGTTCCAGTCGCCCCCGCCCATCAGCGGCAATCCGTGGGTGCCCGTGGCGAGGCTGCAATCGATGGCGCGTTTGCAGTGTTCGAACAGCGTGCCGGTTTGCTCGGTGACCGTCGGCACATAGTAGGCATTCTCTTCGTCGTCTGTCACGGCGCGGCCCTCAAGATAGGGCACCGGCTCGTCGAGAATCTGCGTGTCGCCCGTCACCCTGACGTAATGCGAGACCGAGTACGGCAGCCAGAGCCGATCGTCCGAGATATGCGTGCGGACCCCTCGCCCTGAAGGCGGATGCCACCAATGCTGCACGTCCCCCTCGACAAACTGCCGGGCGGCTGCCTTGAGCAGATGCGCGCGCGCAAGATCGGGGCGCGTGTGGCATAGCGCCATGCAATCCTGCAACTGATCGCGAAATCCGAATGCGCCGCTGGCCTGATAGAACGCTGCGCGCGCCCACATGCGGCAGGACAACACCTGATACAGCAGCCAGCCGTTGAGCATCAGATCGGTCGCCCGATCCGGAGTCTCGACCTGAAGCTGCGTGAGAATGGCGTGCCATTGCGATTTGACCCTCGCCAAGACCTCGGCGGGCGATGTCGCGCGATACTGCTGAACGTATTGCCTTGCGGCGTCCCGGTCGCTTGCCTGCCCCAGCATAAAGGTGAGTTCGATACGCTCGCCGGCACCCAGTGTGATCTGCGTGAGCAGCACGCCGCAGGGGTCCATGCCCGCGCCGGTCGCACCGCTGAGTACCGCATCGGGCATCATCCCGGCGGGATGGTCGAGGTCTCCATTGCGGCCGATGAACTCCGTGCGGTCGCCGGTCCAGCCGGTCTGGTCGCCGCGCCAGTCGATAAAGGCGACTCGCTTACCAAACTCGGCGCTCCACGCATTGGTCGCAAACATGGCGCCCGTGAGCGGATCGATCTCGGACACGACGAACGGCGCATTGCGAGCGCGCTCGGCGCCCAGCACCCATTCGACGTAGGCCGCAACGGAGAGCCTGCGCGGCCGTTTCGTAAGGTTTTCGATGGTTAGCGTGGAGAGCTTCACCGGGTCGTGCCAACTCACGAACTGCACGAGTTCGGTCTTGATGCCATGCACGGCATGCTCGAAACGGCTATAGCCAAATCCGTGAGAGGCGATGTAACGCGTGTTCTCCAGCCGGATGGGCGCGGCGGTCGGGCTCCACAGATGGCCTGTGTCGTCGTCGCGCAGATAGAACGCCTCTGCACAAGGATCGACGACAGGATCGTTCGACCATGGAGTCAACTGATTCTCCTGACTATTGCACGACCACGTGTAGCCGCCCCCTGACTCCGAGACCTGGAAACCAAAGTCCGGATTGGCGATGATGTTGACCCACGGTGCGGGCGTGCGTTGGCCGGGGCCAAGCACTGTCACATATTCGCGCCCCTGGTCGGCAAACCCGCCCAGCCCATTGAAATACTCCAGTGCAGGGGCGGCCAACGGCGTGTCCGGGAAATCATCGCCGCGTGTGCTGTATAGCCGCGTGATGCCGGTCGGCTTGCGAACCTCGCTGCGGCCCATGCGCACCACTTGCTCTTCCAGGCTGCCTTGCCTCGCCCCGGCAAGCACGACACGCGCGGCACTCAGCAACAAGGTGAGCTCCGCAGCTTCGAGGCCGTCTGCGCGAATCACGGAAATACCGCCATGCCCGGCGCCGTGCGCGGGCGTGACTTGCGTGCCGCTTACCATCGTCTGGAGCGCAGTTTGCAAATCCTGGACATACGAGACCTTGCGCTCATTGAGAATGATGAGGTCGACCGGGAGCCCTTTGTCCTGCCAATATTCGTGAGCGCGCAGCAACTGCCTGACAATGTCGCGATCGTCCGGATCGTCCACGCGGACCAGCACGATCGGCAGATCACCGGAAATGCCGAAGCGCCACAGCGATGGCGCACTGAGTGTGTTGCGCTTGAGCACCTCGAGCGCCGGACGCATGGCAGGGTCGACGTACAGCACCCGGTTGGCGATGAACTGGAAGAGATGCGCGTCATCGGCGGTAATGCCCAGATAGTGCAGATTGACCTGTCCCTGTGTCCACGCCAATGTCGAGATGCGCTGGAAGCTGGCCGGGTCGTGATACTTGTCGGTGAGGTCGAGCAATAACTCGCGGTTTGGCGCCACCATCGTGGAGAACACCAGATGTTCGGTCGCGCCGGGGGCAACGGTTATGCGCGTGCGCAGGCTGAAGATCGGGTCGAGCACCGGGCCGACCGTATTCGAGAGCGGACGTCCGTCCATGACCGCCACCGGATTGCGGATGGTACGCCCGCGTGTGATGAAACGTGCCCGATCCGTCTCATAGCCCACGTTGCCGCCATGCGTCGTTCTGGCAAGCACGTGCGCTGCCCATAGGGGGGTATCGGTGCCGCCGCGAGCGCGGCGCATGGCGAGCAGGCCCTGCACTTCGGGCAGGTATTCCGTCTGGACGAACAAGTTCGAAAACGCGGGATGCGCCGTGTCGCTCGCCATCGGTGCGAGCACGACCTCGGCGTAAGAGGTGACTTCTATTTCACGCGCCTGCTGGCCCGTATTCGTCATCGACAATCGCCGGACTTCGGCATTGTCTTCGGGGGATACGATGATTTCGAGCGTCGTGACGAGCGACCCCTCGCGCCGCACAATGCTGGCACGATCCTCGGAAAACGCCACGTCGTAGCTGTCGGGCTCGGTGCCGACAGGCTGGAACGCCGCAGACCAGACGGCGTCGTTGCCCATGTCCCGCAAGAACAGGTAGCTGCCCCAGGGGTCGCGCGTGAGGTCCTCGCGCCAGCGGGTCACGGCCGCTTTACCGCAGAGGCTGTATCCGGAACCGGCAGCGCTCACCATGACCGAATACTCGCCGTTGGACAGCAAGTGCGTGGCGGGCGGCGTCTGCGCGGCAGAATAGAAACGACGCATGACCGGCGCGATCGCCTCGACGCCCAACGGCGTATCGGCAATGTCCGGCGCGAGATCGACCGCGCTGATTTCGCGCGGATTCGCTTCATGCAGCAGCAGGTCGGCCGCGCGCACCACCGCCTGCCGATGGAAACGTTGCCGCATCACGTCGCCGAACAGCACGTTCGACAGCGCGACGAGCGACATGCCCTGATGATGGGCCATGTAGGTGCGAACGGGCACAGCGTCACAGTTCTTCGGCAGACGCGAGGGCGTGTAGTCGATGGCGTCGTAGTAGCCGAAGACGCCACGCGCACCAACGGCGTCAAGCCGCTTCAGATTGGCGATGGCGCGCGGCACATCGTACATGGCCGCGAGCATCGTGGCGTAAGGCGCGATGACCAGAGACCGGGCCAGCCCGCGTTTCAATGCCAGCTCAGGCACGCCGAAATCGGCGTATTGGTACGTCAGCGCGCGATCCCGTATGTTGCAGGCCGACTCGGAGATGCCCCACGGCACGTTGCGCTCTTTGCCATAAGCGATCTGACTCGACACGGCTAGCGCGCACGTTGAGTCCAGCAGGCTTCGATGCGGATAGTCCATCACCAGCGAGGGCATCAGGTATTCGAACATCGAGCCCGACCAAGACATCAGCACTGCGGCGTCGCCGTAGGGTGCCATGATGCGGCCGAGCCGGAACCAGTGCGTGGCCGGCACG
>Ga0181519_10001822_pt1 | contig 18515 bp, 18 predicted proteins | sample PEATcosm2014_Bin_26_FD_121102 | JGI IMG/M metagenome (GOLD analysis project Ga0181519, IMG submission 121102) | Peatland microbial communities from MTU Mesocosm Facility, Houghton, MI, USA - PEATcosm2014_Bin02_10_metaG | ecosystem: Environmental > Terrestrial > Soil > Wetlands > Peat | place...
ACCACGGCGTAGAGCGAGCCGTAGTTGAGCCGGACGCTCTCGTGCTTGTTGCGCTGACGCAGCGTGGTCGCCACCTCGTAGGGGTGCATGGGCCGCTCGTACAGCGTGATCAGCACGGCCAGGGCCAGCGGGTTGGATCGGTTCCGAGCAGCCATTCGGTATCTCCCAACAAGGGTACTCTCACCAGAGTAGTCTGAGTCAATGCCATGGGTCAAGGAATCTGGGGGCCCGACCGGCGGTGCCGTCGGTCCGTCGACCCGGCCCCCGGCATCACCGGCGGAGTCAGCGCCACGCCCGAGCCGGGCTCCGGGCGAACGTCCGGCCCCCGCTCACGTATGCTCCTGCGACGGGAACAACCATGAGAACTGGGGCCGGTCCGGGCGACGGGACGCCAGGTCGACTGCGGTGTTCCTGCTGGAGAGGTGCGAGAGCGGCCGAATCGGACTCACTGCTAATGAGTTGACTGGGGGAACCCGGTCCGAGGGTTCAAATCCCTCCCTCTCCGCGGCTTTGCCGGCCCTTCTGGGGGGCGGCCACGCCTGTGGACGGCGGCCGGTCCCGGCCGATGGCCGGCAGGCGCCGCCCGGAGGTCAGACGAGGCCAGGGGTGGCTCCGACTAGGGGAGAAGGCATGGGCGAGAGCCGCTACTGGCTCCACACCCTCGGGTGTCCAAAGAACCAGGTGGATTCGGACAAGCTGGCCGGCCGCCTGCAGGCCGACGGCCTGGCGCCGGCTGCCTCCCCCGCCGAGGCCGACCTGGTGGTCGTCAACACCTGCGCCTTCATCGAGGCGGCTCGCCAGGAGTCGGTGGACGCCGTTCTCGACCTGGCCTCGGCCCGCCGACCCGGGGCCCGCCTGGTGGTCACCGGCTGCATGGCCGAGCGCTACGGCGACGAGCTGGCGGCGGCCCTGCCCGAGGTCGACCTGGTGGCCGGGTTCGGCCAACCGCTGGTCCCCGCCGACGCCCGGTCGGCGGACCCGGTGCCCGTCTCCCTCGGACCGCCCGCCCGGCGGGCGGCCGGCCCGGCCGACGCCCGGTTCGACCTGTTGTCCCTGCCCCGGCCGGCCTCGGACACCCCCTGGGCCTACGTCAAGGTGGCTGAGGGCTGCGACCGGATCTGCGGGTTCTGCGCCATCCCGTCGTTCCGGGGCCGCCAGCGTTCCCGGACCGCCGCCGACGTGCTGGCCGAGGTGGCCGCCCTGGTGGCCGGCGACGGGACCCGTCCCGGGGTGCGCGAGATCGTGCTGGTGGCCCAGGACCTGGCCTCCTACGGGATGGACCGCTCGGCCGGGGCCGGGCCCCGGACCGGCGGGACCCAACCGCTCGTCGCCCTGGTCCGGGCGGTGACCGACCTGGTCGAACGGACCCGCCTCTTGTACCTGTACCCGTCGGGTCTGAGCGACGATCTGGTCTCGGCGGTCATCGACACCGGGGTGCCGTACTTCGACCTCTCCCTCCAGCACGTCTCGCGCCCGCTGGTCGCCCGCATGCGCCGGTGGGGCGACGGGGAGCGGTTCTTGAACCGCATCGCCGAGATCCGCCGGGCCGCTCCCGAGGCGACCTTCCGGTCCTCGTTCATCCTGGGCTACCCCGGGGAGACCGAGGAGGACCACGACCAGCTGCTGGCCTTCCTCGACGCGGCCCAGCTGGACTGGGCCGGGTTCTTCCCCTTCTCGCCCGAGGCCGGCACCCATGCCGTGGACCTGGCCGACCAGGTTCCCGGCGAGTTGGCCATGGAGCGGCTGCGAGAGTGCGCCGAGCTCCAGGACACCGTCACCGCCCGCCGCCGCGACGCCCTGGTCGGCCAGGTCCGCCAGGTCCTGGTGGACGCGCCGGGGGTGGGCCGCACGGTGCACGAGGCTCCCGAGATCGACGGGGTGGTCCAGGTGCCCCGGACCCTCGCCGTGGGCTCGCTCGAGTGGGTCGAGATCACCGCCTCGCTGGGCACCGACCTGGTGGCCCGGTCGGTGGCCCCCCGGGCCCGGATGGCGGTGCCGGCGTGAACACGGCGGCCGGCCACAGCTTCGGGCCGTCGGCCCTGGCCACCCCGGCCAACGCCCTGACCGTGGCCCGGCTGCTGGCCACCCCCTTCTTCGTCGCCCTCATCGTCACCCAGGGGGCGACCTGGGTGACGGCCACCGTCGGAGCCATCCTGGCCTTCTCCGACGGCTTCGACGGCTGGCTGGCCCGACGCCAGGGAACCACCCGCTCCGGGGCCTTCTTGGATCCGCTGGCCGACAAGGTCGTGGTGCTGAGCGCCCTGTTCGCCCTGTCGGCCGAGGGCCATCTGCCGTGGACCCCGGTCATCCTGATCGCCTTCCGGGAGGTCGGGATGAGCCTCTACCGGTCGTGGGCCGGTCGGCGGGGCGTCTCCATCCCGGCCCGGGGGTCGGCCAAGATCAAGACGCTCGTCCAGGACCTGGCCATCGCCGCCTGCGTGCTCCCGCCGGTCGCCCGGTACCACGACGTGGCCCTGGTCATGATCTGGGCGGCGGCCGCCCTGACCCTGATCACCGGGGCCCAGTACCTCGTCGACGGCCGCCAGGCCCTGCGGACGGTGGCCCCGTGAGAGTCGAGATCGTGGCCGTCGGCACCGAGCTCCTGCTGGGCCAGATCGCCGACACCAACGGCCAGTGGCTGGGCGAGCAGCTGGCCGCGGCCGGCGTCGACTCGCACTTCCACCAGGCGGTCGGGGACAACGGGGCCCGCATCGTGTCCGCCCTGCGCACCGCCCTGGCCCGGGGCGACGGGGTGATCGTGTGCGGCGGGCTCGGGCCGACCCAGGACGACATCACCCGGGAGGCCCTGGCCGAGGTCATGAACGTGCCCCTGGTCCGCCACCCGGCCCTGGTCGAATGGATCGCCAAGTTCTTCGCCGAGCGGGGTCGGACGATGTCGGAGAACAACGCCCGGCAGGCCGACGTGCCGGTCGGGGCCACCGTCATGCCCCAGACCCGGGGCACCGCCCCCGGGCTCATCTGCCCGGTCGGCGACAAGGTCATGTACGCCGTGCCCGGCGTGCCCCACGAGATGGCCGACATGTTCGTCCGGGGCATCCTGCCCGACCTCCAGGCCCGCATGGCCGCCGCCGGCGAGCAGGCGGTGATCCGGAGCCGGGTCCTGCGGACCTGGGGTCCGAGCGAGTCGGGCCTGGCCGAGGTGCTGGCCGGCCGCTTCGACGCCCTGGAGCAGCCGGCCGGCGACCGGGGCTCGGTGACCATCGCCTTCTTGGCCAGCGGGATCGAGGGCATCAAGGTCCGCCTGACCGCCCGGGCCCCGACCGACGAGGGGGCCCGGGCCCTCCTCGACGCCGAGGAGGCGACGGTCCGACAGATCCTGTCCGAGGCCTATGGCGATGTCGTCTTCGGCCTCGACGACCAGTCCATGGAACGGGCGGTGGCCGCCCTCCTGGTCGAACGGGGGCTGACCCTCGGGCTGGCCGAGTCGCTGACCGGCGGGCTGGTGGCCTCCCGCCTGGTCGACGTGCCCGGGGCCAGCGCCTGGTTCCGGGGGGCCGTCGTGGCCTACGCCAGCGAGATCAAGCGCACCGTGCTCGGGTTGCCCGAGGGCCCGGTGGTCAGCGAGGCCGCGGCGGCGGCGATGGCCGAGGGGGCCCGCCGGGTCCTCGGGGCCGACGTCGGACTGGGCATCACCGGGGTGGCCGGTCCCGACGAGCAGGACGGCCAGCCGGTGGGCACGGTGTGCTTCGCCGTGGCGGCGCCCGACCGGAGCCCGGTGGCCCGCCGGCTGCAGTTGCCCGGGGACCGGCCCCGGATCCGCCAGTACGCCACGATCTCGGCCCTCGACGCCCTCCGACGGCTGCTCCTCGAGACCCCCGTTCCCGAGGGCTGGCCGATCGCCGGGCCCGAGCGGGACGGCTCCTCAGTGGATTGACGGCGGGGCCGAGGCCGAGGCCAGGCCCAGACGGGTCAGGGTGGGCATGACCGAGGGCTGGAGCCACCGACCGGCGGCCGTGGTGATGTGGATGCCGTCGCTCCAGCGGACGACGATGCCGTCGACCGTCCAGGTGAAGTGGTGGTGCGGGCACAGCAGCGTGTTCAGGTCGATCAGGGTGACCAGGCCCGGGTGGGCGGCGGCCAGCCGGCGCACCAGGGCGTTGTAGGCCGCACACCGGCTCGGGTCGTCCTCCGAGAAGGTCGAGCCGTCCGCCCCCTGGACCGGCGGATCCACGTAGGGCATGGTGAACAGGACGACCCGGGCCCCGGTCGACGACACGATGCGGATGGCCTGGGTCAGCTCGGCTGTCAGGTGGTCGTCCCACCGCGGCTGGCCGATGTGGGTCCAGTGGCCCTGGTAGAGGTGGTCGGCCACCTCCCAGCGGCCGAGCAGGATGCCCACCACCTGCGGGCGCACCCGGTCGACCTCGGCCAGCCAGGTCCGGCGCCACCCCGGGCAGCCCGGGGTGGCCGGGCCGGTCCCGTCCCCCAGATGGACCTCGAGCGTCGGGTCGAGGTCACAGCCCAGCTTGGCGTCGTCGTAGAGCCGCACCCCGTAGCGGGCGGTGGCGTCGAACCGGAGCCCGTGGGCCAGGGTCACGGCGATCGAGTCCCCGAACAGGACGAAGCGCAGCGGGTGGGAGGTGAAGGCGTGCATCGAGGCCAGTTGGGCCCGCTCGGCGGTGGGGAGGGCCGGGGCCGCGGTCGCCGCCCCGGCCACCACCGGTGTCACCGTGGCCGCCACCACGATCCCGGCGGTCACCCCGGCGGTCAGGCCGGCCACCCCCAGAGCTCGCCAGTGGCGAAGGAGCGTGCCGGTCCTGATGGGCTCTTCGACCAGGAAGAACGAGGCGGTGGCGGCGGCGAAGGTGGCGGTGAAGCGCACCACGGCCAGGGGCACCGGGGCCAGGCCGGTGTGGGCCTCGTCGAGCGCCAGGAACAGGGGCCAGTGGTAGAGGTAGAGGCCGTAGGAGATGCGTCCGATGAAGGTCAGCGGGGCCAGCGACAGGGCCCGGGCCAGCCACCGGTCCGGCCAGGTGACCACGAAGACCACGACGGCCGCCGTGGCCAGGGCGACCAGCAGGAAGCCGCCCTGGTACAAGAACGCCTCCTGGCCGTTCAGGACGTGGCAGGCCCACACCAGGTAGATCGCCCCGAGCAGGCCGGCCCCGGGGACGACCCAGCGGCCGACGACCGAGTCCACCATCCGCTGGGGCAGGACCCGCCAGTGGCCGGGCACGCTGACCGCGCCCAGGAACGACCCGACCAGGAGGGCCTGGGCCCGGGTGTCGGTTCCGTAGTACAGGCGGTCGATGGACGCACCGGCCCCGTGCAGTCCGGCCATCTCGGCCGCCGACAACAGGGCGCCGACCCCGGCCACCCAGGCCAGGCCCCGCCGCCCGAACCGCCGGAGCGTGGCCAGGGCGATCAGGGGCCAGATCAGGTAGTACTGCTCCTCGACCCCGAGCGACCAGGTGTGGAGGAGGGGCGACGGAGCGGCGCCCTGGGCGAAGTACCCCTGGGCCGAGAAGATGTAGTGCCAATTGGCCACGTAGGCCAACGTGGCCAGGGCGTCGGCCCGGATCCCGCCCAGGTCGACCGAGTCGGCGTAGAAGTGGGCGTAGGCGGCCACCCCGAGGATCACGATGAACAGGGCGGGCAGCAGTCGTCGGGCCCGCTGGGCCCAGAAGTGGCCGAGGGCCACCGACCGGCGCCGCTCGAACTCGGCGCACAGGATCGAGGTGATCAAGAAGCCCGACAGGACGAAGAAGATGTCCACCCCGAGGAGGCCGCCGCCGGTGCCCGGGATGCCGGCGTGGAAGGCCATGACGACCAGCACGGCGAAGGCCCGGAGGCCGTCGAGGGCGCTGAGCCGGCCCCGCTCCAGGGTGGCGGTGAGCGAGCGTCCGACTCCCGGATCGTCACCGTCCACGTGCTGCCCCTCGTCCCCCCTCGCCGCACCCGCCCGGCGGCCCCCCCGGGGGTCCTGAGCAGCGACCGCCGCAGCCGACCGACCGGGCCGTTCCGGCGAAGGTATCGCGCCCGGCGGCCCGCCGGGCAGCGACCAGACTAGGGCGGTGACCGGCCGGGGCGGGCTGTTCGACGAGTGGATGGTGGTGGACTGGAGCGCCCGGAGTCGGCCGGCCACCGGTGCCGACAGCGTCTGGATCGCCCACGGCCGCGGCTCGGGCCCGGGCTCGATCACCGCGGTGAATCCGCCGACCCGCACCGCGGCCCTCGACCACGTCGGGGCGGTGGTGGCCGAAGCCCGGACCCGGGGCCGGACGGTGCTGATCGGGTGGGACTTCTCCTTCGGCTATCCGTGGTCGTTCGCCCGGTACCTCGATGCCGGACCGTCCGGCCCTGCCGGGCCGGGGCCCCGGCCGGCCTGGCGGGCCACGTGGTCGGCCCTGGCCGGGTTGGTCGAGGACGGTCCGGACAACGCCAACAACCGTTTCGCGGTGGCCGACCGCATCAACCGCACCACCGGCATCCGGTTCTTCTGGGGCCGGCCGCACCACCAGAGGTTCGACCACCTCGAGGCTCTCCCGCCGACCGATCGGTTGCCCGACGGACTGGCCCCGAACCCGTGCCGGCGGCTCCGGCTGACCGAGGAGCAGGCCGGCCCGGGCATCCGCCCGGGATGGCAGCTCTACGGCGCCGGATCGGTCGGAGGCCAGGTGCTGACCGGGCTGCCCCGGCTCGAACAGCTGCTGGCCGGGTTGGGCGATGCCGTGGCCGTGTGGCCCTTCGAGACCGGCTTCGGTCCCCGGCCCCTGGACCGTCCGGACCCGGGCCGGGCCCGCCGCGACGGCCGGGTGCTCCGGCCTTCGGTCCTGCTGGCCGAGATGTGGCCTCCGGCCTTTGCCCGAGGTCGGACCTGGACCGGCGTCCGGGACCAGGCGCAGGTGCGGGCGACCGTCGAGGCGCTGTCCGGCCTCGACGCCGACGGCTGGGCCGACTGGTTGAGCCCTCGGTCGGCCGCCGCCCTCGGTCCGGGGCCCCGCCGCCGGGTCCTCGACGAGGAGGGGTGGATCCTGGGCGTGGGCTAACGCCGGGAGCGCCGGCCGCCCGGCCGGACCGCCGACCCATCGGGGCGGAGCAACTCGTCGGCCGGCACGTCCAGCCTCTGGGCCAGCCGCTCCACGGTGCGCAGGGTGACGTTGCGCTCACCGCGCTCGAGGCCGCCCATGTAGGTCCGATGGACGCCGAGCAGATCGGCGAACCCCTCCTGGCTCAGGCCCCGGGCCAGCCGCCGGGCCCGGAGGTTCCGCCCGAGCCTCTGTTGCAGGTCCCCCTCCACGGGTCACACCCTGGGCGGCTGCTACTTCTCCGTCTACAGACTGATAAGTAGCATGACCCCGTGAACCGGGCCGACCGGATCCTCGTGGCCCTGGCTGTGGTCATCGCCGGGGCGGCTGGCGCAGTGGCCCTGGCCGCCCACTCAGGCTCCCGTCCGGCCCACCCTCCGGCCGTCCACGCGCCCCCCGCCCCGATCCGGCCGTCCCGGGTCGTGCTCTGAGTCCGAGCCGACGGGCCGCCCGCCGAGGACCGACGGGCCCGAGCTCAGGGCCCTCCGTCGAGGTGGAGGTGGGGCCGCCACCGGCCGCCCTCGCCGGGCCAGGCCTCGAGGCCGATGGCCGTCTCGCCCTCGGCCCACAGCTGCAGGGCGATGGCCGGCCCCATGCCCACGTCCCCGGGGTCACGCCCGGCGACCAGGGGGCTGGCCACCACGACGACCGCCGTCCGCTCCATCGGGGTCTGACCCCCCAGCTCCACCCGGAGCTCCGCCGTATCGCAGACCACCTCGGCCACGATCCGTTCCCGGCCGTCGTCGTCGTGGACGACGATCCGCTGGGTCCGCACCTCTCGGCCGAGGTCGGCCAGGAGGCGCTCGGCGGCGGCCAGCCGTCGCTCCACGTCGCCCCGCCACATCGGCCCGCCGTCCATGCGCCGTCGGTTCTCTGCCCCTGCCATGGTGTCTCCTGTCGCCCTTGCGGCCACCGGTCGGGTGCGCCTTCAGCGACCGGTCGGTCGGGGGCACGAGGGCGACGGGCCGGGGGGCCAGGCGCGGGCCAGGATTAACAGCCGGCTGTATCGGCCGGGGTCGGGGGACCGCCGAGCAGCTGGTCGTAGCGGTGCCAGGTGGGCCGGTCGAAGGCCACCAGGCGGACCTCTCGGACCCGGGCTCGGACGACGGTGACCGTGGCCACGGCGACGGCCGCCGCCCGGTCGGGGGGGAAGCCGTAGGCGCCAGTCGAGATGGCCGGAAAGGCCACGGTGGCCGCCCCCAGCCCGTCGGCCACCTCGAGGCACCGTCGGTAGCACGAGGCCAGGACCTCGTCCTCGCCCCGGTCGCCGCCGCGCCACACCGGGCCGACGGTGTGGATGATCCAGCGGGCGGGCAGCCCGAAGCCGTCGGTGGCCACGGCGTCGCCCGGAGCGCAGCCGCCGATGGCCCGACAGGCGGCCTGCAGCTCGGCCGCTCCGGCCGAGCGGTGGATGGCCCCGTCGACACCGCCCCCGCCGGCCAGGGCGGCGTTGGCCGCGTTGACCACCGCGTCGACCTCCTGACCGACGATGTCGCCCAGTACGGCGACGACGGCCGGCCCGGTCTCGGGCCGCCGGGGCCGGTTGGCGGCGTCATCCATCGGATCGCAGCCTGCCACCGGGCGACGCCGGTGTCGTCAACACCGGGGTCGGCGGCGGCTCCGGGCCCGGGCCGTGCCGGCGTCGGCCGCCCGGAGCGAGCACACTGTCGAGATGCGGTGCTTCGTCGCCGTCTGGCCGCCGGCCGAGGTCGACGAGATCCTCGAGCGGGTGCCCCGGCCGTCCGACCGCCACGTCCGGTGGACCACTCCCGACCAGTGGCACGTCACCCTGGCCTTCCTGGGCGAGGTGGCCGACGCGCACGTCGGGGAGCTCTCCCGAGCGTTGGCCGAGCGGGTGGCGACCTGGGACGGGCCGGTGGTGGCCCGGCTGGGGCCGGCCACCACGCTCCTGGCCTCACGGGTCCTCTGCGTGCCCGTCGACGGCCTCGACCGGTTGGCCCGATGGATCGGCCCGGCGGTCGCACCGTTCATGGCCGAACCCGACGCCTCCGAGCCGCCCTTCCGTGGCCACCTGACCCTGGCCCGGGCCCGGGGCCGGCACCGGGTCGACGACGTCCTGGTCGGGACGCCGGTGGCCGCCGAATGGGCGGTGGGCAGGGTGTGCCTGGTGCGCTCGACCCGTGATCCGGCCGGGGCCCGGTACGACACCGTGGTCACCGCCCCGCTGGGTCGGCCACCGGGCGGGCCGGCCGCCTGAGGGGTCCCGGTCGGCCCACCGGCCGCCATCCCACAAACGAACACCTGTTCGTCCTAGACTCTGGAAGAAGCCACCCGGACCGTGCCCCCTGTGACACACCCCTCCCGTAGGGTCGCCCGGGACAGCGCGAGCACGACGATCACGACAGACGATCACGACAGAGGAGACGAACATGGCAGAGGAGCGGGAGAAGGCGCTCGACGTGGCGCTCGGCCAGATCGAGAAGCAGTTCGGGAAGGGCTCGATCATGCGCATGAGCGAGAACGTCCACATGGCCGTGGAGGCCATCCCGACCGGCGCCCTGTCCCTCGACCTGGCCCTGGGCATCGGCGGCCTGCCCCGTGGTCGGATCGTGGAGATCTACGGCCCCGAGTCATCGGGCAAGTCGACCCTGGCCATGCACGTGGTGGCCGAAGCCCAGCGCAACGGGGGCATCTGCGCCTACATCGACGCCGAGCACGCCATGGACCCGATCTACGCCAAGGCCATCGGGGTCAACGTGGACGACCTCCTCATCTCCCAGCCCGACACCGGCGAGCAGGCGCTCGAGATCTCCGACATGCTGATCCGCTCGGGCGCCGTCGACGTGCTGGTCATCGACTCGGTGGCTGCCCTCACCCCCCGGGCCGAGATCGAAGGCGAGATGGGCGACACCCACGTCGGCCTGCAGGCCCGACTCATGTCCCAGGCCCTGCGCAAGCTGACGGCCACGCTGTCCAAGACCAGCACCATCGCCATCTTCATCAACCAGCTCCGGGAGAAGGTCGGTGTGGTCTACGGCTCCCCCGAGGTGACCCCGGGGGGCCGGGCCCTCAAGTTCTACGCCTCGGTGCGCATCGACATCCGCCGGGTCGAGACGATCAAGGACGGCGCCGACATGATCGGCAGCCGGACCCGGGCCAAGGTGGTCAAGAACAAGTGCGGCGCCCCGTTCAAGGTGGCCGAGTTCGACATCATGTACGGCAAGGGCATCAGCCGGGAGGGCTCGCTGCTCGACGTGGCGGTGGACCTCGGCCTGGTCAAGAAGTCGGGGGCCTGGTTCACCTACGAGGGTGAGCAGCTCGGCCAGGGCCGGGAGAACGTGAAGGTGTTCCTCATCGAGAATCCCCAGCTGATGGCCGAGATCGACGAGCGGGTGCGTCAGTCCCTGGCCCCGCCGCCGGCTGACGAGGACGGGGCCGTGGTGGACGCCGACGACCTTCCCATCTCCTTGTCCGAGTCCGTCTCGGACTGAGGACCGAACCGGATCGGGGTGCGGTCCCGGCGGCCCGGGCTCACCGGAGCAACCGGGAGAGCCGACGGTCGGCCAACACCCGCCCGTGGGTCTGGCAGTGCGGGCAGTAGGCGATCTCGTGGGAGTCGAAGGACACCCGGTGCAGGGTCTGGCCGCACTGCGGGCACGGTTGGCCGGCCCGGTTGTGCACGGCGAAACGATCACCCAGCTTGGCGTCGGAGAGGCCTCCGGTCCGCTGGCGCTCGGTGACCAGCGCCTGGTCGAGCACCTGGTCGACGGCGTCCAGGAGTCGACGCCGGGCGGACTGATCCAGTGAACGCAACGCGGCGAAGGGTGACAGGCCGGCCCGGTTCAAGATGTCGTCGGCGTAGCCCCGGCCGATGCCGGCCACGACCCGCTGGTCCCGCAGCAGGGTGTGCAGTTGGCGCGTGCTGTCGTCGGTGAGCACCAGCTCGGCGAAGGCCGGGTCGGTGGCCTCCGGACCGAGCGTGGCCAGGGGTCCGGGGTCCTCGGGGGCCAGGATCCACCAACCGGCCTTGCGCTGGGTGCCGTACTCGCGCACCAACAGGGCCCGGCCGTTGTCGAAGACCAGCCGCACCACGGCACCCCTCGGCTTGGTGGTCTTGGGCGGTGACTCCACGTCCAGCCGGCCGGCCTGGGACAGGTGGATCAGTATGCGGCGTCCCCCGTCGAAGGTGAGCACCAGGTACTTGCCTCGCCGGCCGACCCCGGTGACGGCAACCCCCAGCAGGCTGTCGGGATCGGGGTCGAAGGTCTTGAGGGCGGTGAAGCCCAGCTGGTCGGCTCGCACCAGGGCGGCGCCGACGAACTCGGCGTCCAGCCGTTCGGACAGGGCCTGCATCTCGGGGAGCTCGGGCATGGGAGCGGGGAACGGGCTCCGACCGTCGGCGCCGGCGTCCCGCTCAGCCTACGGTCCCGGCCGGCCGGCGTCGCCGGCCCGGGGCTCACCCCTTCGTCGTGGTGGTGGCCTTACCGGGCGTCGACGTGGTCGGGGCCGGGGCCGGGGGGGCGGTGGTGGTGACCTGGACGGAGCTGGGTACCAGTTCGACCCAGGTCTGGCCGGGCTGGAGGGGCAGCGGCTGGCCGGCCGAGTTGAGCAGGACGGTCGGCGAGCTCTCCCCGGCCCGCTGCCACGTGCCGGTGATGCCGACCCCGTCACGGAAGAGCTCCATCGGCCCGCTGTTGTCGTACAGCTGGGCCTGGACCTCGAGGCCGCCCTCCTCGTTCTCCAGCCACGGGCCGTAGGTCACGTTCACCGTCTGGACGACCACGTTGGCCGCCGCGTTCTGGACCCCGGTCGAGAGCATGTCGGGACTGGTGCCGTAGAAGCGCAGGAACTGCTTGGTCGCCGCGTCGTACTGCCACACCACGTTGGAGTTGGAGGAGAACGGGATGGCCACCGAGGCCACCGGGGTGCCCCCGCTGGGGACGGTGGACGAGAAGGTGAACACCGGGGCCGGGGCGGTGGTGTCGCCGGCCTTGAGGGCCCACACGGCCGCCGTCGAGGTGTAGGTGGCGTAGGGGGCCACCCGGCCGGGCACGGTCTGGATGATCTGGCCGTAGTTGCCCAGGTCCATGTTGATGAGGGGCGAGGCGTCGATGTTGGCGATGACCGGATCGATGCCGCCCACATGGACCAGGAGCGGCGCTCCGAACTGGGTCAGGATGCCGATGTCGATGTTGCGGGCCGAGCGCACCGGCCCGACCAACGGGGCGTTCTGGCACTGGAAGATGGCGACAAAGCGGGTGATCCCGCCCTCCACCGGCTCCTCGAAGATCATGTCGGCCTTGTCCAGGCCGGTCTGGGGTCGGGCCGCCACGTAGTTGTCGACCTTGACGGCCAGGGCCGGCCGGGCCGGCACCACGTTGCCGGGTGCCGGCTCGCCGGTCAGCGGGCAGGTCACCGGGGTCGCGGTGGAGGTCGTCGGGGCGGCGGTGGTGGTGGCCACCGCCGCCTTCTTGGCCGCCGGGCTCGAGCAGCCGGCCAGGACCAGGGCGCCGACCACGCCGACCAGGCCGAGCCAGCGAGCACGGGGTCGCCGGCCGGGGGCTGGGCGCCCGGCCCGGGCGGCGGTCGGACGGGGTGCGGCGGGATCGGACATGAGGTGGGGCAAGCTATCGGTTCCGTTCACCCATGACAGGCCGGACTGCCGGTCCGGGCTCAAGCGGCGGTGCTGCCGGCGGCCGTGCCGGCGGTCGCTGCGGCACCGGTGTAGACGCTGCTCCAGTTGCCGGTCGACGGTTGTGTCGCCGAAGCCGGGCCCATGCCGAACGTACCGTAGACGTTCTCCATGGCCCGCAGGAGGATGGGGGTGACCCCCGGGGTGGCCTTGGGGACGATGTTCCAGGGGAAGGCCGTGGTGTTGGACAGCTTGCTCACGAACGATGCCGAGCCCGAGGCCAGGACCCCCCCGCCGTGGGCCACCGTGTAGTACGTCAGGTCGGACCAGTTGCGCTGCCCGGGGACCGTCGAATGGGCCAGCACGTCCAGGTTGCGGGGCCCGGGCAGCGGGGGGACGTAGCGGTCGTACTCGCCCTGGACGACGTGGGGCAGCACCGTCCGGTCGCTCACGTCGCAGCCGTCCCAGAACCAGGCTGAGCCGTCGGTCACCACCAGGTCGGCGTTGGCCCCGACCGACTGGTACATGCTGCCGATCAGGGTGCTCTCGGGCTCGTTCACCGGGCTGTCGATCCAGTTGACGGTGGTCAGTGAGGGCGTCACCGACGTCATGGGGTCCTCGGCGGCGTCCTTGTAGCAGACCTGCCGGCGGTTCTCCCCGACCGGCGACGACTCGAGGCGGATCTGCCGGTAGCAGGCGTTGGCCCCCAAGAAGGCCAGGTTGGTGCCCTGGTTGACGGCCGCCGCCGCCCCGGCCCGCATGGGCCGGGACCAGTACTCGTCGTGGCCCATGGAGAAGAGGGCCTTGTGGTGCATGAGCAGCTCGGGTCGCACGTGGAGGTCGATGTCGGTCCAGTAGGTGACATCGAGGCCCAGGGACTCCATGTGGTACAGCAGCGGGAACTCGTTGCCGAAGAAGTCGGCCGATCCCTGGGCCCACGTCTGGGGGTAGGGCTTGTCGAAGGACACCACCCGGGCCCGGTTGGCGAAGTCCTGGCCGCCGCCGGGCACCGTGCCGTAGTACAGGCTGTAGTCGCCCCACAGGTTGTAGGCCTGCCAGGTGGTCACGCTGTTCTGGATGACGTAGGCGGCGGTGCTGGTGTCGTCGCGGACGGTGAGCGGGACGTACTGCTGCTGGCCGCCGTTGCCGACCAGCTTGAGCAGGTAGGCGCCCGGTGGCCAGTTGGCCCCCAGGGTGAACGACAGCGAGGGCGCCCAGTGGCACTCGACCATGTTGATGCCCGGGGTGAAGGTGGGGGCGGGCTGGCGCCGCCCGGGCACGGTATCCGAGACGAACACCAGCCGGCCGGCCAGACCCTGGTAGTAGCCCATCCGGTAGGCCTCGACGTGGAAGGCGTCGGCCACCGTGTTCACGAACAGGGTGACCTCCTCGCCGGGGAGCGCGCTCACCGTGGAGGCGAAGCCCTCGAGGGCCCCCGGCGTCTGGGTGCCGGTGACCACCCAGCCCAAGGTGCCGGGCCGGGCGTTCTCCTCGATCACCCAGGCGGCCGTGGGCACGGTGACCCCGCTGGCCAACCGGGTGACGGTGGCCGGTGGGGTCGTGGTCGAGGCCGTCGACCGGCGGGCCGGGCGACCGTGGGCCGAGGCCGGGTTCCCCTCGAGGGCCCAGCCCCCGGCGGCCACCCCGGCCACCCCGGCCACCACCCCCTGGATGAACCGTCGCCGGTCGATCCGGTGTCCCGGAGGGGGGCCCGGACGACCGTCGGGCCCCGAACCTGACTCGTCCACCGGCCCAGATTAGCGGTGGGGATCCCCGGGCCGGGGGCGGTAGCGTGCCCTTCGTGACCTGGGCCCGCTCCCTCCCACCACCGCTCCGGCGCTGGGCCGCCCGGGCCGTCCACTGGACCGGTGACTGGGTGGCCGAGGCCGGGGCCATCGGCCCCGACGACGACCGGGGGCGGCGGTTCGGCTACCTGGGTCCCGGGGCCTGCCTGGCCTACCCCCAGGGCGCCCTGTTCAACGAGCGCTACATCTCGATCGGCGCCGGCACGGTCATCGGCCCGCACGCCAGCCTGTCGGCCGGTATGGCCCCGGGCCAGGAGATGGTGACCGACCCGGTGGTGCGCATCGGCCAGCGCTGCCTGATCGGCCGGGGCAGCCACATCGTCGGCCACTGGCAGATCGAGCTGGGCGACGACATCCAGACCGGCCCGTACGTCTACATCACCGACCAGAACCACGTGTACGCCGATCCCGACGTCCCGGTCGGCCAGCAGTGGCCGGTCGAGTCACCGGTGGCCGTCGGTTCGGGCAGCTGGCTCGGGGCCAACGTGGTCATCCTGCCCGGGGCGGTGCTGGGTGCGCACGTCGTGGTGGCCGCCGGCGCCGTGGTCCGGGGCGTCTTCCCGGACCGCTGCGTGGTGGCCGGGGTGCCGGCCCGGATGGTCCGGCGGTGGCTGCCCGACCGGGGCTGGGTGGACGTCGGGCGGGGCTCGCCGACCGATCAGGCCGCTGTCGACCAGGCCGGGACCCCGGTCGATCTCTCCCCGGCCTGATCGGGGCGACGGACCGGTGGCCGCCCGACCGCCTTCGGGTCCGCCGGCCGCTCAGTGGCCCGGCCCACCCGGCCGGTTGTTCATCGGGGTGGTCGGGCCGGGACAGCCCGACGCCGTGCGGGACGCCCGGGCCGAGACGGTGGGCCGCTTGCTGGCCGAGGCCGGGGCGGTCGTCGTCTGCGGCGGCCTGGGCGGGGTCATGGCCGCCGCCTGCCGGGGGGCCAGCTCGGCCGGGGGCACCACCGTCGGCCTGCTCCCCGGCGACGACCGGCGGTCGGCCAACCCCTGGGTCACCGTGCCCCTGCCCACCGGCCTGGGCGAGCTGCGCAACGGCCTGGTGGTCCGGGCCGCCGACGCCCTGGTGGCCGTGGGCGGAGGCTACGGGACGCTGTCCGAGATGGCGCTGGCCCTCAAGACCGGCTGCCCGGTGGTCGGTCTCGACGCCTGGCCGGTGCCGGCGCCGATCGGCGGCCCGGCGGTGGTTTCGTGCCCCGATCCGGCGATCGCCGTCAGCCGGGTGCTGGCCCTCGCCCGAAATCGTCGGGATCCGGCCGGAGATGGGCGACATGCCCCGCCCGAGGGCGTATAGTCCCCAGCACTGCGCCTGGCGGGGCAGAGCGGTACGGAAATGGGGGTTGCGTCATCAGCAACGTGCCTTTTGGGCCTGGCTGGTGGATGGCTTCCGATGGGAAGTGGTATCCACCCGAGCTGCATCCTTCGCGCGCCGTCGCCCCGGGCGTCTACCCGTCCACCCCGGCCGACTTCGGCCCGTCCTACGCCCTCCCGTTGAGCGCCGACGAGGTCGACGGGACTCGCGTCCGATCCCTGCCCCCCACGGCGGCGGCCATCCCGGCCAGCTCGATCGTCGTGGCTTCCGAGCCCCGGGACCCGGCTCCCGTCCCCGGGGCCCTGCCCCCGTTCTCGCCCTACGCCTACGTGGGTGCGCCCACCGAAAGCGGGCCACTGCCCCCGGTGGTCCCGCCGTTCGGCCAGCCCCCGGCGGCCGCCAACACCTCGCCGTCCACCGGGTTCGTCCAGCAGTCGGTGTGGGCGGTCAGCGGCCACGGCACCTCGGCCCCCCCGGCGGCCGGGCCCGGCGATCCGTGGGCCGTTCCCGGCCAGTGGCAGCAGCGTCAGGTCGGGCGGGCCCGGCCCGGCCGGGGCCGTCGGGCGCCGATCGACGTCCGGGGCGTCCTGTCCGCCCTGGCCAGCCTGATCGTCCTCATCTGCGCCCTGCAGCCCTGGTACCAGGTCCGGGTCATCGGCCCGCCGACCGCCGCGGTGCCCCTGGACAAGGTGTACCACTACTCCCTGTTCGCCACCCCGTACGGCGGTTGGCGGGTGCTCCTGCCCCTCGTGGCCGCCTTCGCCGTGCTGATCGGCATCTTCGACTCGGTGCTGCGGTCAGGTGATCGGGGGGCGGTGGGGGTCCTGCTGTCGCTCCAGCTGCTGACCGTGGCCGAGCTGGCCCTGGTCATCGGGTCGGTGGCCCTGCGGACCCCGGCCCTGCCGCTGCACCTCGGCCTGCCCCAGACGGTGGAGACGGTGGTCGAGGTGACGGTGGTGGCCTGGGTGGCCCTGGGCGCCTCGGTGGTGGCCGTGTTCTCGACCATGGCCTCGTCGGCCGTCGACATCAACTCCTGACCGGCCGGCCGGGCCCACCGGTCGGTGGCCGGCCGGCCGGTCCAATACCGTGGCGGCCATGGCCCCGGCTCCGAGCACCCTCGTCACGCTGACCGGCCCGGACCGCCCGGGCATCGCCGCCTGGCTGTTCGCCGCCCTCGAGCCCCTGGGCGCGTCGGTGCTCGACGTCGAGCAGGTCCGGGTGCACGGCCGGCTCCTCTTGTGCGTGGAGCTCGACGCCGGGCCCGGGCGCGGTCCGCTCCTCGAAGCCGCCCTGAACGACGGCCGGCCGGTCGAGCTGGCCGACCTGGTGCTCACCGTGGCCCCGCTGGCCGGCCGGGACGACCGGCATCCGTCCGGGCGCCAGCTGGTCACCGTGCTCGGTCCCCGACTCGGGTCCCACGAGCTGGGGGCCGTGTTCTCGCTGATCGCCGGGGCCGGGGGGAACGCCGACCGCATCGTCCAGCTCTCGAGGTACCCGGTGACGAGCTACCAGCTGGTGGTGTCGGGCGGCGACGCCGACCGCCTGCGCCGGGACCTGGCCGCCCAGGCCGGCCCGCTCGGGGTCGACGTGGCCGTCCAGCGGGCCGGGCTCCACCGACGGGCCAAGCACCTGATCGTGCTGGACGCCGACTCCACCCTCCTCCAGGGCGAGGTCATCGACCTGTTGGCCGCCCGGGCCGGCCGGGCCGACGAGGTCCGGGCGGTGACCGAGGCGGCCATGGCCGGCGAGCTCGACTTCGGCCAGGCCCTGGCCGAACGGGTGGCCCTGCTGACCGGGCTGCCCGAGGAGGTGCTCGACGCCGTGGCCGCCGACCTGGTGCTGGCTCCGGGGGCCCGGACGCTGGTGCGCACGCTGCGCCGCCTGGGGTACGTGACCGCCGTGGTCAGTGGGGGGTTCATCCAGGTGGTGGCCGGCCTGGCCGCCGACCTGGGCATCGACCACGTGCCGCCAACACCTTGGAGGTGGCCGACGGCCGGCTGACCGGCGGACTGGTCGGTCCGGTGATCGACCGGGCCGGCAAGGCGGCCGCCCTGGTCCGCTTCGCCGGGATGGCCGGGGTTCCCCTGACCCAGACGGTGGCCGTGGGCGACGGGGCCAACGACCTGGACATGCTGGCCGTGGCCGGCCTGGGCATCGCCTACAACGCCAAGCCGGTGGTCCGCCAGGCCGCCGACGCCACGCTCAACGTGCCCTATCTGGACGCCATCTTGTTCCTGCTGGGCATCCCCCGAGAGGAGATCGAGGCGGCCGACGACGAGGAGGGCGTCCGCCCGGCCCGGCCCGTCGAACCGGCGGCCGACCCGCGCTGACCTCGGGCCGGGACCGGCGGCCCGGGCCGCCGGGCGGCCAGCGTCAGGCCGGGGCGCCGGCGCCCAGCAGCCGGCGGGCCCACTCGTAGTCGGGCTTGCCGTTGGCCATCCGCTGCACCTCGTCCACCACCACCAGGTGCCGGGGCACCTTGTAGCCGGCCAGGTGGCCGTGCAGCCACGACACCAGCTCGGACCGCTCGACCGGGGCCCCGGGGCGCCGGCTGACCACCGCCCCCACGACCTCGCCGAAGCGCTCGTCGGCCACCCCGGCCACCAGACAGTCGGCCACCCCGGGATAGCCCTTGACCGTCTCTTCGACCTCCTCGGGGTAGACCTTCTCGCCGCCGCTGTTGATGCAGCCCGAGCCCCGGCCCATGAAGACGATGGTCCCGTCGGCGTCCACCCGGGCCCAGTCGCCGGC
>Ga0181519_10001824_pt1 | contig 18513 bp, 18 predicted proteins | sample PEATcosm2014_Bin_26_FD_121102 | JGI IMG/M metagenome (GOLD analysis project Ga0181519, IMG submission 121102) | Peatland microbial communities from MTU Mesocosm Facility, Houghton, MI, USA - PEATcosm2014_Bin02_10_metaG | ecosystem: Environmental > Terrestrial > Soil > Wetlands > Peat | place...
GTCACCTCGCCGATCACCAGCGCGTGCTCGCGCAGCTCGGCCAGCAGACGGGCATGTGCGGAGGCGAGCTCGGCTGGGTTCTCGGGGTCGTCCACGGCGCGACCTAATCTAGCCGCTGTGCTGGGTTTGCTCGCCAAAGTCCTCCGTCTCGCCTCGGTGCTGATCTGCCTGATCGTCGTCCTCTCGTTCATCGTCTTCGCCGCCAACCAGACCAAATCGGCCTCCGGCCACCAGCGCGAAGAACTCGGCGAAACCTCCGCGGCGGTCCACCCTGGATCGAACACGAACAAGGAGAGCTCGATCCACAAAGCCCTGGACGAAGTCTCGGCCGAACTCACCTCGCCCTTCGGGAACATAGTGTCGAGCTCGAGCGAATGGGTGCAGCAATCCGTCCGCCTGATCCTGGCACTGCTCGTCTACGGCTTCGGACTGGGCTTCCTGGCCCGGGTCCTGCGCGTCCGCTCCTAGGCTAGGGGCCGACGTTGCTGCGCACGCGCGAGCTGCCAGCGCCGTCCTCGAAGTAGACGTCGACCGGTGTCCCTTCGCCGACCCAGGCGTAGATTTCTGCGGCATTGGGGATCGGCACCCGCAGGCAGCCGTGGCTGGCCGCGTAGGTGGGGACTTCGGCGTAGCCGTGGATCGCATAGCCGCTGATGAAGTAGCTGGAGTCGACCATCCCGTGGCTGTTGATGCCCGGTTCCTTGCGGTAGACCCGGAAGCGGCCGATCACGGTCGGCGTCGAGGGCTTGCCCGAGCTCATCGTGTAGATCGCCCTGACGCGCCCGCCCGGTTCGATCTCGGCGAGCACCTGCCGGGTCAGGTCCGCCTCGACGTGGCGCCCGTCGCCCCGGTAGCGCACACGGAACGCTCCCTCGCCCCGGGCGAGCCGTGAGAAGACCTGCCCCCCCGAATAGGCGATCCGTTCCAGGCCCGTCATCTTCCGGTAGGCGATCAGCGCCCGGCCGGTCGCTTCGTCGAGTACGCCGTTGACGGGGACCGCATAGTGCAGGGCTGCCAGCTCTGACTGCAGCAGGCGAACGGACGCCCCGACGGCGCCGACGCCGAGGTTCTCGTTGACGGCCCGGACATCTGCCGAGCGCCCCGCGAACGCCAGCTGGGTGGCCGTCGCGGCGTGGGAGGCCTGCACCTGCAGGACACCCGCACCGCCGCTTGCGAAGCCGACACGGAACTGGCCCGTCCCGTCGGCGCCCGCCAGCACCGCGACGGTGCGGGCGAGGATCCGGCGGCCGTCCCGCGTCACGCTCAGCTGGACCGACTGCCCCGCTACGTAGGGGGTGACGATGGCGCGGACGACGATCCGCCGCCCGACGCCCGCGAACAGCGGTTTCCCGCCGACGTCCTGCAGCACGAGCCTGATCCGGCCTGCCGCCGGGGGCGGAGCCGGGGTGGTGGGCGTCGTGGCGGGCGCCGGGGCGCCGGCGGCCGGCACTTCGGCGCCGGCGCCGGCCGGGATGGCCAAAAGGCAGGCAAGCGCCGCGCCGACTGCAGCAGGCTTGAGAATCGCTTTCATCGCAACGATCCTACGCCGCCGCGCGTGGAATTCCTGTGCTCCGGTCCAGCAGGCCAGCCCGCTTGCAGCCCGCTGCGAGCAGCAGGATCGCCGCGGGCGCGCCGATGATCAGCGGCAGCGCACCGGCCCAGCTCCAGCCGGCCAGCCCGGCGAAGGCGATCGAGTTGTTCAGCGAGTGGGCCAGCATCCCCGGATACAGCGACCCGGTGTAGCGGTAGAGCAGACACAGCCCGAACCCCAGGATCCCCAGCGGCAGCAGATCGGCCCCCGGCGCCGAGGTTGCGTGGACGGCGCCGAACACCAGCCCGGTCAGGAGCGCCGCCGGCAGCGTCCCGTGCCAGTTGCGAAGGGCCGTGAAGATGTAGCCACGGAACAGGATCTCCTCGCAGATCGGCGCCATCACGCAGGTCAGCGCAGCGCTGAGGATCAACAGGGCGGTGCTTTCTTTGGTGCCAAGCGTTTCGAGCAGCTTCTCTTTGCCGGGGTGCACGATTTCCGACCAGGCCGCGTCGAGCAGGATGAAGGCGAGCAGCAGAAGGACGATCATGGCGGCGGCCGAGCGCCAGCCGGACCCCGGTGAGCGCAGACCGAACTGCCACGAGCGCACCACCCGCCCGCCGAGCCTGGCGCAGTAGACGGCCGCCACGACGAAGGCGATGTCCTGCACGAAGGTGTCGGCGATCACGACGCCGCCCGGCGTGTGCGAGCTGGTCAGCTTCACACCGAAGGCGAGCGCCGGCAGATCTACCAGCAGGCTTGCAACGGCTGCCAGCAGGATCCCGCCGACCAGGGCCGCAGGCGCCGTCCAGGGCGACCAGGTCGTATCGGGGGAGTGGCGGGGGTCGCCCTCCGCGGGCTCCTCCGCGGGTCCCTCGAGGCCGGCGGCCGGCGGCGGGAGCGGCTCCAGGGCCGAGGCGTCGCTCATCTAGGCGACCCAGTGCCAGGTCGCGAACTGTGCACCGAAGACGACCATCAGCACCGCCGAGAGAACCAGCAGCGGGCGCGCCGCCCGGGGGTGCTCGGCCAGCCAGGCCCCGGCGCCGATCGAGAGGGGAAACAGGACAATCAAGAAGCGCGGCAGCGACATCAGCGGCTGCGAGGTCACCGGGTAGGAGAGCGGCAGGGCCAGTGCCGCGATCGCGTAGGCGCCGTAGGCCAGTGGCAGGCGCCTAAGCGCGGCCACGAAGGCGGGGATGGCGGCCACGAGAAATGCGAACAGCGTCAGGTTGTGCCCGGCGGCGACGGCGGGGCTGCCGGGGGCGCTCGGGAAGTAGACGATCCGGCGCTGGAAGGACAGCAGCTGCCGAGCCCCCTCGAAGGCCGCCTTCAGGCCGTCCCAGATGCCCAGGTATGGGCCCGCGAAGTGCCGGCCCCAGACGTTCTGGGCGTGGAACGGCGCCAGCGCGTCGCCCCCGCCGAGCGCCAGGGCCAGGCCGTAGAGCACGACCCCGGCGGGCATCAGCGCGATCCACAGCGCGTCGGGGCGCAGGCGGTAGACCGGCGCGATTCGCCGACGCCGGCCGCGGGCGAAGTCGGGTGGGCGATCCCGGCGCGGGCCGTAGAGGTAGAGCATCAGCGCCGGCAGCAGCAGCACCAGCCCGGTGCTGCGGGTTGCCGTGGCGAGCGCGCCCAGCAGGCCCACGAGCGCCCACCGCCCCTGACGGGCGCTCCAGAACAGGCCGACCGACAGCGCCAGGTAGAGCGACTCCGAGTAGACGGCCGAGAAGAAGAACGCCATCGGCCCGAAGGCCGTCACGAGCACGGCCAGGCGGGCCGCCTCGCCGCCTCGCCCGCCGGCGGCGGGCAGCTCGAGGGTCGTCAGCCTGTGAATCCCGTAGAGAGCCAGCGCGAAGGCCACCACGGACAGCAGCACGCCCGCGAGGATCGGCGGGCTACCCAGCCAGGAGAGCGCCCGAATCCCCAGCGGATAGAGGGGGAAGAAAGCCGTCCTCGATTCGGTGTAGACACCCAGGTCGGGCCGGTAGCCGTAGTGGGCGATGACCAGGTACCAGGCGGAGTCCCAGCGCGCAGCCGGTGCCACCAGGAGGTCGCCCAGGGCACCGAACCCGCGGGTCACCCGCGGGGCATCGAAGGCCCCTCGGGTGGGCCCGAAGCCGAACGCCAGGACAGCCCCGACGCCGGCGCTCCAGACGAGCAGGCGCGAGCTCCACAGCGCCCGCCAGCTGTCGCGCACGGCGGCCATTCGCGCAGGGTCGGCCCGCAGCGCGGCCAGCCGGCCGGGCCGCGAGCGCAGCCCCAGGCGCGTTTCACTCGCCGTGTTGGCGGTCTCGGAGTTCATCAGACGATTCACCGAGCCTAGAGATCAGCGGCGCGGGAGTGGCAGGAAACCACAGTCCGGCACGGTAATCTCGAAGCTCCGCAGATGTCCCGACAAGCCCGCAAGCGCCGGCAGCGGCACACGAAATCCGGCATCAGCCGGTTGCTGCTGATCCTTGGCGGTGTCCTCGCCACCTCGGCCGTGATCGCCACGATCGCCGTCGTCGCCTATGTACTGAACGTCGCGGCGTCGGCGACTCCCCCCAACAGGTTGCGCCCGCTGATCAGCGGCGGCTCCTCACAGGTCTTCGCGGCCGACGGGACGCGGCTCGGCTTCATCGACTCGGATGCCCTGCGGACGCCTGTCAGCTGGAACCAGATCGCGCCCCAGCTGAGGAACGCGACGGTCGCGATCGAGGACCAGCGGTTCTACAAACACGACGGTGTCGACGTGACCGGCATCTTCCGCGCCGCCGTCAAGGACGTCCTCAACGGAGCCGCTCTGCAGGGCGGCTCGACGATCACGATGCAGCTGATGCGCAACCTCTACCTGGGCAACGACCAGCACACGCTCAAGCAGAAGATCATCGAGGCCAAGATGGCACTCGACTACGAGAAAGAACACAGCAAGAAGTTCATCCTCACCGAATACCTCAACAGCGTCCCCTACGGGACCGTCGGCGGGCAGACCGCGATCGGCGTTCAGGCGGCATCGCAGATCTTCTTCGACAAGCCCGCCTCGGAGCTGGACCTGCAGCAGTCGGCGCTGCTCGCCGGCCTGCCCCAGGCGCCCTCCCAGTACAACCCCTTCCTCGACCCGGGCGAAGCACGGACCCGGCGCAACGAGGTTCTCCACAAGATGGCCGAACTGCACTACATCTCGGCCGCCGAAGCCGACGCGGCCGAGCACGCAGGCCTGGAAGTCGAGCACGGGGACTTCTACACCCAGCGGCGCGAGGACTTCTTCTTCGAATACGTCCACCAGCTGCTCGACGAACGCTACGGGCGCCAGGCCGTCGCCGAAGGGGGACTGAAGGTCTACACGACGATCAACCTCAACATGCAGCGGCTCGCCCGCAAGGCGATCGAGGAAGTCCTGGACGAGCCCGGCGACCCGGCCTCGGCGGTCGTCACGATCAACCCCGACAACGGCGACATCGAGGCGATGGCCGAGTCCGAGAGCTACGAGAAGTCGCAGTACAACCTGGCAGCCGACGGCCACCGCCAGCCGGGCTCGACGTTCAAGGCGATCGACCTTGCGACGGCGCTCTCCAAAGGGGTCGACCCGAACACGACCTACTACTTCTCCCACACCCTCGAGCCGGGCTGGCTGCCCGAAGAACCCAAGTACAAGGTCGAAACGTTCGAGGGCACCTCGCTGAACAAGTCGCTCAACCTGGTCAGCGCGACGCTGAGCTCCGACAACACCGTCTACGCCCAGCTCGCCGCCGACATCGGCGAGCCTGCGATCACCCAGATGGCCTACAAGCTCGGCGTCAAAACGCACCTTCTGGGCAACCCCGCACAGGCGCTCGGCGGCCTGACCCTCGGCGTGACCCCGCTGGAAATGGCCGACGTCTACGCGACCTTCGCCGACGGTGGCGTGCGCAACGAACCGATTGCGATCACCAAGGTCGTCTTTCCCGACGGCCGCGTCGATGAAAACTGGGGCAAGCCCCGCCGCGAACGGGTCCTCTCGGAACCCGTCGCGGGGGAGCTGACCAGCATCCTGCACCTGAACGTGCTCGAGGGCACGGCGACGAGGTCTGCGATCAACTGCCCCACCGCCGCCAAGACGGGGACGACCAACGAACTGATCGACGCCTGGCTCGACGGCTACAACTCCGAATACTCAACCGTCGTCTGGATGGGCTACCCGACCAAGCGCGTCCCGATGACCGATGTCCACGGCGAGCCCCAGCAGGGCGGCTTCCTGCCGGCCGAAATCTGGCACGCCTACATGGGCCCCGTGACCGAAGGGCACCCTTGCGCGCCGTTGCACGAATCGAGCGCAGGCATCGTCTACGCGCCCTTCTACGGGAAATACGCGACGACCGGCGAGCAACTGGCCAGCAAGGAAGCCGCCGAAGAACAGAAGGCCGCCAAGCACGGCGCCCACAAAGGACACGGCGCGCCCGCTCCCGGCCAGCCCCAGACCCCCAAGGTGCCACCCGTGACGCCTGTCGAAACGAGACCCCCGACGGTCAACCAGACCGGTGGCGCCGGGCCGGGCTGAGCGACCCCACGACCCAGGTTCCCGCACCCGAGGCTCCGACGCTGGTAGTTTGAGGGCGTGGCCAAGGAGGACAAGGTTGAATTCGAGGGCGAGGTGATCGAGGCCCTGCCGAACGCGATGTTCCGCGTGAAGCTGGACAACGACCATGTGGTCCTCGGGCATGTCGCGGGCAAGATGCGCCGGTTCCGGATCCGGATCCTGCCGGGCGACCGCGTCCGCTGCGAGCTCTCCCCCTACGACCTCGACCGCGCGCGGATCGTCTACAGGCATCGCTGAGCGCTCTCTGATCGAGTCGATCGCCGCCGCGCTCGCGAGCCCGGGCCGGGCGAGCAGGCTCGTGCGGGGGATCGGGGACGACTGCGCCGTCGTCAGAGCAGGGCCGTACTGCGTCACCTCCCTCGACACGATGGTCGAGGGAACACACTTCCGCCTCGGCGAGGGATGGTCAGGCCCTGGCGAGATCGGCCATCGGGCGCTGGCCGGGGCACTCTCGGACATCGCCGCGATGGGCGCCCGGCCGGGCGAGGCCTACCTGTCGCTGGGGCTCCCGCCGGGGATGAGCGAACAGGCGGCGCTCGAGCTGCTGGCCGGCGCCGACGAGCTGGCGCTGGAGGTCGGGGCCGCGATCGCCGGGGGTGACGTCGTGGCAGCACCCGTGCTGATGGTCTCCGTCGCCGTCAACGGCTGGGCCGAGACGGACACCGAGCTGCTCGGCCGCGACGGTGCCGTGCCTGGGGAGCTGATCGGCGTGACCGGGGGGCTCGGGGCGCCGGGCGCCGCGCTGGCCGTGATGGAGGGCCGCGCCCCGCGTGCCGGCGCGGCCGAGCTGGTCCTGGCACGGGCCCGACGCCCGCTGCCCCGCCTCGCCGAGGGGCAGGCACTCGCCCGTGCCGGTGCGACGGCGATGATCGATCTCTCCGACGGGCTGGCCACCGATGCGGGGCACATCGGGCGCTCGAGCGGCTGCGAGCTGCGGATCGCGCTGAACTCGCTGCCACTGGCGGCCGGCGTCGGCGAGCTGGCGGGCGAGCTGGGAGTTCCCGCATGGCAGCTCGCGGCGGCGGGCGGGGAAGACTACGAGCTGTGCTTCTGCGCACCGCCCGGCGCCCGCGCGGCGATCGAGGACGCCCTCGCGGAGGCGGCCGGAGTCACCTGGGTCGGCGAGGTGAGCGCCGGGGAGCCCGGTGCGGCCCTACTGGGCGACGGGGGCGACGCGCTGCGGATTGAGGGATTCGAGCACCGGTGGTAGGACCTTCGGGGCCGGCCGGTGCAGCGGCGATTCGATCGGCCGGGCGATGACCCCGCCGGTCAGCAGGCGCGCGGCCCCCACGGGCACCACCCGGGTCAGGCGGGCGTAGACCAGCAGCCGTTTCGCGGCGCTGAACAGAGGGGTGCAGGCCGACAGGACGAGCCGCGGGTAGCCGACATCCGCGACAGCCGCCTGAACGTCGCTCGGCGACACGACGCGGTGCCCGATGACGGTGTAGGTGAAGTGCGCATATGGCATTTCGAGGTGGATCGTGTTGCCCCTGGCCAGCGAGTCGATGTGCCTGAAGGGGGCCAGGAAGGTCGTTCGGTGTCCCGCGATCGCGGTCGTCCCGCCGATGCCCGGGAAGAAGGTGTCGGAGTACACGCCCGGCCCGCTCTCGAGGTCCGCCTCGTCGGTCCCCTTGACGACGACATAGGAGGCATCGATGCGCGGGATCACGATCCGCCCCACGGCCGCCCCGTCGCCGGACTGCCGTTCCATCTGCTCGGCCAGGAAGGCGATCCGCCTGCGCTCGGTGAGCAGACCGGCGAGCGCGTGGCGCTCGGCCGATGACGGGACGGCATGTTCGACCCGGCTCAGATCACTGCTCAGTTCATCCTGGTGGATCGATGCGATCAGCGCCGAGATCGGCTCCTGCCAGAGCAGCGTCACAACCCCGTCGAGCACCGCCAGGCCACCGAGGCAGATCAGCAGGATCGCCATCAGGCGAGTGGCCCTCGACGCGCGCGAGCGGCGCGCCGGCGCAGGCCTCTCCGGCGGCGGGGGCGCAGGAGCCGGCCGCGGCGCCCGTCTGGTGATCGTGGTCGGGTAGTCGGCCACCGCTGCCTATCGTCGCAGAGCCGACTCCGTACCCCCGAGCGACCCGGGTCCGGCGTATGACAGCGGCCCGCGGATCGTGACCTCGACGCCGTCGGCCCGGCGGACCGCCCCCGGCGCCGGCGAGAGGACCGCGAGCAGCGTTGCGCCCGCCGCACAGCCCAGGCCGAGGCTCCAGAGAATCGCCCCGCCGAGGCCGATGTTGCCCCCGGCGATCAGCAGGACCCCGCTCCAGGCCACCTCTCCCGCGCCCATCCCGAGCGCCCGGGCGTAGAAGGCGATCAGCAGGACCAGCGGCGCAACGGCGATCAGCAGCAGGCCAATCGCGAACGGGCGCCGGGGGCGCAGCTCGGGGGCCGCCAGGCCCAGCCAGAGATGCATCGCCGGGAGCAGCAGCAGCGCGGTATAGGGATTGCCCAGCCAGACAACGACGCCGAGGCCCGTGAGCGCCAGGACGATCGGCAGCCCGGCGACCTCCGGGTCCGGCCGCGCCGCGAGCCTGACCCGGCGCAGCAGAGCGGCCCACAGCAGCCAGGCCAGCAGGAAGGTCAGCACCACGACGGCGACTGTCGTGCCCGCGGCGGCGTCGAATGGCAGTGCCCGCGGCGGCGCAGGCGCCGCGGGCGCCGCGCCGATGATCCCCAGCTGCCCCAGCAGCCAGCACAGCACCGCACAGCACAGAAACGGGAGGCTGCAGGAGAGCGTCCACAGCGTCCAGCGCCCAACCGGCTCCTTGCGCCGGCGAAGCCGGGCCAGGCCATCCGCGCCGGCGATCAGCGGCGGCAGCAGCAGCGTCCCCAGCAGCAGGCGCAGCGCCCACTCCGGCATCGTCTTGTGCGCGAGCAGCAGGCCTGTCGCGGCCGTCGCTGCCACGTTGGGCGCCGTGTCCAGCGCATCGACGGCGCTGAGCACCGAGCGCCCCAGGCCTTCGAGCCGTTCCTCGGAGACCTTCGCTCCGGGTGCGGGGCCCCGTTCGCCGGTCGCCTGGACGAGCACGGCCGGCAGCCCCTGGGCGTTCAGCGGGCCCTGTTCGCCGACCGCCATCGGGAACATCAGATGGGCCAGCTGACCCAGCACGCTGGGTGCGCCGGGATCCCAGCCGGACTCCTGCTGGATCGCGTATGAGACCGTCCGCTGGAGCGTCAGCGGCGCCGAGCCGAAGCTGTCCGAGTACGGGATCACGAAGGGCCGGCGGGCATCGGAGGAGGCCATGTCGCCGAGCACGATCGCGGCGTCGAAGGGGCCGTGGATCCCTGCCGATTCGAGGCTTTCCGACAGCTGGGCCGCGCCGGCGTTGCCGCCGCTGCCGCCGCTCGTCGAGGCCAGGACGATCGTCCGCTTGGTCTCGCGGTTCGCGAACACTTCTGCCAGCTCCAGCAGCGCGGCGGTACCCGACAGCTCGGCCGCGGAGCCCCGTGCGGCGGCGTCGCGGTGGGCGATGATCAGGATCGGCGGCGCGCTTGTCGATCCGGGCCGCTCCGCGATCACCGTTGTGAGCGCCCGCTCGCCGTCGATCGTCTGACCTTCGATGTGGCTCACGTGCACCGTGAACGCACCGCCCGACGCCGCCCCCAGGCCGCGCAGCGTCCCCGCGACGGTCTGCGCCATCGCCTCGTCCCCGGCGCTGCCGGGACGGCGGTCGGGATAGCGGGCCAGCAGCGTCCTCAAGCGGGAGAAGGCCTGTGCGCCCTGGAAGGCGTCGGGTGCCAACCCCGAGGTCAGCGGCGCCGGCCGGGCACCGAGCGAGAAGGCGGCAACAGCCAGTGCGAGCAGGAAAGGCAGGAAGGCCGCGCGGTAGAGACGCCCGTTGAGCATTCGACTAGACCATAGACAGCCGGGCGGCCCGCCGTGCGCCCCGGCGGGTGCTCCGCCCCGGGCCGGGCGCGCTTGAGATATCGTCCCGGCGCGTGCTCCAGCCCGTGGCAGTCGCAAACAAGTCGCTGAGCGACTACACCCACATCTGTGGCCGCGAGCTGATCGCCGAAATCCGCGAGCTCGCCGAGCCGCTGCAGGGCCACCGTGTCGTCCACGTCTCGGCGACCGCCTTCGGCGGCGGCGTCTCGGAGATCCTCTACACGCTCGTCCCGCTGATGCGCGACGTCGGCCTGGATTGCGAGTGGCACGTGATCTACGGGCGCGAAGAGTTCTTCAACGCGACCAAGCTGATGCACAACGCCCTCCAGGGCGCGCCGCAGGACCTGGACTCCGAGCAGTGGGACACCTGGCGGCGCTTCAACGAGATGAACGCTCGTGAGCTGAGCGACGGGTGGGATGTCTGCCTGGTCCACGACCCGCAGCCGGCAGGCCTGTTCAAACTGGTCCCCGAGAAGGCCAAGGGCTGGATCTGGCGCTGCCACATCGACGTCTCGACGCCCAACCCGGACACGATCAGCCAGCTGATGCCCTACATCGAGGACTACCCCGAGTCGCTCTTCCACATGGCCGAGTACGTGCCGCAGGGGATGAACGGGAAAGTCAACATCGTGCCTCCGGCAATCGACCCGCTGACACCCAAGAACATGGCCCTCTCGCCCGAGGACGGCGCCTTCGTCTGCGGGCAGTTCGGGATCGACGTGGACCGGCCGCTGATGTGCCAGGTCTCCCGCTTCGACCCCTGGAAGGACCCGCTGGGCGTGATCGACGCCTACCGCCTGGTCAAGCAGCAGATGCCCGAGATGCAGCTGGCCCTGGTCGGCTCGATGGCCAGCGACGACCCGGAGGGCTGGGACTACTTCAATGCGACGATCAGCCACGCCGACGGCGATCCCGACGTGCACATCCTCAACAACTTCAACAACGTCGGCGCGATCGAGGTCAACGCCTTCCAGTCCCACGCCGACGTGCTGATCCAGAAGTCGACCCGCGAGGGCTTCGGCCTGACCGTCTCGGAGGCGATCTGGAAGGCGCGGCCGTTCATCGGCGGCGACGTCGGCGGGATCCCGCTGCAGATCGAAGACGGGGTCACCGGCTTCCTGGTCTCAAGCCCCGAGCATTGCGCCGAGCGCTCGCTGGAGGTCCTGCGCGACCCCGAGCTGGGCCGGGCGCTGGGCCGGCGCGGCAAGGAGCACGTGCGCCAGCACTTCCTGACACCCCGCTACCTGCGGGACTACCTGCGGATCTTCAACGGCCTCAGGGAGGCCTGAGGCGGTGCCGGCCCAGCGGACTCCGCTGGTGCTGGTCAGCAACCGGGGCCCGGTCACGTTCCAGGCCGGCGGCGAGGTGCAGCGGGGCTCGGGTGGGCTCGTCACGGCCCTGACAGGGCTGGCGTCCTACCGCGAGACCGTCTGGATCGCCTCGGCGATGAACGAGCACGACGCGGCCGTCTCGCGCGAACACGGCGGCAGGGCGTTCCCGGTCCACTCCCCCGGGGGCGGTGAGTACGAGGTCCGCCTGGTCGTCTCCGACCCCGACGCCTACGACCGCTTCTACAACGTCTTTGCCAACCCGATGCTGTGGTTCATCCAGCATTACCTGTGGGATCTCTCCAACGCGCCCGATATCCGCCGCGAGGAGATCGAGGCCTTCGAGTTCGGCTACAACGTCGTCAACGAAGACCTCGCCCGGGCTGTCGTGGAAGAGCTCGACGGCGCCGAGGAGCCCGTCGTGATGGTCCACGACTACCACCTCTACACGCTGCCCGATCTGGTCCGCCGGGCCCGCCCGGACGTCTTCCTGCACCACTTCGTCCACATCCCCTGGACGCAGCCCGATGCCTGGCGGGTCCTGCCCTCGCGGATCCGCGAGGAGATCTTCACGGGCCTTCTGGCGAACGACATCATCGGCTTCCACACGCGCTCCTACCGCCACAACTTCCTGCAGTGCTGCCACGACCTGATGGACCTCGAGGTCGACTTCGACGGCGGCGTCGTCCGTTTCGGCGAGCGCGAGATCTGGGTCCGCGCCTACCCGCTGCCGATCGACCACGCCGCCACCCGCCAGATCGCACAGCGCACACGGGTGAGCGAATTCGAGGAGGAGCTCCTGCACCGTCGGCGCGACTTCCTGATCCTGCGTGTCGACCGGGCCGACCTGTCCAAGAACGTGCTCCGCGGCTTCTCCTCGTTCGACCTGTTCCTCGAGCAGCATCCCGAGTTCACCGAGCGCGTCACGTTCATCGCCCAGCTGATGCCCTCACGAACGGACGTGCCCGAGTACGCCGAGTACCTCGAGCGGATCGAGGCACTCGTCGCGGTCGTCAACCACCGCCACGGCACACCCGACTGGATGCCGATCCAGCTGAAGCTGCGCGACGACCTCGAGGAGGCGATGGCGGCCTACAAGCACTACGACGTCCTGCTCGTCAACGCGATGTTCGACGGCATGAACCTGGTCGCCAAGGAGGGCCCCCTGGTCAACGAGCGGGAGGGCGTCTCGATCCTCTCGGAGAACACCGGCGCCCACGAGGAGCTCGGCGAGTTCGCCCTCTCGGTCAACCCGTTCGACATCCAGGAGCTGGCCAACTCGATCTATGCGGCCCTGACGATGGAGCCCGCCGAGCGCCGGCGCCGGGCACAGGGCCTCGTCGAGATCGTCACCTCCCGCGACCCCGGCGACTGGATCGACGAGCAGCTCGCCGACATCCGCGCCAAGGGCCGCTCCGGGGCCGGCGACTCCTAGAGGAGCGCCTTGCCCTCGGTCCGGACCCGCTAGTCTTTCCCGTCGAACGCGCCATATGACCCTGCCCGCACCCACATACGACCTCGTCATCCTGCTCGACCCCCAGTCCGAGCCCGAGGCCCGCGCCAAGATCATCGCCGACACGCGCGCCGCCGTCGAGGCCCAGGGCGAGCTGCTGCGCCACGACGAGTGGGGCGAGCGGGCGCTGACCTACCCGATCGAGAAACGGACGAGCGCCGAGTACCACCTGCTGCAGTTCCACGCCTCCACGACCGACCTGCTCAGCGGCCTTGACCGGACGCTGCGGATCACCGACGGTGTTCTGCGCTTCCGGATCGTCAAGCTGAAGCCCGGCGTCCCCGAGGCGCCGAACATGGGTTCCGCCGCCGCCCGCGCCGCCGCCGAGGCTCCCGCCCGCGACGGCGAGGAGGGCGCGCGCCCCGAGGTGCCCGCACCGAGTGCGCCGGCAGCGGAGGCTCCGCCCGCAGAGGCTGCCCCCGAGCCCGCAGCGCCGGCCGCCGAGGCCGATGTCGCAGCCGCCCCCGAGGCCGCTGTGGCCGAGCCGGCGTAGCCGTCCTGCGAACGTAGCTCGCGGCTCCCGGCCGTAGTTCGCCACATCGCCCGAACTGCCCGGAGCGTAATAAGATCGGACCCATGGATTGGCCCGAGGACATGAACGACGGCGCCGTCAAGCGGACCGACATCCTGCGCGCCTCCCCGCCGATGTTCGAGTCGCGCTTCCTGGACGCCCTCTCGCGCGTGCACCCGGCGGTCCCGGTGCTGATCTTCGTGCCGGCGATCGTCCTGATGGGCGCCTGGGGGCTGTCTCAGATCAGCGTCCTCTCGATGGTCCTGCTGATCCTCGCGGGCTACGCGATCTGGACCCTGTTCGAGTACTGGCTGCACCGGGTCGTCTTCCACTTCGAGCCCGAGGAGGGCCTCGGGGCGCGGATGCACTGGATCATCCACGGCGTCCACCACGATCACCCCAACGACCCGATGCGCCTGGTGATGCCACCGGCGGTCAGCATCCCGCTGGGCGCGATCGTCTTCGCCGTCATGTACCTCGTCGTCGGCTCGCGCTACGCGCCGGGGCTCGGCGCGGGGTTCTTCGCGGGCTACCTGGTCTACGACATGATGCACTACTACCTGCACCACTTCCGCCCCCATGGCAGGCTCGGCCGGATGCTCCGCGAGCGCCACATGCGCCACCACTTCCAGGACGACACCCGCGGCTTCGGAATCAGCGCGCCATACTGGGACGAGGTCTTCCGCACCTCCCCGCGGAGCAAGCGATCCTCGCAATGAGCGGATTCGCCTGCCCGGCGCGGGAGTGCCCCATCGCCACCCCGGTCTAGACTCGCTGCCCCGGGGCTGACGCAGCCCCCCAGGTCTGAGACCGCACGACCGAACAAGCCGAAAGGAAGAGGAAGCCGTGGCCGCCACCAACATCAACCGGGTCGTGCTGACCGGAAACCTGACCGCCGACCCCGAGCTGCGCTCGCTGCCGAGCGGCACGTCGGTCTGCAAGCTGCGCGTCGCCTGCAACACCCGCCGCAAGAACGGAAGCACCGGCGAATGGGAGGACAAGCCCAACTACTTCGACGTCACCGTGTGGGGCGCACAGGGCGAGAATGCCGCCCGCTACCTCGCCAAGGGCCGCCCGATCGCGGTCGACGGACGCCTCGAGTGGCGCGAGTGGGAGGCCCAGGACGGCGCGAAGCGCCAGGCAATCGATATCATTGCCGACTCGGTGCAGTTCCTGGGCTCGCGCGAAGATGGCTCCGGTGGGGGCGGCTTCGCAGGAAACGGGGGCTCAAAGGGCAGCGACATCCCCGTCGAGGAAGGGGATTTCCAGGCCGCGCCGGTCGCCGGCGGAACTGCCGACGAGGACATTCCGTTCTAAGCCTTCCAAGTCAGACAATCGAGGTTCCAGTGTTTTCAAGTTCAGCCATCCCCGGATCCGCGCCCCGCGGCGAGGCTCTCTGATGGCCAAGGCACGCGGCCGCGGCAAGCCCGTCCGCCGGCGCGACAAGCGCGGCGGGCCCGGCAGCGGCCGGCGCAAGCCCTGCCAGCACTGCCGGGACAAGGTCGAGCAGGTCGACTACAAGGACGTCGCCTCGCTGCGCAAGTTCATCTCCGAGAAGGGCAAGATCCGCTCCCGGCGGATCACCGGCTCATGCCGGCGCCACCAGGTCCAGATCGCCCGCGCCGTCAAGCGCGCCCGCGAGCTGGCGCTGCTGCCCTACGTGAACGAGGGTGGCCGCGAGGACGGGCCCCGTCGCGAGCGCGGCGACCGCGGCAGGGACTAGCGATGCCCGAAGCGATCCTCCTCAAGGACGTCGAGCAGCTCGGCGAGCAGGGTAACGTCGTCGATGTCTCAAAGGGCTACCTGCGCAACTACCTGATGCCCCGCAAGCTGGCCCAGCCGGCGACCAAGGGAGCCATCGAGACGATCCGTCAGCGCCAGGCAGCCGCCGAGCGGGCCGCCCGCGAGGCGGTCGAGAAAGCCCAGGAGAACGTCAACCTGCTCAACAGGACCGTGCTGACGATCCCCCAGCAGGCCGGCGCGGACGGGCGGCTGTTCGGGTCCGTGACTGCCCAGGACATCGCGACTGCGATCCGCGAAGCACGCGGGCTGAGGCTCGACAAAAAGAACGTCCATCTGCCGGAGCCGATCAAGAACGTCGGCACCTACATGGTCGTCGTCGAAGTGGTCGACAACGTGACCGCGACGATCAAGACGATGGTCGTCGCCAAGAAATAGGCGCCTCCCCCGGGCCTTCGGCTCGGCTCATCCGTCCCCGGCTCCTGCGAACATGTGTTCGTGAGAGCCGAAATGTTCCGTGATAGCGGGGAGTGCCACCGGGCCTCGGCGAGCGGCGATCTAGACTCGGCGAAGCCATGGCCGTGAGCGCCGTCTCGACATCCAACGGCGCCAACGGGGCGCCCTCCGGGGTCATCACCCCGCCGCACAACCTCGACGCCGAGCAGTCCGTGCTGGGCGCGATCCTGCTGTCGGACCGCTCGCTCTACGCGCTGGTGATCGAAGAGGGCCTGCGGGCGGACGACTTCTACCGCGAGCGCCACGGGACGATCTACGACGCGATGCTGGCGCTCTACAACGAGAGCGAACCGGTGGACGTGCTGACGGTCACCGACCGGCTGCGCCAGATGGGCAAGCTCGCCGATGTCGGCGGGCAGGCGGCCGTGGACGAACTGACGGGCGTCGTTCCCGCCGCCGGCCATGCACGCCGCTACGCGCAGATCGTGCGCGAGAACGCCCTGCTGCGACGCCTGCTGAAGACCTCCTACGAGATCCAGGAGAGCGTCCTCGGACACGGCGTCCCGCCCCGGGAGCTGGTCGAGCAGGCCGAGAAGGCGATGCTCGAGGTCGCGCGGGACGATCGCCAGCAGGACTTCCGCAAGATCGAGGAGGTGCTCCACGACGAGCTCGACAAGCTCCACCGCCTCTCGCTCGAGGGCACCTCGCTGACCGGGACCCCGTCGGGCTTCAAGGACCTCGACGAGATCACGGGCGGCTTCCAGAAGGGCAACCTGATCATCATCGCGGCCCGCCCCGCGATGGGCAAGAGCGCGCTCGTCTGCAACATCGCCGAAAACGCCTCGGTCAAGCACGGCCGGCCGGTCGCCCTGTTCTCGCTGGAGATGGCCGAGGCCGAGCTGGCCCAGCGGTTCGTCGCCTCGCAGGCCTCGATCAAGGGCGAGGAGCTGCGCAAGGGCCGGGTTCCCGAGCAGCGCTGGCCGAAGATCCTCAGCGCCAGCCAGCGGCTGGCCGCGGCACCGCTGTGGGTCGACGACTCGAGTGACGTCGGCATGCTCGAGATACGGGCCAAGGCACGGCGGCTTCACAGCCAGTGCGAGGGCGGGCTGGGACTGATCATCATCGACTACCTGCAGCTGATGCGGACCGACAGCCGCTACGACAGCCGCGTGACGGCCGTCGGCGAGCTGAGCCGTGGCCTGAAGATCCTGGCGCGCGAGCTGGGCGTCCCGGTGATCGCCCTGTCCCAGCTCAGCCGGGCCGTCGAGACGCGGCCGGACAAGAAGCCGCAGCTCTCGGATCTGCGCGAGTCGGGGAACCTGGAGCAGGACTCCGACCTGGTCATGTTCATCTACCGGGACGAGTACTACAACGAGGACTCCGAGCGTCCCGGCGAGGCCGACCTGCTGATCGCCAAGCATCGCAACGGAGCCGTCGGCAAAGTCACGCTGACCTTCCAGAAGGAGTACCCGAAGTTCATGAACTACGCCGGCGAGCGCTACTCCGGCGAATGAGCGAGCCGCGGACACCGTTCAGCCCCCGGTTCGCCGGGGGCCCGGGTGAGGGCGGAGACCCCTCCTGCCCGCTGGGCCTGTGCGACGGCAGCGGCTTTCTGATCGATGAGCAGTCGAATACCGCGCGCGACTGCGAATGCCGCGCGGGACGGATCGCGAGTGCCCGGACGCGCAGCCTGGCGGGGCGGATACCGCGGCGCTACCGGGGGGTCTCCTTCGATCGCCCACCGGTCTCGGACATCGCACGGACGGCGCCGGACCAGATCCGGACGGTCCGCCGCTACGTGCAGGGGATCGCAGCGAACCTGGACGCAGGCAAGGGCCTTTGGATCCAGGGCGACGTCGGCACCGGCAAGACGACGCTCGCGATGCTCGTCTCCAAGGGCGCCCTGGATGCAGGCCGCTCGGTGGCGATCTACTCGCTGCCGCGCCTGTTGAACCTGCTGCGCGAATCGATGGACTCCGAGGCGGGGATGGTCGACTTCATGGACCGCCTGACGGCCGTCGATTTGCTGCATCTCGACGACCTGGGGGCGGAGAACCAGACCGACTGGGTGCTGGAGCAGCTCTACTCGATCGTCAACGCGCGCTACGAGGCCGAGCGGGCGATCGTCGCGACGACCAACCTGATGCCCGACGAGCTCTCCGAGCGCCTGGGGGCGCGGACCGTCTCGCGCCTGGTCGAGATCTGCGGTGATCTGATCCCCCTCTACGGCGAGGACAAGCGCCTGGAGATCCGGCCCCGCTCAGCCGATCTGGCGGACCGGATCGGCTGAGTTGAAGAGCGGCGCGCCGGGGCACAGGGGCGCCCCTGCATAAACTGCAGCGCTCATGCCGGGCATTGTCATAGTCGGCGCCCAATGGGGCGATGAGGGCAAGGGCAAGATCACCGATCTGCTGGCCGAACACGGCGACGCCGTCGTGCGCTTCCAGGGCGGCAACAACGCCGGCCATACGATCGTCCGGGGCGATGAGGAGTGGAAGTTCCACCTGATCCCCTCGGGGATCCTCTACCCCGGCAAGACCTGCGTGATCGGCAACGGCGTGGTGATCGACCCGAAGGTCCTGATCGACGAGCTGGACGGCCTGCGCTCACGGCGGATCGACGCGGGCGGATTGAGGATCTCGGCCAACGCCCATCTGATCATGCCCTACCACCTGCTGCTCGACTCGGCGGGCGAGTCCAAACTGGGCAAGCTCCAGATCGGCACCACCCGCCGCGGCATCGGCCCCTGCTACTCGGACAAGGCAGCGCGGCTCGGCATCCGCGTGCAAGACCTGCTCGACGAGAAGATCCTCAAGAAGAAGATCGTCGCGGCGATGGAGCCCAAGCGCCTGTCGCTGCGCGAGTTCGCCCGCGATCCCCGGCTTGACCTGCAGACAATGACCGAGGAGTACCTCACCTACGGGCACCGCATCAAGCAGTACATCGCCGACACCAGCCGGTTGGTGCTCGAGCGCCTCGAC
>Ga0181519_10001827_pt1 | contig 18482 bp, 19 predicted proteins | sample PEATcosm2014_Bin_26_FD_121102 | JGI IMG/M metagenome (GOLD analysis project Ga0181519, IMG submission 121102) | Peatland microbial communities from MTU Mesocosm Facility, Houghton, MI, USA - PEATcosm2014_Bin02_10_metaG | ecosystem: Environmental > Terrestrial > Soil > Wetlands > Peat | place...
TATTTCTTGCATGGATATGCGTCGGAAAGGGCTAACATAAGCAACGACGAAATGTCATTGTGCAACTTATTTGGATGGTCATTTAGATACTTCACGACAACCAACGCTATTTCGTGCATAGTAACGTTGCTGGGCAGACATACCGGCGAAGGATTGTTCCCATGAAGCCTGGTGTTGGATTCGTCCCATTCTTCAAAGACATCCATCGCACCACTTAAATATCCCAAGCAGTGACCTTCGTATCCAAACTCTAACGCAGACTTCGTGGTTACATCTGTATGCGTTGTGACAACCTGGCATTCCTTGAGCAGTAGCTCTCCTGTGCGCTCAGCAGCCTGAGAATAAGCCGCACGAGTTGACAGCAAAAGCGAAGCGAAGAACACAAATATTGCAATTCGATTCATAACGACGGCTCCTTCTGCAATTTTCTGAGATAGTACAATCCTGTTTTATCTTACCAATGATACGCAGTACATACTCTTACCGCCCAAACCGTTGCTTGCCGCCCAGGCCCATTGCCCCCATGCCGCCGCGCATCATGGCCTTGGCCATGCCGCCGCCTTTGCCCATCTGCTTGAACATCTTGCTCATCTGCGCGTACTGGCGGAGAAGCTGGTTCACATCCTGCACCGTTGTCCCCGATCCGTTGGCGATGCGCTTGCGGCGTGTGCCGCTGATGATCTCGTGGTTGCGGCGTTCCTTGGGAGTCATCGAGTTGATGATCGCTTCGAGGCGCACGAACTGCTTTTCATCCACGCTGCCGGCGGCCTGCTGCAACCCTGCAAACGGGCCGACCGAAGGCATCATTTTTAGAATCGACTCCATCGAGCCGAGCTTCTTGATCTGGCGCAACTGGTCGCGGAAATCTTCGAGCGTAAAGCCGTCGCCGAGCAGCGCCTTCTTAGCAAACTCCTCGGACTTCTTGCGGTCGAGCGTCGACTCGGCCTTCTCGATGAGCGAGAGCATATCGCCCATGCCCAGAATGCGGCCCACGATGCGATCAGGATGAAACGGCTCGAAGGCATCGGGCTTTTCGCCCACGCCGATGAACTTGATCGGCTGGCCAGTGACGTGGCGAATCGAGAGCGCCGCGCCGCCGCGTGCATCGCCGTCCATCTTCGTCAGAATCACGCCCGTTAGTCCTAGCCGCTTATGAAAATCCTGTGCGGAGTTCACGGCATCCTGGCCGGTCATCGCGTCGGCAACAAAAAGAATCTCGCTCGGATTGAGCAGCTTCTTCAGCCGTTCCATCTCGCCCATCAACTCTTCGTCGATGTGCAGGCGGCCGGCGGTATCGACAATCAGCGTATCGCAGCCCATGATGACCGCCTCGCGGCGGGCTTCCTTTGCGAGCCGCTCGACGAGCGCCGAACCGGCTGCTTCGCCCTTCTGATCGCCTTCGTAGATGCGCGCCTCAATGGATTTGGCAACGACCTTGAGTTGCTCGCGGGCGGCGGGGCGATAGACGTCCACCGAAACCAGCATCGGACGGTGCCCACCTTTTTTGAGCCAGGCAGCCAGTTTGCCCGAGGTCGTGGTTTTGCCGGAGCCTTGCAGTCCAGCCATCAAAATCACCGTGGGCGGCTGCGAAGCGAATTTGAAGCGCGCCGTGTCTTTGCCGAGCATTGTGATCAGCTCGTCGCGGACGATCTTGATCACCTGCTCGGAAGGCGACAGCGCGGTCAGCACCTCGGTTCCGACGGCCTTCGAGCGAATCTGCTCGATCAGGTCGCGGACCACGTTGAGGTTGACGTCAGCCTCAAGCAGCGCCACGCGGATTTCGCGCAGGGCTTCGGCAATGTTCTCTTCAGTGAGCGTGCCCTGGCCGCGGAGGGTTTTGAAGGCACGCTGAAGTTTGTCTGTGAGGTTTTCAAACATAGGTCAACTCCTATTATAGCGGTCGCCAAAGTTGCGGCAGCGACGCGGCGAAAGCCGCTTCCCGTCTAGCGATTCTCCGCCTTCCGTTCCTCGATTTACACTTGAATGAGGAGCATGCGATGAGCGACGGACGCGAGGAGCGCGAAGAGCAAGAGAAGCGCCGCGAGTGGGAAGAGCAAAAAGAACGCGAAGACCGGCTCGACCGAAGTCGCACCGATCCATGGGAGCCGGAGCGCAGGGAATCCTAGCGCTGCTTGCATTCCTCGAAAGTGTCCGTCCGGTCTGCCTACTACTCCATCGGCGCGATGAGATACTGCTCCAGCTTACCGTCGGGATACGTGTAGGTCGTAAGCTCGAGCTTCTTGCCGGGATAAGCGATCTGAAAAGCGCCGAAGGTCATGCCGCCGCGCAGCCCGCTGTTTACCTCGTGAAAGCTCATCGGCTCACCCAGTGGAGCAAGGCTGGCTTTGAAGTCCTCCAGCGCCTCGGCAGTAAAGTAGTCGTTCAGATTCGGCGCAAGCAGAGAGCGGTCAATGCGTCCCTGCTGCAGATCGTGAAAGATAGCCAGCGCCTGCTTCTCCTCGGGCTTTGCAGCGGATGCGCCCAGCACAGCCGGGGCAGCGAGACGGACAATCGTCGAGGCCGCGCCGACGGCGTCCTGATTGGTCAGCACAGCTACGGCTACGCCGTCGTCCACCAGCACCTGATTATCGGAGACAAAGCCGGAGACCTCGCCCGAGTGTTCAATCGACCGGTGCCCGTTGCGATCAATCACCTCGACACCGAGGCCGTAGTGGGTTCCCTTGCCGTCTTTCAGCTTGACCTCGGTAAACATCTGCTTGTAGCTCTCCGGCTTGAGCAGTTTCTGCGCGATGAGGCTCTCATCCCAGAGCGCCAGATCGTGCGCCGTCATCGCCAGTTCGCCGGCGGCAAACATCCATCCGCGGCCCTCCTTGGGTGCGACGCGCAACGGACCAAGCGCGTGGCGATAGTAGGCTGTTGCATCGACGGAAGTAAGTTTCATCTCGTCGGAGTTCCAGACGGATTTCATTCCGAGTGGACGGAAGATTTTTTGGGTGATGAAATCCATCAGCGGTTCGCCGGCGACAACCTCAACAATGCGGCCGGCGATAACAAAGTTGGTGTTGGAGTACTGCCACTGTGTGCCCGGCTCAAAGTCCAGTGGCTTCTTGCCCCAGGTATCGATAATCGCCTGCGCGCTCTCCGGCCGCAGCATCGGAGTCATCACGTAATCCTCGGGCCAGTAATCCTGATAGCCAGAGGTATGGCTCAGAATCTGCCGGATGGTGACTTCATTGCCGCGGGTCAGGCCGGGAACGTACTTGCCCACCGCATCATCGAGCGAGAGCTTGCCGTCTTCGGCCAGCATCAGAATCGCGGCAGCGGTAAATTGCTTGGAGATGGAGCCGATGGAGTAGCGCATATCCGGCGTGGCGGGGATGGCAGGAGCGGAATCGGTGGCCAGCCGGGCGCTTCCGTAAGCATGGGTATAAACCAGCTTGCCGCCCTGAACCACAACTACGGAAGCCGAGGGGACGCCGGTCTGCTCCAGCACCTGCGCTGCAATGCGGTCTATCTTGGCTTTGATCGCCGGGTCCAGGTTGTCCACCGTCTGCGCCTGTAAGCTCAAGGCCGCCAGAAATACCAGCCCGCCTACAAGAATTATTTTTCTCTTCTGCATGAATCCTCCACACACAGCATTTGTTCCCGATTCACCGTCTCGCATCAAAATATCAGCTTATGCCCCGGTAGGGTAGGCTGGCACTGGGGAAGGCCGCTGTTGAGGCTGCCCGCCGGAGACAAACATGGAACGGTTGATTCAAGGGCACAAGCACTTTTTGGCCAATGTTTTCCCAGGACGCAAGGACCAGTTTCACCTGCTGGCAGAGATGCAGGCGCCGGAGTGGCTGGTAATTACCTGTTCGGACTCGCGCATTGTGCCGGATCTGATTCTGCAAACCGGTCCCGGCGATCTGTTCATCACCCGCAACGCCGGCAACGTGGTTCCCGTCACTAGCGGCGATGTGGACGGCGTGACGGCCACCATTGAGTATGCCGTCGAGGTGCTCAAGGTGAAAGAAGCCATCCTCTGCGGCCACTCCGATTGCGGAGCGCTGAAGGCCGCGCTTGACCGGAAGGGATTGGAGAAGTTGCCCAAGGCCCGCCGCTGGCTCAGCCATGTGGAAGGCGCGTTTATCCATCGCCAGCCTCTCAACCCCGCCGACGGCGAACATGCCGAGCTGGCCTCGCTGATCCGTGGCAACGTGGTGGCCCAGTTGCACAACCTGAAGGCACAGCCCTCGGTAGCTCGTGCTGTGTCCGAGGGCCGGCTCGCGGTCCACGGGTGGTACTACGACATCCTCAGCGGCAGAATCGAGCGCTACGACGAGGAGCAGAAGCGGTTTCTGCCGCTTCTGGGATAGTTTTCGGCAAATTCACGGTTTCATTTGGGAGGAGTATCAGGAATTAGAATAAACTAGTTTATCAACTAGTTGATTGGTGGCGATCTGGAGATCAAAATGACGACTATCGGGCTCTTTGAGGCCAAGACCAAGCTCTCTGAGATTCTGCGCAAGGTCGATCAGGGCGAGAAGTTCACAATCACCGTGCGCGGGCGGGCTGTTGCCGAGATTGTGCCAGTTCAACAGACTGCCCCGCCGCCGACTCCAGAGGAAATTGAGGCGGCATATCAGCGGTTCAGGAATCCTCTGATAGAGGGGATCTCCCACGAAACAATTCGCTCGTGGATTGAGGAAGGCCGCGAGTGATACTGGTTCTGGATGCATCGATGGCGGTCTCTTGGCTTTTGAAGCGGAAGGATGCGGTGGAATTGACGCTTTCACGTCAGGCCCTCGACTGTGTCCGCCAATCCGGTGCGACGGTTCCGGCTCTGTGGTATCCCGAGGTTGCCAATGCGCTTCTCTTGGCGGAGCGCCAGAAGGTCATCAATGCCGTCGAAATTTCCGGATACTTATCCGGACTCGCCTATTGGAAGATTGCGCAGGATCCGGCTGAACCGGCTCTGTTTCAGCCGCGAATTATTCATCTCGGCCGCGTCCACAAACTCACCGCCTACGATGCCACTTACCTGGAATTGGCGATGCGCCGCACTGCTGCTCTGGCAACCTTCGACCGCAAACTGGCCGAAGCAGCCCGGGCAGCGGGCGTGCGGGTCTTTGGCGATCCAGCCTGAGCTTTTGACCTGCTTGACTCACTCAAACCCAAGCCGTCACCAGCTTTCCCAGCCCTAACGGAGAGAGCTTCAACCCATCCGCGCGGCCCGCGAAATAAAGTTCGTTCAGCCGCCGGTAATCCACCTGCTCCACGCGCTTGAAGCCTGCGCCGCATAGTTCTTTCTCCATCTCCTCGGGAGAGAAAAACAGCCGGAACGGCTCACCAATCGAGGCAACCCTTCGCGACAGGCCTTCGAGGGCCTTTTTCCCAAGCGGACTCAGCGACTCCGCAGGCAAGGCGTAATCAAAGCAGACGCCTGAACCAGATGGCAACTGGGCGATTGTGCTCAAAGTCGCTCGAAAAGCCTCCAGCGTGAGATACGGAACCACCCCCAGCCAGCCGAAAAATGCGGTCTTCTGTGCGTTGAATCCGGCATCAGTGAGACCAGCAGCTAGCACCTTGTGCTCGAAGTCCAATGGCACGAAGGTCAGCCGGGCGGGAGGCGGCTCGTCCGCTCCGAGAATTCCGGCTTCGTCCAGCAGCGCCCGCTTCCACTCCTGCGTGGCCGGAAAATCCACCTCGAAAACATGGAGCGCGGGGAAGGGGTTGCGCCAGGCAAAGGTGTCCAACCCCGCGCCCAGCACCACATACTGCGCAACGCCGTTGGCGACCGCCTCTGCCAAGTGGTCTTCGGTATAGCGGCTGCGCGCGGCCATAAAGGCACGGAAATCCCGCCCCACCTTGTGCATCGCCCGCTGCATGTCATTGGCGTACTCCGGGCCGATCAGCCGGACGGCGATGGGGTCATTCAGAACCGGGGGATGATCTTTCAATTGATGCGCGGCGCGGCGGATGGCGACGCGAAGAGCAGTCTTGCTGGCGCGACCTTTCTTCATTCAACTTAGTTTAAGGGATTTCCCCTCATTGGCCCGCGCCTAGCGCCGTTGCCGGCAGCGTGACCGAACCCATGCGCCCTGAATTCTCATCAACAACCACCACGCGCAGCGAGGCCGTGCCTGGCTTGAGTTGCACAGCCTGCTCAAATGGAACGCCAGACTGAAGCAGGTTCTGGTAGGTCGCTGGTTTGAGCCGCAGCCCGAGCGTCTGCCCTTCCAGTTGCGTGTGGAGACCGGCATCGTCCCGCTGCAGAAAGAAGATATCGAGCCTGTCCATCCAACGCCCGCCCTGCTGCTCCAGGCTCAGGTCATTGGCGGCAATCTCCAGTTGCACCGTTGCGCCGGGATTGAGTGGGAGCGCCTTTGCGGTCACTGCGATCTCGTTCACGTCGACGGGCTGCCAGATTGCCTGCTGAAAGCGCGCCTTCAGCGTCTCCGGCTCCTTGGCATAGAAGTAGCCGGTGCGATAGCGCAGCACGACGCCACGATGACCGCTGAGTTTGACAGTGATATTGTGATACTGGCCGTCGGCGGGCTGGTCGGGATGAAAGCCGATCAGATAGGTTGCGTGGCCGTCTTCAACAATCGAGTTCAGTTCCGCGGCCAGATCTCCGGCGCGGCGTATGGCGCGGCCTCCCGTCGCCACGGCGACCTGGCGAATCGGTCCCTGAATCGGATGGAGATCCTGGCTCATCTCGGCGGAGATGCGGCCGGGGGTATTGTCCTTCGGCGCGCTGCCGCCGCCCATGCCGGCAATATCTGCCGCGGCTGGAGTCAGCTCCACATTGCGGTGCTGGATATCGGCGCTGATGGCTGCGGTTTCCAACTGTGCAACATCGAAGGGATAAACGGCGGCGTGGGCTTCATTCATCGCTTCCTGCGCACGCAACGCGAAATTATCGATGGAGCGCGGACTCTTATCGATGCCCACGGTCTGATCCTGCCAGTCAGCCAGGACGTTGTCGCTCGAAACCCAGACCAGATTCTTATGGCCCGCAAGAGCCGCAAGATGCCGGGCCACGGCACCAAGAATAATCAGCGAAGCGCGGGCCGGATTGCTGCCCAGTGTAAGCAGTTGAGGATCAACCGGCGTGCTCGAGTCCGGCACATCGATGCGGTTGCCGTTCACCGAGTTCAGGTCGGCGACATTATGGACCTCGTTGAACTGCTGGCGATTGCGCATCTCCTCGTCCTGCGCCTGAGAAACAGATTGCGCAGTCGGCATCCAGGTTTGCACCTTTGCAAGCAGAGCCGCATGGTCGGTCGTGGCTTCCATCAGCACATGAAAGCCGAGGCCGTTCATCGAGTAGAGTCCCACGCGCTCGCCGGGCGCGACAGAGCTGAGAAATTTGATCAACTGCTGGCGGGCGTTGTTCATATCACCCCAGGCAATGTGGCTCTCATCGAGCAGCAGGATCGTTGCACCGGTTTCAGCGGCAGGTGCGGCAGTATCTGAAGCACGGTTCGAGAAGCTCTGTTCCGAAGAGGGTCCAGCGGTGGGCGCGGGGATCGCTGCATTCGCAACCGGCAGCGCACTCTGGCTGAAGAAGCGCACTTCCTGCTTGCGTCCATTGTCATAAACCTCGATCTCTTCCTGCTTGAGGTCGTTGTTCGGGTGGCCTTTCTTGTCAACCGCGACCAAGCCTATGTCCACCAGCCGCGAAGTGACTTTGAGGCTGAATCCCGGCCGCTCAGGAAGGCTCACGGCTGGCTGATCGGGCAAGCTAGCGGCGTCGTTCCTGGTGATCTCTGGAATTGCCGGCTCGACCGGAGCGGGAGTTGCGGCATCTCCAACCGCATTGGCTGGCTCTGTGGTCGATGCCGGAGCAGTGGCAGCCGGATTGGGCGCAACGGGCAGAGCAGTTGCCGAAGGGGCTGCGCTTGCGGCGGAATTCGCACTTGCTGATGCGATGCCGGATGAAGCAGCCGCCGCGTTCGCCGCAGCTGGGACCGGATTCACCGCTCCCGGCCCGGCTCCAGCCGCCAGAATGCGCGTAGTGGTGCCAAGGCGGTGATAGTGGGTAAAGCTGGTCTCATTCAGCAACAACACCGGCGCTGTATCTGCATGGCTGGTTGCATTGCCCCAGGCTTTGTCCGTCGCCTCAGCAGAACCGATCACGCTTGCGCCGCCGCCGCTCCCTCCCCGGCGCTCTTCCATTGAAAAAGCCAGGCTGCGAGCCGGGAAATAGAACCGGCGGTCGCCAACCGTCACCGCTCCATACTCGATCACCGTAGCGGCGCGCAGCAACGGGTCGCCGGCCTTCAGCTCGGCATCCAGGGTTACGCGCAAAACGGCTCCGGTCGCCGGATCAATCGCCAACGAACCGTGATAGCCCGGCGTCTCGCTAAAGGTACGGTGACCTGCATCGTCTCCCTGCACCAGCGGCGTTGGCTGGCTGCGGCTGCGGTTGCCGTAACCCACCGGCTGGCGCGGAGCGGTACTTGGATCGGTAACACAGCAATAGGTCACGCCATAATGCGAGGCCGCGCGCGGCACTGAATAATGGAAGACCGCGGCCAGTCCTGCCGGGGTCTCTTCCCAGTGGCTCCACGTGACCTGCCCTTTGGCCGCGTCCGCGAGAATGATGGTCAGCGCCGGGCCAAACTCGCCCCAGCTTCTCATGCCCAGCTCTTGCTGGGACGCAGGAGCGGCTGCACTTTGCGGCTTTTCGTCCTGCACCTCCTGGCCATCGCGATAAGTCACCTGGCGGCTTGCGGTTCCCACCACATGTAGTCCAGCGCGCACCGGCCAGCCGCCTGTCTCCAAAACCTGCGGGCCATCGTCAAAGCGGTTGGTAGTGCGGGTCACAAAAAAATCCGGCAAATGCGGCCAGGAACTCACCACATAGCCGCGCGCCTCGTCCATCATGCGCTCTTGAGCGGCGGCATCGGGCGGGGCCGTCGCGGGCAACTCGTTCGGCGGAGGGTCAAGAAAGGCCGATTGGTCGGCGAGAAGCTGAAGAGCCAGCGCCGTGCGCGGACCAAGAGTCAGATGAGCCGCAAATTTGTTTAGCGTCGCGTCGGTAAGCCGCTCGGTCAACTCTATCTCGCCCAGCTGGCGGGCTACCTCTACATCGGCGCGGTGCGTGGAGTTGGCGGCGGCTAAAGATTGCTCAACCTGCGCAACCGTTACACGCTTCACCGCCAGTGCGGGCAGGGTAAACACAGAAGCTATCGCCAATACCGCCAGTTTTTTCATCATCCCCTGCTCGCCCCCCTGCTCATCTGCGCGATGCACCCTACCTGTGGACGCCTGAGGCTGCTCGCTGGCCGCTGCAAGCCATAGCGAAAATAGCAGTGCCAGTTTTCAGGACGCGCGAGGACGCGCAAACACTCGCGCCTTGAACTCTACACAGTTCAAGGCGCGGTGGGCAAACGAAGAGATGAATAATAGGCGGGCTTCTACGCCCCGACAGTCGCTTTGGCGCGGAAGAATTCGAGGGATTTCTGCAGGCCCTCGGCAAGGCTGATCTTCGGCTCCCAGCCCAGTACTTCGCGCGCCTTGGTAATATCCGGGCAGCGGCGCGTGGGGTCGTCTTGCGGCAGCGGTTCAAAGCGCAATTCACTCTTCGATCCGGTAGCCGCCAGCACAGCCTGCGCGCACTCCAGAATCGTGAACTCGCCTGGGTTGCCGATGTTGACCGGCATGTGCTCTTCGCTGCGTGAGAGACGGAGAATCCCCTCGATCAGATCGTCAACATAACAAAAACTCCTGGTCTGGTTGCCACTGCCGTAGATGGTCAACGGCTCGCAGCGCAGAGCCTGCATCAGAAAATTTGAAATCACGCGGCCGTCGCTAGGATGCAGCCGGGGGCCGTAGGTGTTGAAGATCCGCACCAGGTGGGTGTTGACACCGCGCGAGCGATGATAAGCCATTACCAACGCCTCGGCATAGCGTTTGGCTTCGTCATACACCGAGCGTGGGCCGACCGGGTTCACATGGCCCCAGTAGGCTTCCGTCTGCGGATGCTCTAACGGATCGCCGTAGCACTCCGAAGTAGAGGCGTGAAGGAAACCGGCATTGTATTTGTATGCAATTTCAAGAGTGTTTTCGGTGCCCACCGAGCCGACGCGCAGGGTTTCAATGGCCAGGCGCAGATACTCGGGCGGGCTGGCCGGCGAGGCCATATTGAAAACGTAATCCACTCGCCCCGGATCGAATGGCTTGCAGATATCGAGCAACTCAAAGGTAAAGCGGGGCTGGTGAGCCAGATGGTCGAGGTTTTCCGCGTCGCCGGTCGAGAGGTTATCGACGCCCACGACGGTGTGCCCCTCGCCCAGCAGCCGGTCCGTCAGATGGGAACCAAGGAATCCGGCAGCGCCGGTAACCAATACGCGCATCTTCAACTTTCGTGCTCCAATGGACCTGATTCGAGGCTGGGTTCGAGGTCTCTTTCAATCATACGGGCCAAAGGCGTTGGCCTCAACCTACGCGATGAGAATGAGAAGGCTCTAACCGATGAAGCCTTCGGAAGCAGCAAAGATCTCACTGTAGGCGCGCTGGTAGATCCGATAGTCTCCCTGAGAGAAGGTCGCGATTTCGATGAACTCAAAGCTGCCGGGATTCGCAGCTATGTAATCGCGGATCGCCGTGAGCGCAATGCGGCTGGCGTCGAGGATCGGATAACCGTAAGCGCCGGTTGAAATCGACGGAAAGGCAATGGATTTGCTCTGATGATCGGCGGCGAGTTGCAGGCTTCGCGTGTAACAGCTTGCCAGCAAATCGGGTTCGCGGCCGTTCTCCCGCCCGTAGATCGGGCCGACGGTATGGACAATGTATTCTGCTTGCTTGATACCGTAGGCTTTGGTGATTTTGGCTTGGCCGGTCTCGCAGCCGTGCAGGGTTCTGCATTCCGCCAACAGCTCCGGACCGGCAGCGCGATGGATGGCTCCATCCACGCCGCCTCCGCCGAGCAGCGTCGAGTTCGCGGCGTTGACGATTACGTCGACGATCCGCTCGGTGATGTCTCCCTGCACGATGCTGATTGCGGTTTTCATCGCTGTTGTATTGATTGTAGAAGATCCGTTTTCGCAGTTTACGGTTGGGCGGCCAGCCGTTACTGTTTCAAGGGTAAACACACAACCGCAGCCACAAGCTTGTAATGAAAGCCTTCGAACGGTTCGCTCAGACTTGCGGTGAGGACGGTCCTGGCGGGCTTGCCGCCCATGATAAGTGCGTGCGGATAGATCCCTGCGGGCAACAGGTTGAGCTGTTCAAGCCATTTTGGATCAGTTACGGCTAAGTCATACCGAATGCGGCTCACATGACCGAGACGGAAGACGGCACGGTTCCGTCGTTTACCGCCTCCTTCGCGGACCCACCACCACAGGTCTTCCGGGTCTATGAGCCCGAGTGAGTTGTTGATTGGCTTTTGCTCAAGTCGCTGCGCAGCAACTCTGTCGCTGTATCCGCCCAGAACAACCGGCTGCTTCTCAATAAACTCGCCAAGAAATTTTGCATCCAAAGGCTCGTCGAAGCGGCGCAGCGGCCGCCAGGTCTTGCCCGTCACAAAAACATCTTCCGGGTGGCAGTTTGAGCCGCACGGTTCGCCGAGCTCCACCTCAAAGAGATCGAGAAGCGCCGCCTGCTTACCATCTGGGTAACATGTCTCCTGCACGGTGAGGCAACCGGGAACCTTTCTGCCGACCAGGCGCACCCACTTCTTGGTGATAAGACTTATTCCGGCGACGCAGCGATGGTCATGCTTGTAGGAGTTAGCGAGGCAGACAATCCGGTCGAGGGTCATGGAGTTTGAGTTGCCTCCAGCAATGGAATTAAAGATGACGGATTGTTACACCTTCCCAGTATTGCTGTAAATATTCCAACGCCAGCCTGCGGTGGCAATGCTCGGCGGTAGCTTCACTGCACAATAAAACTGTCTTCTTCAGGAAGCTATCTTTGGAGATTACCGATTCTACTTTTCTAAAGCGGATAAGATCGAGATAGGCCTTGGTATAAACATCCCAATCCCCCTTTTTCTTTTTATAGGTATCGAGCATCTCCTGTGTAGGAGCCAGCAGCGGTTCGTGTTCATAAACGGCGTTGCATATTTCGCGGAGAAAGTAAGCAAGATCCGCCCGCTTGGCGAACCCGGCAAGCTGAGAAGTGTTATTGAGCCGCACATCGAGCAGGCGCTCAATGCCGTTCGCCTTCAATGTGCCGAAGAACTGGCTGGCGTTTTTTTGGGTAAAACCGATGCTGTAGATCTCCATTGGTCCTCGTCGAGTTCCGCAAAAAGCGCCGGCTGAGACTCGACCAGCGGCTTTCCTGCCTCGTTGGCGACTGCGTCATCCGTCTCCAGGCGGCCATCGCCGCGAATGTGCTGCATAGTGTGGCCTCGCTCGGCGAGGACGCGGCCAATGAGCAGGCGGCGATGGCAGTGCGCGGGGTCTTCTTCGCCGCAAACCAGCGCAATACGAAATTTCTCCATGCCGGTTTCAAGCCGCGCAATGGCTGCCTGGAAACGGGCGTCGCCGCAAAGGCGGCTATAGAGCACACGGCCTGTCGCATCGTAATACTCGGGGTTGGCGGGACGGCCGCCCAGCTCAGCGCCGAGAAAAAGATAACGAACCCCGGCTGCTTCCAGTGAGCGCTGCATCAGTTCCCTGTCGAACTGCGGAACGTACTTTGAGTAGGGAGAGCTGCGGGTATCCACAACCACTTCTATCCCGTGCTGGCGGACGAGCGAGAGCCAGGTTTCGATCTCGTGGTTGGAGTGGCCGAGGGTGAAAAAACTGCTCATCTTCTTCCCTTGGAGGATAGCACTATAGGAAGTCAGGCATCGTTTTCCGGGCGCCGAAAGACAAGGGGGCTGAGGCAGCCGGTCACAGTTTCACAAAAACTGTGCGCTGTTTTGGGTGTTGCTGTAACTGATTGAATTTGTGCGTGTTATGAGGAGGCTCGGCACTTCACAGAAACACAATTCCTGTGTTTCTGTGCGATTTTCCATGATTAAACAGTTGAATCCAGGCTAGTTATAGATCTCCACAGTTTCACAGCCGGGGATTTAATTTCCTCTCACGATTTTGGCCGCTGTATTTCCTGGCAGGTATTTGTATTTGAAGCGTTTGCGTGAATCTTCTCCTCTCTAAAGGTAGGTATATATGCAGAGTTTTTTGATGAAAACAGCCTGTTTTTTCGTCAAAATAAGTCGCTTTGAGGCTCAAAATGACTCCGAAAACGCCGATTTCGGGGTGCTTTCAGCAGTTAGCGAACGGTGAGCAGTGGAGAGTGAGCAGTGAATAGGGATGCTCTATTTGCCAGTTTGCGCCCGGAGCGGGTAATTTTCCGCAGCATCTGCGGTAAGGGCCAACTGCCTTCGGCGTGGGGAGCGAACGGCGTTGCTGCCCGCCTTGCGCTAAGAAAACCGCAAGGATGGAACCCATGATTGGGAAATCAAGGATGAGCCACCCACCAAGCGTTGAGAGCGATTACATCCGGTCCAACTGGGCAAATAATTTTGCAACATTGACAAGAATCGGCGTACCGGGAACCGTCAATTCGCCCAATGCGACAGGCTCAAGACCGTTGCGTGTTCCGAGGAAGCCCGCGCGCGCCGCCGGATCGATGACCCAGACATGCTCAATGCCGAAATCCAGGTATTCTATTGCCTTCGACGCTGCTTTGCGGTGCGTATCTTCCGGCGATAGAATCTCGATGGCGATGAGCGGCGGGCGAGTGAGAATTTTTTCCCGCGGCGTGCCCAGCCGCAGCACGCTGACATCGGGAATCAAAAACCTGCGTGGCTTGATCTGTATGCGCTGCTCGGTGAGGCCGAAGACGCCCCATGTGTCCATGTTGTTAGTAAACAGCGTAGCCAGAATAGCTTGCAGGAAGGAATGCTCGAATTCTCCCAAGTAGCGCTCCACCACCACGCCATCGTCGTACTCGCAGTCAGGATCGTAGCCGGTGCGGAGATACTCCTCCACCGGGATCAACCGGCCGCTGATCGCCTGGGTCGCCATGAAGTACAGTATGCGGCGTTTTGGTGTTGGATGCAATGTGTGCTCGGCGCAAGGAATCCGGCTTTGGCACGATCCCAGGTCTCACTCTGGCCGGACTGCGGCATGGCCTTGGTTGTGGGCGAAATCGCAGAGAGCCTGGTCGAAGGTGACGAGTTGGGAGTGGGTGGCCTGGGCGAAGGCCAGGAGCCAGCAATCGCCAACCCACTTGGAGGCGGTTCTGTCGGCGAATGGTTCAGTGGCCTGTCGGAAGGCGGCTTCCGTTTGCTCGGGGTCAGAACAAAACTCTATCCGCTCATCTTCAAGCCAGCGATCATAGACAGCCCAAGCATCCCGCAAGGTGAGCGTTTGTTCGCCCATGACGGAGTTATTGGTCATGAGGCGAAGGAGGCCAAGTTGGGTAAAGCGGGAAAAGATCAACCTTGAATCCGGGCCAGGGGATTCAGCCAAGCCCATGCCTCCGAATTATGCGGATGTTTGGAGACGGAAAGCGCAAGCCAGATGTTCAGGTCAGGAAAGAACAAGGTCATGGGGGTTCTCGTCCGCAGGGAAGCGAGGCCCGAGCTTCCCTGTGCCGCAAATCAGAGGCCCGGTGACGGGTCTGCCTTTGCGGGGTTCGGGTTCCGCGTAGACCTGCTCGACGGCGCGCACGATCAGGGAACCGATGGGCGAACCGGACCCCTCGGAGCGCTGTTTGAGGCGTTCGTGGAGGGGTTCGGGAAGCTCGATGGTGGTTGTAGCCAGCATGTTGTGATTATGCTCCGATCAGAGGCTGGCAGCAAGATTTTCAAGAAGCAGAACGGCCCAGCTTGGAGACAAGTTCATATCTACCAGCAGCTTCATGCCGTGGCCAGTACGATTTCGCGCTCCTCGGCCAGCCAGGCAGCGTAACGCAGAGCCTGTAAGATGTCTTCCCGTTCCAGGTAGGGGTAGCTGGCGAGGAGTTCATCGACGCTGCGCCCTGCGCCGATCTGCCCGACGATCATGGAGACGGTCACGCGCATTCCTCGAATGCATGCCTTGCCGCCCATCACAGCGGGATTCCGCGTTATGCGATTCAGTTCTCCCATCGGGTTGCTTCCTTCTGACGCCTATCGCCGGCGTAGCGGTTTTGCGAGACGGTTTTCAAGAAAGGACGCAACTAAGGGCAAGTGATTCAGTGCGGAACCGGAAAACGAGCGGCGTTGCGGCCCATCCTTGCGATAGAAAAAATCGCAAGGATGGGGCACACAGATGGTTGGGCAATCAAGGATGGACCACCCGACCGGCGGAATTTTCACGCGGAGAATGTTCGTCCTTGTGTCAGTCCGATCAGATCAAGAAATTCCGCAAAAGCGGACTCCACCGAACGAGCGCGAAGAATCGTACAGAGATCAATTTTCACAGCGAGTTGCATTGCCGACATCGGCTTATGATATTCGGGCCAAGCGCGCTTCAGTGCCTGAAATGCCAAGCCGGTGGTTTGGGGCCGCGCATTATCCTGCCCTTCCAGATGCCGTAACAGGAAGCTCTCGTGGCAAGTATCCTGCCAGATCAAAAGCAGCCGATGCGGCTGCGTGAGGGATTCAATTTGCGCATCCCGCTCAGGCGACAGGCCGAGTTTGTCCTTGTCGAGAAGGATTGCCCGAAGAGCAAACATGCCGCGTTTGACTTCCTTTTCTTTTATCCGCCGAATCGCCAACTGCACCAACGCCAGCGGATCACCGCCGCCCGGCCTCAGCAAATCGTTATCGAAATGGAGATGCAAATCGAAAGAATCAGCGATCTCATTCAATCGTTTGCCATACGATTGCTCACTCTCGCCCTCGCAGCCTAGATAGATACGAGTCCGCTGCTGAATGCGCGGGCGGGTCATCCGATCCGCGGTACGGCGCCGTACACGCCTCCCAGGTATTTCTGGTAGAAGTTGTCTACGCGACGAACGCCCTCAATGTCCTTGAGGCCGTAAACTTTAGTGCGTCCTTGCTGGTCTTTTTCGGTGAAAAAAATCTCCTCCTTCTTCAATTCTTCGAGGAGGGAAGCGCTGTGCCCGCTCATCCATAGCTGCGCATTGTTAGGGTTTTCCTTGGGATCTTGAAACCAGCGGAATATCTCCGGAAGCAAGGCCGGGTGAATTGTTGAATCGAGTTCGTCGAGCACCGCGATTCCGCCATAAAGTAAGGCATCCCAAATGAGTGGGTAGACCCGAAGGAATTGGCGTGTTCCCTCGCTCTCGAAGTGAAACTGTATGGGCTGTTCAAGGCCCTCATGATGAAATTGCAGCACTGGTCCGACAAGGACCATCTCGGCAAATGACATTGAGCGAATGCCGAGGTCCACCCTCCCTAATACCCCATTCAGGTAATCCACGAGACCCGGCGTCTCCTTGTAGAGCTGAAACAGGCTCTTGTTAGAAATTTCGACCTCCCGTTCAAGTGGGTCAGAGGAGGCGGTGAGAAAATTTGCGTGTATATTCTTAGCCCACCACACAAAGGCTGCTGCTGGTTCATGCTCGGCAAACTCGGCAAACTGCGCCAGTGTCGAGGTGAGACTGACATTTCCGCGCAGCTTTGCCAGCACAGGATTGAACCCCTTCAATGGGAAACCTGGGCTGCTGCGAACCTCGCCGTTCTCATTCCGCTCAAAGATGCGGCGGGATTTTCCGGAAACAGGCTGCAAACGGAGCTCTTCCGATAGGACAGAGAGTGGCTTTCCGCCTGCGCCTGAGAATCTTGCCTCATACACATAGCGACCAGGGTTAGGTTTACCCGAGTATGGTTCATCCTTCTCGTCGGAGACAGGGAGTCTATCGAATTCAACCTTGATTCTCACGGGGTTAGTGTTGCCATCTGCAAATCTCCAGAGAGGCAACGGATCGTCGGGTGCAAGTTCAAAGCTGTCTGCAATAAACCACCCTAGGAATGCCAATGCCTTCAGCACTGTCGATTTCCCAGAAGCATTGGCCCCCAAAAAGGCTACCGTCTTGGATACGCGTACGTCGCTGCCGTCGCGTAGACGGCCAAAGCGTCCTTCTTCATCAGGAACTTTTGCGCCGATGCGCAGGTCGATTATCTGCGTCTCGCGGATGGAATAGAAGTTCTCGATCTCCAAGCGATGGATCATGGCTTACCGCCTATAGCCTAAAATTTATCACCTATAATCAAATTATCGACAATTTTTTGTCGATTCTTGAAGAATACACGATTTTTTGTCGATTATTCGGTGGGCCAGCCCGATGCAAACCTCGATTATCTGAGATGAGCGGACCTTAGCTAAAAAAACAGCTTCCCGCGCTTTCTGGATCGAATTTGAGACTGTCTCCCAGCCGAACTTGGGCCTCGCGGCTCAAGACTATAGCGAGAATTTACTCTTCTATACTCAGCGGATTAACGATAATACGTCGAAAATGAATAAATAGATGGTTTTTGTCAATTTATTCTCAGATGCAAGACGACCCGGAGTCCAGTGGACTCCGGGTCGTTTGGTCTTGTTGAATCTTGCTGCTTGCGCTGCCGCCTTCTCCGCAGCCAGCGCGGCCTTGGCTTTGTTCTCCTGGTCCGAGTTTTCGGACCAGGGAGACAACGCGAGCGAATTGCTGGACTTACGACAGGCCCAGCTTGCGCGGCTTGCCTTGCTGCGCCTGATAACTCGCCGGGCGGCCTACGCTGACGTAGGTGAAGCCGCGCTCCTGCATCTCGCGGGGTTTGTAGAGATTGCGTCCGTCGATGACGATGGGGAATTTGAGCGCCTGGTTGAGACGGACGAGATCGAGGTGCGCGAACTCCTTCCAGTCGGTGAGGATCAGCAGCGCGTCGGCGTCTTTGGCGGCCTCGTAGGCATCGGCCGCGTAGGTGAGTTTGGCAGAGGGCGGCAGGATAGCCTGGGCGCGCTCCATGCCGGCGGGATCGTAGGCGGAGATGGATGCGCCGGATTCGAGGAGCTTCTTCACGATGTCGATGGCCGGGGATTCGCGGATGTCGTCGGTATCTCCCTTGAAGGCGAGGCCGAGAGCGGCGAGGCGCTTGCCGCGCAGGGTCCAGAGCGCGGCGCGGACCTTGTTGAAGAAGATCTCCTTCTGGGTCTCGTTGATCTTGCGGACCTCTTCGAGCAGTTGGAAATCGACGCCCTGCTGCTGGGCAACCCAGTGAAATGCGGCGACATCTTTGGGGAAGCACGACCCACCATAGCCGAGACCGGCGCGCAGGAATTTAGGGCCGATGCGGCTGTCGAGTCCCATGCCGGCGGCGATGTCTTCAATGTCGGCATCGACGCTTTCGGCGAGGTTGGCGACGGCGTTGATGAAGGAGATCTTCAACGCGAGAAATGCATTCGACGCGTGCTTGATGATCTCGGAACTCTGCGCGGAGGTGACGAGGAGTTTGGCCGGGTGCTGGGCGCTGCAATCGCCGGGGAGCGCGTTGGGCTGGGTGTAGTAGCTGCCGCTGGTGAGCGGGGCGTAGATGCGCTCAAGAACCTCGGCGGCGCGCTCAGTATTGGCTCCGACGACGATGCGGTCAGGGTGGAGGAAGTCGATGACGGCGGTGCCTTCGCGGAGAAACTCGGGGTTGGAGA
>Ga0181519_10001829_pt1 | contig 18482 bp, 19 predicted proteins | sample PEATcosm2014_Bin_26_FD_121102 | JGI IMG/M metagenome (GOLD analysis project Ga0181519, IMG submission 121102) | Peatland microbial communities from MTU Mesocosm Facility, Houghton, MI, USA - PEATcosm2014_Bin02_10_metaG | ecosystem: Environmental > Terrestrial > Soil > Wetlands > Peat | place...
CCAGCGGAAGAAGCTGCACTTCGACCTGCATGTTGTTCGCCTGGTCAAGGAGACCGAGAAGGCCAAGGCCGCGTCCCAGATGCAGATCCTGGAGACGCAGCACGAGCAGATGAAGGAAGCTCTGCCACTGCAGACCGAGCACGCCGAGAAGCAGGCCAACACCGAGAAGGGCCTGCTGCAGGCGAAGGCGAATCACTCTGTAGTCACGTCAGCCCACAAGGTCAACGTGCTTGAGGCCAAGACCGCGCACCTGAAGGCTGGCGGCCGCCCTCAATCCGCCACAGCAAAGAAGAGCTCACCCGCTGCGAAGTCAGTGCAGAACAAGACGACTCCTACGAATCAGCACGGATACAACCTCGGTCCGACCAAGGCCAAGAGCGGTCTCGAAGGGCACGCAGCTGAATTCACTGATGCCCTGACATCCCTCGTTGGGGATCTCCGCGGCCGCGACGGGACCGTATCGATCACCCGGTGGAAGAAGCAGTCGGCAAAGCTGATTGACAGCATTGCAGACCGGATTCTGAGTGAATCCGTTGAGGGAGATGTGAATTCCTATACTAGTCAGGATCGAACAGGGGTTGACCACTTGAAAACCTTGGTGGCCACCACATACGACCCCGAGTTGATCTCTGTGCTCATCCAGTCTGGACTGAGCCTGAAGGACCAAAATGTCCAGCCCGAACCAGACGAATATCTCGCATTTTCAGGCGCCGTTCCAGATTCGCAGGACGCCGATCGCGGACGCACAGAACTTGAAGCCACAGTCTAACGTGCGCGTCACCCCCATCCCGACGCGGTTTGAAGGTCAAGTGCCCCTCGCCGTCCCCGGCGTAGGAACCGTAGTCAACAAGTAAATCAAAGAGGAAGCATGGCCTGGATCCAGATGCGTGACTTCTGGACCTTCCGACCGACGGAAGTCCAGGAGAACAAGAGGCACTTGTTCGAATGCCGCGACTCTAAGTCTGACACCGGACACAGTCTGCTGGTTCATGTAGCTGCTTCCCACTCCGGCATCGTCAACGGCAACCGGCGCTTCTACCGGCCCGACAAGATGCAGGAAAGCGTCCACACTTGGCTGCCACAGAAGGCCTCGGACGGAACAGTTTTGAGGACAGCCCGGCCGGTTCTGATCAGCCACGATGAAAAGGGCGAAGTCCTCGGTCGTGTACTCGAAGCCAAGTACATCGACGAGAGCTGGAAGTACGCAACGGATTTTCCTGTCGTCAAGGATTTCCTGTTCTACCAGCGGGACGGCCGCAAGCGGCACGATCTCTACCGGTCGGTTGACTGGATCGTCGACAACCTGGTTGACCTCGATGAGTACACCGGCCTTGGGTACACCGATCTGGGACTCCGGATCACGAACCCAGAAGCCATTCGCAAGGTGCTGGCTGATGAGTACCTGACAGTTTCCATCGGTTTCAAAACTGATGCTGCTGTTTGCTCACTGTGCCACACCGACTGGGCGAAAGACGGTAAGTGCGGACACAAGCTTGGCGAGATTGAAGACGGCAGGCACATGTTCCTCATCGCCGGAGCAATGGTGAACGAGGAACTCAGCTTCATCAACTTCGCCGCCGATCCATTTGCCACAACGCTCAGCAAGAAGGTTTTGACCGACAGCCTGGAGAAGGCATTCTTCCTGGGCCTACCAATCAACGAGCAGAACACTTTCGCTGCTAACGGACTGCAGCTCACGGACGGCTTGATCTTTGAAGCCGATCTGCAAGCAGCCGAGGAACCAATGTTCGATCTACAAGCAGCCGAGGAATCGATAGACGTGAATAAAGCGACCACACAGCTCGATTTCAGTGCCATAACCGTCGAGCTGAAGTCCAAGGATCTGACAAGGGACCGGGCGTACTCGCTCAAGGATTCCCTGGCAGCCTGGACTCCTGAATCCGACGAGGATAAGTCAAAGAAGCGCAGCCTGGTTTCGACCGTCAACGCGAAGATCCGCGTCAACAAGTGGGACAAGGTTGAGGATGCGCAGGCCGCTTCAGAGTCAGCTGTAGCCGAAGAGCTCAACACGCTGATGGAAGATGCTAAGAAGAGTGTCGAACCTGGCCCTTCTGGGCAATCCAAAGGTGTGTCGAAGAAGTCGGCCGAGAAGACCAAAGAGTTCCAGCAGAAGGAAATCGCCTCCAAGCCCGAGCACAAGGAAGACGACGACGAGTGCGAGTGCGCCGAATGCGAAGCTGAGCGCGCGAAGTCTCTGAAGAAGAAGGATTCAGTCGAGGCAGGCACCTGTGACATCGAGGGCGGTTGCGACTGGACCGACTGGGTTGCAGCAGACCAGGCGGAGACCGATTACTTCGCCGATGCCGATGGCCTCTACGCCGAGATGGAACTGGAGATGGACGGAGCCGTCAAGGACGGCCTGATTCCCCAGGACCTGATCACCGACGCAAAGCTCTCGACCGAGAAGCGCAAGAAACTCCCCAAGAGTTCGTTCTGCGGACCGAACGGCAGCTTCCCGATTCCCGACTGCGCGCACGTCACCGCCGGCCGCCGCCTGATTGGCCGCGCCAAGATCTCTGACAGCACCAAGTCCAAGATCCTCGCCTGCATCGACGGCAAGTCCAAGACCCTGAAGTGCGAAGTCGTTTCCTCCAAGAAGACCGACAGTGCTGCAGCCAGCATCTCCGCCACCTACAGTGCTGCTCTGGATGCCCGCGCCGCCAAGTTCATCGACTCCGTTGTGATGAAGGACGCTGCCGAGAAAAAGCAAGTTCCTCCGGAACAGCGCGCCCGCCTGGTCGACATCATCAAGGAGCTTGACAGGAGCTACGACGCCCTCCCGAAGGACGCACTGTACAGCTACGACGTCCGCTGGATCCTGCGTTCCGCAGTCCGCGCGGTCCTCACTGACTGGGATGCCGACGACGAAGTGGCCTGGGCTCTCCAACGGCTCGCCGGCAACAAGGACCACGTTGTCCTGACCCGCGCTGAAGTTGACGAGAAGGATGAGACCATCAACGGCCTCATGTCCGAGAAGGACGCCCTCGCCACCGAGGTAACGGCTCTCAAGGACTCCCGCAACCTGATGCTGGTCTCTACCAAGAAGGCCCTCGCACAGCAGATCGTCATGAGCAACGTGCTCAAGGGCCAGGACGGCTACAAGGACCTGAGCCAAGAGCAGATCTCAGAGAAGATCTACACCCTTTCCAAGCGCCACATCACGAGCCTTCGTGACTCGGTATCGGACATATTGTCCGGTATGAAGTGGACAGACTCTCAAACTGCTGCACCAAAGCCCGCCGAGGCTACCGGGGCAGTCGATGACAAAACGCAGATCTCGGAGACGGCACCCGTTGGAGAACGCCTGACGGACGCTGCCCAGGCAGAGGCTGACGAAGCCCATGAACGCTTCCTGACCAAACTCCGTTTCATGACTCCGCTCGAACAGCTGCGGCTTCTCGGACAGATCAAGTTCGATTCTGCACAGACCAAGTAAGTAAAGGAAACCACCATGATCGACGTAAATGGCCAATACTACGGCCAGTTGTATGGACAGGATCGTATCGGCCAAACCACGCCCGACCTTGAGTCGTCCGAATGGCTGCGTCCGTGGCTGCCCATCGCCTACCCGGCGCCCTATCTCCCGACCCTTCGTCAGGACCAGGGACACCCGAAGTTGGCTTCCATCGTGATCGGCGCGCACCAGATCGTTGGTCAGGACAAGAACGGCGGCCTCGTGCCGGCGGGTCTCTTCTGCGGAGCTCAGCCCAACGGTTCGACCAAGTCTGTGACCTCGGTTACCATTGCGAGCGACGTGGCCACCCTGGCTGTAGACCACGCATGGGCGCTCGGCGAGACTGTGAACTTCGCCGGCTTCACCGGCGGGGACGCCGCTCTCAACGGCGCTAAGGTTCTAACTGCAGTAACCCCGGGTGTCTCTGCCTCCTTCGTGACGACCCTGGCAGACGCAGCTACAGCGGCGGTGACCGGCGTGACCGGTGTTTCGGCTCTCGGTGGTCAGTACTGCGTCCTTGTCTATGGTCCGGGCGACGTCAAGTTCGCTTTCAATGCTCAGACCTCCACGCGCGTTTCGGCTGCAGGCCAGTACGCAGTTCTCGCTGCACCGGCAGACGGCGCCGCCGGCGACCGGGTAACGCTGCCCAGCGGTCAGGTCATCACCATCCAGGCTGGCGATCTCGCTTTCGCCCTGGCTTGCGACCTGTTCGCAACCGGCAAGGCTCTCCCGATCGGTTGCGCAGTCCGCAACGTGTACCAGTACATCGGTGGTGTTCTGCTTGGCACGAACCTCTCGGCGTCCAGCTCGGCGACCGGCATCAACTACGTGCTCGACGGTGTGGTTCCGATCAACTTCGCGGTCATGAACTACATGCACGAGATGGGCACCGCCATCCAGACGCAGTTCGCTCTCAAGCTGCCGTGGATCGGTGCAACCCCGACGACCATCCAGACCCTCGCCAACGGCGACGGCATCCAGGGCTACGTCCAGGGCATCGGCCGCTCCTTCACGCACTTCACTGGCAATAGGGGCACTGGCGCTGGCAACTTCTCCTTCGGCACTCCGGTTGTGGCAAGCGTTGCTGCGAACGGCAGCGATGCCGGCAACTACGCTCCGTACAACCCGGCCGTCAACAACCCTGGCGAGATCATCGGGCGCGTGATCGGGATCCAGAACCTGAATCCGGTTGGTTTCCTGAACCGCGTGCGCACCCAGTTCGACCGGCCGATGGTCGGTCCGATGGTGGACCCGAACCCAGCGGCAATCCGTATGGGCGGTTCTGCAACCCGCGGTCTCCCGTACCACATCTCGGTCACGACTGACGCGGTCTTCGTGTACGCCGTTGACCAGAGCAAGACGCTGCGCCCTGAGTACTCCACCCAGGTTCTCGTTCGCGTCAACCTCTAATCCACCAGGACCATCACGAATGGTGCAGACGATCATCACCAGCGGCAAGGCCGTGCTCATCAACGGCGGCCTCCGCTGCAACAATCTCCGGGAAGCTGACCCGACTAAGAAGTGTGGTCGGCAACTCGTGAGGGCGAACTCTGCCGGCCAGATCGCTGGCGACTTCCTTTGCCCTCGCTGCGGTAACCACATTGAAGTCACGGTCGCCAGACCCTAGTCGGCTTCGATTCACCACCCAACTCAACTCTCTGTCCGCACCAGGACTGAATTGCCTTCAGGAGGCATGCACTCATGCGTAGCACCCCTTCTTACCAGATGTCAGACGCCGACGTTTCGAATCTGGCGCGCCTCGATTCCATCTTTCGGACCAATGGGTATGACCCAGAGGTGAAGCAGCGCGTCACGATGAAGGACGCGATGGACGTGCAGAACGCTGCGTTCCTCATTCCCCGCGTCATGACGCAGATGGTGCAGGAAGGCATCGAGCCCCTGCTCATCGGCACCCACCTGCTGCAGCGGATCGAGTACGAGCATGGCATGATGACGGTGTTCCCGGCCATCGAGCCCCTGCGTGCAGAGGAAGTTGCCGACGGCGCCGACGTTCCGTTCGTCAACATCAACATCGGTGGAGCGCAGAGCTTCGGCGTGACCGTCAAGCGGCACGGCCTCGGCCTCAAGATTCACGAGCGCTTCGTGAAGGAGAACAGCTATCCGTGGATCAACTACTGGCTGCGGCTGGCTGGCAACGCGCTTGCGCGTCACAAGGAAGAGTACATCTTCTCCTTCATTTCGCAGCTCGGCACTGTTGTCTATGACAACAGCACAGCTGCCCGTTTGACCAGCGCGCTAGTCCAGCCGATCAAAGGCCCCACGACCGGTCGTAACTACAAGGGCGTGTACAACGGCTCCATGACGCTGGACGACATCTTCGACATGTACGCCCAGGTTATGGCCCAAGGTTTCATCCCGGACACGCTGCTTGTGCACCCGATGACCTGGCTGATGTGGGTAAAGGACCCCGTCCTTCGTGAGTTCGCAATCCAGGCTGGCGGCGGTTCCTTCTTCGCCAACTGGAGCGGCAACCCGGCATCGCTTGGCAACAAGTTCTACAACTTCCAGGGACTCGGTCTCGGCCAAGGTCAGGAAGGCAAGTACCAGAATGGCCAGCTCACCGGCGGCCAGACTTCGCACCCTGCCGGCCTGCCGCAGCGCCAGGACTCTGCCTTCCAGCTGCCGAACTACCTCGGCCTGCCATTCCGCATCCTGGTCTCCCCGTTCGTCAACTTCGACCCAATCAACCGCGTCACCGACATTCTCATGTTCGAGTCGCGCAACCTCGGCGCCTTGATCGTTGGCGAGGACGCACATGTGAAGGACTGGACCGACCAGCGGTATGGCCTGAACTACATGGCCATCGAAGAGACCTACGGCTTCGGCATCCTGCACGAGGCACAGGCAGTCGCAGTCGCCAAGAACGTGAAGGTTCGCCCGAACGAGTTCGTTCTGCCGGCACGCTCGGTGTTCAACCTGTCGGACGCTTCCAGCACCTTCCAGGACATCATGGATCCGACGCTCATGGCATTCGATGCGACATCTCCGCTCGACGTCAACTCGGCAACCTAACCACAACCTGCACCATGGAAGTGCTCCCGAAGGGCGGCGGCGAATTACACGCTGCCGCCCTTCCTGATTTAGGTGCTGTCTTTGGATCGAGCCTGGTAATGCCGGACTCTGGATTCAGAGGTCTCTATGCCCAGTCTCATCGTGTTGCCGGAGAGCGCTCCGGTCGCGGAAGAACCGCTTGCTGGCAAGGTGTTGATGCTCAACACCGCCGTCCGGCCCCGCTTTCAGTGCTACGGCTTCTGCGTCACTCGCAACTCCCCCATTCAAATCGTTCCTGCATTCGCCATGGAAGCGCCTCTGCGTAAGGCGCTTGCCGACAAGATCTTGCTGGACGTCACCGGCACCGACGCCGCCGCCGGATCCCACGCCAAGATCATCGCCGACATTGACAAGGCCGTGAAGGCCCAGACGATGAGTGTGGTCACGGAAGGCGAAGAGATCGGCCCTCGGGTTCTGATGGGCACTGATGAGAAGGGCAACTCCTACGTCATCACGCCCAAGGACGATGAGGACTACCAGCGCATGTTGGAAGAGATCCAAGTGACCGGAAAGCTTCGCATCCCCAAGCCCAAGGCAAAGGAAGCAGCAGCCGCAACTACAGGTCTGACGGCCATCTACGAAGAGGATCTTCCAGATACTCCATCACCCGGAGAGTAAATGTCAGTACCTAGCATCCTCAGTTCCTCACCCGCATCGGGTACCCTCGATGTGGTCCTTGGCACTGTGATCAAGGTCGGCTTCAGCGTAGTGATGGACACCACCACCATCACCAGCTCCACGTTCTCTCTCACGGGACCTGGCCAGACTGGCATTGTCGGCCCCGACGAAATGATCGCCAAGGATCCGCGGGTCAAGACCGGCCGTGAGTACATCCCAGGCGCCTTCACCTTCTCCACCGACACCAACGGGAACACGGTGGTCACTTTCACGCCGCGCCGCCCGCTCCGCCCCAACGTCACCTACACCGTTCTGATCGTAGGTACTTCCCAGCTCAGCAGCGACGCCGTCAAGGGTGCGGATGGAACCACCCTCGATTTCAACTACGAGTGGTCCTTCACCACAGGCGATCTGAACCTCAAGACACCGCCGGCATCGTCCCCGCTGCCGTCCCTATCGATCCCTCTCGACCCCTCTCAAGTCAAGATTCAGCAGCGGCTGTGGGCCGTTGGCAACGACCTCTCCCAAGAGATCGACATCATCTTCCCGGGGCCGATTGATACGACCTCGGTAACCCCGGAACAGATTCTTCTTTCCCTCGAGCCCATCCTGAACGACCCGTTCGTTTCGGTTCCAAGCGGCCTCACTCCCACCGTAACCATCGAGGGCAACAAGATCACTGTGCTGATTGCAGGTTGGTCCCTCGACTAGAAAGCGAGGCCCACTGTGGCAGATCTCAACAAGGCCATCCTTTATGTCTTCCGCAACGAAGATCGCAAGATGACTGGGGCAGTTACAACCGATCGCGGTGGAAAGACCCGGTTCGGTGTAGCTCAGAAGTTTCATCCGGATATGGACCCGTCGTTCTATACGTGTCCGGCCTGGGAGGCTCTGGCGCAAGCGCAGCAGCTCTACAAGAACGTCTACTGTTCGCCACTTCTGATCGGCAAGATCACCTTTCAGCCGATCGCCAACAAGCTACTCGACATCGGCGTCAACTGTGGCGTCGACGTCGCAACCAGGATGGCACAAACCGGCGTAACCAACCTCGGTGTTCCAGTAGCGATCGATGAACATATGGGACCTGCCACCGTCGCCGCGGTCAACAAGGTGGACGCCACCAAACTGATGAGTCAGCTGATCGTTCAGTCCCAGGATCACTACCGTCAGGTAGCTGCCGATCTGAAGGCTTCACCTGACGAAATTGCGAGTTGGCTCACGAGGGCCAGCAAGCCAGGAGTGTAACTCATGTCTACGATCTCTCAAGAAGCCGCAAGCGCTCAGAAGGACGCAATTGCTGCGGCCAGCGAAGCAACCTCTTTCTTCAACTCGCCGGCGTTTCACAACCACATCAGGACCTGGACCTTCGTGATCCTGGCCATTTTTCTGATGGGGTTCTTGTACGTCCACGAGTCCAACGCCAACGCCGCCAAGAACGCCCTGGCCGATCAGATCGCGAAGCAGGGTGAAACTCAGCAAGCCAACATCGACAAGCAGATCTCCGCGCTTCACGATGACACCAAAGCGCAGGTCCAGCAGCTGCAGGTACAGATCACGCAGGTGCAGACTGTCGCCCAGGCCATCGCCTCCATCAAGTCCAACATTCCTTCGGTGACAATCACGCCAATCGTGACCCAGCCGGCAACCGCCGCCACTCCGGCAGTAACCACGGCACCGCAGCAGGCAACCGGTACGACGCCTGTCGCAACCATCGACGGCACTGACCTCAAGACACTGGCTGACAATGAACTGGCCTGTAAGCAGCAGACGGTCGAACTGACCAGCTGCCAGCAAGAGATCACTCTCGACCAGCAGAAGAATCAAGCGCTCACGACGGAGGTCACTGGCCTCCAGAAGATCAAACTCGAACCGGCCTGGAAGAAGACTTTGAAGACCATCGGTCAGGTCGCTCTGGGCATCGTCATAGGAAGGGCGAAACTCTAAATGAACATCCTCACCAGCATCAAGCAGAAGCTCCCCGCGCTCAAGACTGATTTCAGCCGGGCAGAAACCTACGTCAAGACCCTTGTTGTAGCCTCCGTCTCTGGCGCCGCCGCCGACGTCGTCAAGGTCCTTTCCACGGCCGACCGTGACACCATCCTGTTCACCCAGGCCGGTCTCGTGGTTCTGAAGCACACCTTCCTGTATGGCGCCGCTGTATCTCTGATCGGCCTGTTCACGAAGTCTCCCCTGTTGAGCACACTGGGCGCTCCCGCGGCGCCCGCTGCAGCCCCGACAGTGGCTGCCAAGTAACCAATCATGACCTACCCCGGTGACATCAAGAACCTAGTCCTATCGATTACTCGAGCGGACGGAACAGCACCCGTGACCACGGTCAACCCCGTGGTCACGGTGGTACGTCTCGTCGACGGGGTAGTCATCATCAATTCGCAGGCGATGACGATGCTGGCCGGGTCACAAGCTGTCTGGTACTACGCCTGGAACACGACTACCGCTTTGAACGGCGACTACGTGGCCATCGTGTCTTACGCATCGGACGGACTGACGATCAGCGGACGCATGCTTGAGACCATCACCATCGGTGACAGCCGGATCACTGGAACGGTCGCGCTTGACGCAACCGTCGCCAAGGATGCCACTGTGGCCAAGGACGCAACCGTTGCGCACTTCACAGACCTTGCAACGGTGGATCCGGACAACTCCACTTCCGTGCAGACGATCCTGGCGAAGACAAACAATCTGCCACCCGACCCTGCGAGTTTGACCGTGCTGAATGCAGTCGGATCGAATGTTCAGGATCTCCACGACTTCAATGGAGGTACCTGGACGATCGACAAGACACAGAATCCGCAGGTGTTGACAATACTCAGGCCATCTGGCGCCGTACTGCTCAAGTTCCAGTTGACGGATAGCAGCTCGGCTACAGCTCGCACGCCGACTTCCTAAGAGGGTCTGGCTATACTAGCCAGTCTATAGAAGCACCGGTCCACTCGCGCACTGTCGAGTGTTGGAGCGTGCTCACTTTCAGAGTTGTAAGGATGAATCAATGAGTGGAGCTCCACAAGACATCTATCAGTGGTTGTCTGCCGTCTCGGTTGTTGCCGCAGGCTACGCTGTCAGGCACGCTGTTGGGTTGTCCGGCCGGTTCCTGAAGCTGGAGACTCGCTACGAAGAAAAGGTCAAGATCATCGACACAATCGCAGTGCAGCAGAAGACCGATGGCACTTTGCTTGCGGTGCACACGAAGCAGCTCGAAGCCCTAGCCTCCATCAACGACAAGCTGGATGCGCTGCCTCGCCGCGAAGAGATTGATCACCGGTTCTCCGGAATTGAATTGGCTTTGCAAAAGCAATCCAGGTAGGTACTGAATCCATGATGCATTTGATTGAGCGGCCATCCGCCGCTCTTCCCCTGTCCTTGATCGCAACCGCTATCAGCGTGGTATCGCTCATCTATTCACGCGTCCTTGGACGCAAGATCGAGAAGCTGGTGGAGAAGATTAGCGCACTATAAGCGTGTTCTTGCTCAGGACGGTCCGCCACGTTGATCTCCGCTCTCGATTGTGGTGACATCCCGCACGACGCCGCCACTCGTGCGGCCTTTCTTGTCTTATGAGCCAAAACACAGACCTCGCGCTTTATTACACCCGCGATCAGATCAACCAGAAGCTGGAGACCCTTGTTGTCTCGCCTAGTACTGGCAGCACTACGCACGCTGAACCTCTCACCGACGGCGTAGGCGATTTCATCTTTGCAGGCGGCGACATCGTCGTGGTCCTGGGAGTTCCTAATTGAGTGCGCTCAGCCAAGTAATCCTCCGTGATGTTTACGCAAACCTGCCAGCAGTTGGTATACCTGGCAGGCTCTTCTACGCCACGGATACACTCCAGGCATACCGTGACAACGGTACGTCCTGGGATTCCTACGGCTCGGGCGCGGCCGGAGCAACTGGCCCCACCGGCCCAACCGGTCCCGCTGGGCCTACGGGGGCAGCCTCAACTGTTGCCGGACCAACGGGCCCGACCGGCCCCATCGGCCCGACTGGATCTTCTGGCGCAGCCGGCAGCACTGGAGCAACTGGCGCGACCGGTCCGACCGGGCCTACAGGAACAGCAGGCGCAGCCGGAACTGCCGGAGCCACCGGCCCCACGGGTCCAACCGGAGCCACCGGCACGAGCGGCAACACGGTCTGGAACGGCACGGGGGCTCCTTCGAACACCCTCGGCGCGAACGGCGACTTCTACATCGACACTGCGGCGGATAACCTCTATGGGCCTAAGGCCTCAGGCGCATGGCCCACCGGCGTGAGCCTGGTAGGACCGACCGGCGCAACCGGCCCCACAGGTCCCACCGGGACTACAGGCACTGCCGGAACAGCAGGCGCAATCGGAGCCACGGGACCCACAGGACCCACAGGAGCGACAGGGGCAACCGGCGCAACCGGACCAGCTCCTAGCGGCGCAGGCAACCAGTTCGTTGGCACTCCCAACGGCGCGACGGGAACCGCTGGACTGCGTTCGATCGTGCAGGCGGACCTTCCCACTACATCAGCATCCGCCGCGGGCGTACAGCAGGAGAGCTACACCTACGCGGCGGACACCGGAACGGCCAACGCCTATGCGGTCACGTTGTCTCCGGTACCGTCCATTGTTGCTGGGTCCACAGTCTGCTTCCAGGCGGCCCATACCAACACAGGGGCCAGCACTCTCTCGGTCAACGGTGGCAGCGCGATCGCGATCAAGGCGAATGGATCATCCACTGCACTCGCCGCCGGAAACATCACCGCCGGTCAGATCATCGATGTCACCTACGATGGCACCGAGTGGCAGATGATCGTCCCCGGGTTGGTCAACCCGATGACCACCTCGGGCGACACCGTTTATGGAGCAACGGGTGGCGCGGCGACACGTCAGGCAATTGGAACGACTGGTCAGGTCAAGACGGTTGTCGGAGGTCTTCCGGCCTGGGCCAGCCCGAACCAGGGAGGCAGCGTTGTCACCTGCAATCGTCTTCCCGCCGCCTCGCGCGTTATAGGCACGGTCTACCAAAACACTTCGTCTTACCCACTCATTGTGATGATGACGGACGGGGCCAACGGAGCTTCGACCGTTGCCTTCACCGATTCCACCACCACACCCACGACCCAGGTGTACTCCTACCTGGCCCTGGGCGGAGGCAATGCCAACCCGTGCGTGTTCCTGGTCATGCCGGGCAACTATTACAAGGTCACCGGCACCAGCACCGGGCAGTGGGTCGAGTACACCTTCAACACGGGATCATTCACCGCCAGCGGCGACCTAGTAGGCACCAACACCCTGAGCTCGAACTATCAGAACACAGGCTCTGGATTCCGAATCGTCGAAGTCGTCGTCTCCGGGCAGAGTGCTGGTGGAACCATCTCGGTTTTCTGCGATACGACTACGACGCCGTCAACGCAGATATTCGAGCAGACCTCAGGGGCCACGGCGTCCAACTCCGTCTTCTTCATGGTCCCGCAGAGCTACTACTACAAGGTCACGGCCAGCGCTGGAACCTTGGCACACTGGAACGAATACACCAGCAACATCCCGGCCACAATCTCCGCCAACTTGCTCACCGCGTTCTACCCTACCCGAGCCATGGATGAGACGTCGGCAGCGCCATCGGTTACCTGGAACAACCTCAACAACACGGGAAAGCTCCGGTTCACGGCGATCACCTACAATGACGGCAACACGGGAACCCTCCATATCGCGGTGGATGAGAACTGTCCGCCCAGGTACACTCCCTGGCAACACTCGCAATCAGGCAGCGACATCCGTGGAGGATGCGCTTTCCAGATGCCGATGGAGTTCCTTGCTGCATGGCAGGACTCGGGCACCGTGACAGGCAGCACCTGGTTTGAATACTCGATCGGCTAAGCCGCCTTCTGGATTAGGTCCTTCAGTATCTTGATCCACGGCTGCATCCAAGGCACGTCGCGCGAATTGATGTCCATCTTCACCACGATCCGGTCCGCAAGCGCTATCTTGCCGACTTGACACGCCGCGAAGGCGAACTCATAAGGCATCAGGTGGTTGTAGATGGTCGCATTGATGAAGAGCCGGTCCTTCGGATACGGGAAGTCATGTCCCCAGATTGACGCGAACAAGAACGCCATCTGGTAATTGCCAAGCTCACGGTAGTGGCAGACGACCTCATAGATGGGCTCGATTCTGGCCGGGCGGTAAGCATACGCCTTGAGGAACAGAGGCAGGACCTTCTGGTCCCAGTCCTCTTTCAGCAGCATCGCCATCCGGGCCTGCTGATACATGGCGTACCAGCGCTCCTCGTCGAAGCCTTCGAGCTTTGCCCGCCGCGCATACCAGTAGAAAGCTTCGCTATATCGGTTGAGGTCCTTGTACGACTGGGCGAGGTAGAAGAGATCCCGCGGGTTTTCCGGGTCAGCCAACACCGATTTGGTCAGCAGGCAGACATCGCGCTCGAACTTGTCAGTCCGCATCCCCCCGTCACAGAAGTGGGTCAGGCTGATCTCCGGGATCAGCTCATATATCGAGGCCGTTGGTGACGAAATGCACTCGTGGGTGACCCCGGTGTAGACCCACTCGTGCTTCGATGACACCAGCATGGTTTGCGTGTAGTCGAGATTGCCTTCGTAGCGAAGGTCATAGGCATCCGCGGTCAGCTTTTCCTTGAAGGGAGCATGAACATTCAAGACCATGTCGGCATCAAGGATCAGGGTGTAATCAGCCTTCGGCCGAGCGAGCCGTACAGCGAGCGCGCGGTTGGCCCCAAAGTTTATCCAGGGGATCTCATGCAGATCCCCAGGCAAGTCGCCCAGGATATCCCGCACGATTTCTTGAGTACCATCTGTCGACCCAGTATCGCAAACGATCCAAGAATCGATCCATGGCTTCGCGGACTCTAAGGCACGGCGGATCACAGCTCTTTCGTTCTTCACCATCATCGCCAGGCAAATAGTTGAGCTCATGCAGTCATGATGTCTTCGGCGCCGGCGGCTACCAAAGGCTGAACCCATGGCAACGGCAGGTCAAACCCGGCTGATTCAGTTCTGGATCGCGGACGTCAACAGCGTCCCGATCACGACCTGCACTCTCGCCAGCTTCACCATCACTTTCACGCGCAACGGGGTGACCTGTACCGATCCGCTGACCCTGGTGAACAACGGCGGTGGCAGCTACTGCATCGAGTACACCCCGTCGGTCGCCGGCAGCGACGTCATCAACATCGATGACAATGTCGACGATCTCCACTACTGTGACATCGAAGTCATCGATCCGACCAGCGATGTCCTGACCTTGACGCAGGACTACGGCGGATCCGGCGCTCTCAAGGTAGGCATACCCAACTCGGCGACCTACACGCTCTATGTCTACGATTCCAGCGACTGGGCGACTGGAAACACTGCGACTTACATGGCACTCGCCTACACCGCGCTGGACTCTTCCGGCAACTGGTTGACTCCCTCTCTGTACGTTGTCCCCGGCACATATCACATCGTGATCCGCAACGGCGCCGGAGCCGTTCAGGTCCTCAAAGCGTACCTCCAGGTCTAACCTTGCTCAACCTGATTCTTCATGTGACCTTGCCCGCCGGCATCCGCCTGACCAACAACCTGGTCGTCCAGAAGCCGGTCACGTTCGACATCCTGAGCGCGTGCTCTCCTTTCTACGCCTCCGTCGACCAGGTCAAGCTGGCCGGAGGCCCGCTGCTGCGCAAGCTGCAGGACATCACCATTGCGTGCGCGATCTATGAACGCAGCAAGGAGAGTGACCTGCTTCTCATTCATAAGCCGAACGGAACTGGCGATGACACGCTCCGCTTCATCGGCGCGCAGAATCAGTGGGTCCAGGCGAAGGCCGCGCGCGAGCTGCTCTTGAATGTGAGCTCTCTCGCCGGCGGCCCAGGAACCCACGTCCTGGCCAACTTCAGTGTCAGCCGCCAGAAGGGATTTGAGAGCGAGGGTCTTCCTGAACGCCTCAAAGACCTGAAGGAGAAGATCACCGAGTACGAGATCACGATCCGCTCCCGCGGCCGTGTAGCGCCGGGTGGACACGCCAAGGCGGTCATGGCAGCCAAGGGCGTGCTCGATTGGCAGGAACAAACCCCAGGACGTACCTGGATCGTGACTGGCATGGGCGCGAACACCAACACCCCGAACAGGATCTCGAGCAGCAGCGGCCGCGGCAAGAGCGTGAAGTTCTTCGGCAGCCCGCTCTTCTCCGGCATGATGTCCGGCTACCGCATGGGAATCTGGCAAGCCGGATCTCCACTGCATGCCATCACGCCGTTCGCATTCCCGCTGACCGGAGCCTTCTAATGGACTTCTATGGCGGCACCGCCGCTTCCAACAGCGATCCCTTCTCTGCAGTCATCAATATGCGGGAGGAGATGCACAAGGTTCTCTTCGGTAGTGTCGATGTCCCGCGCCAGGGCCAGCTCGTCATCCTGCGCGAGTTCAACGACAAGACCTGCCCGGCCTGTTGGAGCGAAGACCAAGGCGGCACCCGGGACGTGAACTGCGTCTACTGCGCCGGTGAGGGATACCAATTCACCGAGCGGGTCGTGACCATGGCGGTCTTTGCCGGCGTCGCGCCCGTCTACAAGCCGGCCGTCCTCGGCACCGGCCAGTACCCTCTGTCCGAATACGGCGACACCGACCCCAATCGCTACACCGGCTTCGCCGAATGGAACATCTGGCCTGACTATGACAGGTACACCCTGCCCCGTAACAAGACGCCGAATAAGCTCTACCAAATCAAGGTCGACGGGGTCGGCCGACTGGCATTCGATCCGGCCTCCGGAAGCCCAATTCGGGCGGCAAAATGGAAGATACTGTCGGTCACTCCGATCCGCGGAGACGACAGTCAAGTGGCCTACCTCGAGTTGGGTCTCATCAAGGAGAACATCTCCTAAACCCTTATCCGACATATTGTCTGGTTCTCCTATACTAGACAGGCCCGATAGGGGGATTTTCCATTGGGCACGCCGAACCCAGCATGTCCGCTGCCGGCGAGTCGTCAGATCCCTCCGCTGCGGTCCACACTCGCAGCTGCAGATCCAGATGGATTCTTTGCGGCCGTGGGTAAGGCCCTTGCCCTCCATCTGAAGACTGAAGAGACCCCCGCCGGTGCCCAGCCCTTCTATCTGCATCAGTTCCCCAAGGAACGCGTAGGCACGGTAGACGCCCCGTTCGACGGCATCACCTTCAAGGTTCTTAGCTCTGTCCCAGCGCCGACGCGCAATGACGGGACCGTATCTCGCCGGCCGTTCACCTTCACTGAGCCTGATCCACAACGGCAGGGCTACCTCAAAAAGACCGATACGTGGATGGAAATCGTCACGGTCGAGTTCACGATCTGGTCCAAGTCGAATCCGACTCGCGGCAAGCTCGTCAACTGGTTTCACCGCTTCATTCTCCGGTACGCGAATGCGTACAAGTTCTTCCTGGCGCGCGGCATCGACAAGCTCCAGTTTGTCGGTCGCGGCGAAGACGGATTCGAGACACACGAGCAACAAGAGATCTACTTCGGCACCCTGACCTACCAGTGCCGCGTGCAGTTCCTGGACACCTACATCGAGAGGCAGCTGGATCAGCTGACTGTCATTGCCCAGCTTGGCCAAGACCAACAAACCATCCTTCAGACGGCCTAACGCCGGACCTTGAGAGGGAGATTCTCTAAATGCAGACTTTCAACTACCTTCCGGGCACCATCATCAACACTGTGGACGGCGGCCTCACGACCTCCTACACGCCCAGCGACGATGCCGTTCTTGTGCTCGGTACCGCAGGGGATGGTGTAACCGACACCCCCTACCAGGTCACCAATCTTGGCACCGCCTCCCAGGAGTTTGGCTTCGATGGAAGTCTGTTCCGGGCGATCGCCGAAGCTGCGACCTACTCCGACAACGTCATCGGCTACCGCATCGGCACCTCGGCGATGGAGCTCAACGGCGTTGGCGCGGACACCACAACGGGCGCTGTCACTCCGGGATTCAACATCTCCTTCTCGGAAGTCACTTCCGACGCGGCCACCCGCTACATGATCTGGTACGCTGCCGGCGTTCTCGCCGTGTGGCTGGATGGAAACATCCAGTTCTCGAACCAGGCCGGTGCGGCTGTGGATACGGGCAACATCTCGATCTCCAACGCCGCCGGCGCTTCCGGCGCGGCTGCAGTTGTCGGCAACACAGGCCTCGTTCTCGGCACGGGTGCAACTCCGACCCTAACAGGTGCGGTCTCTGTGACAGCCGCGGCAGCTCTGACCGGTACAACCGGTGATGCAGCTCCCACCTTGGTTGTTCCGATCGACGGCACCTCCCTTACGCAGCGTCAGATCTATGTTGCGATGCGTGAGGCATTCGATCTTCTCCAGGGAATCCAGGTGAAGGTCGTTGTGGTTCCCGATGCCGCCATCGACAACCCGAACGTTGCCTTCTATGTTGCGGGTGACGCGACCACGATCGCAAACAACCCAGCAACGAACCCGAGCGCGCTCGACTGGCTCCTGGTGACCCAGGACCAGTACGAGGACAACATCTACCAGTGGGCTTCGGAGACCACCAACTCTGCAGGCGCAACAGTAACGGCGATGACCGCGATCAATGCAGCGGCTCGTGTCGCCGCCGGCTTCTTCGAGGTCAACTTCGCTCACTCGATCGCCAGCTTCTGCGCCGAGATCAGCCAGATCGGACCGAAGTGCGTTGCCGTCATCGGCACCTCGCTGCCGCCTTCACCTTCGCTGACCGACACCCGTCGGTGGGTTGGCTTCCTGCCGGTCTACAACGCCGCAGGCGAACCGACCCGGTACGGCGGAGGCCTCCTGGGCATCCCGTACCTGACCGGCACGACTGCGACCAAGATGAATCCGTTGTGCTCGGACTACGCCACTGGCTTCCGCCAGCCTGGGCTGTTCGTGACCACAAATGACGCCTACGACGGCCCTGTGGTCTACGACGCCAACAACAACCCGAACGATGCCGGTGCATACCTCCACGTCTTCGGCGACTTCGGCTTTCTGTCCACGGCCTATGCCCAGAACTATGTGGGCAACGGCGCCTGCCTGGTTGCCGGCTACCTCTCGCAGCTCGATGCGGCGAGCGGCCTGACCAACAAGCAGATCTCGATGACTCAGGTCTGGAACGGCCTTCCGTCCCAGCTCGATGCTCTGACCGAGGCCAAGATCAGCGTGCTCCGTAGCAAGGGTGCCAACCAGCAGCCTGCTCTGTTGCATGACCTTACCGCGGCCACCGACGCGAGCGACTACACCAACATGGTGCGCGTCCGTTGCATGGGTGTGGTCATCCAGACCCTGCTCAACCGCGCCAACGCCTACATCGGCCAGTCTTCACTCGAC
>Ga0181519_10001832_pt1 | contig 18454 bp, 21 predicted proteins | sample PEATcosm2014_Bin_26_FD_121102 | JGI IMG/M metagenome (GOLD analysis project Ga0181519, IMG submission 121102) | Peatland microbial communities from MTU Mesocosm Facility, Houghton, MI, USA - PEATcosm2014_Bin02_10_metaG | ecosystem: Environmental > Terrestrial > Soil > Wetlands > Peat | place...
CGCCTGCCAAAAGGCGCGCCGCCGGTCGATCAGTTCCATGCGGCCGCGAACGGTCGCGGGGATTGCGTCGGCGATGTCCTGATCGAGGGTCTCCAACATGCCGTGGATAACGCGGCGAAACCAGCGCGCGGTGAGCCGTCCGTTTCCGGCGGCTTCGTAGATGGGAACGATGCGGCCAACCTCCAGCGACTGCCACTTCTGCTCCTCCCCGCCGCCTGAAGATTCCGAGGGATCGTGCAGCACCTCGAACTGCGGCTGAAGGATCTGGAAGCGATGTCCACCACGATCGCCGGCCTCGACTTTGCCGTACAAGGCCACCAGCATTCCGGCGCGGAACTTGTCCTGCAAATAAGTTGCGTTGAACCAGATGCACTTCAAGGTGTCGCGGCCCTGGCCGACCGTCATTTCGAACAGTGGCATCCTGCGCGTGCGGAACAGACCGAAGGTGCGGACTTCCGCAATGACGCTGGCCATCTCGCCCACTCGTAACTCGCCGATGCCGCGCGGGTTCAGCCGGTCTTCATAGCGGAATGGCAGGTAATACAGCAGGTCCTCGACCGTGCTGATGCCCTTTTCCAGCAGGATCTCAGCGAACCTGGGGCCGATGCCTTTGACGTATTGCACGCTGGTCGAGAGATCGAGCACAGAAAGAATGGTACATCAGCAACTCTCAGACTATCGGATCGCTATTCGCTGTTCGCCTTTCGCCAGAACTGTTCGTGACTTGCCAGCTCCTTTGGCAAAGAGCGAAAAGCGAACCGCGAAAAGCGATTTCCTGCTTTTCTCGCATCAGAACACCCGTCGCCGGTGTCCAAGTTGTTAGGTGCTTCGAAGAATCCTCAAGCAGACGGTCGCCGTGGTGGTTGGCAACCTGCTTTACTTCTTTGTCCTGATGCCGCATCTGCCGGCGGCAGGACGGCATCGTCCCGGCCTGCTCGATCTGGGGTTGATTGTAGATTTCTGGCTGTGCGTCGTTATCTACGGCATGATTGAGCTGCTGGACCGAAGGCGGCAGAGGGCCGGGTAGTTTTCGACAGCTACTCTGGCGAAGAGCGAAGAGCGAAAACCGTACTTTTTCGCTGGGCTCCAATTGCGCCACCATTTCGTTTTGGCTGCGCTCCATTTCCGTCTACAGCTGTGCCATCTAGTGGCTCAGTTGCTGCGCCTCGGTATCCAGGTTCAACTCTTCACCCGGTTGCAGCCGCGAGCTGTCGGCAGGTCCGGGAACATTGATGACCACGGTCTGCTCGTGCTTGTCCCGCCAGATGCCGACCAAGACCTTGGTAGCTTGAACGTGCATTCCGCGCTGCCAGTCTGCCATGTCATGCACGGTCTCATTGTTGACCTTCAGGATGATGTCTCCCGCTTTCAGACCGGCGGCCGCTGCGGGACTTCCTCCTTCCACCGAGCGCACCAGCACGCCCTGCCCACGGGGCACTCCAAAGAAATCCGACAGTTGCGGACTTAAGCTTTCCACCACCAGCCCGTGACGCGCTGAGAGTACCGTGAAGGATGGAATCTCGAGGTCCGGCGAATAGGCATGAGGCGGCGGCGGATGGCCCAGCGTGATCGCCGGCATAGCGCGGGCATGGGACATCACGTTCCAACTGCCGAGCGTAACCTTCATATCCTGGCGCTGACCATTGCGGACAATGGTGAGGGTCACGGTTTTTTGCGGCGGAGTGGCGTGGATTAGCCCTTGCAGTTGCTCCGGACCGTCAACCTTCGCGCCGTCGAAGGCAATCACAACGTCATTCTCCTTCAGGCCGGCATGGCAGGCGGGACCGTCCTGATCGACGTAGGTGATGATGGCGCCCGCCGGCTCCTGGAGCCTCAGCGCCGACGCCCGCTGCGGTGTGACCGCCGTGATCTGGACGCCCAGGTAGGCGCCGGAATGCGCTTCCGGCCAAGGCTGCCCGGATGCCGCCGGTTCAGCCGTCGCCCGGACCATCATCGCGGCCACAAACAAAGCCACAAAAAAACCTGTATTGCGTATGCGCATAACGTCCAACCCCGAACTTACTGACATTTCCGAAACGCGATTTGCCCAATAGTGGTCCGAATTCGCAACGCCGGACCACCGCCATTGATGGTTCCTTCAGCCGACATCGACCTCGGGCTCCATTGCCCGCCCTGCTTGGTGATGTTCAAGCCCGGGAACTCCGAAGAAATGCCGCCGCCCGCAGCCATATCTGAAGTGGCATGTACCGTTACCGGCAAATTGCCGGCAAAACATACAGCCACGTCTCCCGCCGCGGTGTGGAGAAACGAATCAGTGAAACCATGATTGCCAATGAACTCCACCGTGATCGGCCCGGCTCCAGTTTCTACCTGCGCCCCGCGGCCCAACCGGAACAGGGCGACGCTGCCGCCTCCAGTGCTCACCTGCACCGGCCCGGTAGCGCTGCTCACTCGCACGCTACCCCCTTCGGTATGAGCGGTAACCGCACCGTCGATATCGCCCAGATACAAATTGCCCCCGCCGCTCACCACGTGCAGATCACCTTCGCATTTCTGCACCTGAATACTTCCGGCGCCGGTTTGAATTGTAGACGCCCGCGACGAGCCGATATAAACCCGGCCGCCGCCCAGGTTAACCTGGGTCAGTCCGCCAACATTGGCCACGCGAACGTCCGCCGCACCACTGGTGAGCGTGAGATCGCTGCCCAGATTCCCGGCTTCGACATTGCCACCGCCGCTGGCGATCTTCACCGGACCCGCCAGATCGTCCAGCTTGATCAGCCCCGCACCCGTCGTCGCTACGATGGTAGCCGCAATCGAGCTAAACGCCAGCGAGCCGCTCCGCGTCTGAACTCTCACCAGGCTCAGGTCGCGCGGCGCCTGCACAATGAATTCGGCCCCGAATCGCGCCAGGGTCTTCTTGCCGGTCTTGCCCTCGATAGAGTCGCTCTCACCAGTCTTGACCGCCGAAACCCGCAATTGTGCGAACTGCTTTCGCGCATCCTTCTCGCTGACCGCATAAGAACGCTTGCGGATGACATACGAAACCCGCGGCGCATTGCCCTGCACCTGCACCGAGCCCAGGTCTGTGGTGACATGCAGCTCACGGGCCGCAGGCATGGTCCCGGTAATCTCTTCTACCCAGGAGTTGCCCTCACGATAGATTTTGGATTGTTGCGCGCAAACCGGAAGCACCACCACCCCAAGCACCAGCACAGAGGCACAGAGGCGCAGAGAGGATTTCTTGATATTTTTCCCCTTCCGCTGTGTAGCTCGCTGGTGATTTGGTTCTTCCTTAGGTTTGCGCTCGGCCATTTTTCTCTGTGACTCAGTTCCTTCGGGTTTAATCAATGTTCGGCATCGAGGTCAACTCGCGCTGCGACTCGGTGCGGATGTACGGGCTGGGATCTTCCTTGGCCAGTTGCTGGAGTGCCATCCGCACGCTGCTGTCGGCCCGGACCGGCTCCAGTGCATGCAGCGCTCCGCTGCGCACGCCCAGGTTGCTGTCATCCAACAAGGCCTCCAGAACAGCGTTCCGCACCCTGATGTCCTGCTTCACATAAGAGCCCAGACCATCCAGCGCCTTCAGGCGAACTCCCGGGTTACTATCGTAGCGCAAGACATAAGTAAGGGCTTCGCGCACTCGCGGGTCGTCGGGCTTGCTGTTCAGCGCATCCACCGAATCCAGCCGCACCCCCGAATTGTTGCTATTGCTCTTGGCCGCGAAGGTCAGCAGTTCTTGAATCTGGGGATCGCTCAGAGATCCTTCCACCGAGTCGGGCACCATGCGTTCGTAGTTGATCTTGACCCGGGGGGAATTGGGCTGCCGGTCGATCGAAGTGATGCCGGCGATGGAAGCTTCCTGTGCGGGCAGATGCGGATCGACACGGCCCACGCCGGGTCTCAACACGCTGTACATCGTCCCCAGGCCGCCGCCAAAGCCGACGATCAGCAACACTGCGGCCAACGCGGGCGAGAACCGGACCTGCCGTAACCACGCCGTAGGATCGAAGGCCAGACGGTGATACCAGGCGCGATTCTGCTGGGTGGTCTCCAGCGCTTCCTGAAGGCGCATGCGGGCCGCCGCCAGAAAACTCGCCGACGGCTCTTCCACCGGCAATGCGTTCATCTCCGCCTGAAACTCCTGCTGGGCGGCCAACTCCGCGGCGCAGTCCTTGCAGCGCTGAATATGCTGCTCCACCTCATGCCGCGCGTCGTCGGCCAGCTCGTTATAGAGGTACAGGCTAATGTTCTGTTGTACCCAATCGCAATTCATAAGAACTCCTTAGCAGCGACGAGCTTCGAGCTACTAGCCTCGAGCTTGGAAATGCTGATTTTCGGCCTTCGCTCTAACGTTCTCTCCAAGGCCGGATCGAACGCCAATACAAACTGCCCGTTGCTCGTAGCTCGCGGCTCGTAGCTCATCGCGCATCCTTCAACGCCGCGCGCAGCTTCTGCGTGCCGCGGAACAGTGTGTTCTTCGCGGTCTCTTCCGTCGTATTCAAAATCTCGCCAATGGTGCGCAGTTTCAGTCCCTGATAATGCTTCATCTCAAAGACCATGCGCTCGCGCGGGGTCAGCTTCTTCAGCGCCTTGGCAATTCGCGCACCCAGCTCGCGCCGCATCAAGTCGCGCTCCGGGCTGGCCCCCGATCGCTGGTCGGCAACCTGCTCCAGCAGATTGTAGGTGCCGCCTTCGGAGTCGGTTGCGATGCCCGAATCTTCCTTGCGCACCTGCCGCTTACGCAGCAGGTCGAGGCACAAGTTGGTCACGATGCGATAAATCCAGGTGTAGAACGAGCACTCGAAGCGGAAGTTGCCGATGTTCCGGTACGCCTTCAGGAAGGCTTCCTGGTAAATGTCCTGGGCGTCCTGCTCGGAGCGCGTGAGGTGATATGCCAAACGGAGCACTGGCCCGTCGTACTGGCGCACCAGTTCCTCGAACGCTGCGTGATTGCCACGCTGTGCTTCGCGGATCAACTCCGTGTCGTTCATGCGGCTCTGGGCCTGCCCCACGCGTACTGCGGACGCTTTGCCCGTCTCCTGCCACGCCTCAGGAGGACGAAGCGCCGGGGTTCTCAATTCGCGCCCTTTGGACGCTCGTTGAGGTGCAAGTCCCGGGCCAACCGTGAGAGGAACTGCTACCGCTTCGGCCGGCATCTTTGGTTTCTACCTGCTCTGTAATTGGCAAGCCAATTCTCGTGCCTGCAACTAGATAGACGGGCGCAGGGAGAAACCGTGAGCGAATTATAGACCGTTCTTCCAGTCCTTACGTTAGAAGACGTTCGCCGGTTCAGGATGCGGGGTTACTAGTCGGGTTTCTGGCGTTCAGCAGTCAGGAAAGTCCTGACTGAAGTCTCGGGTTTTGGAAGGGCATGGCTCTCACGGCTGCTGAAAAACTCCGCTTACGAAAGCTTTGTAACAGGGCACGACTTCAGTCGTGCCGATAAGCCCTCTCTTTTTCCTCCCGAGCCGGCTTGGCACTTTGGCCAAGTGCCAAATGCTAATTGCCAAAGGGGTTGCATCGACGATTGACCGATCCTCATTAGCTAAGTAAGATTAGCTAATGAACCACACGTCCGCTAGGCCGCGAGTTCATTCTTGACCCTTGCTAGATTAGCTAATTATACTTAGCTAATGAGCTATACGGTCCACCAGGCGAAAACGAATCTATCGCGTCTGATTAAGGAAGCCCAAAAGGGCAAGGAAGTGATCATCACGCGCGGCAAAGACCCGGTCGCCAGGATTGTCCCGATCAACAGCGTGGCCAAGAAACGTATTCCTGACATGCTAAAGGGTCAGCTCTGGTCGGCGCCCGACGCCTTTGATCCCCTCACCGACGAGGAACTGCGCGAGTTAGGGTTTGAATGATCGCCCTGCTCGATACGCACACACTGCGATGGTGGCTGGACGGATCTATGCGTCTGTCACCCGTTGCGCGAAGTGCAATTGACGCCACCGCAAACTCGATGGTGATCTCAGCGGTGGTGCCATGGGAACTAGCGATCAAGACAAATCTTAAGAAGCTCGACTCGCAAGTGCTGCTGTCACGCTGGGACGAGGTTATCGACGCGCAGAATTTTTCCGAACTCCCCATCGATTCCGGCCACGCGATCCGGGCCGGCCTGCTACCGCGACATCACAACGATCCCTTCGACCGCATGTTGGCGGCGCAGGCGCAAGCGACCGGCTGGCCGATTATCAGCGCCGATCCCGTCTTTGAGATGTATGGAGTGCGACGGATCTGGTGAGTAGGACGTTGAAAGGCGCACTCCATAGCGCGCCCCTTCCATCGAATGTCTCTCAGGCTTCGGCGCCGCTCTCTTCGCCCGCAGCTGCACCGGCCTCTTCCGCAACGGCATCCTTCTGGACGGTCACCTTCACCGGCACAATCACGTCGCGATGCAGCTTGATCAGCACGTTGAAATCACCCACGTGTTTCAGCGGCTCTTCCAGCAGGATCTTGCGGCGATCGATGTCGAAGCCCTTGTGCTCGAGCTCGCGCGCGATGTCGGCCGAGGTGACGGAACCGAATAGCTGGTCATGGTCACCCGACTTGCGGGTGAAGCTCAGCTCGACGCTGGCCAGTTGTTTGCCCAGTGCTTCGGCATTGCCCTTCTCGTGGGCCAGGCGCCGCACGGCGGAAGCCTTCATCTGCTCGATGACGGCGCGATTGGCCGGCGTAGCTTCAATCGCCAGCTTCTTGGGCAGAAGATAGTTGCGGCCATACCCCTCGGCCACTTTCACCACGTCGCCGCGTGAGCCCAGCTTGGATACATCTTCCTTCAGAATAACTTCCATTGTTCGAAACTCCGTCCGGGCTCGGGGCGATGCCCCTTGTCCCTGGTGTCGTCCCTGAAGGGACTCAGATCTTCTTGGCCTGCATACCCAGGGCTTCCCCCCTGGGCTAGATTACTTTCGCCCTCCGGCTCGCCCACCGATCAGCGGGAAATGCTCGCGCACTTCCAAGCTGACAACTGACAACCGGCAACGGTCTCTTACCGTCCGCCGAACGGCAGCAGCGCGATGTTGCGCGCCTGCTTGATAGCTTCGCTCAGGCGGCGCTGATGCGGCGTGCATACCCCGGTCAGGCGGCGGGGAACGATCTTGCCGCTCTCCGCTACGAACTGCGACAGCAGACGCACGTCCTTGTAGTTGATACCGTCGATCTTCTCGACACAGAACTTGCAAACCTTCTTGCGCCGGAAAAACTTCCGCCCGCCTTCGCGCGGTCCCCCAGGACCGCCGCCGGGACGCGGCCCGCTGCGCGGTCCACGCGGACCACCTTCGCGCGGGGCACTGTCACTGCGCTGCGCCGGGGCGTCGCTGGTTGCCGGACCCGCTGTCTTCGTTGCTTCGTCTGCCATGATTCTCCTTCAACGCCTCGCTGTGTGAGGCCTCATCTTCCCACTGTTCCAATGTTTGGCAAATCCCTGGTTACGCCCCGACGGGCGCCGCTTCGCCACCTTCCGACGGAGCGGCCTCGGGCGTCTCTTCCGGCACGGCTACGGCGCTTTCGGCGGCAGCAGCGGCCTCGGCAGCAGCTGCGGCACGTGTGCCTCTGCCGCGGACCTTGGTGTCGCGAATGGCCTTGATCTTGGCCAGCCGCTTCTGCTCCTCGTCCACCCGCACCGTGATGAACTTGATCACCGGCTCGGTCACACGCAGCCGGCGCTCCACTTCTTTCACCATGCCGCCTTCGCCTTCCAGCACCATCAGCATGTAAATGCCGTCGTGGAACTTGCGCACCACGTAGGCCAGCCGGCGCTTGCCCATGCGCTCGACACTCTTCACCGCCCCACCCGCGTTGCCCACTTGCGTCTCCAGGCCGGAGATCAGCTTGTCCTGCTCCTCTTCCGGCATGTCGGGGCGAACGATGAACATCAATTCGTAAGTACGTTGCATTGTTTCTCCTAAGCAACTAGCAACTAGCAGCTAGCTCAAAACTCTTATCGAACATTGCCTGTGAACTAATGGCTAGCCGCTAGTTGCTAGTCGCTAGTTGCTTCTTCCTTGCGATTGAACCGGTTCATCGCTGCCTGCACACCTTCAGCAAGGATCACTCGTACCGCCTCAGCCGCCTGGTCCAGCACCTCGTCCACCGCCGGGAGCTGCGCTTTCTTGAACTGCGCCAGCACATACTTCGCGCCATCGCCGACGGGATAATCCGGTCCAATTCCCATCCGGACGCGGGTGATCTCCTGCGTCCCTAGCGCGGCGATTACCGACTCCACGCCATTGTGTCCGGCTGATCGGCCCCGCGGCCGCACTCGCAACGAACCAAACGGCAGGTCCAGTTCGTCGTAGAGCAGCACAACATCTTCCGCGGGCTGCGCCTGATACTCGCGCACCAGCTCGCCCACCGACTGGCCGCTGAGGTTCATATAGGTTTCCGGCTTGGCCAGCACGACCTCGTGTCCGGCGATACGCGCCCGCGCCGTCTGCGCGCGGCAGTGGCGATTATTCACCCGCACGCCGCACTGCTCGGCGATGCGGTCTACCGCCAGGAAACCCATATTGTGCGGCGTGAACTGGTATTCGATGCCCGGATTGCCGAGCCCGACGATCAGCTTCACTGCCGTTACTTCTTCTTCTCGGCCTTCTCGGCCTTTTCCGGCTTGCCTGCCTTGTCGCCTTCGGCAGCTTCGCCCTCTGCGTCCTGCTTGCCCTTCTTGATGACTTCGGGCTCGGCAGCAGCCGCGGCGCCTTCCACGGCACCCTCGGCGGGAACCGCTTCCACAACTTCCTTCACCGCGACCACGTGCGCTACTGGCTGGTTCTCCTCCGTCATGAACTTGAGCTTGTCTCCATGCGGCAAATCAGAAACGCGGATCACCTCGCCAAACTCCAGCTTGCTGACGTCCACATCGATGTGCCCGGGAATATCGGCCGGCAAACATTCGATCTCGACTTCGCGCAGCAGCAGTTCAAGGATGCCGCCCCCAACCTTCACTCCGGGCGCTTCGCCCTTCAGCAGGATGGGCACGCTAACCTGCAACACCTTGTCCATCGCGATGCGCTTCAGGTCGACATGCAGCAGCGCGCTCTTGATGGGCTCGTACTGCCAGTCCACGATCATCACCTTGGCGGTATTGCCGTCGAGGCTGAGATCGAAAATCGAGTTGTGACCCTGCTCCGAATTCAGGATCCGCCTCATCTGCTTGGGATCGACGGCAATGGGCTGCGAATCTTGTCCCGCACCGTAGACTACGGCGGGAATCAGGCCGCTCTGGCGCAGACGGCGCGCATCGTTCTTGCCGCCGCCCTGTCTCGCTTTGGCTTCTACGTTCTTCTCTGCTGTTGCTGTAGCCATAATCTCGTTTCCTTTACAAAAACAGTCTGCTGACTGAAGTCTCTTCGTGTATCGACTGAATGGCGCGTCCGATGAGCCCGGCAATCGACAGCACCTTGATCTTCGGCTCGTTGCGTCCCGCCTCAGTCAGCGGGATGGTGTTGGTCACAACCACTTCGGCCAACCCCGATTGCGAAATCCGTTCAATGGCCGGCCCCGACAGCACGGCATGCGTGGCGCAGGCATAAACCTCGCGCGCTCCCGCGTCCAGCAAGGCCTGGCAGGTCTTCACCAGCGTCCCCGCGGTGTCGATGATGTCGTCGAGGATGAGACAGGTGCGGCCCTTCACATCACCGATCACGTGCATCACCTCGGTCACGTCCATCTCCACCCGGCGCTTGTCCACGATGGCCAGCGCCGAATCCATCTTCTTGGCGAAGAAGCGCGCACGCTCCACGCCACCCGCATCCGGCGAAACCACGGTCAAATCCGGAAACTGCTTCTTCCGGAAATGGTCTACCAACACCGGCGACGCGAACAGATGGTCCACCGGAATGTTGAAAAATCCCTGGATCTGGGGCGCGTGCAGATCGACGACTAACGCGCGATCGGCGCCTGCCGTCGTCAGCAAATCCGCCACCAGCTTCGACGAAATTGGTACCCGCGGCTTGTCCTTGCGGTCCTGCCGCGCATAACCAAAGTACGGAATCACTACCGTGATGCGGCGCGCCGAGGCGCGCTTCAGCGCATCGATCAGCAACAGCAACTGCATCAGGTGTACGTCTACCGGATCGCAGGTCGGCTGCACCATGAAGACATCGGCGCCGCGCACGTTCTCCTCGATCTGCACATAGGTCTCGCCGTCGGAGAACTTGCTGATGCAAGCCTTGCCGATGGGCAGCTCGAGGAAATTACAAATGTCCTTGGCCAGCGCATCGTTTGCCGTGCCGGAGAATATCTTCCACTTGTCGTCCTGGCGCGCCCTCACCGGCTTGCGCTCCGACAATGGCCTTTGTTGTGCCACCGGTGCCTTGCCGCCATCACCTGGCGCCACCGCCGCAGGAACTGCACTCGTCTTGGTTGCTGCGTCCATCGCATCTATACCCCGCGTGACCTGGTTTGGTTACATGCTGGGTCCGGAAAAAGCCAGCTGTCAGCTACATCTTGAAACTCGAAACTGGCACTTAAAACTTTCTGACAACTGACCACTAGCCACTGACAACTGAATTCTGGCTGGGCGGCTAGGATTCGAACCTAGACAAAGTGCTCCAAAGGCACTTGACCTACCATTAGTCGACCGCCCAGTTTAGCTGCGAGCTACGAGCCGCGAGCAACTAGCTAAAACAGCCGAGTGCCTAAACCCATCCTGCCCGATGAACCCGAGTCGGCTGCGTCACTCGCTCGAAGCTGGCGGCTCGAAGCTCGCAGCTTCCGCCGCCTTCCAATACTCATCCCGGGTCAGCGTCGTCGTCGCAATGGCCGTATGTCCCGCGGCTCTCATGTGCGCCACTGCAGCGCCTGCTTCGTCCGCGGACGCGAACAAACCATACAACGTAGAGCCAGAGCCCGACAACGATGCATACTGCGCGCCTGCGCGCTGCAACAGCTCTTTTACCTCACGCAACTCGGGATACTCAGGAAAGACGACGCGTTCGAAGTCGTTCTCGATCCCGGTTCGGACGAGGTCGAGAAGCGGCGTCTCGGCCCGGTCCCCGCCAAATGCGGGAACACCGGATGCAGGTCTCGCCTGCGGAAAACTCTCATTCAGCCAGGCAAACACACTCTCGCTGAACTTGTTTATTGTACCTGCGGGGTCAGCGCCGGTCAATTCAGCCTCGGACTTCGCGGCTGGGGGGGCAAGCGGGAAGCCTGCACGCGCCACTAGTGCGTCCCACTGCGCGAACGCCTTCGGCGTCGAGACGCCAATCGGCGGCGTGACGACGACCACGTGCCACGCCGGCAAGTCCGGCAGCGGATGAACCTCTTCGCCGCGACCAACTCCGAGAACTGTCCCGCCGATCAGAAAGAGCGGCAGATCGCTGCCCACCTCGGCCGCGATGCGGAGCTTTTCTGCCGCATCAAGCTGCTGGCCCAGCGCGCGCTCCAGGCCAAGCATCGCCGCAACCGCGTTGGACGACGCTGCCCCCAAGCCTCCCTGCACCGGCAGGTGCTTTTCGATCTCGATGACAACCCTCACGGGTATCGATATCCCCAGACTTGGATTTTCCTCCAGGCCTGGGTTTATCTCCCGACCTGGGTTTATCTCGCGACTTGGGTTTATCGCCCGACTTGGGTTTATCTCCCGACCTGAGTTTATCTCGCGACCTGGGTTTATCGCCCGACCTGGGTTTATCTCCCGACCTGGGTTTATCTCCCGACCTGGGTTTATCTCCCGACTTGGGTTTTGAAAGGGCACGGCTTTAGCCGTGCCGGAAGCCATTCTTTTTTTGTTGTCATCACGAGCGGGCTTCAGCCCGCGAGGGATCTGCTTTTCGACCAACCGCATCACCCGCTCCGCCACTTTGTAGCAAGTGTTCGATTCATCCAGCGGCACGCGCGGATCGTCGCAGCGAATCTCGATTCCCGCGCCGCTCTGCACTTCGACGCGAACGACATCGTGCAGCGCAAGCGTCTGATAGATGGTACGCAGCTCGTGAAAGCCATCCGGCCGCACTGGACCGATCCTCAGTCCGAGATTAATCTTCGCGAAAGAAGGGACAGGGATCATAGAAGCAGCTAGCAGTGGCCAGTTGTCAGTTATACATCGGGACGCTGCTTAGCGCTTGCGCGCTCCGATGACCCGCGGAATGCCCTGCAGATCAGGTACAACCCGTACTTCCTCCCACATTGTGGGACTAAGCAAATTGACCACGGCGTCGCGCATCGAGTAACCAATCTCTATTGCCAGCCAGCCGCCGGATTTCAGGGCGCGATGCGCCTGCTCGACCAGCGGTCCAATCACATCCAATCCTTGCTCACCCGCGAAGACCGCGACCCGCGGCTCGAAGTCGCGCACCGACTTCTGCACCTTGTCCGCCTCACCGAATCCGACATAGGGCGGGTTGCTGACCACGAAGTCGAAGTCATGAACGCTGGCCAGGGCTTGCAGAACATCGCTCTGCATGAAGCGGACCCGTCCATCGAGTCGCAGCCGTGCGGCGTTGGCGCGAGCGATCTCCAGCGCCTCTGCTGAGACATCGACGGCGTAGACTTCGGCGCTTTTCAATTCATGCGCGAGGGCCAACGCAACACATCCCGAGCCGGTACCAACATCCACCAGCTTCGGCTGGACCATGCCGCGCGCAAGCTCCAGCACAGTCTCCACCAGGTGCTCAGTCTCCGGTCGCGGAATTAGCACTGCGGACGAGACCACGAAGTCAAGCCCCCAGAACTCCTGATGTCCGGTGATGTATTGCGACGGCATACCTGTCGCTCGCTGGCCAAGCACCTCGTCGTACCGGGCTTCGTCTTCGGCAGCGAGTTCGCGGTCGGAGTGGGCGTACAGATAGGCCCGATTGACGCCGAGCACAAACATCAGCAGCACCTCGGCATTCATGCGCGGCGAGCCAACGTCCGACGCTTCCAAACGCTCGATTGCCGATGAGAGGGCTTGCTTGAGATGCATGTGAATGTAGGTCTTCAAGTCAGCATTGTTACAACCAGAGGGTGTCATCCTGAGCGGAGGCGTCGCCGATTTTGCGGCGCCGCAGTCGAAGGACCCCTACGTTGCAAAAGGCCTGCCGTCCCTGGGACTCGGAGCGATTTTTCGCCGAACCTTATGTTGTGTCATCCTGAGCGAAGCGTGCCGAGGGACCTGCCGTTGAGTGCCTGGCAACACTCTTCCTAGGGTGACGAACCACAGATCCCTCGCCGGCCTTGAGGCCTCCTCGGGATGACAAAAGGAAGGCATACAACGGCGCACCTGAAGGTGCGCCCCTTCAGCCTTTACGCCGCGCCCGCCTCGTCCCCTTTGAGTTTCTCCGACTGGTAGTGCGTAATCAGCGCATCGATCATCGGCTGGATACGCCCGTCCATAAATTCCGGCAATTGGTGCGCAGTGAAGCCGATGCGATGGTCGGTGACGCGGTTCTGCGGGAAGTTGTAGGTGCGAATCTTCTCGCTGCGATCGCCGCTGCCCACCATGGCCTTGCGCTCCTTAGCCAGCGCCGCCTGTTGCTTCTGCTGCTCCATCTCGTAGAGACGGGCGCGCAGCACGCGCATTCCCTTCTCACGATTCTTGATCTGCGACTTCTCGTCCTGGCAGCTCACCACAGTGTTGGTCGGCAGGTGCGTGATGCGCACCGCCGAGTACGTCGTGTTGACCGACTGGCCGCCGGGACCGGAGGAGCAGAAGGTGTCGATGCGAATGTCCTTGGCCTCGATCTTGATGTCCACATCTTCGGCTTCGGGCAGCACCGCGACCGTGACAGCGGAGGTGTGCACGCGGCCCTGTGTCTCGGTCTCCGGCACGCGCTGCACGCGATGCACGCCGCTCTCGTACTTCAGCCGCGAGTAAACCCGCTGGCCTTCGATGATGGCGATCACTTCCTTCAGCCCGCCGACACTCGACTCGGACGTAGAGAGCACTTCCACCTTCCAGCGATTGCCTTCGGCGAAGCGCGTGTACATGCGGAAGATCTCAGCGGCGAAGAGGGTAGCTTCGTCGCCACCCGTGCCGGCGCGGATTTCCAGGATTACGTTCTTCTCGTCGTTCGGGTCTTTGGGGAGAAGCAGGACTTTCAATTCCTCTTCCACCTGCGCCAGCCGCTCCTCCAGCTTCTTCATCTCCTCGCTGGCGTAGGCCAGCATCTCGGGATCAGTCTCGTCGGCGGCGAGCGCCTTGCTCTCCTCGATGCCGCGCGTCAGGTCCTTGTACTCGCGATACTTTTCAACCACGGGCTGCAATTCGCTGTGCGCCTTGGCGGTCTTCTGGTAGCGCTGCGAGTCGGAGACGATGTCCGGCGAAGCCAGGGCGGCATTCAGCTCTTCGTATTTGCTTTCGATGTGCTCTATGCGTTCAAACATGGTCGTAAGCTTTCATTTTACGGGTAGAGCGGACCTTCAGGTCCGCGTCCAGCCCTTGCGCTTGTCGTCAGAGCCGGCTTCAGCCGGCGACAGGCCTTGAAGGGGCGCACCTTCAGGTGCGCCGTAAAGTTTCCTTTCGTGATCGGCTTTAGCCGCCGCGGCACTTCGCTCTCGCCTGAAACCGAATTCCCTCAGTGGCTGAAGCCATTTCAACTGGCAGACGTATCGGCGCGGCTGAAGCCGCGCCCCTTCAAACCGCAAAAAGGGCCCCTCGCGCCATCAACTTGAAATTGGGAACCGTATTCTCGCGGCGGGGGCCGCTAGGCAATCACCAGCTCGCCGCCGCGCTGCTTTTCCAGCTCCATCGCTTCATTCAGAGCGGCGATGGCGGTTTCCACCTGATCGTCGGCGGGAGGCTGCGTGGTGATGCGCTGTAGCCACAGTCCGGGCTTGGTCAGCACGGCGAACAGCGACGATCCGTGCGTGGCGGCAAAGCGGATCAACTCATAGGAAACGGCCGCGATCACCGGCAGCAGCGCGATGCGCGAAGCAAAGCGCGCCCAGAAAGTCGTCGCCGGGACCAGCATATAGGTGAACATGGCGATCAGCATCACCGTCATCAGGAAGCTGGTGCCGCACCGCGGATGAAACGTAGTGTACTGCTGCGCGTTGTTCACCGTCAGCGGATCGTTGGCCTCGAAGGCGAACACCGTCTTGTGCTCGGCGCCGTGATACTGATACACCCGCCGGATGTCGGCCCACAGGGAAATGCCCCAGATGAACAGAAGGAAGAGCGCAATGCGAATAACGCCATCCACCACGTTAAACAAGATCTGGTTGCCGAACACGGGATAGTGGTTCTTCAACTTAGTGGCCGCCAGCAGCGGTACGAACTTGTACATGAAGATGAAGAACCCGAGCGACAGGATTAGATTGACGGCAATCACCCAGCTGCTGATTTCGGGCTTCTTCTCTTCCTTCGGCGCCAGCTCACCCAGAGCGATATCGGCCGAATAACGCAGGGCGCGGAAGCCCAGCGTCATCGCCTGCCCCAGCGTCATGATGCCCCGCAGAAACGGCCACGCCATCCACTTGTGTTTGTCGGAAAGTTTCTCCAGCGGCTCGGAGTGCGTCGCCAGGGTGCCATCGGGACGGCGAATGCAGATACCCCAGGCGTGCGGCGAGCGCATCATCACGCCTTCCAGCACAGCCTGGCCGCCGACCAGGGTGGTTTCCTCCCCGCTCTCCAGAGCTGGGAGAAGTTGGACGGCCACTAAAAACCGCAGATGGCGAAGCAATCGACTCATAGAGATTGGATGTTCCTCGAAGGGGTACGACGCACAATCGCGCTAGGTAAGGGTAAGCACGCGGGCTGACGATGTCAATCCGTCGTGATAAACAGCCATCGCAAAGCTGGCGTCCGCACTGCTGGGGATACGCGCGATCGCGTTCCTACCATTGCGGGATTAGCGGTAAAAAAGCTATAATTTATATTGCTTCAGCCAGCCCGGCAATCATCTGGAGAAATCATGGCACAAATTTGCGAAGTCTGCGGCAAAGGTCCGCAATTTGGAAACAATATCAGTCACGCGCACAACGTCCAGCGGCGGCGCTGGAATGTCAACCTGCGGCCAGTGCGCGCCAAGGTTCCGGGCGGCAGCCGGCGTATGCGCGTCTGCGCCAGTTGTCTGCGCAGCGGCAAAGTTACCAAGGCTTAGTCCCAGCAGACCTTATTTTGCCATCCCTCTCCGCGGCGGAGAGGGATTTCTGTTTTCCGGATGGCAGACGGCACGGGATTGAGAGCGCCATCGCCGGGTCAAGCAATTTGCAGTTGCGAACGCATCTTTTCCGCTAACTCACGAACCGCTCTGAGCTTCTCCTCGACGTCGGGAGAGATGGTTTTCTGCCGCAGCGCCAGCTCGGAGTTCAGCAGGATTCCAGTCACCTGGCTGCGCAGCTGGTTGCGCAGCACTTGCTCGGCAGTGCGCGTTGCCAGCAGCTTTTCCTTCTCGGCTCGCCGCAAAGCCACCTGCACCTCGCGCACCACGCGTTCGTTGCTGTGTAACGCCAGGTTGACGTGCAGCGGTATGGCGATGCCGCAACGGTTCAACAGAGTGTCGAGGGCGCGAAAGTCGGATTCCAGCATCGACTGATCGATCGCCAGGCCGTCGTATTCCGCAGCCTGCATTTTTGTCACCGCCTGCGGCACCGTGCTTGCCAGGTGGGTCTTGTGACCCGTTCCCTGTTCCAGCGCCGCGGCGCATTCCTTCGCCCGAGATGATGTGGTCAACAACAGAATCATAATTTTCTCCTTACTCCGCTGGCGAGGGCACACTTCACCTGTCCGACTCGCTGCGGTGCTTGTCAGTTTCAACTGCCCCAGCCCGGCGATCCTTGGCATCCAGCAGCCGCCAACGTCAGGTCCAGGAAAACTGCTTTTTATCTTCCTGAACCTGCGGCGCATGCCCAAGGAACGTCAAAGGGCCGACCCGTATTCTTTCAGTTTGCGATACAGCGTGGTTTTACCGATGCCCAGGCGGCGAGCCGCTTCCAGCTTGTCGCCGTCCAGCACCTGTATGGCGTGCAGAATAGCTTGTTTCTCCAATTCCTCCAGCGGGGTAATGGCAGCCGGATCCGCCGCTCCCTCAGGCGCAGCCATGAGGGCCTCAGCATCACGCATCTGCGTCGGCAAATCGGCCACGTGAATGATGGGCAGGGAGCAGGTGGTACAGGCCCGCTCAACACAATTCTCCAGCTCGCGGACATTGCCCGGCCAGTCGTAATTGAGCATCAGCCGCAAGGCATCGTCACCCACTATGTGCTTGCTGCCGGCTACGGTTCCGTTGATCCGCTCCAGCGCATGTCCAATCAGCAATGGGATGTCCTGCTTGCGCTCCCGCAGCGGAGGAATTCGCAGGGTGAGCACATTGAGCCTGAAGTATAGATCGCGGCGGAAGGTCCCCTGGCTTACGGCCGCGTCCAGATCGCGATTGGTGGCGGCCAGGATACGAACGTTAATCGGCATTGCCCGGGTCCCGCCAACCGGCCGGATTTCCTTTTCCTGAATGGCCCGCAACAGTTTGGCTTGCAGGTCCACGGGCAGTTCGCCAACCTCGTCCAGGAAGACGGTGCCGCCCTCGGCGGTGGCCAGCAGACCCTCCTTCGACCGCACTGCCCCGGTAAAAGCCCCGCGCACATAGCCAAAAAGTTCGCTTTCGATCAAGGTCGGAACCAGGGAGCCACAATCCACCGGAATGAACGGCTTGTCCTTGTAAGGCCCGGCATAGTGTATCGAGCGCGCCACCAGCTCCTTCCCCGTGCCGCTCTCCCCCAGAATCAGCACCGGATGCCTGCTGTGCGCCGCCTTGGCAATAATGCGATACAGCTTCTCCATCTCCGGCGACTGTCCTACCAGGGGACCAAAGCCCTGTTTCGACCGCAACTGCTCCCGCAGCAGGCGGTTCTCGGTGGCGAGCTTAAGGTGGTTGGTCACTCGTTCCAATTCCAGGCGCAGCTCGTCAAAATTAAACGGCTTGGTGATGTAGTCGTAGGCGCCAAGCTTCATGGCCTGAACGGCCGACTGCACGGTGGCAAAACCAGTCATCACGATGACGACCGCTTCCGGCAGCCGCTGCTTGATCTCGCGCAGAATCTCCAGACCGTTTCCACCCGGCAGTCGCAGGTCGAGCAAGACGACATCAGGATGGGCGGCGTCCAGAATATGGCAGGCCTCGTCCCGAGATTCAGCCACTTGGGTGCTGAATCCCAAAGAACGGGCTACGTCCCGGCAACACTCCCGTACCGACCGATCATCTTCCACAATCAGCAGGTTCAACAAGTTTGTCTCAGACGTTGGCTCGCTTACGGGAACTGCTTCTGCTGCGATCACGTGACTCGCCTCCTGTCCAGCCTTGCCCAGGCGCTGGCGCCTGATTTTCAGCGCTGGTTTCCATCATCCCTTTTTGGGAAAACGCCGCCTAGTGCGTGGGTCACAATCGCCTGTGAGGTCAGGCACGGTGGCCCCTATCCGGTTGGCGGGCAGTCCGCCCGACCCCCAGCGTCGTGCAGTTCCTAACTCCTCGCCGGGCACGTCCCGGCGCCCGGGACAGACGACACGCCGCATGAGCTGTTTCAGCAGTTCACCACCTCGCTGCGCGTTGCGCTCGACCTCGTGAAC
>Ga0181519_10001835_pt1 | contig 18449 bp, 15 predicted proteins | sample PEATcosm2014_Bin_26_FD_121102 | JGI IMG/M metagenome (GOLD analysis project Ga0181519, IMG submission 121102) | Peatland microbial communities from MTU Mesocosm Facility, Houghton, MI, USA - PEATcosm2014_Bin02_10_metaG | ecosystem: Environmental > Terrestrial > Soil > Wetlands > Peat | place...
CGATGCGACCGGCGCCGAGGCGCGCACCTCCTGGGCCGGTCCCTTGGAAGTCGCTCGCAAACACCCGCTGGCCGAAGCGGCCGTGCGTGAGCAGTTCGGCCGGCTGGCCGAAACGCCTTACGAGCTGGGGCAGGTGCAGCTCGAGCTGGCCGACCCGGTGATGGTTCCCAAGAGCGTGATGAACGAGTTGCGGCGGTCGCTCGTCGCCTCGTTGGCCGAGGCGCGCAAGCACGCACCGGTTCCGCGTCCAACCGATCCGGCAGCGCTCGTTCGCATGCGGGCCGAGGTTGCCCAGCCGCGTGCTCCGGCTCCGGCCGCACCGCAGATGCGCGTGCTCGTTCGCTCCCTCGATCAACTGCGGGCCCTGTTCGAATGGGAGCCACCGGCAGGCACCGCCCCGCTGGCTGGAGTCTACTGCGACTTCGAAGACGTGCGCCGCTATCGCGATGCGGTGACGCTGGCCAGGGCGGCTGGCTTGCCGATTGCCGTGGCGACCTTGCGGGTCATCAAGCCGAGCGAAGAGGGGTTGCTGCGGCAGATCGCCAAGAGCGAGCCCGACGGCGTGCTCGTTCGCAATCTGGCTGCGGTTTCGTTCTATCGGCAGGAGTTTCCCGAGCTGCCGCTGGTCGGTGACTACGCGCTCAACGCAGCCAACGAACTGACAGCCGATCTGCTACGCGGCTACGGTCTCGCGCGGCTCGTTCCCAGCTACGATCTCGACTGGGAGCAGCTCTCGGCGATGCTGGGTCGGATCGATCCGGCCTGGCTCGAGATCGTCGTCCACCAGCACATGCCGATGTTCCACATGGAGCATTGCGTGTTTGCGGCCAGAATGTCGGACGGCAAGGACTTCCGCGACTGTGGCCGCCCTTGCGACACACATCGCGTGAGCCTGCGCGACCGGGTGGGAGCGGAGTTCCCGCTGCTGGCCGATACGGGTTGCCGCAACACGGTCTACAATGCGGTTGCTCAAAGCGCGGCCGAGCTCGTGCCGCGGATGCTCGCGCGCGGCCTGCGCCATTTCCGCGTCGAACTGCTGCGCGAGACGTGGGGCCAGGTCGGCCCGCTGCTCGACCGCTATGCCCGAGTGTTGTCCGGCGTCGACGACGGCCGGAGCGCATGGCGAGGGCTGCAAGTACTCGACCAGTTGGGGGTCACGCGCGGCACGTTTCGCGGTCATTGAAAGGTAAACCTCGGGGGAGCCGATCGTCGTGCGTCTATGTCGCTTCTTCCATCACGGTGCGAACCAACTCGGTCTCTACGACGAGCGCGGGATCGTCGCGCTCCCGGCGGGAGCCGCCGCCTACACGCGCGCCACCGGCCGACCACTAGAACTCGTGGAGAGCGACGACCTGCTCGACTTTCTCCCGCCCGACGGCCAGGCACACGCGGCCTGCCGCAGATTGGCGGAATGGGTGGCCGTCCATCGTGACGAGATTCGCTCGGTGGCGCTCGATCCGGCGACGGTCGAGTTGCTCGTGCCGATCCCACGGCCGAACAAGCTGCTGCTCCTGGCCGGGAACTACGCCGAGCACGTAGTCGAACGCGGTGGAGTGGCGGCCGAGCGGGCCGAAACGTTTCCCTACGTCTTCATGAAGCCGCCGTCGACGACGCTCACGAACCCCGGCGTTCCCATTCGCCTGCCAGCCGTCTCGCCAACGGCCATCGACTGGGAGCTGGAGCTGGGCGTGGTGATCGGTCGGCGGGCGAAGAGCATATCCGAGCGCGAGGCGCTGGCCGTCGTGGCTGGCTACACGGTCATCAACGATATCTCGAACCGTCGCTATCGGCCGAATCCCGAGCGCAAGCCGCGCGAGCGCGACAAGTTCTTCGACTGGCTGCACGGCAAGTGGCACGACGGCTTCTGCCCGTGCGGACCGGCGCTTGTTTCGGCCGACGCCGTGCCCAACCCGCAGGCCTTGACGATGAGCCTGCATGTCAACGACCGACAGCATCAGAACGGCTCGACTGCGTCGATGGTCTTTCCTGTGGCGGCGATTATCGCCTTCATCTCGCAAATGATGACGCTCGAGCCGGGCGACATCATCTCGACGGGCACGCCGGCGGGCGTCGGCAGCGCGACGAACACGTTTCTCATGCCCGGCGACCGAATCGAAGCTCGCATCGAAGGTATCGGCACGCTCGTCACCCCCGTCGTTGCCGAATCTGTCGTGGCCGAGTGAGGTTGCCGGTGCATTCGAATCCCCCCCTCGACGCTTTGCCCACGGCTCGAACTGCCGGCAGTGTCGCTTTGCCGCTGTTGGTGACCGGGATTGCCGGCGTGCCCGGCTACAACGCACTCGACTATTTCCGGCAGCGCTTTCCGGGGCAAGTGATCGGCATCCGCCAGCGCGACAACTGGAAGCTGGTCGGCCCCGACATCGTCGCCTGCAGTGCCGAAGACCGCGACGAGCTGGCCCGACTGTTCGACAAGCACCAGTTCCGCAGCGTGCTCGATGCGGCCGGCAACTGCGCGCTGCGGGCTTGTGAACTCGACCGCGACCGGGCCTTTCGGATCAATGTCGACGGGGTTCGCAACCTGCTCGAAGTCGTTCGCACGCGCGAGGTCCGGTTGGTGCACCTGTCGAGCGACCTGGTCTACTCGGGCGACCGTACGCCGGAGCAAGGCGCTGGCCGTGGCTATGTCGAAACCGATCCGGTCGATCCGGTGACCGTCTATGGTCAAACGATGGTGGCCAGCGAGCAACTGGTCGAAGAGTTCGTACCGTCGGCTTGCTCGCTGCGCATTTCGCTGCCGATGGGGGTGAGCTTCAGTGGCCACGCCGGGGCGATCGACTGGATCCAGTCGCGGTTCAAGAAGTTCCGCCCGGCGACGCTCTATTACGACGAGTTCCGCACGCCCACCTACACCGACTGTCTCAACGCGCTCTACGAGACGCTGCTCTCCAACCGCCTGGCCGGCTTGTTCCATGGCGGGGCTCCGCGGCGCACGAGCTTGTACGAGATCGGGCAGGTGGTCAACCGAGTGGGTGGCTACTCGCCGGAGAACCTGATGGGCTGCATGCGCGTGCAAGCCGGGCCGATCCCACCGCGGGCCGGAGACGTCTGCATGGACTCGTCGAAGCTCGTGCAAGCACTTGGTTTTCAGCCCTTCACGCCTTGGCCTTACGATGAGCAGTTCGTACCAACGCACCACGACTGGCACCACGAGCGCTCGGCCGGCTGGCGCGGCTCGCCGGCGTTGCTCGAAGAGATCCTCTACCGTAATCCGCTGCTCCGTTTGCGATCGGCCTAGCTGGCGCGCAGCAAGGCACTGATCTTGCCTGTTGCGGGCGATTCTGATAGCACTCCGAACCGCTGTCGGATCCGTCACTTCGAGTGTGGCTCGTGGATTGCGCTCCTCCGCAACTGTTGGTCGATTTGTTGGGTCGCCTGGGACTGGCACTGCCGGGCCAGGTGGCGGCTGCGGCGTCGCGCGTGCGTCGGCTGGCGCGTGAGTTGGGCGATTTCGAGTTCGCCTGGGTCGATGCGCTCGCCCAGTTGCGCATTCTCACGCCTTACCAGGCTGCGGAGATCAACGCCGGGCGAGGTGCCGCGCTCGAAGTCGGTCCCTACCTCATTTGCGAACCACTCGAGGCGCTGGGCTACGCCACGGTCTACCAGGCGCGTGAGCGGGCCGGCAACCAGGACGTGCGGCTGGCTGTCGTCGAGCAGTCGAGTGGCAGCAAAGAATCATGGGCCGGCCGGTTCGAAGACCTTGCCCGGCGAACGGCCAAATTGGCCAGCGACAACCTGGCGCCGATCGAAAGCTGGGGCGTCGCCCACGGCCGGCTGTGGGTCGCTTGTCGCTACGAACCAGCGCGCTCGGCGGCCGATTGGCTCATGCGCCGCGGTCGCATGAGCGCCGAGATGGTCGAGGAGATCGCCCGGCAGGTGACCGGGGCCCTCGCCGACTGCGAGCGGGTGGGCATCGTGCACGGCGACGTCTCGCCTCGCCATTTGTTGCTCACCGCCGACGGCCGCGCAGTGCTGTCGATGCCTGGCTTGCGAGCGCTTGTTCGACCGAGCGAAAGCTATGCCAACGCCGAACTATCGCCCGAAGCGTTCGACAGCGTCGCGCCGGAACGGGTCGCGACCGGCGCGCCGTCTGATGTGGCCAGCGAGCTTTATGCCGCGGGCGTGCTGTGGTGGACGCTACTAGCCGGACGCGCCCCGGTGCCGGGAGCGTCTGGATTGGCCAAGCTTCGCGCAGCGCAGACCTACAAGGTCACCGACATTCGACAGATCGCTCCCGAGGTCTCGCCACCGCTGGCCAAGGCGATCGAGCGGTTGCTCGCGCGCGATCCAGCGGCGCGCGGGACGCACCACGAGCTGGCCCGACTCTTGGGGCCTGGCGATGCGACGTCGCGTGCTCGGCTCGCTCGGCCGGTAAAGCTTGACGCCCGTCCGCAAGCCTTTCGTGCCGGACAGCTACGACTGGAAAGTTGGTGGCGATTTGGTGCGTTACCGGCGATTGCGGCGCTGGGCATCGCGCTCGTGGCCGCCGCATTGATCTGGCCCTGGTGGGGTCCCGAACTGGGCCGCCGACGAACGGAGACCAAACGGCCGCCGCCCGCTGCCGCGACGACGCCCGCGGTTCCGACGATCGTGTCTACCGCTTCTGCAACGCAAGCTGCGCCTCCGGCAGCGGCGCCCGATTTGCCGGTCGATGGCCTCGAGGGCGAGTTGCTGTTACCGGTCGATCGGCCGGTCGTTGCCGAACGGTTGAAGTTGCGCGCCGGCCAGGTCGTGCGTGGCCACGGGGGACGGCGAGCGAAGATCGTCGTGCCGCCAACCGGCTGGAAGATCGCCGTCGAAGGTCTGCGAATGGAAAACATCGACTTCGTCCGAAATTCGAAGGAGGCCGAAGCGGCGACTGCCAACTGGCTCGACGTCCGCGCGGCGCGGATCGAGTTTCGTGGTTGTTCGTGGCTGGGCGGCGACGAGCGACCGTCAGTCGCCACGGCCATCAAGTGGCGCGTGACTGCCGAAGGCGAGCCTGAGCGCCGGCCGGGCGGGGGCGGCGAACTGCGAATGGAAAGCTGCTTGCTGAGCGGCGTGGCCGCGGCCATCGATGCACGAGCCGACGCGCGGTTACGAATCGCCGTCGAGAATTCGCTGCACCTGGGGCCTGGCCCGCTCGTCAGGCTGGCCGGCCCAGCCGACGGCCCAGCGGACGTCGACGTCGTGGTCCGACATTTGACGCTACGCGACGCCCAGGCTTTGGTCGAATGTAGGAGCGACGATTGGGTGACCAGGCCCGGCCAGATCGCGCTGGAGGCGGTGAACTGCGCCTTCGTACCATCCGCTGGCGGAGGATTACTGCGTTTCGTAGGCATTCATGATCCGGCGCAGGTCGTATTGCAACTCGCCTGGACCGGCCGCGGTTCGGTGGTTGCGCCGGATTGTTCGCTGGCCACCTGGATCGATCTCGACGGACGTGTGCGAGCTACGGCCGACGACCAGATGCGCGTCGAAGGGTTGGTGCGCGGCGAGTTGGGTTTTGCCGGTTCTGCAACGGCGGAGCCCAGCGCCTCGCATGTCGTACGCTGGCAGGCGCCGCTGGAATCGACGGAACCGCCGGGAATCGGCGACCGATTTTGGCGATTGCCCGGGCTGGAACGCTGACACCCAGCCTTGTTGGTGTCGCGAGCCGTCAGGTGTGCGGTCCGAGCTGGCACTTTCCACGGCTTGCATTGCACCCTTGTTGACCGACCCTGTGGCTGACCTATGGTTCGGTAGCGGCTCGCCTCCTGGCCGCAACGCGAGAGCGGCCGGTTGGAATGGCTTGTCGAAAGCCCCAGCGGAACTTCAAAGCAGCTAGGACCGAAACGTGCGATCGATCTACCGCTTCTTAAGCGACGACCAGGCTACGACCGCGGTCGAGTACGCGGTCATGCTCGCGATGATCATCCTGGTGTGCCTCGGCGCCATCGGAACGATCGGCGCGCAGAACGGCAGCAGTTGGGGCAATATCAAGACGCAGATCAACAACTACATGGGCTCGTAGGCCGCGAATTGCCTAGGCCTTGGCGCGACGGCGCGTGACCTCGTAGTGCAGCAACCCGGCCAGCGTCTTAGCATCTTGGATCTTGCCCTGGCGCGCCATGTCGAGCGCTTCGTCCCAAGCGACCACGAGCCGTTCGATCTGTTCCCCGGCTTCGAGCTGCTGATCTCCAGGCTCGAGTCCGGTTGCCACGAAGACGTACATCCGCTCGTTGAGGATGCCCGGCGACATGAAGAATTCGACCAGCGGCTCGACCGAACGCGCCCGATAGCCGGTCTCCTCGATCAGCTCACGCGCGGCCGCCGCGCGGGGGTCTTCCCCCTGGCCAAGCGTCCCCGCAGGCAGCTCGATTAGCGTGCGGCCCACGCTCGGCCGGAAGTTGCGGATCAGGCAGACGTGGTCGTCGTCGACCATCGGCACAATCGTTACGGCTCCTGGATGCACGACCGTTTCGCGGAAGTGCTCCCGTCCATCGGGGGTACGATAGCTTTGCCGAACTACCCGAAACACCCGGGCTTGAAGCAAGATTTCGGGGCTGTCCATGGCATCTGGCCTCTGTCTGATTGAATGCGTTCGGGACTGAGGTTAAGATAAACAGGTTCTGTTTTTTGTCCACAGTCCGCGCCTTTTCGGGGGTGCGGTTTCCGCCGTGTTCGAGCCATGCGCGATTTGCTGAGTTGGAATGTACCGCTCGGACGTTGGGCAGGAGTGCCGGTCCGGCTGCACGTTTTCTTCATCCTGCTGGCGGTGTTGGCCTTGTACTTCGGCGAGCGCGCCGAGGTGATGCCCTATTCCCTGGCAGCGCTGGCGATCTTGTTCGTCAGCGTGCTCGCGCATGAATTCGGCCATTGCTTCGCCGCCGCGCGAATCGGAGGCCATGCCGATCAGTTGGTCCTCTGGCCACTCGGCGGTCTGACGCACGTCAACGTCTCGTCCGATCCGCAAGCCGAGCTGATCACGGCTTTGGCTGGCCCGCTGATGAACCTCTCCGCGTGTCTGGTGCTCGCTCCGGCGATGCTGGCGGGCGAGACCGATTTCGCGACGCTCATCAACCCGCTCGAACCACCTGTCCCACTCGCGATTCACCTCACCTGGCACGACGTGCTGCGGCTGACGTTCTGGATCAATTGGCTGTTGACGCTGGTGAATCTGCTGCCGGCGTATCCGCTCGACGGCGGTCGGGCGCTGCGGGCCATGATCTGGCAGCGCTGGGACTACCACGTCGCGGCTCGCGTCACGGTGAGTGTCGCGATGTCGACGGCCTTCGTTTTGTGCGGAGTGGCTTGGATCGTTCATTATCGCTACGAGTTCGCCTTGCTGCCGCTGGTGCTGTTCGGTGTGTTCCTGTTCTTCAGCGCTAAACAGGAAGGCGAGCAAATGCAGGAACACGAGCCCGGCGACGCGGGCCTGGGCTACGACTTCTCGCAGGGCTACACGAGCCTCGACAGGCAGTACGATCCACGCCGCGAACGCGAGCCTGGGCCATTGCGTCGCTGGCTCGAATCGCGGCGCCTGGCTCGGCTGGAGCGCCAGCAACAAATCGAAGAGGAAGACGAGCGCCGGGTCGACGAGATCCTGGCGCGGCTGCACGAATCGGGGATCGACGGGTTGTCGAGCGAAGATCGAGCCTTGCTCGATCGCGTAAGCGCCCGCTATCGTAACCGCTTACGTGGCTGATCGTCGGTTGACGCGCTCTGGCGCGCACCGCTGTGGTAATCGCTCCGTTGGCAAAGGAGGGCCGACAGCATGGGACGCCTACAACAAGACCGTGAGGACCTGCTGGCCGAAGCGGTCAAGCTGGTCGAACGCGGCGAATTGGAGTTCGGTTCCGAAGGCGAATCGTTGGTCGTCGGCTTCCGTCCCTGCGGAAGCGGCAGCTTGTTCTTTGGCCCCGACCCCGCGTATCACTTCAACGCCCGCGACGAATTGCGGCGGGCCTACGTCCAGGGGATTCGATTCAAGGCCGAACATGGTCGCTGGGCCGTGCTGACGCGCGTGCCGTCGGGCGATCGGCTGCAACTCGCGGCACACGAGCTGACGTCCGAAGAGCTCGCCGCGTTTTCCGCCGACTTCGCCCTCCGGTGGCAGTCGCTGGGTGAAGCGCTGGCACTGGGCGATTATCGCGTGATCGGGCAAGAGCCGAGCGGCGGCGACATCGTCGCTCGCTTGCGCTCCTGGCTGCCGCGGCTCGCGTTGCCGCTACGGTTCGCCGCGCAACCCCACGCCGGCTAAAGTCTTGGGAGCGCGGCCGTCACGCACCGCTGATCGAGGCCGCACCGGCTGTGCTTTGGAGCACCGTCCCGGGCGCGTTCGAACCGCGGCGAACGTAGGCCAAGGCCACGGCCACGCCCAGTCGCTCGGAGAACGCAGCCGAGGTCACGTGCCCGGCGTTTTGGCCTTCAGCTTGCCCCGGAGCGAGCAACTCGCTGCCGGGTTCGGGTACCTGTGTTCCGGCCAGCGTCAGCCTGACGAGCGACTTGTTGACGTGGCCCATCGAGTCGAGCCGGGCCACGGTCTCCTGGCCGAGATAGCAGCCCTTGGTGAACGAGACTGTCTGCGCGACGCGGCCGACTTCTTGCGGCAGGTTGGCCGAAGTGATGTCACGTCCATAGAGTGGCGTGCCGGCTTCGATTCGCGCGGCATCGAGCGCTCGCGCGCCGCAGGGGATCGCGCCGCGCTCGACGAGCCACGACCAGACGTGCGGCAAATGTTCGCGAACCGTGGCCACCACGACACCGGGCACGGCGAGCCAATCGACGCGCCGCAGCCAGGCCTTGCGTCCGTCGATTTCGACCCGATTGTGCGCCAGTTGCTCGCGCGGCACGGTTCCGGTCGCGGCACCGGAGAGCAACTCGTCGGCGCGTGGGCCGGCGACGAGCAATTCGGCCCATTCGGCCGAGCGGTCGACGATTTCGACCTTCTCGCGGATCACGTAGCGATCGAGATGCGCGGCAAGCCGCGCTCCGTCGCCGGGCATCGTGTCGACGACATGAGCTTTTTCGCCGGCGAAGATCGTCACGTAGAACAGCGTGTGTCCCTTGTTGTCGAGCAGGAAGGCCTCGGCCCCTGCGCCGCTCGCCAACTTGCGGATCTGGTTGGTCGAAAGGTTGTGCAGCAGGGCTGCGCGATCGGCCCCGGTCAGCTCGAGCTGCGCGCGGCTCGAGCAGTCGACTACGGCTACGCCTTCGGCCAGGGACAGCGCCTCGCGCCGTGCGTCGCCGAATAGAAGTGCTTCTTCTCGGCCGAACCAGTCGCCGAACTGCGCGCCGGCCGCGGCGAGCGTGTCTTTCCAACTAGCTTCCAGTCCGGTCGACATGATGATTCCTCGTTCGATTTGGCGGCCGTCATTCGTCGCAGACGCTGGCCACGGTGTATTGGGCGTCGGGTAACAGGATGCAACTGGGATGCCGCTTGGCGAGGCGGGCAATCTCCTCGGGAGCGGCGACCGACGCCATGCCCAGGTCTTCGACCAGTTCCTCGTCCAAGCCGCTGAGCACGAACAGTCGCGCCTGGCTGAGCGCCCTGGCCACGGCCCTGCCGGCGACGGCATCGGGCTCGCGATGCCGCTCGATTCGCCGCAATGCTTCGAACGGATCGCGGCCACCACTTAGCGACCGCACGGCCGCTCCCGGCGCCGTCGTCAGCTCGGTGCACAAGGCAATCGCGCCGTTATCGTCGATCAACCGAATGGCGGTTGCCAGGGCGCGGCCGACGTTGTCCCAGGTTTGTTGCAGCGGACCCCCACTGAGCGCGGCGACGACCAGACTGGCCCTCCGTGGCACCTCATAGTGCCAAACCGCGGTCGCCCGCTCGCCGCCGGCGCGAAACACGGCTTCCGCCGCGCCGGCGTAGAGACCAAGCACGCTCCCGTCGCGGCCCGGCAGCACCTGCACGACCAGCGGCGTGCCGGCCAGCCAACCGACGCGCTCGACTTCGTGCTGGGCTCGGGCGTGGATCTCGGTGTGCGCTTCGACCGCTTCCGGATGCCGAAACCGCTGCAAGGTCTTGGCGTCGGAGAATGTCGGGTACAGCCCGCTGAAGCCGCCAAGATAGCCCCAGGCATCGTTGCAGCGTAAGCAGCCGATCGGGATCACGACGTCGGCATCGCACAGCGCGCGGTTGAGATAGACCGGTCGGCCTTTGGGTGTCGCCGCCAGGTAGCTCAATTGCCGGCGATCGGCCGGGTCATGTCGCGCGGTCTGCATCGCCCCTCGCGCCACAGCCGGCACAAGTTGCGCCGGATCGTCCTCGACCCTGGAGCCAGCACCAAGCAGCGTGATGTCGGCCGGGCCGACGCCGACCGTGCCCAGGTACTCGACCAGCGCTTCGACCAGCTCAGCGGCCCGGGGCACCCCGGGCTCGAGTGCCAGCACGATCTTGTCGCCAGGGACGATGCATTGAGCCAGCGGCGGGTAGTCGAGTGGCGCGGCAAGCGCGCTTGCGACAGCCGGGCCGAGCTCGCCCAGTGGCGCACCGAGGTCACGCTGGCAGTTGGCCACAAGCGCGTCTTCGCCCAGGTCGAGCGAGACGGCAGCGTCGTCACCATAGGAGAGTCGAACAGTCATCGTGACGAGGGCCGCCGCAGCGCGCGATTCTGCAAAGGAGGAACAAGTTGAGAAGCTTGGGCGACTGGAGAACTTGCACACCAGCCGCCTGCGTCATTATTCGAGTCTGCTGGCGGTGGTCAAGAAGCGAGCTAGACCCACACTGGCAGCCGGAACATAATGCCGCGCTGCTGGCTGGCAGATCGAAAAACCGGCAAGTCGAAAAAGTTCCTCGGTTCACGGAAATACGAACGATGTCACAGACCACATGGCATTTGGGCATGATCGTCGTCCTGGGGGGGCTGCTGGCCGGTGGTTGCAACGACGCCGCCCCACGCTTGCCTCCGGCCACCAGCGGGCGGCAGGTGTTCGACCGGATGGTCGATGCCTATCGCGGCGCGCAGAGCTACGCCGACAGCGGCGAGGTGCTGTTCAGCTACGAAGGAGCGCAAAAGGCCTCGGAGCGCTACCCGTTCTCGACGACCTTGGTGCGTCCCAACAAGCTGCGGCTGCACTGCTACAGCGCCAGCATCGTCTGCGACGGCAAGCTGCTGCAAGCGGCTATCGACGAACTCCCCAACCAGGTCCTGTCGCTGTCGGCTCCGGCCACGTTGACGACCAGCGAGATCTATGCCAACGACATGCTCGCCAATGCGCTCGCCTACGGACCGGCCAGCGGCCCGATCCAGCTTGCCCTGCTGTTCGATCCAAAGCCGCTCGACCCGATTCTCAACAACGGCGAAGAGCCGAAGCTACTCGAAGCCAAGCCGATCGACGGCGACCGTTGCTATCGGGTCGAGGTCAAGCGGCCCGATGGAACGTTCACTTTCTGGGTCGACGACGAGAGCTACGTCCTGCGGCGGATCGAATTTCCGACCGATGCGTTCGAGAAGGAGTTGAGCAAGCAAGGCCCGATCTCGAACCTCTCGCTGGTGGTCGAGCTGAAGGGGGCCCGCATCAATCAGCCGGTCGACGACGTGGCCTTCCGGTTCGAGCCGCCGGCGGGCGCCGTGCTGGTCAAGAACTTCTCGACGGCCCCGCGTCCCGAGCCCCCCAGTGACCTGCTCGGTAAGCCCGTCCCCGAGTTCGAATTCACCGTCGACGGCAAACCCTTCTCACGCGACTCGGCCAAGGGCAAGATCCTGGTCCTCGACTTCTGGGCCAGTTGGTGCCAGCCCTGCCTCACCGGCCTGCCGAACCTGCAACAGGTCTACGACAAGTACAAGGATAATCCGAAGGTCATGTTCCTGGCCGTGAGCGTCGATACGACCAGCGAACCGCCCGCCAAGGGCGAAACCGCGAAGGCCGACAACTCCGGCGTGAGCGATCAGGAATTGCGGAAGATCTTCGAAGAGCTGAAGCTCGCCGTACCGATCGCCCGTGACCCGCGGCAGTCGGCGCGCGTTTCGTTCGGCGTGCAGTCGATCCCGAACACGTTTATCGTCGGGCCCGACAGCCGGGTCGAGTTCAACGAGCTGGGCGTGAACCCCGACACGCCGGCCGAACTCCCCAAGCGGCTGGAGAAGCTGCTGGCCGGCGGCAGCACGGCCGAGGACTGCCGCCAGGAATATGCCCAGCACGTGCGCGAGTACGAGGATCAACTCCGCGCCGAGCCATCGACGCAGGAGCTGCCCAAGGGAGTGATCGCGCCACCAAGCGAGCCGGTCACCCTCAAGCGGACGAAGCTCTGGAGCTGCGATAAGCTGAAGCAGCCTGGCAACCTGATCGTCGTCGAAGGCAAAGCAGGCGCGCCGGAGATCCTGGTGTGCGACGGCTGGGGGAGTGTCGCGCGGCTCGATGCCAAAGGACAGGTCATCGCCACGCACACGCTCAAGCTGCCCAAGGAGCCCGAAGAGGGGATCGTCAGCTTCCTCCGGCCGGCGACCGACTCGGATGGCCGCAAACTGTTCATCGGCGGAGCCAGTAGCCGGCAGCAAATCCATGTGTTCGACGAGCAGTTCGAGCGGCTCTACAGCTATCCCGAACAAACGAGCGCCGGCGGGATCGCCGATGCCGAGGTCGGCGACCTGAACGGCGACGGCCACCCTGAGATCATCGTCAGCTACTTCGACGTCGTCGGCGTGCATTGCTTGTCGCTCAAAGGCGAGCGGCTGTGGGCCAATCGAGCGGCCGCCAACGTCTATCGCACCGCGCTCACCAGTCCCGACAAGCAAGGCCAGCGCGTCGTCCTGTGCGCCAACGAGCGCGGATTCTTCCTGCCGATCGATGCAACGGGAAAAGAAGGCGATCCGATCATCGTCGACGGCCGCGGGATGCGCGCCGTCTTTTCGGCCGAGTTGGGCACCGACGGCGCTCGCTCCTATTGCGGCCTGGCGATCAACAAGCCGGGGCAAGAAAGCCTCGTCGGCTTCGACCTTTCAGGCAAGCAACTGTGGGACTTCACCTTGCCGCCCGGCTTGCAGAACTACGCCCCGCTCGAGATGGTCACGTCGGGCCAGGTCGTGCCGGGTGCGCAAAAGCAATGGGTTTGCGCCGGCGCTGACGGTTCGGTCCACATCCTGGCCGCCGACGGCACGGAGATCGATCGCTTCCATTGCGGCGCGGCGATCACGGGCTTGAGCGCCAGCCAACTCGACGGGCCGACGCTCGTCATCGCCAGCGGCTCGACGATCGAAGCCTGGAAGATCAGCTCGCGATAGCGCGCGGTGCTCAATCGCCAGCCGTCGCCGCTTCACCGCCGCGGAACTTCAGCACGCCCAGGTCGAGCATCGCGTCCAGCGCGGCTTCGAGCCGGCCGGGCGTTTCGTAGGTGTCGGCTTCGATCTGCCGCCGCAGCTCGGCTAGCCGGGCAGCGTGCAACAGGGCATCAGGAGTTTCGTCCAGCGGCATCGAGAGTTGGCGTCCGAAATGCGGTGCGGTCATGGAGCAGGTACGACCCAGATGTTGCGAAACGCGACCGGATTGCCGTGGTCCTGGAGCTTGAGCGGACCGGTCGGCCCTTCCTTGGCGATTCCGCCGGGCGTGACGTTGGGCAGCTCACAATCGGGGTGGATCACCACACCGTTGTGCCGCACCGTCACACGGGCGGAATTGGTCTTGTTACCTTCGGCATCGAACCGGGCTGCCGTGAAGTCGATGTCGTACGTTTGCCACGCGAGCGGCGGGAAGCACATGTTCACGTCGGGCCGGCGGAATTTATAGAATCCCCCACACTCGTTGTCCGCTCCGACTAATCCGAAGGAATCGAGCGCCTGACACTCATAGCGGTTAAGCAGGTAGACGCCGCTGTTGCCGCGGGCCTGACCGGTGGCTGTTGGCATGAACGGCGTACGAAACTCAAGATGCAGCGTGAAACTGCCGAACTGGTCGGTCGAGACGCAGTCGCCTCGCTTGCCGTCGTCGCGCGGACCCATCACGAGCAGACCGTCGGCGAGCGTCCCGCCGCCGGTGAAATGGTCGAGCGACTTGCCGTCGAACAGCACGATCGCGCCCTGGGGCGGCTCCTGGCCGAGCGTGGCGCTGGTGCGCTCGACCTTCTTGAGCGTGCCGGTGGTCTGACCCGAGCTGTCGGCCAGCGTGAGCGTGCCGCCTGCGATCGTGCCGGTGACTTCGTTGGCGCCGAACGTCGCCTTGCCGTCTTTGAACGTGGCATCGTAATCGTGTTGCGGCATGGTCCGATCCCAGCCGGCGCCGGGCAAGCCGCCCTCGAGCAGCACGACGTGGAATTTGCCTTCGCCGCGAGCGATGACCTGGGCTCCGGCCTCTTTCGATTGTTGGCTGCCGCTCCAGGTGCCTTGGTACTCGCCCTGGATAGCGAAGTCGGGGCCGGCCGCCGCCGGATCGGTGAAGGTCTCGAACTTGCCCGGCGCCGCCAGGGCAACACCGATCGACGCGCACAAAACCAGTCCCGCTAAGATCTTGGCCAACATGCTTGCAGTCTCCCACGAAAGTCGAAAATCCCGTTGCTGAACGTCATTGTGGTCCGTCGCGCCGTGACCTGCAAGCTGCCGGGCGAAGATTGCCTGCCGGCTGACAGCACACGACGAAACCCCACGGATCATTGGATTGACATGTCGGGACATTCCGATATATTTAAGCGCAAGGAGCCTGTCCGATGACGACCAAGACCAAAGCCGCCAAGCCACGCAAGCTGATCGATCTCGAAGCGCTGGTCCAGGCCGCCGAGTGCCTGCGGGCGCTTGCGCATCCGCACCGTTTGCGAATGTTGCAGATGCTGCTGGCCGGGCGCTACACGGTCGGCGAATTGGCCGACGCCTGCGGCATCGCCAGCCATATGGCCTCTGAGCATTTGCGGCTGATGCAACGCTGCGGTTTTCTGATTGCCGATAAGGACGGGCGTAGGGCTTACTACCGGATCGTCGAGCCACACTTGGAAAACATCATGGCCTGCATCGAGGCCCGGTTCGGCGGCGCGAACTGAACCGCTCGGACTGCCGTCAGGCAATTGCATCAGATTCGTCGTTCGAAGATCATCGTATCTCGATACGTCAACCTTCGCCGTACCTAACAGGAGTTCCAAACCATGGAAGCTAGTACGATTTCGCCCCAGGCCCTAGCCGAGCTTTCCCGCCAAGGCAAGACCGTCGAACTGATCGACGTGCGTACGCCGGCCGAATATGGCGAAGTTCACGTGGACTTCGCTCGCAACGTGCCGCTCGAACGGCTCGACGCCAAGAGTCTCGTCCAGGCTCGCGGCTCGTCGCAGGAGCCGCTCTATGTGATCTGCCAGTCGGGCAGCCGCGGTCGCCAGGCTTGCCAGAAGCTGACCGAGGCCGGGCTCGCTCGCGCGATCAATGTCGAAGGCGGGACGAACGCCTGCCTCGACGTCGGACTGCCGGTCGTGCGCGGTAAGAAAGCCATCTCGCTGGAGCGGCAGGTGCGAATCGCGGCCGGCTCGCTCGTCGTGACCGGCGCGGCGCTGGCCTGGTTCGTCAACCCAGCGTGGGTCGGGCTCTCGGCGTTCGTCGGCGCAGGCCTGGTCTTCGCCGGGGTAACCGATACCTGCGGCATGGCGCTGCTCCTGGCCCGCATGCCTTGGAATCAACGGGGCGCGGCCTGTGCCTCGTAACGTGCCTGACGATCGAACGGCTGTTCGGTAAGGACCGTCGCCATGAAACTGCTCATCGTGGGTGGAGTTGCCGGCGGGGCATCGGCGGCGGCCCGGGCTCGTCGGCTGTCGGAGAACGCGCAGATCATCGTGTTCGAACGCGGCCCGGACGTTTCGTTCGCCAACTGCGGGCTCCCCTATTATCTTGGCGGCCCGATCGCCCAGCGCGAGAAGCTGCTGATCACGACGCCCGAGCGGTTGCAAGCGCGATTCGCGCTCGACGTCCGCACGCGTTCGTCTGTTGAAGCGATCGATCGCCAGGCGAAGACGATTCGTGTCCGCGATCTGGTCGAGGGGCGCGAGTACGAAGAGTCGTATGACAAGTTGATCCTGGCACCTGGCGCCACCCCGATTCGTCCGCCGCTGCCGGGCATCGACTTGCCGGGCATCTTCACACTCCGCAACTTGCAAGACATCGACCGCATCAAAGCGGCCGTCGATCAGGGGGCAACGCAAGCTGTGGTCGTGGGAGCCGGCTTCATCGGCTTGGAACTGGTCGAAAACCTTGTGCATCGCGGCGTGGCCGTGACGCTCGTCGAACTGCAGGACCAAATCCTGCCACCGCTCGACAAGGAGATGACCACGCCACTGCTCGAAACGCTCCAGGCCAAGGGCGTGCGCGTGCTGCTTGGGGAATCGGCCGAAGGGTTTGCCCCGACTGAGGCCGGCGTGAGCGTGCAGCTCAAGTCGGGCGAACGGCTGCCCGCGCAGCTCGTGATCCTCGGCGTCGGCGTGCGGCCGGAGAACAAGCTGGCGGTCGACGCCGGGCTCGAAGTCGGTCCGCGTGGCGGGGTGCGCGTCGACGCGTTCCTGCGCACCAGCGATCCCGACATTTACGCAGTCGGCGATTGCATCGAGGTGAGGGACTACGTCTCGGGCGCACCAGCGCAAGTCCCCTTGGCTGGTCCGGCCAATCGCCAGGGACGGATCGCCGCCGACAATGTCTTCGGCCGCGCCGTGACCTACCGCGGCACGCAGGGCACGGCGATCGTCGGCCTGTTCGATCGGACGATCGCCATGACCGGCGCTTCGGAAAAGAGCCTGAAGCGCGCCGGCCGAACCTTCCGCAAGGTCTACATCCATCCGGCCAATCATGCCGGCTACTATCCCGGCGCCGAAGGCATGTCGCTGAAGCTGCTCTTCGAGCCCGACTCGGGCAAGGTGCTGGGAGCGCAAGCCGTCGGCGGAGCGGGTGTCGACAAGCGGATCGACGTTCTGGCCGTGGCGCTTCAGGCAAGTCTGACCGTCTTCGATCTCGAAGAGATGGAGCTGGCGTACGCCCCACAATACGGCTCGGCCAAGGACCCGATCAACATGGCGGGCTTCGTCGCTGCCGGCATGATTCGCGGAGATCATCCGCAACTCGACGTCGAGGCCGTGCTTGCCCTACCGCCCGCCGAGCGTCCGTACCTTCTCGACGTCCGCACACCGCAGGAGTTCGCCGCCGGCAACATCCCCGGCGCGGTGAACATCCCGGTTGACGACCTCCGCGGGCGGCTCGCCGAGGTGCCGCGTGACCGCCCAATCGCCGTCTATTGCCAGGTCGGGCAGCGTGGCTACCTGGCGACGCGTGTCCTGCGGCAGCACGGAATCGAAGCATCGAACATCGGAGGCGGCTACAAGACCTATCGCTTGTTCGAACCAGCAACGAGCTGATTCTCACGCGCGATACGCTTACGCTTTGCTCACATTTGGCTAGCGCGCTGCTAGCCAGGCTATCCGATTTGCGCAGACTACGAATCAAGTCGCCCCGATTCGCCTCGTGTGGGGGTTCATTTGCTCGGCAAATGAGCCTACATTCGGGTGCGCTGAAACGGCGCTCTGGGTTCGAGTCATGGCATTTCTGATCCTCAATCCCGGTTCGAGCAGTCTGAAATTCAGTCTGTTTGCGATGCCCGGTGAGCGGCTTCTGGCCGACGGCGACGTCGATTGGTCGCCGCAGCGGATGAGCATGGTCGTGCGCCGACCCGAGGCTCCGGAGACGCATGCCCGGCTGACAGAGCCCTCGTTTCGCGAGGCGACACGGCGGGTGGTCGGTGAGCTGCGAAGTGTCGCTCCACAGGGCCTCCGCGCAATCGGGTGTCGCGTCGTTCATGGGGGCGAGCGATTCACTCGGGCCGTGCGTGTCACACCTGAGGTGAAGCAAGCGATCGGCGAGCTCTCGGAGCTGGCGCCCCTGCACAATCCGGCTAGCGTCGCCTGTCTCGACGCGCTTGATGCCGTGCTGCCGGGCGTGCCGCAGGTGGTCGTGTTCGACACCGCCTTCCATGCCACGCTGCCGCTGCCGGCCCGGACCTATGCGATTCCGTTTCGCTGGACCGAGGAGTGGGGGCTGCGTCGCTTCGGCTTTCATGGGTTGAGCCACTCGTATTGCGCCGCGCGGGCCGCCGAGCTGCTCGGCCGCGGCGACTTGCGGTTGGTAATCGCTCATCTCGGGCAAGGGGCTTCGTTGTCGGCGGTCGCCGCGGGCGTATGCATCGACACCACGATGGGATTCACGCCGCTCGATGGCCTGATGATGGGCTCGCGGAGCGGCTCGGTCGATCCCGGCCTGCTGATCCATGTGCTCCGGAAACACGGCTTGAATGCCGACCAGTTGGACCATGCCTTGAATCAAGAGTCGGGGCTGGCGGGCGTGTCGGGCGTGTCGTCCGATTTGCGCGAAGTGCTGGCTGCGGCGGCGAGCAATCCTCGCGCGCGACTTGCCGTTGCGATCTATGTCCATCGCATCGTGCAATTGATCGGCGCGATGACGGCCTCGCTCGGCGGACTCGATGCCCTGGTGTTCACGGCTGGCGTGGGCGAACAC
>Ga0181519_10001837_pt1 | contig 18432 bp, 14 predicted proteins | sample PEATcosm2014_Bin_26_FD_121102 | JGI IMG/M metagenome (GOLD analysis project Ga0181519, IMG submission 121102) | Peatland microbial communities from MTU Mesocosm Facility, Houghton, MI, USA - PEATcosm2014_Bin02_10_metaG | ecosystem: Environmental > Terrestrial > Soil > Wetlands > Peat | place...
ACAGCCTCGACCCGGTATCGGTGGCGCTCAAGTTCGGCTTCGTTGCCGTCCTCTACCTGTTCCTGCTGTGGGTCGCCCGCAGCGCCAAGCGTGATCTCGGCGGCTCCGCCGCCGCCGGCAACGTCGGGCTGGCCGCACGGGACCCCGAAGCGACGGGCATGTACTCGGCCTCGACGCTCGGCCCCGCCGACTTCGCCCACCGCGAACCCCGGCTCGTCGTCGAGCGGGCCCCCGGGCACGAACCGGGGATGATCTACGACCTCGACGGTGATCTCATCCTCGGCCGGGGCGACCGCGCCGAGATCCGGCTCGAGGACCCCTTCGCCTCGGCTCGCCACGCCCGGATCTACGAGCAGGGCAACATCGTCGTCGTTGAAGACCTCGGCTCAACCAACGGGACCTACCTGAACGAGGAGCTGCTGCAGACCCCGAGACCGCTTCACCCCGGGGACCGCGTGCGGATCGGCGACAGCGAATTCGCCTTCGAGGTCGACTGACTTGCTGCGTGTCGCCGAGCAGTATGCGGGCAGCGACACCGGCCGCCAGCGTCGCGCCAACGAGGACTCGCTGCTCGTGCGCTCGCCGCTGTTCGTGATCGCCGACGGGATGGGCGGGGCGCAGGCCGGCGAGGTCGCCTCGAGCGTCGCCGTGGACGAGTTCCGCCCCGGACTGCCCGAGGGCGAGGAGCCCGAGCGGGCCCTCGAGGCCCTGACCCAGGGTGCCAATGCCCGGATCCACGAGCTCTCCCACGCCAACGCCGAGCACGCCGGGATGGGCACGACCCTGACCGCCATCTACGTCGGCGAGCAGGACGTCTCGATCGCCCACGTGGGCGACAGCCGCGCCTACTGCCTGCGCGAGGGGGAGCTGATCAAGCTGACCGACGACCATTCCCTCGTCGATGAGCTGCTGCGCCAGGGCCGCCTGACCCCCGAGGAAGCCGTCGAACATCCGCAGCGCTCGGTCATCACCCGGGCGCTCGGCATCGAAGGGCGGGTCGACGTCGACACGAGGTCCTTCCGCGGGCACGACGGCGACATCTACCTGCTCTGCAGCGACGGCCTCACGACGATGGTCCCGGAGGCCCGGATCGTCGAGCTCCTCCTCGCCCACAGCGGCCTCGCGGCCGCCGGCGAGGCACTGATCGCGGCCGCCAACGATGCCGGCGGCCGGGACAACATCACCGTCATCCTGATCCGCCTCGAGGAGTTCGAGCTCGGCGGCGGCGCCGCCGTGGAGGAGCAGACGCAGACCGACCTCACCCCGGCCGCGGTTGTGCCGCAGGGGCCGCCCAGCGCCCAGGAGCCGGCGGCGCTCGCCGTGCCGCCACCGGCGCCGCGGCGCCCCCGAATCGCGCCCCCGGAACCCTCGGCGGCACGGCCCGCCGGGCGGTTTCGGATCCGCCGCGCCGGCCTTCTCGCCGGGACGCTCGTGGTGCTCGGAATGCTGGCCGCCGGGGCCTACCTGGCGCTGCAGAACATCTACTTCATCGGCACCAACAACCGGGGCCTCGTGACGCTCTACGAGGGCGTCCCCCTGAAGCTCCCGGGAAACCTGACGCTGTACTCGAGCCGCTACGTCTCGGGCGTCAGCGCCTCGACCGTGAGCGCCCAGCGGCGCGCCACGCTGCTCGATCACACGCTGCGCTCAGAAGCTGACGCCGCATCGCTGATCCGCAGCCTCGAACTGGGGCAGCTCGAATGAGGGGCCCCGCTTGAACCGCCCGATCGTCCGCCTGTTCGGCCTCGTCGTCCTGCTGTTCGCGGTGCTCGTCGCGTTCACCTCGCGCTGGACCATCTTCGAAGCCTCGGCGCTGCGCGAAAACCCAGAGAACCACCGCGGCTTCCTCGAGCAGCAGCGCATCCCCCGCGGCGAGATCGTGGCCGCCGACGGCACGGTCCTCGCGCGCAGCGTACGGCGTGAAGAAGGGATCTACGAACGCGTCTACCCCACGGGCTCCCTGTTCGCGAATGCGATCGGCTACTACTTCCCGACGCCCGGCAGCACCGGCCTCGAGCACTTCCGCAGCGCCTATCTCAACGGCCAGAGCGACACCGGCCTGCAGCGGATCCTCGACGAGCTGCAGGGCAAGAAACCCCGCGGGGACAAGGTTCTGACGACACTCGACCCGGCAGCCCAACGGGTCGCGATGGCCGATCTCGCGGGCCACAACGGAGCTGTCGTGGCGCTCGAACCCCGGACGGGAGCGGTCACCGTCATGGCCTCCTCCCCCTCGTATGACCCCAACACGGCGAGCACGGCCGCGGGCTTCGCCAAACTGGCCGGGGACAACGTGAACAAACCCCTGGTCAACCGCGCGACCCAGTTCGGCTACGCGCCCGGCTCGACCTTCAAGGTCGTCACCGCGACCGCGGCGATCGACACGGGGCAGTACACGCCGTCCTCGATGCTCAGCGGGCGCAACGAAATCCCGATCTCCGGGGTGCCCCTGAAAAACGACGACAACGAGAACCTCGGGGAAATCAGCCTGACCGAGGCCCTGGCACGTTCGGTCAACACCGTCTGGGCCCAGGTTGCCGTCCACCTGGGCAAGCCGACGATGGCCCGCTACATGGAGCGCTTCGGCTTCGATCGCAAACCGCTGCTCGACTACCCGGCCAACGAAATGTCCGCCAGCGGCGAGCACGAAGGCGAACGGATCATCCCGCCGACGAGCGAAAGCGTCGACGTCGGGCGCATGGGGATCGGCCAGGACAAACTCGAAGTGACACCCCTGCAGATGGCCGAGGTGGCGGCGGCCGTGGGCAACCACGGCACGCTGATGGTTCCCCACATGACGGCCCGGATCGTCAACCCCGAAGGGCAGACCGTCAAGACGGTCGCCCCCCGGGTCCAGTCGGTCGTGATGAAGAGCTCGACCGCCGAAGCCGTCCGCGGGATGATGGAAGCGGTCGTCAACGAAGGCACCGGCGAAAGCGCGCGGATCCCCGGCGTTCAGGTGGCCGGCAAGACCGGCACGGCCGAGACCCAGATCGGGGCGGCCATCAACAATGTCTGGTTCATCGCCTTCGCCCCCGCGGCCGACCCGACGGTCGCGATCGCGGTCACCCTCGAACATGTGCCCGGCCAGGGCGCGGCCTTCGCCGCGCCTGTGGCACGCCAGGTAATAGAAAGGCTCCTCCATGATTGAGCCGGACACGCTGATCGACGGTCGCTATCGGGTCATCTCGCGCCTCGGCTCGGGCGGCATGGCCGACGTCTACCTCGCCCAGGACCAGCTGCTCGGCCGCCAGGTCGCCGTCAAGGTCCTGCACCACCACTTCGCCGAAGACCAGGAGTTCGTCGAGCGTTTCCGCCGCGAGGCCTCGAGCGCGGCCGCCCTGTCGCACCCCAACATCGTCGCGATCTTCGACCGCGGCGAGTGGAACGGGACCTACTACATCGCCATGGAGTACGTGGCCGGCCGCTCGTTGAAGGCGCTCGTCCGCGAAACCGGCCCACTCGATCCGATCCTGGCGATCGACACCGTCATCCAGATCCTCCGTGCGGCGCGCTTCGCCCACAAGCGCGGTGTGATCCACCGCGACCTCAAGCCCCACAACGTGATCCTCGACGAGGAGGGCCGCGCCCGGGTGACGGATTTCGGCATCGCCCGCGCCGGAGCGTCGGATATGACGATGACCGGCTCGATCATGGGCACCGCCCAGTACCTCTCGCCCGAGCAGGCCCAGGGGTACACGGTCAGCGCGGCCTCGGACCTCTACTCGGTCGGCGTGATCCTCTACGAGCTGCTGACCGGCGTCGTGCCCTTCGAAGGCGAGACGGCCGTCGCGATCGCCTTCAAGCAGGTCTCGGCGACCCCCCGTCCGCCCAGCGAGCTGAACCCCCGGCTGCCACACTCGCTCGACGCCGTCGTCCTGCGCGCGTTGGCCAAGGACCCGATCGAACGCTACGCCGACGACGACGAGCTGATCGCCGCCCTCGAAGCCGAGCGGGAGCTGCTTGGCGGCAACGGCTACGTGCCCGCCCCGCTGCCGGCAGAGCCCTCCTATGAGCCCCCCACCGGGATGATGTTCGCTGCGCCGCTGCCCTATGCGCCCGACACGGCGCCCGCGCAGAACGGCGGTCGCGATCGCAGGATCCTCTGGTGGAGCCTCGGGATCCTCGCCGTCGCGGCGGTCGCCGTGGCCGCGATCCTGCTGCTGAGCTCCTCCACGACCCAGGTCAGGGTCCCCGATGTCAAGGGCATGACCGAACAGGCTGCGGGCACGGCGCTGCGCGACGCCGGCCTCGAACCGGTCCCCTCGTTCGCGGCCAGCGCGACGGTCCGCAGCGGGCTCGTCGTCAGCCAGACGCCGCCCGCCGGGCAGCTCGTCGACAAGCACAGCCAGGTGACGATCGTCGTCTCCGGCGGCGCGGCCAGCGCGGCGATCGAGAATGTTGAAGGGCTGAGCTCCGAGCAGGCCCTCGAGCGGCTGCGCAAGGCGGGCTTCAAGCCGACCGCCAAGCCCCAGAGCTCCTCGACCGTCGAAAGCGGGAAGGTGATCGCAACCAACCCGCCCGCGGGGACCGACGTGCAGCTCGGGAGTCCCGTCACGGTGTTCGTCTCCAGCGGCCCCGAACCGGTTCGCGTGCCCGATGTCAAGGGCCAGACCCTGTCGGGCGCCGAAACGGAACTGACCAGCGCCGGGCTGAAGGTCGGCACGGTCACCAAGCGGGCCGCTGCCGGGCAGGCGCCCGAAACCGTCCTGGCCCAGTCGCCCGCGTCGGGCAAGTCGGTCAAGCCCGGCAGCCCCGTCGATCTGACGGTCGCCGAAGCGCCCACGATGGTCGCCGTCCCGGGCGTCGTCGGGGAAACCGAGGCCGCCGCCGTGGCGACCCTCAAACAGGCCGGGTTCAAGACCAAGACGGTCAACCAGACGACGACCGAAGCGAGCCAGGTGGGCGTCGTGCTGCGCCAGAGCCCGGCTGCGGCGGCCGAAGCCGCAAAGGACTCGACGGTCACGATCGCCGTGGGCATCCTCGGCACGACCAGTACCTCGACGAGCACCACCCCGACCACCCCGACCACCACGACCCCCGGTCCGGGCTAGGCTCGCCTGCAATGAGCTTCACCTCACATCCGCCCACGGGGCCGCTACGGGTGGCCGTCCTGGCAGGCGGGCGCTCCTCCGAGCACGAGGTGTCGCTCGCCTCCGCTGCGGCCGTCCGCGCCGGGCTGCTCGAGGCGGGTCACGATGTCCTGTGGGTCGAGATCGGCCGCGACGGCGTCTGGCGCTCCGACGGAGAGCCGCTCAGCCTGACGCCCGGCGAGGGCTTCCCGGGAGCCCAGGTCGTGTTTCCGGTCCTGCACGGGCCGTTCGGCGAGGACGGGACCGTCCAGGGCCTGCTCGAGACGCTCGACGTCCCCTACGTCGGCGCCGGCGTGGCGGCCTCGGCCCTGTGCCTGGACAAGGTCCTCTTCAAGGAGGTCATGGCCTCGCGCGGCCTGCCCCAGGTCGAGCACGTCGGGGTCGGCGCCGAGCGCTACCGGCGCGAGCCCGGCCGTGTGCTCGAGGAGATCGCGGGGATCGGGCTGCCCGTGTTCGTCAAGCCCGCCCACCTCGGCTCCTCGGTGGGCATCGTCAAGGTCACCGAGGCCGCTGCGATCGCCGACGCGCTCGCCGGTGCGTTCGAGCACGACTCCCTGGTGATCGTCGAGGCGATGGCGAACGGCCGGGAGGTCGAGTGCGGCGTGCTCGGCATCCCCGTCGCGGAGCGCAGCGCCGAGGGGCCCCGGGCGATCGCCTCGGAGCCCGGCGAGATCGTCTTCGTCGGTGACTTCTACGACTACGAGGCGAAGTACTCACCCGGCGGGATGGAGCTGCTGATCCCCGCCAGGATCGCGCCGGCGACGCGCGAGGTCGTGCGCGAGCTGGCCGTCCGCACGTTCGAGCTGGCCGGCTGCGAGGGCCTGGCACGGGTCGACTTCTTCGTCGACGGCGAGGAGGTCCTCGTCAACGAGCTCAACACGATGCCCGGCTTCACGCCGACGAGTGTCTACGCAAAGCTGTTCGACGCCTCGGGGATCGCCTACCCCCGGCTGGTCGACCGGCTGTGCCGGCTGGCGCTGGAGCGCCACGCCGAGCGCCACGCCTACAGCTACTGAGCGCGCGCCCTCATCTGAACAGCGTCACGTCGGCGATCGTCGCCGACTCGTGCCCGGGCGGCAGGGTCGTCATCCAGACCAGGTAATAGGGGTGGCTGTGCCCGCCCAGCTGGAGCGGGATCCGTTCGCCGTCCGCGACATGTGCGCTCATGCCGACCGGGCCCTGCCAGCCGCGCCCGGTCAGCGGCACCGAGGAGCCGTAGGGGAAGGCTTCGTTGACGTGATCGGCCACGTAGATCTGCACGCCGAAGCCCGGGGTCGGCGTCTGGATCTCGATCGCCCGCGCCACGACCCCCGGCGAGGCATCCAGGTAGAAGCCCAGTCCCACCCCACCGGGCTTCTTGAGGGTCCCGTCGTAGTAGCTCTCGGTCGACCAGGTGGTGCTGGGGTCGCTGTCGACGAGGTTGCCGATCTGGTCGCGGTTTTCCGGCCCGGTCCCGAACGGGTTGTACCCATGCGCCGAGGATTCGCCGAGCTGGACCGGTTCCAGGCCGGCCTTCGCCGAGGCGCCCGGCGCGATGCCGGTCCCGCGGTGGGCGTGGTTGGCGGCGGCGATCAGCACCAGCGCGACGATCGCCCCCAGCAGCGCCAGCGAGGCGATCCAGCGGCCAGGGTGGCGCATCCGCCACGGCAGCCGCCGCCGCAAGCGGCCGGGCAGCGTCTGCAGCACGCTCGTGACCTCGCCCGTGGTCTGACCGCTCCGGGCCGCCTCGACGGCCAGGACCTCCTCGAGGTCGGCCGTCATCGCGGCGGCGTCCTGGTAGCGCTGCCCGAGGTCCTTGGCGAGCGCCCGGTCGATGACCGCGGCCGTTGCCGCGGAGAGCTGCGGCCGGCGGGCCTGGACGTCGGGGACCTCCTCGCGGACGTGCTTCATCGCCACGGCCACGGGCGAGTCCCCGTGGAAGGGGACGTCGCCGGTGAGCATCTCGTACAGCACGACGCCCAGCGAATAGAGGTCCGACTGGGGGGTCACCGGCTGGCCCAGCGCCTGCTCGGGGGAGACATAGTCGGTCGTTCCCAGGACCCGGCCGGCCAGCGTCAGGCCCTCCTCGCTGAGCGAGCGGGCGATGCCGAAATCGGTGATCTTCGCGCCGCCCTCGGGGTCGATCAGGATGTTCTGGGGCTTGACGTCACGGTGCACGATCCGTCGCTCGTGGGCCGCCCCGAGCGCCCTCGCGATCTCGATCGCGTAGGCCAGCGCCTGCGGGATCTCGAGCGGTCCGCCGCGGCGGATCAGCCCCTTCAGCGTTTCCCCGTCGACATATTCGAGGACGATGTACGGGGTGCCCGTCGGCGGGTCCTCCCCGTCGGGGGAGGGCTCCTCGCCGGCGTCGATCACCGAGACGACGTGCGGATGGTTGAGCTGCGCGACCGAGCGGGCCTCGCGGCGGAACCGCTCGAGCTGGTCGGAGTCGGTGGTGATCTCGCGGTGCATCAGCTTGATCGCCACGGGTCGCTCGAGGACCGTGTCGAAGGCCCGGTAGACCGTCGACATGCCACCGCGGCCGATCACCGCGTCGAGCCGGTAACGCCCCGCGATCATGGTCCCGACGGCCGTCATCGCCACCATTGTGCGCGTCGCGAGCTGAACAGGACCAGTCCACCCAGCAGGCAGCGGTAGACCGCATACGGCCACAGCGCCCGGCGCTCGAGTCTGCCCGAAAGCAGGCGGGCGCTGAGGCTGGTTGAGAGGAACGACGCGCCGGCCCCCCCGAGTGTCGCTGCGCCGCCCGCCCGCGGCCCGTCGCGGAGCAGCTTGAGGGCGTCGTAGGCTCCCGCCCCGGCCATCAACGGCAGGCCCGCCGCCCACGACAGCCGCTGGGCGCCGGCCCGGCTGAAGCCCCGGGCCCGGGCCGCGGTGAGCGTGGCCCCGTTGCGCGAGACGCCGGGGGCCAGCGCGATCGCCTGGGCCACCCCGAGCGCGAGGCCGTCCATTGGGCCTGCCTCGCGAGCCGCTCGCCCGTGACCGGTTCCGCGGCCGTCGGCGAGCGCCATCGCCACCGCCCCCAGGATCAGCCCGCCGGCGCTCGCCCGGGGCCCCGAGAGGCGCTCCTCGATCTTGCTGCGCAGCGTCAGCCCGGCGATCACCGCGGGCGCGAGCGTGAGCGTCGCCGTCAGCGCGCCCGGCGCCCCCGGCGGGCCGAGCTCGCGCCGCAGCGGCCCCGCCATCTCGAGCCCCAGCGCGAGCGCCGCCGCGCCGTGCAGTGCGACTTCGAAGGACCTCCCCTGCTGCGCGCCCCGGCCCTCACGCTCCCAGCCGGCGAGCCAGGGAATCAGCCGGGTGTGGGCCGATGAGGAGATCGGGAGCAGCTCGCTGGGGCCCTGGAGCAGGCCCAGCGCCACGGCCTGGCGAAGCGAGCGCGTCCGCTCAGCCGGCGGCATTCTCCGCCGGCTCGCGGCGGGCCCGCCGCCGGCGGGCCACCGCATAGATCGCGCCTGCGATCACCAGCACCACGATCACGTAGTCGGCGTACTCGAAGCCCTTGCGGACGCTCGTCCAGTTCCCGCCGAGCGCATGTCCCGCCAGGGCTAGGCCCAGCACCCAGGGCACGGCGCCGATCAGCGAGTAGATCGTGAACCGAGCCAGTGGCATCCGTGCGACGCCCGCAGGGAGCGAGACGAAGCAGCGCACGACCGGGACGACGCGCCCGAACAACACCGCCGACTCGCCGTAGTGCTGGAACCAGCGGTCGGCCTTTTCGACCTGCGCCGGCCCCATGTGGACCTTGGCGCCGTGGCGTTCGAACAGCTCCAGGCGCCCGCCCCGGCCGATCGCGTAGGCGACCCAGGAGCCGACCATCGTGCCGATCAGGGCGGCCAGGACGACGCCGAGCATCGTTAGATGATGCTGTACGCCCGCCTGTGCGGGGTCCGCGACGGCGAACCCGGCGAACAGCAGGACCACCTCGGAGGGGATCGGGATGCAGGCGCTGGAGATGGCCATCAGCGCGAAGATGCCGGGCAGCCCCGCTTCGCCCACGAAGTGCGAGGTTTCGTTGACCAGCGTTTCGGAGATCGATGCGAGGACGAGCATCAGCACGCAACGATACTTGGCCCCCGGGCGCCGCTGGCCGCCCGGGCGGGCACCGCGCCCGTTAGGTTGCCTCGCAGATGCGCGTCTGGATCGACCTTACGAACAGCCCCCACGTGCTCGTGATGCGCCCGCTGATCGATCTGCTGCGCGAGGACGGCCACGAGGTTCGCGTGACGGCGCGTGATTTCGCCCAGACGCTGGATCTCTGTGAGCGCCTGGGCGTCGAGCACACGGCCATCGGCCATCACCGCGGCGAGGGCCTCGCGGCCAAGGCCGCAGGCCTCGTCTCGCGCTCGGCCGCGCTGAGGAGCTGGGCCCGGACGCGGCCCGCCGGCGGCACGGGTCGCCCATTCGACATCGCCCTCGGACATGGCTCGAACGACATCTCGGCGGCCGCGGCCATGCTGCGGATCCCCAGCTCGACGATGTTCGACTACGAGTGGGCGACCGTCCAGCACAACGTCAACTGCCGTCTCGCAAGTGCCGTCGTGGTGCCCGATGCGATCCCCCCGGAGCGTCTCGCCCGCTACGGGGCGAGCGGCAAGCTGCGCCCCTACGAGGGCCTGAAGGAGGAGTACTACCTTTCCGGCTTCGAGCCCGACCCGGGTGTCCTCGCCGAGCTCGGCCTCGATCGCGAACGGCCGATCGTCGTCGTGCGCACCCCGCCGGAGGTCTCGCTCTACCACCGTTTCCACAGCGACCTGTTCGCACTCGTCCTGGAGCGCCTGCGCGAGGCCGCGGCAGAGGGTCTGCAGCCGGTGGTCCTGCCGCGCGTCGAGACCCAGCGACGCGAGCTCGGTGCCATCCCGGGCTTTCTCGTACCGGAGCATGCGATCGACGCGCAGTCGCTGATCGCCCTGGCCGACCTCGTGATCTCGGCCGGAGGGACGATGAATCGCGAGGCGGTCGCCCTCGGGACACCCGTCTACACGACCTTCTCGGGTCGCATGGGGGCGCTTGACGAACGGCTGATCGCCGAAGGCAGGATGGGGCGTCTGGAGGATGCCGGCGAGCTCGACCTCGCCACCCCCCGCCCGGCCGATCGGGCCGCGCGTGTCCGCCGCGACCCGCGGTTGCTGCTGGAGCTTCTGCTGAGCCCGCTCGGCACAGGCCCCTAGCCACCGCGCCGGGAGTCCTCCTAGGCCCTTACAATCTTCACAATGCGCCGACGGATCCGCTCGGCGGCCCTCCCGCTGCACCGTCATTCGCTGCCCCAGCTAGCAGCAGATGGGGCGCTGGTTGCGCTCGCGTACTACCTCGCCTTCCAGCTGCGCTTTCCCAACGCGCGGCCGCGATACGAAGAGCTCCGCTCGGCGACGATCTGGTGGGTCCTGCTCGGGAGCCTGCCGGTGCTCGTCCTCTCGCGGGTCTACCAGCGCCGCTGGCGCTACGCGGGCCAGCGCGACTACGAGGCGGTCGTCCGCGCGGTCGTCCTGATCGTCCTGCTGACGGTCGTCGCGATCGAGATCTTCCGCCCGACCCACCTCTACAGCTACGACCACATCCGCCACAGGGTCGTGACGGGCGAGGCGATCGTCCTGCCCAACGGCGTCATTGTCCTCTACCTGTTGCTTTCGCTCGCCTTCCTGGTGGCGATCAGGGCACTCGCGAGGACGTTCTACGAGCGCCGCCCGCTGGCCGCCTTCAGAGCCGGGCGCAAGGGACAGCGGACAGTCCTGATCGCGGGCGCCGGGGAGGGCGGGCGGATGGTCGCCAGGGAGATCATGCGCAATCGCGAGCTCGGCCTCGTACCGGTCGGGTTCCTGGACGACGATCCGACCAAGCGGCGGCTGCGGATCGACGGCGTCCGTGTCCGCGGCGACACCGAAGCCGACCTGCCCCGCATCCTCGACGACGCCGAGCCCGACGAAGTCATCATCGCGATCCCCTCCGCGCCGGGCTCGACCCGTGCGCGGATCGTCAAAGAGTGCCGTCAGCGGGGGATCCCCGTACGGACGCTGCCGACGGTCTTCGAGCTGCTGCAGACCCGCGGCGCACTGGCCCGCCAGATGCGCGAGGTCCGCGTCGAGGATGTCCTGGGCCGCGAGCCGGTCCACATGGAGCTCGAGCGGGTCGGGGCCTACCTGGCCGGCCAGGTCGTCCTCGTCACCGGCGCGGGCGGCTCGATCGGCTCGGAGCTCTGCCGCCAGATCGCCCGCGTCGAGCCCCACCGGATCGTGCTCGTCGATCATGCCGAGGACAACCTCTTCGCGATCCAGCGCGAGCTCGAGGATGAGCGCCACGTGCCCCCCTCGATGGTCGCCGCGGTCCTGGCCGACTGCAAGGAACCCGAGCGGATGCGCGAGGTCTTCGCCGAGCACCGTCCGTCGGTCGTCTTCCATGCCGCCGCGTACAAGCACGTCGGTCTGATGGAGGCCAACCCGGTCGAGGCGATCCGCAACAACGCGATCGCGACCCGCGACGTCGCACACATCGCCGGCGAGAACGGCGTCGCGCGCTTCGTCCTGGTCTCGACCGACAAGGCGGTCGCCCCGGCCACCGTCATGGGAGCATCGAAGGCGCTCGCCGAGTTCGCCCTCGAGGCGGCGACGGCCAGGTTCCCGCAGACCGCCTACGCGGCCGTCCGCTTCGGCAACGTGCTCGGCTCCTCCGGCAGCGTCGTGCCGATCTTCCGCCGCCAGATCGAGCGCGGCGGGCCCGTCACCGTGACCGACGAGCGGATGACCCGTTACTTCATGACGATCCCCGAGGCCGTCCAGCTGATCATCCGCTCGGGCTCGCTGGCTACCGCCCAGACGCTCGGCGCGCCGGGGGCGCCCAGGCCGCGGATCCGCGCGGGAGCAAGCGCGGAGATCTTCGTGCTCGAAATGGGCGAGCCGGTCCGGATAGTCGAGCTGGCCAGGGCGATGATCGAGCTCTCGGGCCTGGATCCGGACCGCGACATCGACATCGAGATCATCGGCAGCCGTCCCGGCGAGAAGCTGGGCGAGGAACTCTTCAACAGCTATGAGCGCCCCCGCCCGACGGAGGCCGAGAAGATCCTCCGCGCCGAGCGCGAGCCGCTCGGGGTTCAGGAGGTCGAGTCGATGTTCGACGAGATCCGGTTGCTCGTCTTCGAGGGCGACGCGGCGGGGCTGGCCGCCAGGGTCTCAGAGCTTTCGCGGGCTCTGCGCGAGCCCGGCGGGGATGGAGGCGAACCGGGCCCGGAGCCCACTGACGGCGGCTCGGCCGAGCCCGCGGGCGAGCAGGCCCGGACGCCCGCCGAGGAGCGCGCGGCGCCTGAGCCCCTCGTACACTCCCCCAATTCATGACCTATTCGCTGCTCGCGACAGCCTTCTTTACGAGCACGTCCAACAAGGTCGCCCTGTTTGCGGGCTGTGCCGCCCTGCTGGGGATAGCGATCCTCTCGTTGCTCGTCTTCTCCCAGGCCCGGGAGATCAGAAGGCTGCGCGAGTGGGCCGGGCGCGCTCCCGAGCGTGCCGCCGAGATGGAGCAGAAGGTCAGCGAGGCCGCCGCGGCTCGCGTCGTCCCGTCCACGGCGGTCGCCCAGAGCGTCCGCCCGGTGCCCCGCACCGAGCCGATCCATGCCCGTCCGGCCGCGGCAGTGGCCGCGACGGCCGCGACGCGGGTCGCGGGCGGAGACCAGGCGGCCCCCGGAGCCGTTGCGGTCCCCGGCCAGCCGCTGACCGCAGCCGGGACGCCGGCTCCGCCGCTGCCCGCCCCGGGCCAGCCCCAGGCTCCGGTTCCCGGCGCGGCGCCGAACCAGCCGGCGGTTCAGCCGGCCACCGCGGCCGGCGTCGGGCCCAAGCCGATTCCCTGGCAGCAATCCGCTGCGCCGGCCCCCGCCGCACCGCCCGCGCCGGGTGGTGAGCCGGGGACCGCGGTCCCCGAGCCTCCGGCCCCCAACGGCACGGCGGCGCCCGCCGCGCCAACCCCTGCCGCCGCGCAGCAGACGCCGGAGGCCGGGACTGCACCGCGCGCGCCGGTGCCCCCCACCGGTCTGCAGCCCCCCGCCGACGCGTCCAGGCGGCCTCCGATGCCGCCTGCTCCGGCGGCTCCCCGTCGTGCCGCGCCGGCGCCCGACGCCCGCGCGGCTCTCGCCGGCGCGACCGCCGCGGCAGGGCTGAGCGCCGCCGAGCGCCTCGCTCGCCGTGAAGAAAGACCTCGCCGGCGCTGGCTGCTGGTCGGGGCCGGGTTGATCGTGATCGTCGCGCTGGTGCTCGTGCTGGCTCTCCGCGGCGGATCCTCGGGCAGCTCCGGCGGGAGCTCCGCGGCGCAGGGCGGCTCGCAGACCCAGGGCACGACGGGCACCTCCAAGCACACGAGCTCCACCAAGAAGCCCGCGAAAACGCCGGCCAAAGCGGCGCCGCCCGCCGAAACGGCGGTGACGGTGCTCAACGGGACCGAAACGGAAGGCCTCGCGCGGCGGATCTCCAGCGAACTGCAGCAGAACGGCTACTCCCAGGCTGCGGCCTCCTTCGGGCGCCCGCCGGGGGCCAACGAAGTGACCGTCGTCGAGTACGTCGCCGGTCATCAGGCCGACGCAGAAGGGGTGGCCCATTCGCTCTCGGTGACGCACGTTCAGCCGATTGAACAGGCCGTAGCCGCGCTGGCCGGGTCGGCGAAGGTCGTCGTCATCGTCGGCGCGGACAAGGCGAAGTCGTCGCCATAGCCGGCTTTCTCGACATCCCCGCCCGCTCGGTCAAGCCCCGCGAGCGTGGTCTGACGCACGTGATCGACCGCGGCCTGTCGGTGGCCGAGGTGGACGGCCTGCTCGAGGTCATCGGGGACAGCGTCGACATCGTCAAGCTCGGGTGGGGAACCGCGCTGGTGACCGGCAACCTGAACGCCAAGCTGGCCCGCTACAAGGCTCACGGGATCCCCGTCGTGCTCGGCGGTACGCTCACCGAGGTCGCCATCCGCCAGGGCCGGATCGACGGGCTGATCGGGTGGCTGCGAGAGCTGGGACTGCGCCACGTCGAGGTCTCCGACGGCACGATCGAGCTCGAGGCCGATGTCAAGCGCGAGCTGATCGAAAAGCTCGCCCGCGAGTTCACGGTCTTCGCAGAGGTCGGCAGCAAGGACGTCGAGTTCATCATGGCCCCGTATGTGTGGGTCGAACAGATCGAACGGGATCTTCAGGCCGGCGCCTGGAAGGTGATCGCCGAGGCGCGCGAGTCGGGGACCGCCGGCATCTACCGGGCCGACGGCGAGCCGAGGACCGGCCTGATCGACGAGATCGCCCATTCGATCGACATCGACAGGCTGATCTTCGACGCCCCTCTGCACCGCCAGCAGGTCTGGCTGCTGAAGCACTTCGGCACCGAGTGCAACCTCGGCAACATCGCCCCCGCCGACGTCTTGTCGCTGGAGACGCTGCGACTTGGGCTGCGCTCGGACACGGTCGAGCGCTTCGCGCTGGGCGGCGGGGATTGAGCGAAGCCGCAGCGGGGGCGGGGCGGGGCGGCTCGCCGAGCGCTGCGAGCCCGGGGACGGGCGATCCGCTCGGGAGGGTCGTCTTCGCCGTGCTCGTCGTGGCCTGCTTCGGCGCCTTCTTTCTGACCCAGCGCCTGAAGCACACGCCGACCGTCGTCGCCTCCTTCGGGCTCGCCCCCTACTTCTCGCCCTATCCCGGGGGCCACGTGCCGCAGGAGGCGATCTCGTTCAAGCTCTCGAGTGCCGACGCGGTGACGGTCACGATCATCGATCCGCAGGGCAACACGGTCGCGACGCTCGTCCGCGACCTCCCTGCGCCCCGCTACAAAACGCTCTCGCTGCGCTGGAGCGGGCGCCGTGGCGTCTCCCACGGCTACACGGTCCGCCTGAGCCCCTCGGGACGAACCCGCGAGCTCGTGCCGGAGCTCTCCGGACGGCTGGCAGCCCCGGGTGAATACCGCGTCCGGATCGCCTTTCGCCACCACCAGCCCCTGAATCTCCCGAAGAGCTTCGAGCTGGTCCGATGAACCTGCCCGTGCCCGGAGCAGTGCCGGCCACGAGCCTGCCGAGCGCCGGCACGCTCCTGGCGCTGGCGGCGCTCGCACTGGTCCTCCTCGCCGGGCTCGTCGTCCTGATCCGCCGCCAGCCCGAAGCGCTGCCCCTGCTGGCGATCGGGACGCTGCCCTTCCGGCTGCCGATCGCCGCCGACGGGCGGACCGTCAACCTGCTGATCCCGCTGTATCTGGTGATCGCCGCGGGGACCCTGGAGCACCTCCTGGGCCGCCTGCAGGGCCGCATGCCGCCGCCGGCGGAGGCCGCAGACGGCAAACAGGACCCGGCGATCCGCTGGGCGCAGTGGCTGCTGCTGGGCTCGGTCGTGCTCTATGCCCTGCAGACCGCCTACTCCGACGACCGGGCCAAGGCGCTCGAGAACCTGGCCGCCTTCTACATCCCCTTCGGCCTGCTCTTCCTGCTGCTCCGCGAGATCGAGTGGACCGAGCGCCTGCTGCGCCGCTGCCTCGGGGTGGCGGTCGCGCTGGCCGTCCTGTTCGCCGGGGTCGGCTTCGTCGAGTACGCCCGCAAGAGCCTGTTCCTGAACCCGAAGGTGGTCGAGGCCAACCAGTACGACAACTACTTCCGGGTCAACTCTGTCTTCTTCGACCCCTCGATCTACGGGCGCTTCCTGGCGCTCGTGATGATCGCCGTCACGACGGCCGTGCTGTGGGGCAGCCGCCGAACGGTGAAGCTCGGCGCCCTGGTCCTCGCCTGGCTGCTCGCCGGGCTGATCACGAGCTTCTCGCAGTCGAGCCTCGTGGCGCTGCTGCTCGGCCTCGCCGTGCTGGCCGCCTGGCGCTGGGACCTGCGGCGCACGCTCTACGTCTCCGGTGGTCTCGTCGCGCTCGGCGGGGCGATCCTGCTGCTCGCCCCGGCCAGCCTGCACTTCGGGCTGAAGGGCTCCAAAGGCTCCGCCAGCAACGCCACCAGCGGGCGGGCGACGCTGATCACCGGCGGCCTGGAACTGTTCGCCGAACGGCCGCTGGAGGGCTACGGCTCGGGGTCCTTCGAAAAGCAGTTCAAAGCCCACTCCAGCCTCGCCCGGGCGACCGCCCAGAACGCCACCTCGGCCTCCCACACGATCCCTGTGACCGTCGCCGCCGAGCAGGGCGTGATCGGGCTGGCGGTGTACGTCGCGCTGCTCGTCACGTCCTTCCTGGCGCTGTTCACGGGAGCCGGGCGCTCGCCCCCGCGGATCGCGATCGCGGCCGCCTTCGCGGCGCTCGTCCTGCATACCTGGACCTACGCGGACTTCCTCGAGGACCCCTTCACCTGGGCGCTGCTGGCGATCGGCATCTCGCTCGCCCGGGTCCGGCCGGACCGCGCCGGCCAGTAGCGTCTGGGCGTGCTCGGCTACCTCAAGCGCCTCGTCACGACGGGGGCCGCCTATCAGTTCGGGGACATCCTGGCCAAGGCGCTGGCGCTGCTGACGCTGCCGCTGTACACGCGCCATCTGGCGCCGAGCGCCTACGGCGCCGCCGAAATCCTGCTGACGGCGGTGATCCTCTCGAGCATCCTGCTGCGGGTCGGTGTGGGCGAGGCGTTCGTGCGCTTCTACTTCGACGACGACGATCAGGAGCGCAGGGCCCGGATCGCCCGGACGGCGACCGCAACCGTCGCGTGGACGACGACCCTCGCGGTGCTCGTCGCGCTGCCCTTCGCCGACCCCCTGTCCAACCTGATCCTGGGCTTTCACGACGCGCTGCTGCTCGACTGTGCGCTGCTTGGGCTGTGGGCCTTCACGAACCTGGAGATGGCCTACGCTCAGCTGCGCGTGGACGAGCGCTCACGGGCCTACGTGGTGGCCTCGGGGGCCAACGTCGCGCTGACGGTCCTGTTCACGATCTCGCTTGTCGTCTTCGCCGACCAGGGCGCCCGCGGCCTGCTGCTGGGCAACTTCGGCGCCTCTGCGATCGTCGTGCTGGGGCTCTGGTGGCTGCTGCGCGCCCGTGTCTCGCTGCGGGTCCGTCTCGCCGATCTGCGGGCGATGCTCCATTTCGGTCTCCCGACGGTCCCCGCCGACGCGAGCGTCTACGCGCTGCAGGTCGCCGATCGGCTGTATCTGTTCCGCAGTTACTCTCACGGCGCGGCGGGGCAGTATGCGATCGCGATCAAGCTGGCGACGGTCGTGTTCGTGGCCGTGCGGGGCTTCCAGTACGCCTGGCCGCCGCTGGCCTACTCGGTCGAGAGCGACGAGGAGGCGGGCCGGCTCTATGCCCTGGTCAGCACCTACTACGCGCTGGCCACAGGGGTCGTCGTCTGCGGCGTCGTCCTGCTGGGACGCTGGATGGTCAAACTGCTCGCCGAACCGCGCTACTTCGATGCGTACAAGGCGCTCCCGTGGCTGGCCCTCGGCTGGGCGCTCTACGGCCTGTATCTGGTCTTCGTCGCGATCTCCGGCCGCGCCCGGGTCACGTCGCGGAACCTCCCCGCCGCGGCGACGGGGCTGGCGGTCAACATCGTCCTGCTGCTGGTGCTCGTCCCTGCCTCGGGGGCGGGGCTGGGGATCGCCGGCGCGGGGATCGCCCTGTGCGGCGCCTACGTGGCGATGCTGACGGTCATGTACGCCCTCACCCGCCGCCTGTTCGCTGTCGGCTTCGAATGGCGCAGGCTGACCCAGCTGGTCGTGGTCATGGCCGCGGTCGCCCTCAGCGGCGAGTTCCTGTTGCCGGACGACGGCCTGGCCGGGCTGGCGACCCGCGCGGCATGGCTCTGCCTGGTGCCCGCGGGGCTGCTCACCACGCGCTTCTTCCACCCCCACGAGCGTGCCGAGGCTCGCCGGCTGTGGGCCGACGGCCGGCGGCGGGTCGCGTCCTTCCGCGCCCGTCACGGCGACGTCGAGGCCTACGCCGAGGACCCGCTGCGCGACGTCTGAGCCGCCGCCTCGGGCAAAGCGCTGTCCAGGGCCGATCCGCAGCGCTCAAGCCGATCCCGTCGCGGGTCGATTCCCCCAGCATCGTGGTGGAGTTGGCCCTCAGCACAAGCCGTCCCGCAGGTGCCCTCGAGCGCAAACGGCGCGCCGAGGCGCTGACGCGCTATCGCGCGGACGCCCACGCCCAGAGCATCGCCCGGGCCGATGAGGTCGTGCGCCTGCGCGAGCAGCTGCGCGTCGCCGCCGAGCTGAGCTCCCGGCTGGCAGGCAAGAGCGACCCGGAGGAGATGGCCCGGCTGGTCGTCGACGAGCTGCACGAGACGTTCGCCTTCTATCTGGCCACGATCCAGCGGCTGGACCCCGACGGCGTGCTGCGCCTGATCGCCGGCCGCGGCCCGCTGGCCGACGTGATGGCGGAGTTCCTGATCGTCGATCAGGCAGTCACCGACGGCGTCAACGGCCGCG
>Ga0181519_10001842_pt1 | contig 18391 bp, 19 predicted proteins | sample PEATcosm2014_Bin_26_FD_121102 | JGI IMG/M metagenome (GOLD analysis project Ga0181519, IMG submission 121102) | Peatland microbial communities from MTU Mesocosm Facility, Houghton, MI, USA - PEATcosm2014_Bin02_10_metaG | ecosystem: Environmental > Terrestrial > Soil > Wetlands > Peat | place...
GATTTGCGTGATTTTTTGGATAAATTGGATGCGTTAGGTGATTTTAAAAGAATATCACAGGAGATATCCCCGAACCTGGAGATGACCGAGATCTGCCAACGCTTGCTCGAATGCGGCGGTCCGGCAGTGCTCTTCGAGCGGCCCGTGGGGCACAGCATCCCGGTCGTGGCCAATGTCTTCGGCACCCAGGCCCGGGTCGCGCACGCCATGGGCGTGGACTCGACCGCCGAGCTTCGGCAGGTGGGGGAGCTGCTCGCCAATCTCAAGGAGCCGGAGCCGCCGGAGGGTTTGCGCGACGCCCTCTCCAAGGTCGCCCTGCTCAAGTCCGCGCTGTGGGACATGGCGCCGCGGCGCATCCGCGCGCCGGCCTGCCAGCAGGTCATCTGGGAGGGCAAGGACGTGGACCTGTCCCGCTTGCCGATCCAGGTCTGCTGGCCGGAAGACGCCGGCCCTCTCATCACCTGGGGCATGGTGATCAGCCGCGGGCCAAACAAGAAGCGCCAGAACCTGGGCATCTACCGCCAGCAGCTCATCGGCCCGAACAAGCTCATCATGCGCTGGCTCTCCCACCGTGGCGGGGCGCTCGATTTTCGCGACCATCGGCTTGCCAATCCCGGCCAAGCCTTCCCTCTGGCAGTGGCCCTGGGCGCGGATCCGGCCACCATACTGGGCGCCGTCACGCCGGTGCCCGACCAGCTGTCCGAATACCAGTTTGCCGGCCTGCTGCGCGGCGGCCGCACCGAGATCGCCGCCTGCCTGGGCAGCACCCTGGACGTGCCGGCCAGCGCCGAGATCATCCTGGAGGGACACATCCAGCCCGACGACGCCAACGCCCAGGGCCAGATCAGCCCCGACAATCGCGGCTTCGAGACCGCCGTCGAGGGCCCGTTCGGCGACCACACCGGCTACTACAACGAGACCGAGCGTTTTCCGGTGTTCACCGTGGACCGCGTCACGATGCGGCGCGACCCGCTCTACCTGTCCACCCACACCGGCCGGCCGCCCGACGAACCCTCGGTGCTGGGCGCGGCGCTCAACGAGGTCTTCGTGCCGCTCCTGCAGCGCACCTTTCCGGAGATCGTCGATTTCTACCTGCCGCCCGAGGGCTGCAGCTACCGCGTGGCCATCGTCTCGATGCGCAAGCAGTATCCGGGACACGCGCGGCGGATCATGTTCGGCATCTGGAGCTTCCTGCGCCAGTTCATGTACACCAAGTTCGTCATCGTGGTGGACGACGACATCGACGTGCGCAACTGGACCGACGTGATCTGGGCCCTGTCGACCCGTGTCGATCCGCTGCGCGACACGGTCCTCGTGGACAACACGCCCATCGACTACCTGGACTTCGCCAGCCCCGTATCGGGCCTGGGCAGCAAGATGGGCATCGACGCCACCAACAAGCTGCCCGGCGAAACCGCCCGGCCCTGGGGGCGCCGCATCCGGATGAGCGAAGCGGTGCGCAGGCGCATCGACGGCCTGTGGGAACAGATGGGGCTGCCGGCCCCGCACTGAGATCGGGAGGACCCGCATGGAACGCAAGAGCATCCGCCGCGGCGGCATCCGCTCGGCCGGCTACGACCGCAACAAGCGCGAACTCGAGGTGGAGTTCGACAGCGGCATCATCGTGTGCCACAGCGGCGTGGGCGACGAGATCGCGCGCCGCTTCCTGGCCAGCGCCGCGCCGGCCAGCTACTACAAGGACAATATCGAGGAGGAGTTCGCTCAGCGACGGGTTAAATGACGCCGGCGCTCCTCCCCTCTCCCGTGCAGCGGGAGAGGGGCCGGGGGTGAGGGAGCGGGCGGGGGAAATCCGTCCACGCCACACCCGGCGGTCACAGCGGCGCGATGCCCGTGAGCGCCAGGTGGAATTTCACCTCGACATTGTCCGCGACCACGGACGTGTCCTTCCATTCGCCATCGCCAATGGCGAAGGCCAGGCGGTGCAGCACGACTTCGCCGGCGGCGACCGTGACGTTGCCGGTCTGGGTGATGGCCACCGGCACCACCACGTCCTGGGACAGGCCCTTGATCGTCACGCGGCCGGCAATCTCGTAGTGGTTGCGGTCGATGGGCTTGATGGCGGTCGAGACGAACTGGGCATGCGGAAAATTGGCCGAATTGAACCAGGCCGGCTTCACCACCTCTTCCATGGCATCGGAAGTCGGCAGGCTGACGCTGGTGACATCGACATCGATCAGGAACCTGCCTTTCTGCGGCGCCTTCGGGTCGAACTGGACCTGGGCGTCGAACCTGCGGAACGCGCCATCGATGGGCACGCCCATCTGGTGGGAGACGAAGGCGATTTCGCTCTGCGCCGGAACCAATGCCGGCCCGGCGGCAGGAGCGGCGGCGCGCACCGCAATGACAACGGTGCAGGCAGCCGCGGCGCCAATCGCCAGGGCTTTGGCTGAACGGGCCATCGGGATCTTCATGCGTGCCTCTTCGAATCGACTCCCGGACGGCGGCCGGGGAGCATGCGTTGGACGATGGTGTCCTTGAGGATGAAGCGGTGCTGCAGGGCGCCGGCCACGTGCAGCGTGACGAGCCCCGCGAGCGTGAAGGCCAGGGCGGCGTGCACATCGGCCAGGTTGGCCGCCAGCTCCTTGTTCACCGGAACGAAATCCGGCAGGGGAATGATGCCGAACCACACGACCGGGAAACCGGCGGCCGAGCTGTACGCCCAGCCCGCAAGCGGGATGAGGAAGAACAGCAGGTACAGCAGCAGGTGCACGATGGAGGAAGCGCGTTTCTGCCAACGCGCCAGCGATGCGGGCTCGGCGGGCGGGCGGTGCGTGAGGCGCCAGGCCAGCCGAAGGGCGGAGAGCGCGAAGATCGATATGCCGGCCCACTTGTGCCAGTTGAAGAGCCGCACGCGCGTCGGCGACAGCTTGAGGTCGGCCATGTAGAGGCCGACGCAGAACGCCCCCAGCAGGGACAGCGCGAGTATCCAGTGCAGCGCGATGGCCACATCCGTGTAACGCTTGACCGGTTCACCCGGACTGGCCAGCGGTTTGAACGTTTCAGCCACGATTTCCTCCGATTTGGCGCCTTGCGGCCATTGCGTGCACGTGCCGGGACCTGTTCCCGGGACCGCGTCCTGCCGCGTGCGGCGATGCAGTATAAGGGCCGGTACCGCTCACGGGATCTGGGCGTAGGGCAGGGTCTTCTGGATGGTGAGCGAGCGCTGTTCCAGGTACGGCGAGTCGGGGTGCCGATCGAAGAACTTGGGCGCGGGCAGCATGGCGGCCATGCGCGCGGCCTGGTCCTGGTCCAGGGCCAGGGCCGGCACGCCGTAGTAATGGCGCGCCCCGGCCTCGGCGCCGTAGACGCCATCGCCCCATTCGACGACATTGAGGTAGACCTCGAGAATGCGCCGCTTGCTCCAGGTCGCCTCGATCATGAAGGTGATGACCAGTTCCTGGGCCTTGCGCGCATAGCTGCGGCGCGACGACAGGAACAGGTTCTTGGCCAACTGCTGCGAGATGGTCGAGCCGCCGCGCGCGGTATGGCCGCGCCGCAGGTTGTCGCGGTAGGCCTTTTCCATGGCCTCCCAATCGACGCCGTCGTGCTCGAGGAAGCGGCCGTCTTCCGAGGCGATCACCGCGCGCTTGAGATTGGCCGATATGCGGGCGTAGTCGACCCAGGTGCGCTGCTGCACGCGCGGGCGGCGCGCCGCCCCGGGCGGCAGCACGGTTTTTTCCGCGCGCTCGAGGTCGTGCGCCATGAAGGCCGTCTGTACCGGGTTGTGCCATTTCCAGTACAGCACCCAGCCCAGGAACCAGAGCTGCAGGGCCAGCAGCAGCCCGAGCGCAAGCAGGGCTGCCCGCCACGCCCAGCGGCCGACCTCGCGCAGGACCGGCATCAGGCCGGTGCCGTTCCCAGGTCGAGCAGGCGGCGCATTTCGCGGTAGACGCTGGCGGTCTGGGGCCGGACGCCCCGCCACAGCGCGAAGGACTCGGCGGCCTGCTCGATGAGCATCCCCAGGCCGTCGCTCACGCAGCGCGCCCCGCCTCCGCTGGCCAGGGACATGAAGGGCGTGGCAGCGGGCGCATAGATCAGGTCGTAGGCGAGCAGGCAGTCGCCGAAGGTCTCGGGATCGATGAGCGGCGCGTCGTGGTTGAGGCTGCTCGAGGTGCCGTTGACGATGAGGTCGAAATGCTCGGCCGGCACTTCGTCGAAGCGTATGGCCTCGACACCGAATTCGTCGGCCAGTTCCTGGGCGCGGCCGTGGGTGCGGTTGGCCACGGCGATCCACTTGGGGCGCTCCTCGAGCAGCGAGGCGACCAGGCCGCGCACGCCGCCCCCGGCGCCCAGCACGAGGATGGCCGCGCCGGCGATCTTGAATTCGAGGCGCTCGCGGATGTCGCGCACGAATCCGACGCCGTCGGTGTTGTCGCCCAGGATGTCCTCGCCGTCGAACTTGAGCGTGTTGACGGCGCCGGCCAGGCGGGCGCGGGCGCTCAGGTCATCGGACAGCTTGGCCGCGTCGATCTTGAAGGGTATGGTCACGTTCAGGCCGCGATAGCCCGCGTCGCGCAGGCCCAGGGCGAAGTCCTCGAAACCATCGAGCGGGGCCTCGAGTTTCTCGTAGGCGATGTCCTGGCCGGTGCTCTGCGCGAACAGCCGGTGTATCTGCGGCGAGCGGCTGTGGGCCACCGGGTGGCCGACGACGGCGTAGCGGTCGGGGGTTTTCATGGACGTCGTGCCGCGCCGCGTGGCCCGCTCAATGGGTCGCGTCGCCGGCTTCGGCGCGGGTGGCGAACTGGTCGTTGGTGAAGATCCAGCTGCGCGTGATTTCGAGGCGGTCGGTATCGCGTGCCATGTCCGGAGGAAACGGTGGGAAGGGTGCCGAGAGCTTAACGATACGCCGCGCGGCGCTGTCCAGCACGGGTGAACCCGAGGATTGTTCGATTATGGCGTCCAGCAGCGTGCCGCTGCGGTCTATGACGACGGTCATGCGCAGCGTGCCATAGATTTTCCCGCGCGCGGCGTCCGGATAATGCTCGTTGCCGACCTTTTCGATGCGGGCGCGCCAGTCCTCGAAGTACCGGGCAAAGCGGTATTCCGAGGCACTGGGCATGAAATGGTGCACGCGCGGCCGTTTCTGGTAATCGGATATCTCCTTGGCGATCTCCGCCTGCATGCGCGCGAGCTGCTGCTGGGGCCGGCTGGCGTCCTGCGGCGAAGGCGGGGTGGGCGCATGTCGGGGCTGGGCCACGGGGTAGAGCTTGTTGGCCTGGTAGGCGGCCAGCAGGTCGCGCTGTTCCTGCTCGAGCTGGGCGACCGTGCGGCGCGCCGATTCGAGCGAGTCGCCATCGACGATCATCGCCGCATTGGGCAGCGGCGAGCTGCGCCGCCCTTCCTCATTGGCCCCGCCCCCGTCGAGGTTCACCTGGGCATGGGCCTGCGGCGCCAGCGGGCGCTTCTCGCTGCGCGCATTGACCAGGATGACCTCGAGCGGCGGCGCAGCCGCCGGCGCGGGATTGAAATATTCCGGATTGACGAAACGAACCGCGAGCACGACAAGATGCAGGCCGATGGATACGGCAAGCGCCGACATCAGGATCCGGTTGCCCCGCAAGCCTTCGGTAAGGGGAAGTGTCATGTTCATTGCGGGGTCCGTGCCGTCGATCCTTGCCATGTCGGCTGCCGGCGCCGATTGTAGCGATGCAGGCGAGTGCGGTGCCGCCGGCCGCCGCTGCAGCGCCTAGCGGTCCGGGCCCAGCGGCACGCCGGAACTTTCGTGCGTGCCGGATACCGCTTCGGAGGGACGCGCCGGCGCACCGTCGTTCGCATCGCCGGCCGGCGGCGTGCCGGCAAGAGCATCGGCGTCGGCGTCGGATCGGGCATCGGCCATCATCTCCTCGCCGGCGGCATCGCCCGCATCGGCGTCAGCCGAATCCTGCTCGGCGACGAGGGCCTGGACAATGCGCGCCTGCAGCGAAAGGTCCACGAGGTCCACGCCGGTGATCTCCAGCTCCAGGCCCTGTCCGCGCGCATAGGCGGCCGCGGCGGCCAGGCGCGTGGTCATCGGCAGTCCCTGCAGGCGGATGAGGTCGCCCTTGATGACGCGGGCCTCGCAGCGCCGCACCGCCTCCTGCAGGATCCATCGCAGGCTCCAGTAGCGCTCCATCTGTTCCTGGAACTCGGCGTACATCGTGTAGGCCGCGTCGAACCCGGAGACCACGGCAAAGAGCTCGGAGTCGCCGCGCCGGTAGGGCGCGGGTTCGCCGCGCACCGCCGCGATGAGCTGGCGCTGGTTGACGAGGTCGACATAGCGGCGCAAGGGCGACGTGCACCACGCGTACTGGGCGACCCCGAGGCCATCGTGCGGCGCCGGCGTCGTCGACATGCGCACGCGCCCCTGGGACTGCGAGCGGTAGATTCCCACCACCCCGGCGGCGTCGAGCCAGCCGCCCCAGTGGCTGTTGGCGCGGATCATGAGTTCGGCAACGATGCGGTCCAGGGGCGCGTCGCGCCGGCGCGCCACGAGGCGAACGCGTACTGCGTCCGCGCCGGCGTCGAGGGCCGCATCGCTGCCGTCCAGGACGATGGCGATCTCCTCGCGCCCCTGGGGTTCGGGCTTGCCGCGCACATGCTCGCGTTCGGCGCGCAGGCCATTGGCCAGATGCCACAGCACCGAAAGCTCGGCGGCAAACGCTATGGGCAGGTCGCCGCGATCCAGGCCGGCCTCGCTGATGGTGTCTTCCATGCGGTCGTAGCGCAGGTTGGCCGCCACGGTCACCGCTTCGAGCGCGCTGCGCGCGCCCAGGACGGCGTGGGTATGCGGATCCAGTTCCAGGTACAAGGAGAGCGCCGGCACGGTGCGGCCCTCCGCCAGGGAAAAGGCGTCGATCCATGGCTCGGGCAGCATCGTGTACTTGAGCCCGGGGGCATACACGGTGGACATGCGCGCCCGCGCGACGAGGTCGACGGCGTGACCGTGCGTGATGGCCAGGGCGGGCGCGGCGATATGGATGCCGACCGTCAAGCGCCCCTGGGCCGCCTGCACCGAGAAGGCGTCGTCGATCTCGGTCGTCGCGCTGTCGTCGATGGAAAAAACCGGCACCGGCGCCGCCGGCAGCGCCCCTGCGTCCACCGCCGGCGGCGGCAGGCCGGCCGGGAAGGCCAGGCCGCGCGCGAAGGCGCGCGCCAGGAAGGACTGCAGGTGCCATGCGTACGCCGAGGCGATCGCGCCGCGCGCCAGGAGCAGGCGCAGGGGCGACATCTGCAGCTCATGGGCCGCCTGCTCGAGCGCCTTGAATTCGATGCCGTTGCGGTCGGGCTTGATCAGCAGGTCTGCTCCGCGCTGGGCGATCGCCGCCGGCAGGGCGCCCTCCAGCAGCTCGGCGACCATCTGCGCGCGCGCCTGCTCCTGCAGGCGGCGCCGCTCCACCGCGGCGAGCGCGGCCTGCAGCACCTCGGGCGTTGCCGGCCGGAAGCGGCCCCGCCCCTTGCGCTGGAAATAGATGGGCGCCGACTGCAGGCGCATCAGGATGGCCGCAGCCTCGACCGGCAGGGGTTCGCGGCCGCAATATTCGCGGGCCAGCTGCTCGAAGCCGAACTCCTGCTGCGGCGCGCACTGCCAGAGAAAGTCGACATCCATGGCCGCGGCGTCGGCCTGGGCGCGCACGAGCAGGTCTTCCGCGCGCGGCTGCTCGAAGCGCAGCAGCACCGCCGCCGACTTCACCTTCAAGCGCTTGCCGGTGGTGGAGTCGACCTGAAACGAAGCCTCCGTCGCCGATCGGACGGTGCCCGCCTTGAGGTCGCCATCGTCCTCGAACAGTACCTGCATGGGCCGGACAATAGCGCACCGCGGATCGGGAGCCGTCGCGGCGCAGCCGGCACATCCGGCTTGTCCCGCGACGGGATGCGCTCAGGGGACGGACTCGGGTATGCCGCAAAACGCCAGGACTTCCGGCAGGTGCGCCGGGAAGTCCGAGAGGCCGTGGTCGGAGCCCTGGATGAGCCGCGTCGGGCACCCGGCGTAGCGCTCGAGCATGTCGCGGTAATCGATCACGGCATCGCCGGTTGCGGCAACCAGGAAAAACCGCTCCGGCCGCACGAGCGCCCCGGTTTCGAGGGCACGCAGTTCGTCGCCGAACTCCGGGCGGATTTCGACCATCTGGCCCGCATAGTCCTGGCGCCAGCCCGCTTGCGTGAAAAGGTGCTCGTACGGACGGATGGCCGGATTGAGCAGCACGGCGCGGCAGTCGATCTGCTGCGCCAGCCAGGTTGCGTAGTAGCCGCCCAGGGAGCTGCCGATGAGGCAAAGCCGGGAGGGGTCTTCCAGATGGGCCAGGGCCAGGGCCATGTCGGCGGCGCCGCGCGGTGACACGGGCAGCGCAGGACAAAGAAAATCGTCGCCGCGACCGTGCGCCGCGAGCGCGGCATGCAATTGCCGGGCCTTGCCCGACGACGGCGAGGACAGGAAGCCGTGCAGGTAGAGGATCACGGCGCCACCGCGCCGCTGCGCGGCGCATGCGCGCAAGCGCCGCCGTGCGGCCCCGCCAGGGCGGCCAGGATGCGCGCGTGCACGCCCCCGAAACTGCCATTGCTCATGGCCAGGACGCTGTCGCCGGGGCGCAGCACCGCGAGCAGCGCGGCCACCAGCTCGTCGATGGTCTCGGCAACGTGCGCGCGTTCGCCCAGGGACTGCAGCGCCACGCGCGGATCCCAGCCCAGCGCATGGGGGCCCGTGCGCGGCCCGTAGCAAAAGACGAGGTCGGCGCCTTCGAGGCTGCCGGCAATCAGGGCCTGCATGGCGCCCAGCTTCATCGTATTGGAGCGCGGCTCGAGCAGCGCGATGATCCGGCCGGCGCCCACGCGGCGGCGCAGGCCGGCCACCGTGGTGGCAATGGCCGTCGGGTGGTGGGCGAAGTCGTCATAGACCGTCACGCCGGCGACGCTGCCGCGGTTTTCCAGGCGCCGGCGAACGCCGCCGAATCGGGCCAGTGCCGCCAGCGCCTGCGCGGCCTCCACGCCGCAGTGGACCGCGGCGGCAACGGCGGCCACCGCATTGCTGCGATTGTGGTCGCCGGCCAGGGCCAGGGACACGACGCCGATCTCCTGGTCGCCACGATGGACGGCGAAGGCATCGGTCCGCGCCGCGCTTGCATTGCCCTCCGGCGCCTCGCGCCAGTGCCAGCCCTCGGCCGTATCGAAGGCCTGCACCGGGCTCCAGACGCCGCGGGCCAGCACGCGGGCCAGGGCCGCGTCGCGGCCATTGACGATCACCTGCCCCTTGCGGGGCACGCACCGCAGCAGGTGGTGGAACTGCGTCTCGATGGCGGCAAGGTCCGGGAAGATGTCGGCGTGGTCGAATTCGAGGTTGTTGAGCACCAGGGTGGACGGAAAGTAGTGGACGAATTTGCTGCGCTTGTCGAACAGCGCGCAATCGTATTCATCGGCCTCGATGACGAAGTGCGCACTGCTGCCCAGGCGCGCCGAGGTCTCGAAATCGACGGGCACGCCGCCGATCAGGAAACCCGGATCGCGCCCTGCCTCGCTCAGGATCCAGGCGATCATCGACGACGTGGTCGTCTTGCCGTGGGTGCCGGCAACGGCCACGACATGGCGGCCCGGCAGCAGATGCTCGCCGACCCAGGCGGGCCCCGAAGCAAAGCGCGCGCCCGAATCGAGAATGGCCTCGAAGAGCGGATTGCCGCGCGTGACCACGTTGCCGATCAGGTACAGGTCCGGCCGCAGATCCATCTGCTCGGGTCCGTAACCCTCGATGAGCGTGATGCCGGCGGCGCGCAGCTGGTCGCTCATCGGCGGGTAGACGGCGGCGTCGCAGCCGGTGACGCGATGGCCCGCGGCCAAGGCGAGGCGGGCAAGGCCGCCCATGAAAGTGCCGCAGATTCCCAGGATGTGCAGGTGCACGGGGGTCGCCGAAGAAGATGAATCCGCCGATTCTATATTTAGCTCCCCTCGCCCGCGGAGCGGGAGAGGGGCGGGGGTGAGGGTCGCTGCCCATGGGGAAGCCCTCACCCCGGCCCTCTCCCGGAGGGAGAGGGGGGCAAACGGTTGGACGGACGGTAGACTCGGGCCTGCACCCTTTGCACACGTTTGCCTCCACGGGCAAGGATGGCAGCCATGAGACACGGCGGCACGCGGGAACAGACGCAGCAGGAAATTGCCCGGCTGGCGGCGCGATTCATCGTCGAGGACGGGCACGATAGCGGTCCGGCCCGGCAGAAGGCCGCCGCCCAGGTCCTGGGCCATGCAGTGCGCGCCAACGGCGCCATGCCGGACCACGAGCAGATGGAAGCCGCGCTGCGGGCGCACCTGCGCGAACACCTGGGCGCTGCGCACGGCTCGCTGCTCCAGCGGCTGCGCGAATGCGCGTTGGGCTGGATGCAGTCGCTGGACGGTTTCCAGCCCCACCTGGTGGGCGCCGTGCTCAACGGCAGCGCGACGCCGCAGAGCCCCGTTCACCTGCACCTGTTCACGGACAATGCCAAGGAGGTGGAAATGGCGCTGCTGGACCGGGGCCTGGACATTCGCGTCGGACCGGCCGACCCCGGTCAGCCCCATGTGCAGGAAGTGATCGGCTTTCTCGACCCGTGTCGCGAAGCGGGCAGCGGGGGCGGCGTCCGGACGCCCCAGCGCCCGCGGGAAATGGCGGCACCGGCCCTGGCGATACTGCTCACCGTACTTGACGCCGACGCCCTGCGGCTTGCGCCCCCCGCCCACGCCCGCCGCGAGGATCCGGACCTGCACCCGGTGGAGCGCTCCGGAAGGGCCAGCGCGCAGATGGTGAGGCGTCTCCTGGCGGAAACGTCGGGCAATTCCGCGGAGGCCGTCCATGCCTGACATTGGTAACCGGCGCCGGCTGGGCATTTTTGCGACCGTGCTGGCAATCGCGCTGGCGGCCGTCCTGCTGGCCATGCGTGGCGCCGTGAACGGAGCGGGCGCCGCGCCGCCGGCCACGGCCGGGGCCGATGCAGACGGCGTCTATGGCCACATCATCAACGACGCCGATGGCAAACCCCAGTCCCTGGCGCAATGGAAGGGAAAGCGGCTGGTGCTCAACTTCTGGGCCACCTGGTGCGCTCCCTGCGTGGCCGAAATGCCCGACCTCGAAAAAGCGCAGCGCGACTATGCTGGTCGGGATGTCGCGATCGTGGGGGTAGGCACCGAGGAGCCTGCCCGGGTGCGCGAATTTCGCGATCGCATCGGCTTGCACCAGCTGACCCTGTTGGCCGGGGGCTATGACGCCCTTCTGCTCGCCCGCTCGCTGGGCGATACCCAGGGCGTTCTCCCCTATACTGTCCTGGTATCTGGGGACGGGACGGTCCTCCAGACCCAGGCCGGTCCTCTGGGACCGGACCAGTTGCGCACTTGGCTGTCCGCCAAGCCCTGAAACCCGGGCATACCGGGAAGCCGCTGCCGGATAGCCCGCCCGGGGGTGGCGGCTGGACAAACCTCCGGTTTCTGCCGACAATGGCGCCCTTTCGCCGATTACCTACGGCATCCGCAAGCTTTTTTTGCCCCAGGAAGGCGCGCACGTGGCCCAGTCGGTTCTGCTTCTCAACGGCCCCAACCTGAACCTGCTCGGTACCCGCGAGACGACGGTCTACGGGACGCGCACCTTGGCCGACATCGAGCATGAACTGCTCGAGCTGGCGCGGCAGAAGCACATGGCCCTGCAATGTTTCCAGAGCAACCATGAAGGCGCGCTGATCGATCGCATCCAGTCGGCTCCGGCAGCCGGCACGGAATTCATCATCATCAATGCCGGCGCCTTCACGCACACGAGCATCGCGCTGCGCGACGCGCTGGCGGGCGTCGCCCTGCCCTTCGTCGAAGTGCACCTGTCCAATATCCATCGGCGCGAGGATTTCCGCCATTCCTCGCTGCTCGCCGACAAGGCGGTCGGCACCATCGTCGGCCTCGGGCCCATCGGATATCGCCTCGCCCTGGAATTTGCCGCCGGTTACACCAACTAGAAAAGCCCGGCGGCGCGAGCGACCCGGAACCGCCGGGCGCCCGCAGCCAGCCAGGCGCATGAGAGGGAAGCATGGATTTACGCAAGCTCAAGACATTGATCGACCTCGTCGCCGAATCGGGCATCGCGGAGATCGAAGTGACCGAAGGCGAGGACAAGGTCCGCATCGTCAAGCACGCCAATGCACCGGTCGCGACGCCTGCGGCCCCGGTCGTCGCGCTTGCGGGCGCGCCGGTCTCCACGGCCGGTGGGGCGGCGGCGCCCGCCGCGCCGGCCGTGCCCGCCGTTCCCGAGCCGGCCGCCGGCCATACGGTCAAGTCGCCCATGGTCGGGACTTTCTATCGGTCCCCCGGTCCCGATGCCAAGGCTTTCGTCGAGGTGGGCCAGGCCGTCAAGCCCGGCGACACCCTGTGCATCATCGAGGCGATGAAACTGCTCAACGAGATCGAGGCGGAAGTCTCGGGCACGGTGCGCGAGATCCTCGTCCAAAATGGCCAGGCGGTCGAATACGGCCAGGGCCTCTTTGTCATCGCCTGACCCCGCGGTCCTACCCCATTGCGGCCGCCTTCGCGCGCGCGGACCTGTCCGCGCGCGCTTCGGCGGCCAACCATTCCTAGGCGCCATTTAACGTCCATGTTCGGAAAGATCCTCATAGCAAACCGGGGCGAAATCGCCCTGCGCATCCAGCGGGCCTGCCGCGAGGTCGGCATTCGCACGGTGGTGGTCCACTCCGAGGTCGACGCCGACGCCAAGTACGTCAAGCTCGCCGACGAGTCGGTGTGCATCGGGCCGGCCGCCTCCAAGGACAGCTATCTCAACATCCCGGCGATCATCAGCGCGGCCGAGGTCACCGACGCCGAAGCCATCCACCCCGGCTACGGCTTTCTTTCCGAGAACGCCGATTTCGCCGAACGCGTCGAACGCAGCGGTTTCGTCTTCATCGGGCCGCGCCCCGAATCGATCCGGCTGATGGGCGACAAGGTCTCGGCCAAGCGCGCCATGGTCGATGCCGGGGTGCCCACCGTTCCCGGCTCGGACGGCGCCCTGCCCGAGGATCCGCGCGAGATCATCCGCACCGCGCGGGCCGTGGGCTATCCGGTCATCATCAAGGCCTCGGGCGGCGGCGGCGGCCGCGGGATGCGCGTGGTCCACACCGAGGCGGCACTCCTGAGCGCCGTGACCATGACGCGCCAGGAAGCCCAGGCGGCCTTCGGCAACCCGATGGTCTACATGGAGAAGTTCCTCGAGAATCCCCGCCACATCGAGATCCAGGTGCTGGCCGACCAGCACCGCAACGCGGTGTGGCTCGGGGAACGCGACTGTTCCATGCAACGGCGCCACCAGAAAATCCTCGAGGAGGCACCGGCGCCGGGCATCCCGCGCAAGGCCATCGAGCGCATCGGCGACCGCTGCGCGGACGCCTGCCGCAAGATCGACTATCGCGGCGCGGGGACTTTCGAGTTCCTCTACGAGAACGGCGAGTTCTTCTTCATCGAGATGAACACGCGGGTCCAGGTCGAGCACCCCGTGACCGAAATGGTGACGGGCATCGACATCGTGCAGTACCAGATCCGCATCGCGGCCGGCGAGCGCCTGGCGCTGCGCCAGCGCGATATCGTGCTGCGCGGCCACGCGATCGAATGCCGTATCAACGCGGAGGACCCATACAAGTTCACGCCCAGCCCGGGGCGCATCACCGCCTGGCACCCGCCCGGCGGCCCGGGCGTGCGGGTCGACTCCCATGCCTACGCCGGGTATTTCGTTCCGCCCAACTACGACTCGATGATCGGCAAGGTGATCTGCTATGGCGAGACCCGCGACCAGGCCATTGCGCGCATGCGCATCGCGCTGTCCGAGGCCGTGGTCGAGGGCATCAGCACGAACATCCCGTTGCACCGGGAACTGATGATGGACGAGAAATTCGTCCAGGGCGGGACCAGCATCCACTACCTGGAAAAGCGCCTCGCCGAGAAAAAGGCCAACCAGGGCTAGGCGCGCCGCCCACGGCGGGCGCCGCGCACCGGCGGTGCAGAATCCACGCATGGCAATGAACCAGATCCAGCTGCTGTTGTCCGGTGACCGCCTCGACGCCTGGGGCGACGCCCTGCTCGAGGCCGGCGCCGTGTCCGTCTCCATCGAAGACCAGGACAGCGAGACCCCCGACGAGCTGGCGCTGTACGGCGAACCCGGACTGCCGGCCCCGGCGCCGGGTTGGCGCAACAACCGCGTCAGCGTCCTGCTCGAGGCGAAGACCGATGCTCAGGCGCTGCTGCGGGACGTGGCCGCCGCGCTGGGCGAGGCCGTGCCCGACATCGTCTCGGCCACGCCCCTGCAGGACCGCGATTGGGTGCGGCAGACCCAGGCCCAGTTCGCGCCGGTGCGCATCGACGCGGCGGGGCGCCTGTGGATCGTTCCGAGCTGGCACGAGCCGCCCGACCCCACGGCCTGCAATATCCGCATCGACCCGGGCGTGGCCTTCGGCACCGGCACCCATCCGACCACGCGGCTGTGCCTGGCCTGGATCCAGGAGAACCTGGCGCAGGGCAGCAGCGTCCTAGACTACGGATGCGGATCGGGCATCCTTTCCATCTGTGCGGCGCGCCTGGGCGCCGGCACCGTGGTGGGTGTCGACATCGACCCGCAGGCCCTTGTCACCGCGCGCGACAACGCAGCCCGCAACGGCGTGCATGCCCAGTACACTGCCCCCGACGCGCTCGCGCCCGCGCACGCCCAGGCATCGCCGCGCGGCTTCGATCTTGTGGTCGCCAATATTCTCGCCAACCCCATCATGCTGCTGGCCCCCACCTTGCTGCGCCACGTCGGCCCCGGAGGATCGATCCTGCTCTCGGGCATCCTCGAGCGCCAGGCTGGCGAGGTCATGGCCGCCTTCGCGGCTGCCGACCCGGGCGTGCGCCTGGCGGTGGCCGGGTCGCAGGACGCGTGGGTCGCGCTGGCCGGCCGGCGCGGGGCCTGAGCCGTGGCCCTGGCGACCCGCTGCCCCAACTGCCAGGCGATGTTTCGCGTGGGTGCCGAGCAGCTGCGCTCGCGCGGCGGCATGGTCCGCTGCGGCTCGTGCCGCCGTGTCTTCAATGCGATTTCGGGTCTCGATTACCTCGACGCGCAACGGCTCGGGGTCGATGGCGCCGAGGCGCCGCGGACCGCAGCCGCGGCTTTGCCTCCCACGACTGCGCCGGCGGCCTCACGCAACGCGACCCAGGCCGTGCCGCCTGTCGCACCCGGACCCGCCGCGGCGCCTGCCGCGGGCTCCGGGCCGGCGGCGCAGCCCGTTCCCGCGGGCACGGCGGCGCGCGCCGGCGGCGCAGATGCGCCGTCGCGCCAGGTTGCCTTGACGCCCTCCGACGCAACGCTGCTCGCCAAGGATCTTCGCGCTGGCGCTTCCTCCTGGGTGGACATGGCGGCCCTTTCCCTGGCCCGCGCCAATCCGCCGGCCCAGAGCCCGGACGTGCCGCAGGCGGCCGACGACAGCGAGGCCGGCGCGGGTCCGGCAACGCTCTTCGAGATTTCCCGGCCCGCGCGGGAAGCGGGCGACGCGCGCGACGATTCCTCGGCCGAGGAAAACCGTGACGAGCCCAGTTTCCTGCGTGCCCGCGACGCGGCGCCGACGCGCGCCGCGCGCATCGGTCTGGCGCTGGGGAGCGTGCTGCTGGTGGCGGCCCTGGCCACCGAGCTCGCGCTGATCTTCCGCAGCCCGCTGATCGTCGCGCTGCCGGGCCTGCGTCCGGCGCTGCAGGCGCTGTGCCTGCCCCTGGCGTGCTCCGCATCCTGGCCCATGCGGCCCGACCTCCTGGCGGTGGTGAGCAGCGAGCTCGAATCGGTGCCGGGCACCGACGCCTTCGAGCTCGACACGGTACTGCGCAATCGCGCCGATTTCGCCCTGGCGCTGCCGGCGATCGAACTCACGATCAGCGACGACATCGGCCATGCGGTCGCACGCAAGGTCTTCTTGCCTGCCGATTACACGGCCGGGGCGGGACGCCTTGACCCGGCGGCCGCCAACATCGGCCCGGGCGCCGATCTTGCCGTGCACATACGCTTTGCCTTCGCCGGCGGCGCCGCATCGGGCTTCGAGGCCTATCCTTTCTACCCCTGATCCCGAACCGGCCACCGGCCGGGGTTCCCCCCAACCCGCACTCCCCGGCTCACCCACCATGAAAACTCTGATCTGCGGTTCCCTGGCCTACGACTCGATCATGGTGTTCCAGGGTCGGTTCAAGGATCACATCCTGCCGGACCAGGTGCATATATTGAATGTTTCCTTCCTCGTGCCGACCCTGCGCCAGGAGTTCGGCGGATGCGCGGGGAACATCGCCTACAGCCTGGCGCTGCTCGAGGGCGATCCCCTGCCCCTGGGCACGGTGGGCGAGAACGCCGCGGAATACCTCGAGCGCCTCGACACCCTGGGCATCGACCGCAGTTGCATCCTCCAGGTGCCGCACACGCGCATGGCCCAGGCCTTCATCACGACCGACCTGGACGACAACCAGATCACGGCCTTCCATCCGGGCGCAATGGCGCATTCGCAGCTGTGCCACATACCGGCCGACACGCCCATCGTGCTGGCCCTGGTCGGACCCGATGGCCGCGACGGCATGCTGGCCCACGCCGAGGAGCTCGCGGAGCGCGACATACCTTTTGTCTTCGATCCGGGCCAGGCCATGCCCTTGTTCAGCGGCGCGGAGCTGCTGGACCTGGTCGCCAAGGCCCAGTACCTGGCGTTGAACGACTACGAAGCGAAGCTGCTTGCCGGCAAGACGGGCCGCAGCCTGGCCGACATCGCGGCCGGCCTGGAGGCGCTGATCGTCACGCAGGGGGCGCAAGGCTCGCAGATCCACGCCGGCGGCCGGGTGCACGCGATTCCGGCAGCGCCGGCCGCGCAGGTCGCCGATCCCACGGGCTGTGGCGATGCCTACCGTGCGGGGCTTTTATATGGCATTGCCCACCAGCTGGGGTGGGAAACCACGGGGCGGCTGGCAGCGGTGATGGGCGCCATCAAGGTCGAGCACCATGGGGCGCAGCGGCACACCACGAACCGCGACGCGATCGCCGAGCGCTTCGCATCGGCGTTTGGCTATCGACCCTGGTAGCTGAAACTCCCCTCTCCCGCGCAGCGGGAGAGGGAGAAACTCGGCGGCGCCGGGCCTCAGATAACGACCTGCCCCAGCACGAAGATCAGGACCTGCGCAACCAGGATCAGCACCAGGGGCGAGAGGTCGAAGCCGCCTACCGGCGGGATGACGCGACGCAGGGGGGCGAGCATCGGGCGGGTGAGGACGTCGAAGGTGGGAGCCAGGGGCGCGTGCGGATTGACCAGGCTGAAGATCGCGTTGACGATCACCAGGGCCACGAGCAGGTACAGCCCCCAGTGCACGACGAGGAGCATGGCGCCGGGGACCACGAGGTACCAGAGGCCCATGCTCTGGAAGCGCAGAACGTGCATGAGGAAGACGAAGGCCACGGAGATGATCAGCGCTCCGGCCAGCGATGCGCTGTCGAGGCGGCCCATGGAGGGCAGGATCCGCCGCAAGGGGGCTACCAGCCAGTCGGTAAGCGCCACGCAGAAGACGCCGACCGGATTGGAGCGCGACACGCGCAGCCAGGCCAGATATGCCCGCAACAGCAGGGCGCTGCCCAGCAGGCTGGCGACCGCGCCAAGCAGCATATCGAGGATATCCAACAGCACCATGGGAGCCTTCCGGGTGGGCGCAAACGTCGCCGGATTGTAACGGCGCGCGCGCGCGGACGTCGCGGCGGGGGCATGCCCACAAAAAAGGGCGCCCGTTTGGGGCGCCCGAATGACCTTGTGAACCGGTTTCCTAGGGACGACTGCCCGTCGGAAACGGCCACGCCGTGGTCGGATTCAATGCCGTACGCGCGCCAACGGCCGGAGCGGCAGCCGGTGCCGGTGCCGGAGCAGGCGGCGCGACCACAGCCGGCTTGGCTGCGGTCTTCTTGGACGCCGACTTTTTCTTTGCGGATTTCTTCTTGGGCGCCGGCGCCTTGGCGGCCGCCGGCTTCTTGGCCGCTTTAGCTACTTTTTTTTTTGCAGCCTTCTTGGCTGCCTTTTTCTTGGCGGCCTTCTTGGCCGGCTTCTTGGCGGCCTTCTTCGCCGCCTTCTTCGCCGACTTCTTGACAGCCTTCTTTGCCATCTTCTTGACGGCCTTCTTGGCTACCTTTTTCGCCGGTTTCTTGGCGGCCTTCTTCGCACTCTTCTTAGCAGCTTTCTTCGTTGCCATTTGGATCTCCTAGATTAACGCTTTGGTTTAGCAATGGTCGAGAAGGAAACCCGGCCGCAAATGCGGCGCACCGGGCTATTCATCGGCGCATGCGGTGGCACGGTCGCCGCGGCATCCCCAGAAATGCGTTTTGATTGGCGCATATCCGAGCGAGGCGCGGAACGGACAGGGCACAGGCCGTTGA
>Ga0181519_10001847_pt1 | contig 18358 bp, 19 predicted proteins | sample PEATcosm2014_Bin_26_FD_121102 | JGI IMG/M metagenome (GOLD analysis project Ga0181519, IMG submission 121102) | Peatland microbial communities from MTU Mesocosm Facility, Houghton, MI, USA - PEATcosm2014_Bin02_10_metaG | ecosystem: Environmental > Terrestrial > Soil > Wetlands > Peat | place...
CCACGCTGCTGAACGGCGACGGCGTGTTGTGGATGGCCTGCGGCGCGGTGCTGACGCTGCTGCCCATCCTGCTGGTCGGGCTGGTCGGGCGCATGCTGTTCCGGTTGAATTTCCTCACCCTGTGCGGCGTACTGGCGGGCAGCATGACCGATCCGCCGGCGCTCGCCTTCGCCAACGCGCTGGTGCCCTCGCAGGCCCAGGCCACCGCCTACGCGGCGGTCTATCCGCTGACCATGTGCCTGCGCATCCTGGCGCCGCAGATCATCCTCGCCCTGCTGTGGGCGAGCAGCGGGTAGAGCGTGATCGTGCGACAGTCGGGGCGTTGCCCCGACTGTCGCACGATCAAGCGCAGGGCAAGGCGAGCAGCGCCGCGACGCAGCCGGCGAGCGTCGCATCGCTGCCGAAGGCGCCGGCCTTGGTGACCACCGGAAGCCCGCACGCCGGCCCGCTGCCGAGCGCGATGCCGAGCGGCACGCCCGGTTCGACCTCGCCGGCCAGCCGCAGGCCGGGGACGGCGGCGGCGGCGAGCAAGGCGCGGGCGGTCTCGCCGCCGGTGACGACGAGGCCGCCGGCGCCAGCCAGGCGGGGCGCCAGCAGCCGCCCCAGCGCGGCGGCGAGCGCGGCCCCGCGGATGGCGGGATCGTCGCCGGCGCCGGCGCGGATCGAGACGGCGACCGCCGATAGCGCCGGGTCCGCGAGGCTGGCGTCGAGGCGCCGCACGGCGGATTGCAGGGCCGGGGATTCTTCCGGCGCCAGCAGCAGGTCGGGCGCGATCTCCAGATACGCGGCCAGGGGATGGGTCGCGAGGGCCGCGAGCTGGCGGCGCGACACCGCGGATACGCTGCCCACCGCGACCAGCACGGGCCGGCCCGGCGGGCGCCGCGGCGAGGGTGGCCCGCCAGCCGCCGCCCCGGTGACGGCGCGCAAATGCCGGGCGAGGCCACCCGAGCCGACCCACAGCAGCGGGCGGTCCAGGGTGGCGCCGGCCGCGGCGATGGCGGCCAGATCCGCCTCGGTCGCGGCGTCGCAGGCGACGGCGCGGAAGCCCTCCGCCGCGCGGTCGTGCAGCCAGGCCGCGAGCCCGCCGCCGCGCACCAGGGCGAGCGGCGCGGCGGCGGTGGCGAGCCCGGCGGCGGCGAGCATGGCGACCGGATCGGGGTCGCGCCCGCCGCCCTCGAGACGCCACAGCACCGTGGCCGCGAGCGGCGTGCCCGCCACCAGCACCGAGCCGCCCTCCATCGTCCGGCCGGCGGCCGGGAAAGCCGGCGCGAACAGGGCGAACCGGTCGGCGCCCGCCGCCGCCGCGATCTCCACGCCGACATTGCCGCGCAGGGTGCTGTCGATCTTCTTGTAGAGCACCCGGCAGGCCGGCCCGGCATGACGCCGCACCGCCTCGCGGGTCGCCGCCGCCGCCGCCGCCGGCGCGGCGCGTCGGCTGTCGGTGTCGACGGCGAGCACATCCGCCGCGGCGACGCCCGCCACGGCATCCAGCGCCACCACGACGTCCAGGCCCCAGGGGACCCAGGTGATGGCGCAGTCGGCCGCGCCCGACAGGTCGTCGGCGACGACCAGCACGCGCGGCCCGCCCCGCCCGGCGGCCGGCTCCAGGGGGCCGGCCGTCACCGTGCCATGCCGGCCAGCAGCTCCGCGATCACCTGGTCCTCGGCCGGCGCGAGCCCGCTGATGCCGACGCCGCCGATGACGCGCCCGTCCTCCTTGACGACGGCGCCACCCGGCATGTCGGTCAGCTTGTCGTCGCAGAAGGCGCCGGCCGACAGGTTCTCGCGCTGCAGCCGGGCGGCGAAGGCGCTGGTGTCCATGCCCATGCGCGCCGCCGTGTGGGCCTTGCACATCGAGATCTGGATGCAACGCACCGGAGCGCCGTCCACGCGGTTGAAGGCGAGCAGGAAGCCGTACTGGTCGCACACCGCCGCGCAGACAGGCCGGCCGTAGCGAGCGCCGGCCTCCGCCACCGCGCGATGGACCATCGCCTCGGCGGCTTGCAGGGAGAGTTCCATCGACGCGGCCTCCTCAGTCCGCATGCAGCGTGTCGCCCGGCCCCAGATCCACCGGCGCGAACGCGCCGGCGGCCTGGCGGCGCGCCTGCACCCGTCGGTACATCCACGAGGTCAGGATCGGCGTCACCACCGCCGTGACGATCACGGAGGCCGCGACCTGAACGGTGGCGGCCGGAGCGATGTGGGCATGGCTCACGTCGGCCAGGGCGACCGCTGCCGGCACCGCGGCCGAGTTGCCCGCGCTGCTGGAGGCGGCGGCGCCGGCGATGCCGGACCCGCCCAGCAACTTGTCCGCGGCGATGCAGACGGTGCCGGTGATGGCGACCACGCACAGGCCGAGCACGATGCCGAGCGGCCCGGCCGACAGGACCGCGCTCAGGTTGATGGTCTGACCCAGGGTGAAGGCCATAAAGGGAACGATGATCGGCTCGTGCTTGCCGAAGAAGTCACGCAGGTCGGGGTCGAGGTTGCCGAGGATGGCGCCCGCCCCGATTGGCGCGATCACGGAGACCAGCACCCACCAGGGAATTGCCGCCAGGCCCGCGCCGACCAGGAAGACCATGGTGATGAACGGCCCGGTCTCGATGCTTTGCGGCACGTAGGTGCCAGCGTCGTCCGAGTCGCCCATGATGCTAGTCAGCGCCATGAACATGCCGCCGTTGGTGTCGCTGAACGCGACCATCACCGCCAGCGTGCTGATGCCGAATATGTTGCCGCCCAGGAAATGCGACACGGCGAGCGCAAGGCAGATCGCCACGCCGATCTTGGCGAACAGGATGCCGAAGCCGCGCTTGAGCATGCGCGGCGCTGCCCGCAGAGTCATCTTGGTGCCGACCGTGAACAGGTACATGCCCAGGATGGTCGGGTAGCCCTCGTTGCTGAGCGCCTGGGTGAAGCTGCCGATCTTCAACATATGCGGCAGGAAGGTGTTGATCAGCATGCCGATGAACAGCGGGACGACCATCAGCCCGCCGGGCACCTTGTTGACCGCTTTGTAAATTTGCATGTGCTGGTTGCACCCCGTCCCGGCCCTCCAGCGCACCGGGCGGCGCGTCGCCTCCTTGTGCCGGTTAGGGTGGTCGATAAGACGACATCACACCCACCGCCGTGCTGGAGCGCGCGGCGGCGCCGTCGGGAATGTCGTCGCGGAAGGAACCGGCGCAAGGCGATCGCCCGCGGCAGGAAGACAGGTCGTGCAAGACATGACTCCCCTCCTGCCCAGTGGCGAAGCAAAGGCCGTCCCCACGGTGGATCACGAGATCGCGCGCGTCGCCTTGATCTACCTCAAATTCGGCGGCTACACGAAAAAGGCGCTGAACAGCAGCACGACCAGCAGCCCGCCGCCCACCGGAATGGCGGTCCGGCGCACGATTTCCATCGGCGAGCATTGGCCGGCGCCGCTGACGACGATGACGACGCCGGCCACCGGCGACATCGCCCGGGCCAGCGCGGCGCTGAATTGCATCGGCACCAGGATCGATGCCGCCGGCACCCCGAAGCTGGCGGCGATTTTCGGCGCCAGACTGCCGAACGAGAAGAACGCCGCCACGCCCGAGCCGGTTACGACGGCCGTGAGGATGACGATGGCGCACATCACGACGGTCATCGCGGCGGCGCCGAAGCCGACGCCTTGCGCCGAGTGAATGAGAAAATCCACCGCGCCGACGGTCTGCAACCCGGCGGCGAAGACCTGCGTGCAGATCACCAGGGAAACGATCTGGCCGAACATCTGCCCCATGCCCTCGAAGAAGGCCATGAAGCCCTTCAGGACGGCTTTCGCATCGCGCGTGCGGATCATTTCGCAGGCCAGGGCGAGGACGGCGCCGATCACCATGGCGCTCACCATGTCGAGCCGGATGCCGCGCACCAGCAAGGGGCTGAAGACCAGCATCAGGGTGAGCGGGATCACCGGCAGCAGCGCGTAGAGCGCCGGAATTTCCGGCCCGGGCAGGCCGGCTTCCGCGTCGCCGCCGGCCGCCGCGGCGGTCCGGTCCATCCCGCGGTCGAAATAGCGCGCCGAAAAATAGGTCAGCACGGAAACGACCAGCATGACCGGGCCGGCAAGCGGGATCTGGTAGTGGACGAAATAGAGCGTGGGGTCCAGCTCGGCGACTTTCGCGGCCAGGTTGGTGGTGGCGGCGGCGGGCCCGAGATCCATCAGGGCGGTCGTGCCGATCATCGCCGCGGCGGCCTGCGCGCTGACGCCGAGGCGCACCAGGGTCGGGAAGAACGTGACCAGCAGCAGCATCGCCAAGCCGGCGGCACTGGGAATGAAAATCTCGAAGATCTGCCCGACCGCGCAGCCCACGGCGAGCACGACATAGGGCGCCCGCAACAGCCGGAGCGGCCGGCTGCAGACCGCGACCATGGCATCGGTGGCGCCGATGTGGTCCATGTATTTGGCGAAGCCGCCCGCCGCCATGATGATCATGCCCAGTCCGGCCGCCGAGTCGGACAGCGTGGCCTGCACATAGGCAAAAATATCGAACCCGACCCAGCCCGTCGATTTCGCGTGACCGAACAGAATCGACGTTTCGGGCTTCAGAACAACGGTCGCGGTAAACAGGAACAACCCGGCCAGCAGCAGGACGGTGTGGGGTTGGTATTTCTTGATGATCAGCCAGACGACAGCCGCCGTTACAGCCAGTCCGATGAGAGCGCCGGTCACGCCATTCCCTCCCAGAACGCCTGTCGTCGATGGCCCCGGATGTTACCCGGTATAGTTGCCGCGATAAACCGGCAGACAGCCCCGCGGGATTTCCCGGAGGCGCCTCAGGCCGCGCGGGCGCGTCCCCGGCCGCGCGACTCCGGGGCGCGCGCGGCGTGGCGCCACGGCGCGGCGGCGGCCGGCACCGGGGCACAGGACGCGATGCGCGGATTCTCGGTGCCGGTGGCCGCCACCGCGTCCTCGGCCACCAGGGCGGCGAAGCGCGCGGCCTGGGCGGCGTCGATCTCAAATTTGGTCTCGCGGTCGAAGATGCGGATGGCACCGATGTCGCGCTTCTCCACCCCGCCCATGCGGCAGATCAGCGGTACCAGCCATTTCGGGTCGGCGCGGTGGCGGCGGCCCAGGCTCAGGCTGAACCAGGCGCGCGCGCCGGCATCGGCGCCATGGACCCGGCGGTCGGCGCCACCCACCGGCGACAACTCCTCCGGCGCCGGCATCCGGGCACGCTGCAGGCGGATCAGCGCGGCGGCCACCTGCTCCGGCGTGCGCCCCTCCAGCAGGCGGCGGATCAGCGGCAATTCCTCCTCGCCGGGCGGCTCGGCGAACATCGCGTCGGCCAGCAGGCGGTCGGCGTCGCGGGCATGAATGGAATCGGCGTCCGGCACGTCGCCCCAGCTCGCCCGCACGCCGGCGGTGGAGAGCAGTTCCTCGGCGCGGCGCCGGCGGTTGACCGGCACCACCAGCACGCTGTTGCCCTTGCGCCCGGCACGGCCGGTGCGCCCGCTGCGGTGCAGCAGCATGTCGCGGTCGTTGGGCAGATCGGCATGGATCACCAGGTCCAGCGCCGGCAGGTCGAGTCCGCGCGCCGCCACGTCGGTGGCCACGCACACCCGCGCGTGGCCGTCGCGCAACGCCTGCAGGGCGCGGGTACGCTCGGCCTGGCTGAGCTCGCCGGACAACGCCACCGAGGCGAAGCCGCGCTCCAGCAGGCTGGCGTGCAGGCGCCGCACGGCCTCGCGGGTGGCGCAGAACACCAGCGCCGTCGGTGCCTCCTCCTGGCGCAGCACGTTCACCACGGCGTGCAGCGTTTCGTGCGGCGCCGCCCGCACCGCGCGATAGGCGATGTCGGCATGCGGGCGGTTGCGGCCCAGCGTGTCGATGCGCAGAGCGTCGCGCTGGAACTGGCGGGCAAGGGTGGCGATGTCGTGCGGAATGGTGGCGGAGAACATCAGGGTTCGCCGGCCCTCGGGCGAGGCGCCCAGCAACTGCTCGAGCTCCTCGCGAAAGCCGAGGTCGAGCATTTCGTCGGCCTCGTCCAGCACCACGGCCGTGAGCGACGACAACACCAGCGCGCCGCGGCGCAGATGGTCGCACAGGCGACCCGGCGTGCCGACCACGACATGTGAGCCGGCGGCGAGCGCGCGCGCCTCGTTGCGCCCGTCCATGCCGCCGATGCAACTGGCGATGCGGCCGCCGGCCGCTCCGTACAGCCACGCCAGTTCGCCCTGGACCTGCATCGCCAGCTCGCGGGTGGGGGCCACCACCAGCGCCAGCGGCGCGCCCGGCGACGGCAGGCGCTGCGCCGCGCCCAGCAGATTGCCGGCGAGCGCCAGGCCATAGGCCACCGTCTTGCCCGAACCGGTCTCGGCGGAGACCAGCAGGTCGCGGCCGGCGGCGGCCTGCAACACGGCATCCTGCACCGGGGTCGGCTCGACATAGCCGCGCGCGGCGAGCGCGCCGGCGAGGGCGGGGTGAGCGAGATCGAAGGACATGCGGCGGCGATCCAAACGGTTGGCGGCAACCGCCGCGGCAAAAACAACAATAAACCACAAGCGCCAGGAAAGTAAGGCCCGGACGAAGCCCCTGCCCTTGCTTTAACGCCGGTCTGGCAACCGCGCCGATCCATACCATTGTTCGGGTATGCGGGACGGGCCGGGACGCCGCACACGAGGCTGGCTGTTCGCCGGCACACGGTTTAGATTCTCGAACAGCGACTGATTCGACCCAAACAAGGTGGTCATCATGACGTTGCAGCGGTTGGTGTTGTGGTTCCTTGGCGTCAGTGCCGTCGTCTTCGTCGGCGCTGCGGGGGCGACCGTCTATCAGGTGCTTTCGCCGCGGCCTGCGCCGGTGGCAACCGCCGTCACAGCGGGACCCGCAACGCCCACCGCGCCGGTGGCAACGGCGGCGGCGGAACCGCAGCCGGTGGTGCCGGCAACCGCGCCCGCCGCGCCGCCGCCGTCAGCGCCGCGCGCCGCGGTTGCGCTGCCGGGTCGCGCGTCGCACCCCGGCAAGCCTGCCGCCACGCGGTCGGCAGGATCCGTGGCCGCGGCACCCCATCCGATCCATCGTCCGGCCAGCGCGACGGCGGCGCGCCAGATTCCGACCTACCGGCCCGGCGGATACCCGCCAGCGGCTGCCATCCATGGCTATCCGGGCCACTACGCCTACTACGCCGGATATCGGCCCTACGCCTACTACTACCGGGTCTATTGATCGGCGGTCCGGGTCGGCTGGATGTTGCTGCTATGGAGGTCGTCCACCCGAGGGCTGTCGTCCACCAGAAGCATCTCAAGCCACGTCTAGCGACCCCGTGAGTCAGGGTTGCTTCAGCCGGTTCCATGGTCAGGCCGCACGACAAACCATGATGTGATTGTAGCGAGGTCGGCGGCGGGCATTCCCCGGAACCGCGGCGCCAGCGGCAGCGCGGCGGCGTCTTGCAACGCACCCCGGTCCACCTCGCCATCCTCAGCCATCACCCGCCAGCCGGTCTCGCGGAACAAAAGACTGTAGTCGGAATGACGCAGCCGGTTCTGGTAATTCTGCGGGTTCAGGCAGGCGAGCCGCCAGAGCAGGCTGGCCTCGTCGTAGCGGAGCATATTGATGCGGCTGAGCCGCTTGTCGCGGTGCTGCCAATGATCGGAGTTGTCGATCGCGTGGCACATCGCGCCGCTCGGCCGGATAATCCTGCGGCACTGGAACATGAGGGACTTGAGGTCAGCCGCCGGGATGTGCTCGAACACGGCCCGCGACACGATGATATCCGCGCTGGCGCTCGGCGTGCGTTCGGGCTGCCATGGCGCGAGGTAGCGCGGTGCGAACGGGTCCGCCAGCCCCGCATGCACCGCGGCCTCGGTGATTCGGAGAGCTGCCGCCACGTCGACGGCGCGTGCCGCGACCGCTCTCCTGGCAAGGTCATTGGTGTGCGCGTCCATCAGCCGCTCGATATCGGTCAGCGTCAGGCTGCGCGCTCCGGCCAGGCGGAACAGCAGCGGGATCACCGGCAGCCAGCCAGAGCCGATCTCCAGCACGTCGGCACAGAGATCGACGCTGGCGGCGCGCAGCATGCTGATCTGGCGCAGCCCCTGCGTGATGGCGAGGTCGGTGTTGGCGGGAGTGTCGGCATAGGGTGTGAGACGGCGCTTCACCCGGCGCAGCCATCCCTGGAACGGCAGCAGCGTCTTGGCGCCGTCCAGCAATGCTCGCCTGATGGGAAAGTCATCTCTCATTTCGAAACCATATCAGCCTCCGACTGGATATGAAATTCCAGAGCGCGATGATCGGAGGCGGCATCGCCGGAGGTCTGAGTCACGCTCTAGAGCGTGATGACCGGAGGCGGAATCGCCGGAGGTCTGAATCACGCGATCAAACAAAGAGCTAGAGCGGGATCGGCGCGCCCTTCAGCGCCCATCCCGCTCTAGTGCTTCGTTTGCCGCTGTGCCGCGTTCCGCGCGGCGTCCTCGCGGAACAGCAGGTCAGCCGACTGCTTCTGCTGGTCGGAGAGGGTGCCGTAGAGCGCCTCGAACGCCTTTTCCAGCGCCTCGGTGTTGTCGGCGTAGGCACGCGCGATCTCGGCGTAGGATTTCATGTTGTCGAGGGCGCTCATGGTGGCGGCGGTACTGGCGCGCTGGCGAAACAGCGCGTCGGTGCCGGTCGCGTTGTCGCGCATTGCCTGGGCGAAGGCGTTCCATTGCGGCATCTGCGCGTCGGTGATGTGCAGTGCGGTCTGCAGCGCCTGGATGCGCTGATCGGCCGCGGCCTGGGGTGACGGCGACGCCGGGGTGGCCGCCGGCGCCGGCGCCGGCGAGGCGCGCTGCGCGGCGAGCGGCAGCGGCAAGGCAATCAACGCGGCCGCGAAGGCCAGGGCCCAGCGGGGCAAGGACGCTTGGTTCATGGTGGGTTCCCGTTCTGCATGACTGGTGTCGGCGGAGATGGCGCGCATCGTTAGCGCTCGCGGCGTTCGCCGCCGCCCGATTGAGCATGGCCAGTGCCGGACGACCGGGATGTGGGGGCGCGAGCCTGGCTCACGCCGCCGCGGGGGACTCCCGCCCGGGCCGGGCCTGCCTGGAAGCCGCCGGGATGCGAGGCGAAACCGCCAGGATGCGACGCCAGGCCGCGCGACGCCGGATAGTGGGATGACGCCCCGCCATATGCTGCCCGGCCGCCCCAGCCACCGTCCCAGCCACCGTCCCAACCACCGTGCCAACCACCGCCCCAGCCAACCCCGAAGGTGGCGAAGGCAAGCACCGACGGCGCGAAGAACAACGGGGGTGGACCAGCCTCCAGGACGATCAGCGGGGGCGGCAGGATGACGATCGGCGGCGGGGCGGCGGCGGCCAGCAAGGCCTCGGGCGGCACGATGGCCGGTGGCGGCGGCACCTCGGCGATGGCGGGCGGGGCGACAGCCGCGGGGATGCCGAGGATGACCGGCGGCGGGTAGACATAGATCGGCGGCGGAGCAAAGACGACCAACGGGGTGACGAACAAGGCGAAGGGACCGCCGGCGAACACGATGCCGTTCCAGTTCCAGCCAGCTTGCCAGCCCCATCCGGCTTGCCAGCCCCAGCCGGCGCGCCAGCCCCAGCCGCCGTCGTAGCCGCCCCAGCCCCCGTCGTGCCAGCCGCGCCCGCTGTACGGGGCGCCTGGTCCGCCGTGCGAGCCTCCGGCGGCGACCGGGTCGGCGTGGCTGCCCCGGGCGGCGGTTGAGCCGCCATACCCGCCTCGCGTCGGGCCCGCGGCAGCGCGGGAAGCCCGGCCTGCGGCAGGACCGGAGTGGGATTGATGCGTGGCTTCGCGGCCGCCGCCGTTGCGCTCGCGGTTCTGCGCGGCAGCCCCGGAGAACCCGCCGGCGACAAGCCCGGCGGCAGCCACCAGCGATAGCACCGTCCGGGCCATGCGGCATCGCAGCTTGTTGATCACAATGGAACTCCGTGCGTACCACACAAAAACAGGGCTTTGTGCGCACCGCCTGTGAATGAGTGCCAAGATGTGTCTGCGTCGCCGTGCGATCAACCCCAAACGCGCCACGGGAATCGCACAAGAACAGGAGCGCATGGCCCCCGGCGTTACTTCACCACCCGCCCGGCAACCACGTCGAGTTTGGCCATCAGCGCCGGATCACGCTGGGCGGATGCGGTGATGATGGCGTGTTCCAGGGCGCGGTCGCAGCCGGCCGGGCAGGCTGCGCGGGGACGGCCGAGGGCGGGCACCACCTGGTGGACCAGCGCGCGGGCGTGCTCGGCGTTATGGCGCAGCACCCCCACCACCATCTCGACGCTGACGTGGTCGTGGTCGGGGTGCCAGCAGTCGAAGTCGGTCACCATCGCCACGGTCGCGTAGCAAAGCTCGGCCTCGCGGGCGAGTTTGGCCTCCGGCATGTTGGTCATGCCGACGACGCTGCATCCCCAGGAGCGGTACAGTTCGCTTTCGGCCAGGGTGGAGAACTGCGGGCCCTCCATCACCAGGTAGGTGCCGCCGCGCGCGACCGGCAGGCCGAGCGAGCGGCAGGCGCCCTCCAGCGCGTCGCCCAGGCGGGGGCAGACCGGATGGCCCATGGAGACGTGGGCGACGCAGCCCGCGCCGAAGAAGCTCTTGGCGCGGGCGAAGCTGCGGTCGATGAACTGGTCGACCACGACGAAGTGCCCGGGCGGCAGGTCCTCGCGCAGGCTGCCGACCGCCGACAGCGAGATCACGTCGGTGCAGCCGACCCGCTTCAGCGCGTCGATGTTGGCGCGGTAGTTGACGTCGCCGGGGGCGAGCGGGTGGCCGCGTCCGTGGCGGGGCAGGAAGACGCAGCGCACGCCCTCCAGGCGGCCTTCCAGCAGGGCGTCGGAGGGTTCGCCCCAGGGCGTGGCGACGCGGCGCCAGACCTTGTCCTCCAGCCCGTCCACGTCTTCGAGGCCGGAACCGCCGATGATGCCGATGACGGGGTCGGCGGACGGCGCGCTCATGCGGGACCCCGGATCAATGCCCGACGCCGGCCCAGAGCTTGCGCTTCACCGCATACGTGAGCCCGGTGAGGATCAGGAAGATCAGCACCCACCGCACGCCCAGCTGATGCCGCTGCTCGAGCTCGGGGTTGGCGATGTAGGTCAGGAAGGTGACGACGTCGCGCGCCTCCTGGTCGAGCGAGGCGTTGGTGCCGTCGGTGTAGGTGACCGAGTCGTCGCGCAGCGGCTGGATCATCGCGATCTGGTTGCCGGTGAAGTATTTGTTGTAGTTCAGCCCGGCCATCATGTGAAAACCCGCGGGCGGGTCCTCGTATCCGGTGAGCAGGCCATAGAGGTAGTCGGCGCCGCCCTCGCGGGCCTTGGTGATCACCGACAGGTCGGGCGGCAGGCCGCCATTGTTGGTGGCGCGGGCGGCGAGGTCGTTGGCAAACGGCGAGCGGAAGTGGTCGGACGGCAGGGCCGGACGCTCGGTGGGCTGGCCGCTTTCGTCGATGTCCGGCACCGTCTTGCTGGCCGCGATCGCCTTGATCTGGTCCTCGCTGAGGCCGATGCCGGCGAGGTCGCGATAGTAGGCCTGCTTGAGCGAATGGCAGTTCGCGCAGACCGTGTCGTAGACCAGGAAGCCGCGCTGCGCGGCGGCGCGGTCGATGGTGCCGAACAGGCCGGAGAAGCTCCAGTTGACGTGGGGCAGCGCGGCCTCGCCTTCGGCGGCGCGGCCCGGCGCGGCGAGCATCACGGCCGCCAGCAGGGCGGCGCCGGTCAGCGCCGGGCGAAGGGTGCGCATCAGACCTTCTCCATCGGGTGGGCGGCGGCGGCGGGCAGCGGTCCGCCCCCGAGCACCGGGTGGCTGATGCTCTCGGGCAGCGGCAAGGGCCGCTCGAACCGGCCGAGCAGGGGCAGCAGCACCAGGAAGTGGATGAAGTACCAGGCGGTGGCCAGCCGGCCGATCGGCTTCCAGATGCCCTCCGGCGGATGGGCGCCGACCACGCCGAGCGTGATGCAGGCGATCGGCAGCAGCCAGAACACGACCCGGTAGATCGGCCGGAACCGCGCGCTGCGCACCGGGCTGAGGTCCAGCCAGGGCAACACGAACAGCACCGCGATGGCGCCGAACATCAGCGTCACCCCGGCCAGCTTCGAGTCGACGGAGCGCAGGATGGCGTAGAACGGCAGGAAGTACCACTCCGGCACGATATCGGATGGCGTGGCCAGCGGATTGGCCGGAATGTAGTTGTCCGGGTGGCCCAGGGCGTTGGGAAAGAAGCACACCAGCGCAGCGAAAACGATGAAATAGACGCCGATCGCCACGCTGTCCTTGACCGTATAGTACGGATGGAACGGCAGCGTGTCCTGCGGCCCCTTTGGCTCGATGCCGAGCGGGTTGTTCGACCCGGTGATGTGCAGCGCCACCACGTGCAGGAAGACCACGCCGACGATCACGAACGGCAGCAGGTAGTGGAGCGAAAAGAAGCGGTTCAGCGTCGGGTTGGCGACCGAGAAGCCGCCCCACAGCCAGTGCACGATCGGCTCGCCGACCAGCGGAATGGCGGAGAACAGGTTGGTGATGACGGTGGCGCCCCAGAACGACATCTGCCCCCAGGGCAGCACGTAGCCCATGAAGGCGGTGGCCATCATCAGCAGCAGGATGACGACGCCGAGCATCCACAGCAACTCGCGCGGCGCCTTGTAGGAGCCGTAGTAGAGGCCGCGGAAGAGATGGATGTAGACGACGACGAAGAACATCGAGGCGCCGTTGGCATGGGCATAGCGCAGCAGCCAGCCGTAGTTGACGTCGCGCATGATGCGCTCGACGCTGTCGAAGGCCATGCTGACATGCGGCGTGTAGTTCATCGCCAGGAAGATGCCGGTGACGATCATGATCATCAGGTTGATCATGGCGAGCCCGCCGAAGGACCAGAAGTAGTTGAAGTTCTTCGGCGTCGGAAAGACCGCGTATTCCTTTTGCAGCAGGCTGATGATGGGAAGACGGGTGTCGACCCAGCGCAGGACCGGGTTCTTGATGTCGCTCTTATGGAGGCCGACCATAAAATTACCCTCAGCCGATCTTGATCTTGGTGTCCGTCTCGAAGACGTACGGGACGACGGGAAGGTTGAGCGGCGCCGGCCCCTGGCGGATGCGCCCGGAGGTGTCGTACTGGCTGCCGTGACAGGGGCAGAACCAGCCGCCGTAGGCGCCGCGCGGGTCGCTCGGCTTGTTGCCGAGCGGGATGCAGCCGAGATGGGTGCAGACGCCGCTGACGATGAGCCACTGCGCGTGGCCGGGCTTGATCCGCGCCGAGTCGGCCTGGGGGTCGCGCAGTTCGCTCAGCGCAACCGCGTCGGCCGCCTTGATCTCGGCGTCAGTGCGGTGGCGCACGAACACGGGCTGGCCGCGCCAGGAAACGGTGATGCCCTGGCCCAGCGCGATCGGGGAGAGGTCGACCTCCAGCTCGGCCAGCGCGAGCACGTCCTTGGAGGGGTTCATGCTGTCGACCAGCGGCCAGGCGATGGCGGCGGCGCCGATGATGGCCGAAGCGCCGGTGACGAGCTTCAGAAAATCCCGTTTGGTGGCGTCCGGCCCCGGGCCGTGGGCGGGCTCATGAGCAGTCGCAGACATCGTATTGGCCATCCCCTTTATCTCTCGCCGCCGCCGCCATTTGCACGGCACGCCGGAACCCGCCACCGCGCCGCGCAATCGGCGGGCGCACACCCCGGCGGGCGCACTTAGCTCAAACGCCGTGGCGGGTCCATAGGTTACGCGGTTGACCGACGGCCCGCGCAACGATCTGGACGTGGTGCCGGTTCCGTTCAATTTCGTGGGTCACCGTTCCCCCTCCGCCAGTGAAATGCCATTGAAGCGCCGATACCGGCGGCGTCATTGTGCCCCGACCGCACAAACCTGGATCGCCCTGCCATGACGAACGCCCCGCCGCCGCACGCCGCCCTCAAGGACGAAGCCCGCGCCTGGTTCGAGGGGCTGCGCGACAGCCTGTGCGCCGCCTTCGAGGCGATCGAGGACGAACAGGCCGGCCAGCCCGCACGATTCGCGCGCACCGCCTGGCAGCGCCCCACCGCAGACGCCAGCCCCGGCGGCGGCGGCGTGACGAGCGTGATGAAAGGCGCCGTGTTCGAAAAGGTGGGGGTGAACGTCTCCACCGTGTTCGGCACCTTCAGCGAGGAATTCCGCCACCAGATCCCGGGCGCGGCCGAGGACCCGCGGTTCTGGGCCAGCGGCATCAGCGTGGTCGCGCATATGTGCAGTCCGCGCGTGCCCGCGGCCCACTTCAACACCCGCTTGCTGGTGACCAGCCGGGGCTGGTTCGGCGGCGGCGGCGACCTGACGCCGCTGCGGCTGGACACGCCGGAGGCGCTCGCCGACTCGGCCGACTTTCACGACGCCTTGCGGGCGGCCTGCGACCGCCACAACCCGCATTATTACCCGTTCTTCAAGGAATGGTGCGACCGGTATTTCTTCCTCCCCCACCGCGGCGAGCCGCGCGGCACGGGAGGCATCTTCTTCGACCAGCACGACAGCGGCGACGCGGCGGGCGACCTGGCCTTTGTCCAGGACGTCGGGCGCGCCTTCCTGGACGCCTTTCCGCGCATCGTGCGCCGGCGCATGACGGAAAGCTGGACGCCGGAAGAACGCGAGGCGCTGCTGGTGAAACGCGGCCGCTACGTGGAGTTCAACCTGCTGTACGACCGCGGCACCCTGTTCGGACTGAAAACCGGCGGCAATACCGACGCCATCCTGATGAGCCTGCCCCCCGAGGTGCGCTGGCCCTGAGGACGGCTGGGGTTTGGCCCCGCTTATGCCGAACAGCAATCCGCGTCAGCCCGTGATGCCCTCAGGGCATCGTCCAGACCGACCAACCACACCCGTGCGTGCATCGCTGCGGGTATCGGGGACAGACGCGGCCCGCGCCTAACGGTGATGGCCGCCAGCGCGCCACCAGGCCTCGCACAGTGCTGACGTGACGGCCGCCACTGCACGCCCGTCCTCATGGTCGGGCACTCTAGCATATCTCCATAATATTGCCGCAATCCCGAACACAGATAGGGAGATCTCGCATGGCGTCCGCGTGTGCATTCCCGTTGTGTTCCGGTGTGTGAACAAGACGGCTCACCGATAGTTGAAAGACACGCCACGGTGCCTGCGTTGTAGTTACAAATGACAGAGAAGCCACCTAACGGGGACTATCGGCTATTCGTCGTACAACGTCGTCGAAGGTTGGAGGATCGCATGTCCAGCACATCCTTGCGCTGCATCGCCGCATTGGGCGTCGCCCTCGCGGTGTGTGCCTGCACCGACCCCTATGATCCCGGCCAGCGTGCCGCCGGCGGCGCCTTGATCGGCGCCGGCGCGGGGGCCGCAGTGGGCGGCGCCGTCGGCGGCTGGCAGGGGGCCGGGGTCGGCGCCCTGGTCGGCGGTGCGGCTGGCGCCGTGACCGGTGTCGTCACGACCCCGCATCCGCCGCCGCCGCAACCGTACTACCCGCCGCCGCCGCCCGGCTCCTGATGAGGCAGCCGGCGGCGAGGCCGCCGCGGCAGTGCCGGGTTCGAGCGGCTGAGCGCTGATCAACGGCTCTCCTGGGTCTGGGCCTGGCAAAGGGCCGGAGCGAAACAACGATATTTGGCACCTTGCGCCGTAAACTGCGCAAGTGTAAGGCGGGCGCGCGAGGCGATCACTGTCGTTTTTTTTTACAATAAACGATAGAGAATGGCAAATTCTATAGTAATATAACATATAAAAATGCCGAGACGTCGCTATGTATTCTTCATGGAACTCACAATTTCTTTACTTTACTCTCCACAATTCCGACTTATTTTCCAGAGATTGTTCGCTCGTCAGCCGGGCGTCTTGCCGCAACACACAGGCGCTGTGGCTGACCTTGGAAGGGAGAGCACAAGATGCACACGAAACTTCTCGCTTCGGCCGGATTGCTTGGCCTGATTGCGGGCGGTGCCTATGCCCAGGTGCCGGTGCACGACACATTCCCCGGCACCGAGCCATTGTCGCTCCAGGCCAGCAATATCGTCCCGTCCGACACCAACTCCATCGTCGCTCCACGCCTGCCTGATCCGGCGGTCGGGGACGATGCCAGCCCGGCGCAACTGTTGAGCGTCGCCAGTACGGCGCTGCAACAGGGCCAAACCGGCCTTGCCCAGGAAGCGTTGGAACGCGCCGAGACCCGTGCGCTCATCCGTTCCACGCCTCCGTCCGCGACCGACCGGCCTGACGACAACCCGCTCGTGCAGAACATCGCTGCGGCTCGCCAGTACCTCGGCGCGGGCAACCTGGCGCAGGCCCGGCAGACCGTGACCCAGGCCCTGGCGATGGCAAGGTAGGGCATGGCGAGGTAACGCCGCGCAGTTCTGAGTCTGGATTGGTATCGCATTCGAGGCAGCGGTTCGTGCGAATGCCGACCGATCGTTGGTCCGTCCGCTGCCGCCGTAGGCGCCCACCCTAGAGCGGGATGGGCGCTAAAGGGCGTGCCGATCCCGCTCTAACTCTTTGTTTGATCGCGTGATTCAGACCTCCGGCGAGGCCGCCTCAGGTCATCACGCTCTAGCGCCGCGCGGCACCGCAATACTGCTCCCGGTGCGGCAACCCGAAAGCGAGCCCGTCGGCTCTGAGCTGTGACTGACGACGCGTACCGCGCCGCCGCAAACCGGCCGCCTGCTTGCGTCGACTTGCTGGAGGCGAAAGGCATGATCAAATTCAGCAACCTCGCCGCGCTGTTGGCCCTTTCCAGTGTTGCAGCGCTGCTTGCCTGCTCGATGTCCGATCAGGACACGCCGTGGTCGCAGGTGCAGCCGGGTATCGAATATGTCGTCAACCCCGGGGCGGGAGTTCCCGATCCCAACAATGCCAACGCGTCGGTGAAGAAGAAACTTATCCTCGGTGTGCGCACCGATATCCTGTTCTGAATGGAAAAATTCTGGCAGGGTGGTATAACAAGGCGATAGTCTCACTTAATTGTGATATTAGTTCGGCCTTATAACACAAATTTGCCATATTTCTATCCATGATATTCTCACGTTGATGCTAGTTGAGACATTGTTTGCCCATGATTGGACACCTACGCTTGGCGTTTTCTATCCGCCCTCTGACAAACGGAGAGAAAAATGTCGTATCAAAGTGCTGTTTATCGCGCCTTGACCGCGCTCGCCGTCGTGACCGGTGCCGGCGCTATTGGCCCTGCCGTGGCGCAAACCTCCGTGTCTGCGTCTCCATCGCCGGTGCAGCTGGCCCAGAACGTCGTGGTGATTGCCCCCACCGCGCCTCCCGCGGCCACGGTCGAGACAATTCCCCCGCCGCCGGTCGGGTCGCAGGCGGCGTACTGGCAGCCCGGCCACTGGAACTGGAACGGTGCGAACTGGGTCTGGATCGCGGGCAGCTATGTGATGCCGCCAAGATCCAGCGCGATCTGGGTGCCCGGCCAGTGGGTGGTGCAACCCACCGGCGGCTATAGCTGGATCGACGGGCACTGGCAGGGGTGACGATCAGCCATCCCCAAACCGATTGGAGGGAGAGCAAGATGTCCCGGCATTTCAAGGTTCTGAGCGTGTTTCTGACAGCCCTGCCACTGGTGGCGTGTGGGTCGGATCCGCCACGGCCAACGCAGGTGGTCGTGCAGACTCCACCGGCTGCGCCCCTCATCGTGCCGGCCCCCCCGCCGGCGCAAGGCGAACTGGTGCCGCCGCCGCCGCAAGGCGCCGGCACGGTGGCGTGGCAGCCCGGTCATTGGAACTACGCCGGCACAGCCGACAACCCATGGATCTGGGAGCAGGGCCACTATGTGCCGGTGCCGCTGGGTCGAACGGTCTGGGTGCCTGGCTACTGGGCACAGCTGGCCGGCGGCGGCTGGGCGTGGGTACAGGGTCACTGGACTTGAGCCGTGGGTTCCAGAGCGTGATTGCTTGAGGCAAAATCCTCGGAAAGCGTGAATCACGCTCTCAAACAAAGGCTTAGAGCATGATCGCTTCGCCTATCAGAAGCGATCATGCTCTAACAGCAGTGGAGGCGACTATGCGAACAAGCCACCGCGTGGTTCGCGCCATCGCAGTGTCGGTGCCGCTTGCCATGCTGCTCGGTGCCGCACCAGGACTGGCGGACCCGACGATCTACTATCGTGTGGGAAACTGGCACGCCTTTACCGACAAGGACGCCCAGGGGATCGCGGTCTGCGGCATCGGCACGGAGAGCCAGGCCGACGGTCGCGCACTGACACTGACCTACACGATCGGCGGCACCGACCTGATGCTGCACGCCGCCAAACCGGGTTGGGCCATTCCTGATGGCACCGCGTTGGATGTCAGCGAGCAGATCGACTCGAACCCTTCCTGGACGGCGGGGGCCGTTGGGCACGGCACAACGGTCGAGTGGGCAATCGGCGCGGCGGCGATCGTTAGCTTCGATGCACAGTTCCGGGCGGGCA
>Ga0181519_10001849_pt1 | contig 18349 bp, 20 predicted proteins | sample PEATcosm2014_Bin_26_FD_121102 | JGI IMG/M metagenome (GOLD analysis project Ga0181519, IMG submission 121102) | Peatland microbial communities from MTU Mesocosm Facility, Houghton, MI, USA - PEATcosm2014_Bin02_10_metaG | ecosystem: Environmental > Terrestrial > Soil > Wetlands > Peat | place...
CAGTTGATCTTCGCGAGCCGCTCGACCTCCTCGGCGATGGTGCGCACCTGCCGGTCGTTGCGTCCTGCGGTGATCACGAAGGCGTCGACGACGCTCAGCAACTCGGTCATCAGGAGCACGACAGTGTCGAGCCCGAGCTTTTCGTCGATTGCCTCGAGCGTGGAGACAACCAGCTGCTCGGTCTCCTCGTCAGCGCCTGCGGGTCGATCAACCTGCGGTGACGGGCTCGAGCTCAGCGGATCACCTCGAGGACGACGAGGCAGGCTGCGAGCGGACCGGCGAAGAGGAGGGTCCCGAGGGCGAACCACCGTCGCCGCTCGCGGCGCGCCGCGGCGATGGTCACCATGCGCGGCGGCTGCGTGATCGTGATCACCGTGGCTGGCACGGGAGCAGCCCACGTCACGGTCTCGAGGTCAGCGAGTTCGATCGCCTGCAGCGCCATGCGCTAGGGACTGTACAGCGGGTGGGAGGAGAGGATGGGGATTACGCCCGCAGGCAGGAGTTCACTGGGGTCCGCACCCGCCGCCAGGGCGTCGCGGACCGACGTGCTGGACAGGTCCACGGGGTCCATCTGCACCACCTCGAGGCGGAACGCGCCGGATTCGGGGATCTCGCTGCCGGGCCTGGGGACGACCGCGACGGTCGCGAGTCGGGCGAGGTCCCCCGCCCGGTGCCATTCGCGGAGACCGGCCGCTGCGTCCGCGCCGAGGATGACGACGATGCTGGTCTTCGGGTCGGACGCGAGCAGCGCCTCGACGGTGTCGACGGTGTACGTCGGGCCGCCGCGGACGATCTCGAGGTCGCTCACTTCGACGCGATCCATTCCGGAGAACGCTGCCCTCGCCATGTCGAGACGCAGAGCCGGCGACGCCGTCGGCGACTCGGGCTTGCGCCAGGGGTCGTTCGCCACCGTCACGATGAGGCGGTCGAGTGCGAGCTGGTCTCGCGCCGCTGCGACGGCACGGACGTGGCCGAGGTGCGGCGGATCGAAGGTGCCGCCGAACACGCCGAGCCTTCGAGTTTCCATCCGGTCGAGCCTACGAGCGCTGGCGGGCGCAGCCGTGTTCTGCCCACGCCTACGCTTTGGGGATGGCGAACGAGCGCGATGCCTGGCACCCCGGCTCCTGGCGGAGCAGGTCGGCCGCACAGCAGCCGAACTGGCCTGACCACGACGCGCTCAAGCGCGCTGAGACGCAGCTGGGGGCGCTGCCGCCCCTCGTGTTCGCAGGCGAGGCGCGCCGACTCACCGAGCAACTCGCCGAGGTCGCCGCGGGCGACGCCTTCCTGCTCCAGGCCGGCGACTGCGCCGAGTCGTTCCACGACAACTCGGCCGACGCCATCCGCGACAAGCTCAAGGTCATCCTCCAGATGGCCGTCGTGCTCACCTACGCCTCGGGGGTCCCCGTTCTCAAGGTCGGCAGGATCGCGGGCCAGTTCGCCAAGCCTCGCTCACAGGAGCTCGAGGAGATCGACGGGGTCACGCTCGAGAGCTTCCGCGGCCACATCGTCAACGACGAGCCGTTCGAGGAGGCAGCCAGGCGACCGGATCCGGCGCGCCTCGTCGCGGCGTACCAGCAGTCCGTGGCGACGCTGAACCTCCTGCGCGCCTTCACGAAGGGAGGCTTTGCCGATCTCTCGCGCGTCCACGCGTGGAACCAGGAGTTCGTCGGCTCGTCGGCTGAGGGCCAGCGGTACAACCAGATCGCCGACGAGATCGAGCGCGCGATGGCGTTCATGCGGGCCTGCGGGATCGACCTCGCGAAGGAGCACTCGCTGCACGAGGTGGACTTCTACACGAGCCATGAGGCGCTGGTCCTCAACTACGAGGAGGCGCTGACCCGGCGCGACTCGCTGACCGGCGGGTGGTACGACTGCTCGGCGCACCTGCTGTGGGTCGGGGAGCGCACGCGACAGATCGACGGCGCGCACGTCGAGTTCCTCTCGGGGATCGGCAACCCGATCGGCTGCAAGCTCGGACCGTCGACAACGCCGGCGCAGGCCGTGGCGCTTGCAGGACGCCTGGACCCCGATCGCACGCCCGGCCGGCTGACCTTCGTCACCCGGATGGGCGCGACGCGCGTGGAGGACCTGCTGGGACCGATCGTCGCTGCGGTCCGCGACGCCGGCCACCCCGTCGTCTGGGCGTGCGACCCGATGCACGGCAACACCTTCACCGCGGAGAACGGGCTCAAGACGCGTCGGTTCGACGACATCCTCGAGGAGATCCGGGGCTACTTCAGCGTGCACCGCTCGCTCGGGACCTGGGCGGGCGGCGTGCACGTCGAGCTGACCGGCGCGGAGGTGACCGAGTGCCTGGGCGGGTCGGAGACGATCTTCGAGAGCGATCTCGACGCCAACTACACGAGCATGTGCGACCCGAGGCTCAACGCCCGCCAGAGCCTCGACCTGGCCTTCCGCGTCTCCGAGCTGCTCCGCGACGAGAAGGGTCAGGCGACCGGATAGCGGTCGTTGTACCGACCGAGCCGCCACCCGCGGTCGGTCACCTCCACGTCGGTCATCGACGCGTACCGCGTCGGCAGCACGACGCGGGCGCTCGCCGGGAGCCCGAAGACGAGGCCGACACCGGCCGCGATGACCCCGCCGTGGCAGGCGATCACGATCGTCTGGCCGTGGTGGGTCCCGGCGAGCTCGGCGAGCACCCCGCGCACCCGCTCGTGGAACTCGGTCAGCGACTCGCCGCCCGGGCCGATGGGCAGGTGCGGCGCGTGGTCGAAGTCGGGCATCTCGAACCGGTCCGCCACCTCGTCCCAGCGCAGGCCGTCGAGCTCGCCGGCGTCGTGCTCGCGAAGGTCGTGGCGGACGGTGACTCCGAGTCCGCCGAGCACCGGGGCGAGGATCTCCGCCGTCTCGATGGCGCGCGGGAGCGTCGACGCGTACAGGGCGGCGGCACCGTCCACCTCGCGGGACGCGGCCAGCCTCGAGGCGAGGATCGCGACCTGCTCGCGGCCGGCATCGGTCAGGCCCACGTCGCCCGTCGGGCCGCCCACGATCCCTCGGACCGCCGAGACGGGCTCGCCGTGGCGCACGAGGACGATCCTCGTGGTGGGTGCCTCCGACGAGAGGGTGCGGATCGAGGGCGGGGGCTTGAGCGTCACGCGAGCGCGCCGACGAAGTGCTCGAGCTGGCGGAGTGTGCGGCACTCGACGACGTCGTTGCAGTACGGCGCGTATGCCGAGACGATGGAGTCCCCCGAGTCCCAGTAGCTCCGGGGCTCCGGATTGAGCCAGTACACGGCGCGCGCGCGGGCCCGCAGGTCCGCGAGGACCCAGGCCTCCGGGGCGTGGTAGTTGTTGCGCGCGTCGCCGAGCACGAGCACGCTCGTTCGCCTCGAGACGTCCTGGGCGAAGCGCTCGTGGAACAGCGTGAGCGCCCGGCCGTAGTCGGAGTGGCCGTCGACCCACACCACGTCGGCCTCGGTGTTGATGCGGTTGACCGCGACCGCGGGGTCCGACTGGTTCTCGAAGAACCGGGTCGCCTCGTCCAGGCCGTCAACGAAGACGAAGCTGCGGACCTTGCGGAACTGCGACGAGATCGCGTGCACCAGCAGGAGCGTGAACCTCGCGAAGCTCGCGACGGAGCCCGACACGTCGGCGATGACGAAGATCTCCGGCTTCGCGGGACGAGGCGGCTTGAACACCGGAGTGATGGGGACGCCCCCGGTCGACATGCTGTGGCGGACCGTGCGGCGCAGGTCCAGCGATCCGCGGTGCCCCTTGCGCCGCTTGCGGGCGAGCCGGACCGCCATCTTGCGGCTGAGCGGGACAAGGGCGCGGTTGAGCTGGGCCAGCTCGTCGCGCGTCGCGTGCATCACGTCGATGTCCTCGGGGAGCGGCTTGCGCACGGAACGGGCAAGGGCCGCCGCGCCCCGATCCTCGACGAGCCGGCGCCTGATCTCGGCCTCCACGGCGCGCTTCACGAGCTCGACGCGTGCTGCCGCCTCGTCGCGCGCGAGGCGCTCTGTGAGCGAACCCGGCGCGACGGGACCCTGTCCGGCCGCCGCCTGCTCGAGCATCCGCTGGAGCCGGTCGAGGTCGAGGTTCCGCAACGTGCGGTACAGGTAGTACGTGCCGCCGACGGGCCTGCCCGGCTCCATGCCCGCGTAGCGGTTGACTGTCTGGCGGGCGACGTCGGCGAGCAGGGCCTCGTCGCGCTCGAGCAGCGCCCGCACGAGCATCGCCGCGAGCTCCTCTGCGCTGACGTCGCCCGACGCCCCGCCGCCGCGTCCCTGGGACCTGCCTCGACCGCGCTGCCCCTCGGCGCGGCCCTGCTCCCTCGAGGCCTCCTCGAGGGCGTCGAGCTCCCCGTCGGCGTCCGTCGCGGCCGCATCGATCATCGCGAAGTAGATCTCGAACGCCGTGTCGAAGACCGGGTAGTGCGCCTCGTCCTTGACCATTGTCGCGGCCAGCGCCGCCTTCATGACCGGGCGGTCCAGCAGGTCGATGGCCACGAGGGCGCGCGCGGCGTCGAGGTGCTCGGTCGTGGACACCGGTATGCCCGCCGCGCGAAGCTCCGCGACGAACTCGCCCAGCAGGTCGAGCATCAGGCTGGCTTCCCGAGCAGCTCCTTGGTGGCCTTGTCGATGTCACTCTGGTACTTGAGCAGCACGTGCAGCGTCTCGGCGACGTCCTGTTCGCCGAGCTCCGAGCGGCCGAGGATCACGAGGGTGCGGGCCCAGTCGAGGGTCTCGGACACCGACGGGGCCTTGCGAAGGTCGAGCCCGCGGAGCGTCCGGACCACCTCGGCGATCCTCGTGGCGAGCGCGGACGTGACCCCGGGCACCCGCGACAGGACGATGGCACGCTCGCGCTCGACGTCGGGGTACCCGATGTGCAGGTACAGGCAGCGCCGCTTCAGCGCCTCGGAGAGCTCCCTCGTGTTGTTGGACGTGAGGAACACCATGGGGAGCTGGGTGGCCGTCACGGTCCCGAGCTCGGGGATCGACACCTGGTACTCCGAGAGGATCTCCAAGAGCAGCGCCTCGGTCTCGACCTCGACGCGGTCGACCTCGTCGACGAGCAGCACGACCGGCTCGGTGGCGCTGATCGCCTCAAGCAGCGGTCGGGTGAGGAGGAACTCGCTCGAGAAGATGTCCCCTTCGAGCTCGTGCCAGTCGACGTGCGCGTCCTCGCCGGACTGCCCGGCCTGTATCCGCAGGAGCTGCTTGCGGTAGTTCCACTCGTAGAGGGCCTTGGACTCGTCGAGCCCCTCGTAGCACTGCAGCCGGATGAGCCGGGCGCCGAGGGCCTCGGCGACGGTCTTGGCGAGCTGGGTCTTGCCAGTGCCCGCCGGGCCCTCGACCAGCACGGGCTTGATGAGCCGATCCGCGAGGAAGACCGCGCTCGCGATCGAGGCGTCCGCGAGGTACCGGTTGGCAGCGAGCGCGGCGCCGACCTCGTCGGGCGAGTCGAAGCGCGGCGCTCGGACGTGGTCGAGGCCGAGGGGATCGGTCACCTGGTCGTGGGGGGTCATGTGCGGATCTGTCCTCCTCCGCGCAGCACCCAGCGGATGCTGGTCAGCTCGCGCAGTCCCATCGGGCCGCGGGCGTGCAGCTTCTGCGTGGAGATCCCGACCTCGGCCCCGAGGCCGAGCTCGGAACCGTCGACGAACCGGGTCGATGCGTTGACGAGGACGGCTGCGGCGTCGACCTCGCTGGTCCACCGGTCGGCGCTTGCGACGCTCGAGGTCACGATCGCCTCGGAGTGTCCCGAGCCGTATGCGGCGACATGGTCGATGGCCGCGTCGATGGAGTCCACGACCCGGACCGCGAGCACCAGGTCGAGGAACTCGCTGGCCCAGTCTGTCTCGGTCGCCTCGAGCGCGCGCGGGATGGCTGCGCGCACCGCCGGATCGCCCCGCAGCTCCACGGTCGCCAGTGCCCCGTCGAGCATGGGGAGGAACCGGTCCGACACTGCCCGGTGCACGAGCAGCGTCTCGGCCGCGTTGCAGACCCCGGGACGCGATGTCTTGGCATTCACGATGATGCCCAGCGCCATTTCGAGGTCAGCTGTCGCGTCGACGTACACGTGGCAGTTGCCGTCGCCGTCGAGGACGTAGGGCACCGTGGCGTGCTCGAGCATCGCTGCGATGAGCGCCTTGCCGCCCCTCGGGATGAGGCAGTCGATGACGCCGCGCAGCTGCATGAACTGCACGGCCGTCGCGTGCGATGTGTCCTCCACGAGGCTGATCGCGGCCTTGGGGAGGCCCGCGCTCGCGAGGCCCTCGCCGAGCGCCGCGACGACCTCGAGGTTGGTCCCCTGTGCCGATGCCGAGCCGCGCAGGTAGGCCGCGCTGCCCGCCTTCAGGCACAGCCCGGCTGCATCGCTCGTGACGTTCGGTCGGTTCTCGTAGATCACGCCGATGACGCCGAGCGGCACCCGCACTCGCTCGACGCGCAGCCCGTTCGGCCGAACCGAGCCTTCGACGACCTCGCCGATCGGGTCCGCGAGTCCGGCCACGGCCTCGAGCCCGCCCGCCATCGCGGCGATCCGGGCCTCGTCGAGGCGGAGCCGGTCGATCCCGCTCGGCGCCATGCCGTCGGCGCTCGCAGCCTCGACGTCGCGCTCGTTGGCCGACAGGATCACGGCTGTCCGGTCTCGGAGCGAGGCAGCCGCGGCGAGCAGTGCGTCGTTCTTCGTGGTCGTCGACGCCACCGCGAGCACGCGGGCGGCCGCCCGCACAGCGGCTCCCTGGGCCTCGAGCAGCGGGTCCGGCATCATCGAATCGTACCGCTGGAGCCGGTGGGTCAGACGAGGACGACGAGGTCGTCGCGATGGATCGCGACAGCGTCGCGGCCCGTCGGCTCGTGTTCGTCGGCTCCCGGCGTGCCGGGCGGCGCCGAGCGCACCAGTCCCTTCGCAACGAGCGCACCGTCGGCAACGACCTCGACCGCGTCACCGGCCGTGAACGCTCCGTCGTGGCCCGTGACGCCCGCGAAGAGCAGGCTCGCTCCCGACTCGAGTGCGCGCCGCGCCCCCTGGTCGACGAAGAGCGTGCCCGTGGACGTCGTCGCGAAGGCGATCCACGCCTTGCGCGCGGCGAGCGGCTTCGGGCGCGCGCGGAACACCGTCGCGCACCCCGGCTCATCGTCCGCGACCCGGAGCAGGATCTGCTCACCGCGCGCGTCTGCGATGACCGCCTCGATCCCCGACCACGTCGCGAGCCGCGCGGCCGCCAGCTTCGAGGTCATGCCGCCGCTCCCGATGGCGCTCGCCGATCCGCCGGCGACGGCTTCGAGCGCATGGTCGATCTCGGTCACCTCCTCGATGAGCGTCGCATCCTCGGTGAGCGAGGGGTCTGCAGTCAGCAGGCCGGGCGTGTCCGTCAGCATCACCAGGCGCCTGGCTCCGACGAGGACCGCCACCAGCGCCGCGAGCCGGTCGTTGTCGCCGAACCGGATCTCCTCGTCGGCGACGGCGTCGTTCTCGTTGACGATCGGCACGACGCCGAGGTCCACCAGCGCCTCGAAGGTCCGTCTGGCGAGCAGGTACTGGCGGCGAGAGAAGAAGTCGCTCGGATCGAGCAGCACCTGGCCCGCGAGGATCCCGTGGCGACCAAGGCCGTCCTGCCAGCTGCGCACCACTCGGTGCTGGCCGACCGCCGAAGCGGCCTGCAGCGTCGCCATCTCCCTGGGTCGCTCGACGATCCCGAGCTCGGCCAGCCCCGTTGCGATCGCACCGGACGAGACGACGATCACGTCCGATCCCCTCTCGCGCATCGCCGCGACCTGCTCGGACAGCGATGCGATGAGCGACTCGTCCGGCCGGCCGTCGCCCGACGTCACCGACGTCGAGCCGACCTTCACGACCTCGATGGATGCGCTCACGACGGACCCTGCTCGCGGCGCTTCGTCCTCGCGGTCCGCTCGGCGCGCGTCGGGCGGTGCGCCGTCGGTTCCACGCCCCCCGTCCCCTCCTCGCGCCACCACTCGAACGTCAGGTCACCGATGGCCACGAAGTCGCCGTCGCGGGCACCGGCACGGGCGAGCGCGCGGTCGACACCGAGGCGGTCGAGCCTCCTGCGCACCTCGTCGAGCGCACCTTCGTCGGTGAGGTCGCTGAGCCTGACGGCCCGGAGCGCCGCGCGGCCCGACACGGTGAACGACCCGTCGGCGAGACGCTCCACGACGAGCTCGTCGGAGGCGGGACGGTGGATCCGCGGCGTCGCCGTGACGGCCTCGGCGTCACGTGCCCGCGCGTCGGCCACGAGGATGGCGAGCCGGCCCAGGAGCTCGCCCAGGTGGTCCCCGCGCGTCGCCGAGACGACGAGATCGAGCTCGGCGCCGTGCTCCGGGCCCTCGAGCAGGTCGCCCTTCGATCCGACAACCACCGTCGGGCGGTCGAGGAGTTCAGGCAGGTAGGCCCCCAGCTCGCCCATGAGGACCTCGAGCTGGCGCGACGGGGATTCGGGTGCCATCGGCGAGAGGTCAAGCAGCACGCAGAGGACCCTGGCGCGCTCAACGTGGCGCAGGAACTCGTGGCCGAGCCCCCGGCCGGCGGCGGCTCCCTCGATGAGGCCGGGAACGTCGGCCATCACGAACTCCGTGGCCTCGTCGGGACGTCCCGCGCGATCGCCCACCCGAACGACGCCCAGGTGCGGGACGAGGGTCGTGAAGGGGTAGTCGGCGATCTTGGGCTTTGCCGCCGAGACCCGCGAGATGAGGGTCGACTTGCCGACGTTCGGGAACCCGATGAGCGCCACATCGGCAGCGAGCTTCAGCTCGAGATCGCACCACTTCTCGTCGCCCCGCTCGCCCTGCTCAGCGAACGCTGGCGCGCGTCGGCGGTTGGACAGGAACTTCGCGTTGCCGTGCCCGCCGTGTCCGCCTTCCGCGACGCGGTACCGGTCGCCTGGGACCGAGAGGTCGCAGAGCAGGTCGCCCTCCAAGGTCCGCACGACCGTGCCCACCGGGACGGCGACCACCTGGTCGTCCCCGTTGGCACCGTGCTTGCGCTTGCCGTGGCCGTGCGCGCCGTCGGTCGCCCGACGGAAGGGATGGTCCCGGAATCCGAGGAGGCTGGCCTGGTTGTTGTCCGCGACGAGCCAGACGTCGCCGCCGTTCCCGCCGTCGCCGCCGTCGGGGCCGCCCATGTCGACGTGGGCCTCGCGGCGGAAGGAGATCGATCCCGCGCCTCCGTCGCCGGCCTTGGCGTGGAGCTGGGCCCTGTCTACGAAGCCCGACACGCCCGCAATCCTACGAGGCGCCGGTGCCGCCACCGGCGGGCAGCCTGGGGAACCGATGTCGCGAGGGTGCTCGGCGCGCAGTTCATGGGCAGTTTTCGGCTCCCGAACGCCGCCCCGCCGGGCCCATCGCAGGCTGGGTCACCCAGACCCTCCGGCAGAACGGGCATGATGGAGCCCTGATGGCCCGGAAAACTCCGGGTTTCCAACCATGAAGGAGAGTTCACGCGGTGAACAAGACCGAGTTGGTAGAGACAGTCGCGACCCACACCGGCATCGCGAAGAGCACGGTTGCCGAGGTTCTCGGTGGCTTTGAAGACGTGGTCCTCGCAGAGGTTGCCGCCGGCAACAAGGTGACCGTGACCGGATTCGTGTCGTTTGAGCAGGTCCAGCGCAAGGCCCGTACGGCGCGCAACCCGCAGACCGGCGAGGCGATCCAGGTCAAGGCATCCAAGGCACCGAAGGTGTCCATCGGTGCAACCTTCAAGAAGACCGTGAAGGGCGAGGAGAAGGCTCCGAAGATCCGCAGCTAGTCACGTCCGTGGCCCTCGGGCCCAGGAACGAAAGAACCCCCGGGGCCTGCGCCCCGGGGGTTCTTTCGTGCTCGAGGGGCTCGCTCAGTCCTCGAGGATGTCGATCATCTTGCGGCCCTTGCGCTCCGCGAACTTCACCACGCCGTCGCGCATCGCGAACAGGGTGTCGTCCGAGCCCTTGCCGACGCCCAGGCCCGGGTGGAAGCGGGTACCCCGCTGGCGGACGAGAATCGAGCCCGCCGTCACCTCGGTGCCCGCGAACGCCTTCACCCCGAGGCGCTGCGCGTTCGAGTCGCGGCCGTTGCGGGTGGACCCGCCTCCCTTGGTCTTTGACATCGGTGCTCCTCAGCCCTTCGCCGAGATCCCGGTGATCTCGACCGTGGTGTAGTGCTGGCGGTGGCCCCAGCGCTTGCGCTGGTTCGCCTTGGCCTTGTATGTCAGGCCACGGATCTTCTTGCCCTTTTCCTCGCCGATCACCGTGGCGGTGACGGTGGCCGCCCCGAGCGACGGTCCTGCGAGGACCTGATCGCCGTCGACGAGCAGGACAGGCGTGAACGAGACGGTCGCCCCGACCTCTTCGCGGCGCTTGTCGACGCGGACCACCTGGCCCTCCTCGACGCGCTCCTGGGAACCTCCGGTGCGAATGACTGCGTACATAGGGATGAAATCCTAGCCGATCGGGGTCGCCCCATCAGCGCAGCACCGCGCACGCGGCAGCGGCGCGCATGGGACTTGCGCCGGGCCGCGCCAGCAGCCATCATGGTCGCTTCATCAAGAGCGACTGAGGGACGGGCCCTGAGACGTCGCGGCAACCAGCTCCACGGAGCCAGGTGCCAATGCCCGAACGATGAGGAGAGACCATGGAACAGGCATTGACGCTTCGCTGCCGCGAATGCGGACGCGAGTTCGAACCCCTCGCGCTGCACGTCTGCGACTTTTGCTTCGGACCGCTCGAGGTCGCCTACGACTACGAGGCGATCGCGCGCAGGGTCAGCCGCGCCTCGATCGAGGCGGGGCCGACGAGCATCTGGCGCTATCGCGACCTGCTGCCGGTTGCTGACGAGCACCCGGTCGACCTGGGTGCCGGGTTCACGCCGCTCGTGCGCGCCGATCGGCTCGGCGCCCACCTGGGGCTGCGGGACCTGTGGATCAAGAACGACACGCTGAACCCCACGGGCTCGTTCAAGGACCGGGTCGTCTCGGTCGCGCTCACCAAGGCCCGCCAGCTCGGCTTCAAGGTGGCGGCCTGTGCGTCGACCGGCAACCTCGCCAGCTCCGTGGCCGCGCACGCCGCCAAGGCGGGCATGGAGTCCGTGGTGCTCGTCCCGAGCAACCTCGAGAGCGCCAAGGTGATGATGGCCTCGGTCTACGGGGGAACCGTCGTCGCGGTCGAGGGCTCCTACGACGACGTCAACCGGCTGTGCGCCGAGCTCACGAGCGAGCATCCGTCCTGGGCCTTCGTGAACGTGAATGTCCGCTCCTACTACGCCGAGGGCTCCAAGACGCTGGCGTTCGAGGTCGCCGAGCAGCTCGGATGGACCGCGCCCGACCACGTGGTCGTCCCCATCGCGTCGGGGAGCCAGCTCACGAAGATCCACAAGGGGTTCCGAGAGCTCGGGCTCGTCGGCCTCGTCGACGGCACCGACCGGGTCCGGATCTCGGGGGCCCAGGCGCTCGGATGCTCCCCCGTCGCCACCGCCTTCGCCGAAGGCACCGACATCGTCCGCCCCGTCAAGCCCGACACGATCGCGAAGTCGCTCGCGATCGGGAACCCCGCCGACGGCTACTACGCGCTCAAGGTGATCGCCGAGACGGGTGGCGGGTGTGCGGCAGTCGCCGACGACGAGATCCTCGAGGGGATCGCGCTCCTGGCGCGCACCGAGGGCATCTTCGCCGAGACCGCCGGTGGGGTCACCATCGCCTCGCTCGCGAGGCTGGTCGCCGACGGCACCATCCGTCCCGACGAGCGCGTCGTCGCCATGGTCACCGGGCATGGCTTGAAGACCATCGAGGCGATGGGGGGCGTCGCCGGCCCGTCCGCCACCATCGCGGCCACCCTCGACGCATTCGATGCAGCCATACAGGTCGAGGGCGACCTCATCGCCACAGCACCGAGGGAGCACTCGTGACCGCACTCATCCGCATCCCCGGCCAGCTCCGCAGCCTGACTGCGGGCGCCAGCGAGGTCCCCGTCGACGCCGCGACGGTAGGCGATGCCCTTCGGGCCCTGGACGCCGGGCATCCGGGGTTCGGCGAGCGCCTCTTCGACGACCAGGGCAACCTGCGCCGCTTCGTCAACGTCTTCCTCGCCGAGGAGGACATCCGCTTCCTGCAGGGCCTCGACACCCAGGTCGAGGCGGGCCAGACGATCTCGATCATCCCCGCGGTCGCCGGCGGCTGAGGCAGCGCCGGCAGGGCTACTCCCCCACAGGGATGACCGCCTTCTGGCCCGCGGTGCGGCCCGTGCCCTGGCCGCTCGAGATGCGCGCTGCGTAGGCGATCGGCACGATCGTGAGCAGCAGGACGCCGACGACCACGGCGTTGACCTCCGGCAGCTGCTGGCCGAGGCGGATCGCGCCGAAGATCCACAGCGGCAGCGTGTTCTGGGCGCCGGCCGTGAACGTAGTCACGATGACCTCGTCGAAGCTCAGCGCGAAGGCGAGCAGGGCGCCCGCGATGATCGCCGTCGAGAGCATCGGCAGCGTCACGAGCCGGAACGTCTGCAACGGGCTTGCCCCGAGGTCGGCCGACGCCTCGAGCAGCGAGGTCGACGTTCTGCGCAGCCGCGCCACCACGTTGTTGAACACCACGACGATGCAGAAGGTCGCGTGCCCGATGATGATCGTGTAGATCGAGAACTGGATGCCGACGAGGTTGAACGCCGACTGCAGGGCAAGGCCGGTGACGATCCCGGGCAGCGCGATCGGCAGCACGAGCAGGAGCGACAGCGCGTCGCGCCCGAAGAACCGGAACCGGTGGATCCCGAAGGCGACGAGCGTTCCGAGCACGAGGGCGATCAACGTGGCGAGCACCCCGGCCTTCACGCTCAGCCAGAGCGCGCTGCGCACCGCCGGGTCGTTCCACGCGACCGAGAACCAGTGGGTCGTCCAGTGCTGGATCGGGAAGGTCTGGACGTTCGAGGCGTCGAAGGCGAACAGGACGATGACGAGGAGCGGCACGAGCAGGAACGCCACGACGAGCAGCGAGAACGCGAAGAGGGCCCCCCTGGTGAGCCCAGACAGCCTCATAGGGCCTCGAACGCCCCGGCGAGCCGGGCGAGGAAGAGGTACACCGCCATGATCGCGATCGAGACGAAGGCGAGCGCCGCGGCGAAGGGGAGGTCGCCCCCGTTGAGCGCGCTGTCGTAGATCGCGTTGCCGATGAAGTTCGAGTTCGACCCGCCGATCAGCAGCGGAGTGATGAAGTCACCGAGGGTCAGCGAGAACGTGAAGATGGATCCCGCGACGATGCCTGGGAGGACCATCGGGAACAGGACCCGCCGGAAGGTCGACCACGATCCGGCGCCGAGGTCGGAGGACGCCTCGAGCAGCGAGTCGGGCACCCGCTCGAACGCCCCGTAGATGGGGACGATCATGAACGGGAGCCACAGGTAGCAGAAGACGATCCACATCGCGGTGTTGGTGTACGCGAGGTGCGAGATCGGGAGCCCGAGGTGCTTCTCAACCTCGGGCAGCACCCCCTTGTCCGACAGGATGTTGATCCAGGCGTACACGCGCGCGAGATAGCTCGCCCACAGCGGGAGCAGCACGAGCGCGAGGAGCGCCTGGCGGGTGCGGCGACTTGCCACCTTGGCGAGGAAGAAGGCGAACGGCAGGGCGACCACGGCATCGGTGACGGTGACCAGGACCGCCATCACGAGGGTCCGCCAGATGATCTGGCGATAGACGGGCTGCGTGAAGATCTGGGAGAAGTTGGACCATGTCCAGTTGTAGACGATGTTTCCGGTGAGCGAGTTGACCGTGAAGAACGCCGTGACCAGCATCGCGACGAGCGATGCCAGGTAGATCACGAGGAACCATGCGAGGGGCGGGGACAAGGTGAGGGCGCCACGCAGCCAGGGGCGGCGCCAGAGCGCCGCCCCTGCCCGCTGGCGGGTCCTCGTGATGACCGACACGAGCGTCGACTAGCCCAGGATCTGCGTCCAGGCCTGTTGCCACTGCGTGAAGTCGACACAGTCGTTCTGGCCGTTGTCGCAGGTCGACAGCGGGGTCTTCCAGAACTTGATGGTGGAGAAGTAGGACGCCGGCGCGTTCGCGTGGTACGCGGCGCAGCCGCCCTTCTGCAGCTGGTTCATGATGGCGCACGCCTGGGTGTTGGCGGGCGTCTCGCCGAAGTAGATGGCCTCCTCGGCCTGGACCTTGGGGGTTGTGACCCACTGCATCCACTTGTAGGCGCAGTTCGGGTGCGGCGCGTTCGTCGCGAGCAGCCACGTGTCGGCCCAGCCGGTCGCACCCTCACTCGGGATGGTGTCGGCGACCTTCGCGCCCGCCGCCACGAGCGTGTTCGTCTGGTACGGCCACGCCGCACCGACGACCGCCTCACCATTCTGGAACAGCGAGATCTCCTGGCTGGCGAGGTCCCAGTACTTCTTGATCAGCGGGTGCTCGGCCTTCAGCAGGCTGACCGCCGCATTGAACTGCGTCTGGGTGAGCTCGTAGGGATCCGTGATCTTGAGGCTCGGCTTGGACTTCGAGAGGTACAGGGCGGCATCGGCGATCTGGATCGGGTTGTCCGGGATCGTGATCTCGTTCTTGTACTTCGAGTTGTAGAGCACCGACCAGGACGTCGGGGCCTTGGGGAACGTCTTCGTCGAGTAGAGCAGCACGTTCGGGCCGAACTCGTAGCTCACGCCGTAGTGGACGCCGTTGATCGTGTTGAAGGACGGCGCCTGCAGGAACGGGTGGAACTGCTTCCACGACGGGATGAGGCTGATGTTGACGGGCTTGACGTCGCCGCCGTAGATGAGCCGCAGGTCCGCGTCGCCCGAGGCCGAGACGAGGTCGTACTGGTGGCCACCACCGTTCTTCATCAGTGAGACCATCTCGCTCGAGGAGCCTGCGTACTGGACGTTGACGCGGCAGCCCGTCGTCTTGGTGAACGGGGTCACCCATTGGGGCTGGGCGTAGCCCTCCCATGCGATCAGGTTCAGGGTCCCCTCTCCCTTGCCGACCGACTGCAGCGGCTTCATGCCCTGGGTCGGTGGCACCATCGAGGAACCCTTCGAAGACGCGCCCGCCGAGCCGCCGAGGGCAGCCGGCAGCGTGCCGAGGGCGAGGACCAGTGCCACGGCCCCGCCAGCGGCGAGTCGCCGGAAGTGTGTGTTGCTCATTGTGCTCCTTTGTCTGTCGGTCCAACCTGGACTTCAGGATCGGACGTGTCCTCAAGAGGGAAGGCGTCGTCGAGGCTCCATGAGACGGCCACCGCGCTGCCGGGCTGCGGCGCCACCGTCCCCGCACCGCTCGACCGGTTCTGGCGCACCGCGGTGATCGTCGAGCCGTCGGCGAGCTCCACGGTGAACCGTGTGACCATGCCGAGGTACGCGACGTCGACGATCGTGCCCACCGAGCCGGTGCGACCCGCGGGGACCGCGCCCTCGGTGAGCTCGACCTTCTCGGGCCGCAGAACGGCGCGGCCGTGCGGGGTCTCGATGACGTTGGAGGTGCCGACGAATGAGGCCACGAACTCGGTCGCCGGGGTCTCGTAGACCTGCGCGGGCGGCCCCAGCTGCTCGATCCGGCCGTCGCGGAACACCGCGACGCGGTCGCTCATCGTGAGGGCCTCCTCCTGATCGTGCGTCACGTAGATGAACGTGATGCCGATCTGGCGCTGGATGCGCTTCAGCTCGACCTGCATCTCCTGGCGCAGCTTGAGGTCAAGCGCCCCGAGCGGCTCGTCCAGGAGAAGCACCTCGGGCTCGTTCACGATGGCCCGCGCGAGCGCCACCCGCTGGCGCTGCCCGCCGGACAGCTGGGAGGGCTTGCGGTGCCCGAGCTCGGTCATCTGCACCATGTCGAGGGCGGCCTCGACGCGTTTGGCTCGCTCGGCGCGGGGGATCCTGCGCACCCGCATCCCGTAGGCGACGTTGTCAGCCACGGTGAAGTGCGGGAACAGCGCGTAGTCCTGGAAGACGGTGTTCACGCCCCGCTGGTTCGGGGGCAGTCCGGTGACGTCGCTGCCGCGCAGCGAGATGGTCCCCTCGTCGGGGCGCTCGAACCCTGCGATGAGCCGGAGCAGCGTGGTCTTGCCGGACCCAGAGGGTCCAAGCATCGTGAAGAACTCGCCGCGCGCGACGTCGAGGTCGACTCCGTCCACGGCCGCATGGCTGCCGAACCGCTTGACGACCCCGCGCAGCGCGATGCCGTCGGCGAGCGCCGTCCGGCTCCCGATCGACGTCGTCAATCCGGGCACACTCCCCTTGTCCTCCCCCATGCCACCTGCGCAGACTAGGTCGCCCGCAGGTCGCCCGACGAGCCATTCTTCACGTCGCCCGTCGGCGCACGCGGGAGGAATCTTCATCATCGGACAGGTCGGCTCGCGGGATCTCGAGACCTAGGCTCGTCGCGATGGAGCCGTGGCTCTTCGACGTGGCGGATGCGGGGAACTTCGTTCCGACGCCGTATGCGCAGGGGCCCTGGTCCCCCGGCGTCCTCCACGGCGGGCCCGTGGGTGCCTTGCTCGCTCGGTGCTGCAGGGCGGCGCTTCCGGGGGACGGCTGGTTTCCCGCGCGCATCACCATCGACCTCGTCAGGCCCGTGCCCATGGCGCCGCTCTCGGTGACCACCGCCATCCTGCGCGAGGGCAGGAAGGCCTCGCTCGTCTCAGCGGAGTGCCGGGCCGAGGGTGCGCTCGTCGCCCGTGCCTCGCTCCAGCTGATCGCCGATGATGCTGTCCCCGTCCCGCGCGACCTCCCCGCGCGCCAGTGGTCGCGCGACGCTCCGCCTCCGGCGCCCGAGACGCTCTCCGAGGCCTCGGTCGGCGCGCAGATCCCCTGGGTCGCGTTCCACGCCGCATCCGTGGAGCACCGAACAGACGTCGACCCGCTCACGGAGCTCGGACGCGGCACCGACTGGATCCGGGTGCGCGCTGACCTGTTCGAGGGCGAGGCCCTCGACCCGTTCGGCCGCGTCGTCTGCGCCGCGGACCTGACGAACGCGGTCGGCGCGTCCGTGCCCTTCGAGGACTTCGCCTACCCCAACGCGGATGCGACGATCAACGTGTTCCGGCTTCCCGAGGACGAATGGGTGCACGTCGACGCGGTCATGCGGGCATCGGACCGCGGCGTCGGCCTCGCTGAGTCCGTGCTGTCCGACCGCCTCGGCGTCATCGGGCACGCGACCCTGTCGCTCGTCATCGGTCGTCGGGATACCCCCGCGCGATCGTCATCGTGACCGCGGGTCGTAGCTGCGCGGCGGAGCGCCCTTGATGCGCGAGAGGTCGCGGCGGTGCAGGCCCCTGAGGAACAGCAGCCAGCCGACCTCGAGCGCCGTCCACACGACGGCAGCCGCGAGGAAGGCCTCGCCCGAAACATGCCGCCCCCCATCGCCGGCATGGGTCGCGACGTACGCGACGACCAGCACGACGAGCCATCCGAGGATGCTCGACACGTACAGGAACGTGTACGACCGGGTCGTCGCCTCCGACTCCCGCTGGTGGAGCGGCTTGGCTCCCTCGCCGCCGGTCGGCCCCATGCACCGGCCGTCGGCTCAGAGGACCTCGGGGTCGAGGATGATCCCGCGCCCCTCGCAGACTGCGCACACCGTCGACACCGACTCGATGAGACCCTCGGAGATCCGCTTGCGCGTCATCTCGACGAGCCCGAGCTCGGAGATGTCGAAGACCTGCGTGCGCGTCTTGTCCCGCGAGAGGGCGTCGCGCAGGGAGTTCGCGACCTGCTCGCGGTTCTGCTTGTTCTCCATGTCGATGAAGTCGATGACGATGATCCCCCCGATGTCGCGGAGCCGAAGCTGGCGGGCGACCTCCTCGGCCGCCTCGAGGTTGTTCCGGTAGACGGTCTCCTCGAGGTTCGTCTTGCCGACGTTCTTGCCCGTGTTGACGTCGATGACCGTGAGCGCCTCGGTCCGCTCGATGATGAGCGATCCACCCGATGGCAGCCAGACCTTTCGATCCAGTGCCTTGTGCAGCTGCTCATGGACGAAGTACCGCTCGAAGAGCGGCAGCTCCTCCGCCTCGGTGTCGTAGTACTCGATCCTGTCCGCGAGTTCGGGGTTGACGGCGGTGACGTAGTCGCGAACCTTCTCGAAGAGCTCGCGGTGGTCGATCAGCACGCCTCGGTAGTCGCTGTTCAGCTCCTCGCGCAGGATCCTGACGGCGAGGTCGAGGTCGCGGTAGATGAGGCGGGGCTCGTTCGAGCGGCTCGCCTGGGCCTCGATCTCGCTCCACTTGGCCACGAGGGACGCCACATCCCGGCTCAGCTCCTCGGCCGCGACGCCCTCGGCCGCTGTCCGCACGATCAGGCCGTGGCCGTCGGGGCGGATCTCATCGGTGATCTTTCGAAGCCGTCTGCGTTCGCTGTCCCCGAGCCGCTTGGAGATCCCGAATGCGCTCGAGTTCGGCACGAGGACGACGAACCTGCCGGG
>Ga0181519_10001850_pt1 | contig 18349 bp, 13 predicted proteins | sample PEATcosm2014_Bin_26_FD_121102 | JGI IMG/M metagenome (GOLD analysis project Ga0181519, IMG submission 121102) | Peatland microbial communities from MTU Mesocosm Facility, Houghton, MI, USA - PEATcosm2014_Bin02_10_metaG | ecosystem: Environmental > Terrestrial > Soil > Wetlands > Peat | place...
CAACGCTCCACCACGTCCGCCACTCGGTCGCGCAAAATCGCCGGAATGAAAAAACCGCCGTTGAACAGAATGGCGTCCGGGGGCGCCCCCAGCGGCTCCAGGAACGCGTTCAGGTGGCGGGTGATGGCGGCATCGGAAACGTAAGGCAGGCCGAGCTCGCGGAACAGGCTGCGGGCCTCCTCTTTGGGCGCCTCGCCGCGTTCGGTGAACGGCAAAAAACCGTCCAGCGCGAGTTCCAGCGCCTCCTCGCGCCGGATCTCGCTGCGCAGCGTTCTGCCGATCAGCGACGAGCCGGAGCCAAGCACGGTGATTTCGACCGACTGCAGATCCGGGTCGTTCAGCAGTTTCTCTTTCGCCGCGGAGCACTGGCGGCGCAGGCCGCTGCGCTGGCGGATGGAAAGCTTCGCGCCCAGCTTGGTCTCCACCAGCCAGGCCAGCGTGAGATCGAGGTTGTCGCCTCCCAGCAGCAGGTGCTTGCCTACCGCGGTACGGGTGAAGTTGATGAGATCGCCATCGCGCGAAACGCGAATCAGGCTGAAATCGCTGGTGCCGCCGCCGACGTCGCAAACCAGCACCGTCTGCCCGTCGAAGAGCTTCTTGCGCGATTGCGCCAGGTTATTCGCGATCCAGGAGTAGAACGCGGCGGCCGGCTCTTCGAGCAGCGTCAGGCGCTCGATTCCGGCGTCACGCGCGGCCATCACGGTCAGCTCGCGCGCCTCTTCGTCGAATGAGGCGGGGACGGTGAGGACGATATCCTGCGCGGCCAGCGGCGCACCCTGCGCGCGGTCCCACTCCTCGCGGAATTTGGCCAGGATGCGCGCCGAAACCTCGACTGGGGAAAGCACGCGGCCGGTTTCCTGCGAATCCCAGGGCAGAATCTTCGCCGTGCGGTCGACGTCCGGATTGGAGAGCCACGATTTCGCCGAGTGCACCAGCCGCGTGGGCACCAGCGCGCCTTGTTCGCGCGCGTAGACACCCACCGGCTGGCCCTCTTCGAGAAAGAGGAACGAGGGCAGCGTGCGGCGCGCTTCGACGCGTCCGGCGGCGATCAATTGCGGCGTTTCGAATACGTGGACCGGCGGAAAATCGCGATCTTCCGCCTCGCGCTCGTCAATCCAGGCCAGCGCCGAGTTGGTGGTGCCGAGATCTATGCCGACTTTCATGGATTCTTAGTGAGGCAGGCGCTTTCGCCTGCCAATTTCTCACATTCACGCGCTGCAAGGTTGGCAGGCGAAAGCGCCTGCCCAACTGCTCTCTTATTCGATCTCGATTTCAGCGGGGGCGATCACGGCGGCGTCTTTGCCAGCCAACGCCGGCAGATCGATCTTCACCGCTTTCCAGCCCTTGTGCCGCAGCGTGCCGCCGGAGGGCGGCTTGGCGGGTACGTTGCCGATGAACTTGACGACGCTCGAATCGGTGGAAGGCGCTTTGGCGAAGGTGCCCTCCACGCCATCGATCACGGGTTCCAGCGTGACGGCGCGCCGCAGCGAGTCGCGGCACTGGTCGTGCAGTTCGCGCACGGCGGCGCCAACCTGATCGTCGGAATACGCAGCGATGTCTTCCATCAGAAAATCCACCAGGCGCGCATCACGTTGCAGAATGGCGAGAAGCTGCAAGGCGCCATCCGAGGCGCGGACGGCCGGCGGCGCAGCGGCTGTGGCAGCCTTCGCCGTGACGGAGGATTTGGACGCGGCGCCAACACGCCGTGTCAAACGCAACCCGTTCAGCACGCCGTCGGAGAGCGTTCCCGAGAACAAGATGTTGAAGAACGAACGAAAGGCAAGAACAATGCGGCTCACTGTGGCTCCAGAGTTTTAGGATAGCTGAGAATCGGGAGCCAAGCCTCGCCGTGGGACAGAGTGCAATTCTATGGAGCTACGTTTACCCACTCCGGCGTGCCGATCGCGGCTCCCACCTGAAGGCTCACGGACAACAAGCCGGGTGCGGCATTTGCGGGAGACAAGTGCTGCGGAATTCGGAAATTGACCTGCAACAACCCGAACACCTCACCCGGCGAATCTCCCGCGTAGACCACCTCCAGCGAATCCGAGTCGTCGGCAAGCACGGAAACCGGCAGCGCGGGAGAGCTCAGGGTGCTTCCGGAGACGGGGACGATCATGCCATCGACAGGGAACGCTTCGCCGTTTGGCGCCCCGGCGCCGGTGCCCCAAATCGAGACCAACTGGCCAGCGCGGGCCGGGTTCGAGGGTGAATTGAGTGTTCCGTCCTGATTGATGGCCAAGGCGTAGCCCGACACACCGTGGAAGATTTCCGGCTCGGAAGGCCGTATGTACAGATCGGCCAAGGGGAGAGAGCCGGTTGGCGTAACCAGGGTGACGGACACCGAATCCTGACCGAAAACCTCCGAGGGCACGACGGCGTTGATCTGGTTCGCGCTCATGTACAGCAGCGGTGCAGCCACGCCGCCAAACAGCAACTGGTAACCGCCGAGGTTGCTCTGCACAGCCTGGCTCACAACCTGAGCGTTGAGTGGTGTCGCTGGCCCCAAACCCGTGCCATAAAACGACACCAGCTCAGCCGGCGAAATCAAACCGGATGCCGTGCTGCCCGCGGAGTTCGCAATGCCAGTCAATGAAGGGCCGCCTGAGGAGTCCGGCAGCATCAGAAACCCCGCGCCGCCGAGAACCACCGGCTCACCGGTGGAAGTCAGCGCCAACGACTGCCCGAACATGGCGGCGCCTGCCTCGTACAAGGCCTCGACCGACGACCCGTCTGGCGCCAACGCCGCCACATAAGAGTAACCGTCCCCGTACAAGTTCGGCGTAACCGGGAGCGTCGATGGGTCCGCGGTGCCGGTGATCCAGATCGCGCCTGATGTGTCGACGGCGACCGAGTTGACTGAGTTGCCTACGGGCTCGGGCACGGAGGCTTCGTAGCAGCCGAAACCGGTCAAGAACTGGACCGCTCCGTTGGAGCCGGAGAGCTTGCCGACGAAGCCGCCAACGGTTTCACTGACCATCTCGTTATGGGCGCTAAAGCACGGCTGCACCGTACCCGCCGTTTCGATGGCGCCATTTACGGCAACACCCGCCACGACAACGTTCCCGCCTCCATCGAGGGCCAGCGCGCTGATTTCTTGGTAGCCGTTGGGATTGATGGCGGTGCTCCACACCACCGAGCCGCCTCCCGGTGCGAACTTGAGGGTAGTGGTGCCGGTCGCCGGCGGCTGTACCGCCAGCTCGACGTCTGCGGACGCGATGATCGCACCGGATATGTCCACCGCCAGCGCGGTGAATCCCGTCGATCCCCAGGCCCCGATGCACTCGCTGCCCATGCAGCTTACCGCGCTCGACCCGTAGTACGTTGCGAAGACGATCTTATTCAGCCCCGGCGACACTTCCGCGACGAATCCGAGCGTCGCTGAGCCGAAGCTATCGTACATGGGAGGTGTGGTCTGGTAGGCGCCCACGGTAACGGGAAAGTCCAGCGCGGCAGTGGTACCGGCCAGGTAGATGTTGCCCGCCGGATCCACGTCCAGCGCGCCGGCGCCAGTGCCGCAGTACCGGCAAGACGCCGCGTAATTGCTACCGCCGATGAGAGTGGACGCGATGATGCCGGTCAGCCCGGAATCCAGCTTCACGACGAATGCCGCCGCGTTTTGAATGACGGGCACGAGCGAAGCCGTCACCGGAAAGTCCCTCGAGTTCGTGGTGCCCGCGATCAACACTTCACCGTGCGCGTCCACTTTAATCGCGGCCGACGTATCCGTAGCCGTGCCGCCAAACTGAAAAGTCGCCACCACAGCGCCCTGCGCGTTGGTTTTCGTCACGCGAATCCAGGCGCGTCCGGATGAATCCGTCACGCTTGCCACCTGGTAAGCGTTGCCCTGTCCATCCAGGGCGAGTAGCGGCGGCGAGTTCCCGGCGTAATTGTCGATCTGGTCGGGCGCAATGGGAAACGAATAACCTCCGGGATTGAGGTTCAATGAGTGGGCGGTAAACGAAAGGGCTGGGCTTGCCGCGATGGCGCCCATTGGAAAGATGGCGAACGCAAGCGACACGACAACGCACGTGGCTGCTTTGATTGCTGAAGTCATTCTAAGATCCTCGGCTCAGGAGCGAAGCTCCGGCGTGACGTGAGAATTATGGACGCTCATATACAAAGACCCGCGTGGACGCGTTTCCACTACAGTGGCAGAAAAGAAACCGATAGGATAGGCCATCGCCTTTGGCGGCCTGTCGGGATGGGCTGCTGGCCAAATTCCATGAAAAACTCCGGTAACGCCGGCGATCTTGTCGCCGGTGACTGGCCGGGAATCGCGGGCAAATCAGCGGCGACAAGATCGCCGGCGGCGTTACCCCAAGTCAGGGGCGCGAATGCACCAGCGTGGCCTGGCGCAGGCGATCGAGCTGGCGGCGGGCGATCTCGGCCCACTGGCCCGCGTGATCCAGCTTCAAGTAATTCCGCCAGTGGTGCACGGCTTTCAGGTTGTCGCCCTGACGCTCGCACAGCAAGGCCAGATTGAAATGCGCGTCGGCGTACTGCGGATTCAGCTCGAGCGCCATCCGGTAATGCTCCTGGGCATCGTCGAGGCGTCCCAGCTCGTCGTAGAGATTGCCCATGTTGAATTGCGCCAGCGGGTAACTGGGGTCGGCATCGACGGCTTCGCGGTAGTAGGTTTCGGCGTCGGCGAATTTGCGCTGGCGATAATAGATGGTGCCCAGGTTGACCAGCGCGCCGGCCGCCTCCGGATTCAGTTCCAGCGCTTTCTGGTAAGCCTCGATGGCTTCCTCGACCGGGGCGCCGGTCTCTTCCAGGTCAAGCCCGCGCTGGAACCAGCTTTCCGCTTCGCGCATCCGGCTGGGGCCGGCCTTGCGGCCGGGAAAAGGCGCCAGGCCGCCCAGCGCCGAGGTCTCGAAGTCGAGGAGAATCTGTCCGCTGATGGCCTCCATCTTTTGCCCGGCGATGTGTACCGCGATCTTGCGGCCGTCGGAGACGATGCGCAGTTCCGAGAGCGGCTGCTCGACGGCCAGTTTGCGGCGCAGCGATTCGAGAGCGCGGCCGATTTGCTTGGGCTGGATCCGGCTTTCGCGCAGCTTGACGATAGTCTGGATGGCGATCAGATCGGAAAAAGAATATTTGTCGGAGGGCGGAATCAGTTCCTGGCGCTCCCAGCTTCGCAACTGGCGCTCGGAAAGACCGAACTGGCGCAACACGTCGGCCCTCGAATACTCCTCTTTCGGCGCCTTCGGCAGCACGCGACTATTCTAACGCGGTTCCGTGGGGCGGGTCCCCGACCTGCCAAAGCCTGGCATCGGGGCCACTCGGTGCGGGATGTAGGATAGACGATCGGTTTTCGTCGGCTGTCGGGTTTTCATGCTCCGGCCGAAAAACGACAGACCACGAAAGGCGATGGTCCGTCCTACTCGTGGGGCTCTTGTATGCTGGAAGTTCGGTGTGAGCGACCCCATCCACATCATCGGTGCCGGCCTGGCGGGTTGCGAGGCGGCCTGGCAGATAGCGCGCCGGGGCCTGCGTTCGGTTCTGCACGAGATGCGGCCGGTGCGGCCCACGCCAGCGCACCAGACGGACCGGATGGCGGAGCTGGTATGCAGCAACTCGCTCAAGTCGGAGACCGAGTCTACCGCGCCGTGGCTGCTCAAGCAAGAGCTGCGGCGGCTCGGCTCGCTGCTGCTCGATGTGGCGGCCCGCGCGCGCGTGCCAGGCGGGCAGGCGCTCACCGTCGACCGCGAAGCGTTCGCGAGCGAGGTGACAGCGGCCATCGCCGCGGAGCCGCTGATCGAGGTGCGGCGCGAGGAAGTCACCGCGATTCCGGTCGAGCCAATCGTCATCGTCGCCACCGGCCCGCTCACCAGCGACGCGCTGGCAAAAGACATCGCGCGCCTGACCGGCTCCGAACGGCTGTTCTTTTACGATGCCATCAGCCCGATTGTCGATGCCGATTCGGTGGACACGAGCGTGGCCTTCTGGGCTTCGCGCTATGGTAAATCGGTGGATTCGACCGGCGACTATCTGAATTGCCCGTTGGACCGAGAGCAATACGAGCGGTTCGTCGACGCGCTGCTCGATGCCCGACCGGTTACCGCGCACATTGCGGAGGACCGCACGCCGTTTTTCGAGGCGTGCCTGCCGATCGAAGAGCTGGCGCGGCGCGGGCGGGATACGCTGCGCTTCGGGCCCATGAAGCCGGTGGGGCTGAGCGATCCGCGCACCGGCCGAAGGCCGTACGCCGCGGTGCAGTTGCGGCAGGAGAACCTGCGCGCGCGGAGCTTCAACCTGGTGGGCTTTCAGAATCACATGAAGTTCGGCGACCAGGCGCGCGTGCTGCGGATGATTCCGGGCCTCGAAACGGCCGAGTTTCTGCGCTTCGGGCAGATCCACCGCAACACGTATATCGACGCGCCGGCGCTCCTGTCCGCGACGCTCCAGTTGCGCGCGGCTCCGCGCGTTTTTTTCGCCGGGCAGATATCCGGCGTGGAAGGTTACGTGGAAGCTATCGCGACCGGCCTGATGGCTGGTGTGCACGCGGCGGCGCTGGCCGCCGGCAATGTGCCACGCGCGCTCCCGCGCGAAACTGCGCTGGGTTCCCTGTGCCATTACATCGCGGGCGCCGATCCCGCCAAATATCAGCCGGCCAACATCACGTTCGATCTGTTGCCGGCGCTCGATGAGGCCACGCGCGAGCGGCTCCGCCACGACAAGCAGGCGCGGCACGCCGAAGTGTGCCGCCGCGCGCTCGACGCGCTGGAAGAGTACCGTCACGCATATGTGTGAGAAACGGCGGGTGCTCCGCCATGTATAAGAACCAATCCATTACAGTCATCATTCCCTGCCTCAACGAGGAGCAGGGCATCGAGCAGATTCTGCGCGCCATGCCGGCATTCGTCGACGAAGTCATCGTGGTGGACAATGCGTCCACCGATGGCACCTCGGAAGTCGCTGCGCGGTTGGGCGCCAAAGTCATTCGCGAGGACGTGCGCGGTTACGGACGCAGCTACAAGCGCGGATTCCGCGAGGCCATCGGCGACCTGATCGTGACCCTGGATGGCGATCACAGCTACCCGGTGGATGCGCTCTCTTACCTGATCGAAGCGTTCCTTCACTTCGATGTCGATTTCCTGAATGCTTCGCGCTTCCCGGTGCGCGATGCGCGCTCGATGAGCTTCATCAACCTGCTGGGGAACCTGGTGCTGTCGCTGGCGATGTCGATCCTCTTCTTTCGCTGGGTGCGCGATTCGCAGTCCGGCATGTGGGTGTTCCGCCGGGCGATCCTGGAACGTATGAAGCTCGAATCCGACGGCATGTCCTTCTCCGAGGAAATCAAGATCGAGGCGCTGCGCGATTCGCATATACGGTTCGGCGAAATCTCCATCATGTATACCTCGCGCCTGGGCGAAACCAAACTTCACCTCTGGCGCGACGGCTTCGCGAACCTGGCATTCCTGGTCAAGAAGCGGTTCTCGAGATGAGCGTCGCGGTCGTGATACCGGTGTGGAATGGCCGTGAGATGTTGGGCCGCCTGCTGGATAGCCTGGGGGCGCAGACCACACCGGTGGCCGAAGTGCTGGTGGTGGATAACGGATCAAGCGATGGCGCGCCGGAATTGGCCGCGCGCCGCGGCGCCCGCGTGATTCCCGTGGGGCGCAACGCCGGATTCGCGGCGGCGGTGAATCGCGGCATACAGTCGGCTCATGCGGACTGGATCGCCGTACTGAACAGCGATGTCGAGCTGGCTCCTGACTACCTGGCGCGGTTGATCGATTGCGGCGGCTGGTTCGCCACCGGCAAGATTCTCTCCGCAAGCGATCCAACGCGCATCGATGGCACGTTCGATCTGGTTAGCCGCGCCGCCACGGCCTGGCGCGTGGGCCACGGACGACTCGATGCGCCGGAATTCTCACGTCCGCAACCGATTTGGACGGCCCCTTGGACGGCGGCGGTGTTCCGCGCCACGCTGTTCGAGCGCGTGGGCCTGCTCGACGATCTCTTCGAATCGTACCTGGAGGACGTGGATTTCGGACTGCGCTGTGCCGAGTATTCGCTGGCGGGCGAATACGTCCCCACCGCTATCGCCTGGCACCAGGGAAGCGCCACGCTTGGCCGATGGCATCCCGAGACGGTGCGGCGGATCAGCCGCAATCAGGTGTTTCTGCTGGCCCGGCACTATCCACGGCACCTGTTATGGAAGTGGGCCTGGCCGATTCTGGTTGGCCAACTGCTTTGGGGCGGGGTCGCGCTGCGCCATGGCGCGGCGCTCGAATGGCTCAAAGGCAAATGGCAGGGCCTGCGGGGATTTTCCGGCGTCCGCCGCGGTGCGGCGCCCGCAGGGCTGGATGTTCTGGAACCGCTGCTCAAGAGCCAAGAGCATTTTTTGCGCGCCGCGCAGTCCTGCAATGGGCACGATTTGTATTGGCGGATGTACTTTCTGCTCACATGGGGTGGGGCAAAGTGACACATGTCTGCAATCGGAATTGTTATCGTTACTTACAATTCGCAATCTGAAATCGGCCCGTGTCTGGATGCCGCCTTGGCCACTGGCGCCGACGTTGTAGTCGTCGATAACGGCTCGCGCGACAGGACACTGGCCGAGGTTGCGCAACGCAAAGTTTCCGTACTGGCGAATGAGAACAACCGCGGATTCGCCGCCGCTGTAAATCAAGGGTTTAGCGCGCTTAGCTCGCCATATGTTCTACTCTTGAATCCGGACGCTGTGATCCTCGGTGGACTGGACGCCATGCGGCAGGCTTGCGATCTGAAGGGCGCGGCTGGCGCCGGTGGTTGTCTGGTCGACGCGCGGAACTCGCCGCAGCGCGGCTTCATGGTGCGAGCCTTCCCCACTCCGGCCGCGCTGATTATGGAAGTTCTCGTGCTAAATCGGATTTGGCCGAATAATCCGGTCAATCGCCGCTACCGGGCTATGGAGATGGATTATTCTCTGCGGACGGCGGTGGAACAGCCGGCCGGCGCGTTTCTGATGGTGCGCCGGGAAGTGTGGCGGGAACTGGGCGGTTTCGACGAAGGCTACTATCCGCTGTGGTTCGAGGATGTCGATTTTTGCCAGCGGGTGGCTGCGCGCAACTATGTTCTTTTCTATACACCAGAGGCGGTTGCGCGGCACACGGGAGGGCACTCGATCGCGAGTATCGGCGTGCAAGACCGGTGCTTTTATTGGTATCGTAGTTTAATCAGGTATTCAGCTAGGCACTATCAGCCGCTCGCATTCCGGTTGGTGTGCCTGTCAGTGGTAGCAGGCTCGATTCTGCGGGGCGTTGTGGGAGTTTTGATCGAGAAGAGTTGGACGCCCCTGGAAGCTTACGGAAAGGTTGTTCGGCTTGCCGGCCGCTGCCTGTTGTTTGGTTGGGAGGATGCGGCCGCGATGTCCGGCTCCAGGTTTTAGGCCCAGGTTCAAGTTGGTAGTACCGCTTTTTCGAGTGCTAACGCATGGGGCATAACGACTTCGTATCAGTCACGATCGTGACTTACAACAGCGGCCGCTTCATCAAGCGCTGCCTTGAGTCCGTGCTGTCGCAGCAGTACAGCCTCAAGGAAGTCATCGTCATCGACAACGCTTCCACCGATGGCACCATCGACATCCTGGAACAGTTCGAGGACCGCTGCCAGATCCATTACAACGAAGAGAATGCCGGCTTCGCCGCGGCGCAGAACCAGGCCATCCGGATGGCTGGTGGCGATTGGATATTGACCCTCAACCCGGACGTGCTGCTGCTGCCGAACTTCATTCAGGCCCTGCTCGATGCCGGGCAGTTCGATTCCAAGATCGGCGCCGTGTGCGGCAAGCTGCTCACCATGTCGGCGCACTTCGAGATTCCCGAGCGCCCGGTGGTGGATTCGACCGGCATCTACTTCAACCCCATGCTGCGCCATCTGGACCGCGGCAGCCAGGAAATCGATAACGGGCACTACCTGCACTACGAGTACGTCTTCGGCGCCACCGCCGCTGCGGCTCTGTACCGCCGCGCCATGATCGAAGACATTTCGCTCGACGGCGAGTTCTTCGATTGCGATTTTTTCGTCTACCGCGAAGACGCCGACGTGGCATGGCGCGCCCAGTTGATGGGTTGGAAGTGCCTGTACGTGCCCTACGCGCGAGGCTATCATGTGCGCAAGGTGCTGCCCGGCAACCGCAGCGCGCTGCCGGCCGATATCAACATGCACTCGGTGAAGAACCGCTTCCTGATGCGCCTGAAGAATATCTCCGGCGATCTGTATTGGCGCAACTGGTTCTCCATCACCAGCCGCGACATTCTGGTCGTCATGTGCTGCCTGCTCTGGGAGCACACCTCGCTCAAGGCGTTTTGGTTCCTGCTGCGCAACTGGGGCCGCTTCCGCGCCAAGCGCGAGTTGATTCAACGCGCGCGCCGCGTGGACGACGAATACATGGCAAGCTGGTTCCACTATGTGCCGGTAAGCAAGCGCGCACCGAAGAAGCTGGCCCGCACGCTGATGCGCTCCGAGACGGCCAAGACGTAGCGGGCGCGGTCGTGGATAAGTTCAACCGCCGGTAACTGCTCCCCCGTGCACCGTGAAATCCGGGGGCGCGCGGGTTGACAGACGAAAGCGTCTGTCCCACTTTGCTGCCGGAGGATCTTTGCAGGCAAGTGGGGCAGGCGCTTTCGCCTGCCAACCGGCTTTCTCACGCAATGCGGATAGCGATTCTTGGCACGCGCGGCATTCCAGCCAGCTATGGCGGCTTCGAGACTTTCGCCGAAGAGCTTTCGACGCGACTGGCCGCGCGCGGGCATCAGGTGACGGTCTATTGCCGCGAGCGCCCGCTGCGGCCGCTCTACCGCGGCGTGCACCTGCTCTACCTTCCCACCATTCGCCATAAGTACTTCGATACGCTGGCGCACACCCTGCTCTCCACGCTTCACCTGCTGGCGCACCGCGTGGATGTGGCGCTCTATTGCAACGGCGCCAACGCCATCTTCGCCTGGCTGCCGCGCGTCTGCGGAATGCCCGTAGCCTTGAACGTCGACGGTATCGAGCGCTTGCGCAAGAAATGGAATAAGCTGGCCAAAGCCTGGTACCTTGTCTCCGAGTGGCTGGCCACCTTCTGTCCCACCGAGGTCATCACCGACGCGCGCACGATTCAGGATTACTACCGGGCGCGCTACGGGAAAGCGAGCACGTTCATCCCGTATGGCGCCGAGTTAGGCAAGGTGGCCGGCGCGGCCACGCTTTCGCGCATGGGACTGGAGCCCGGGCGGTACTTTCTTTATGTGAGCCGGATGGAGCCGGAGAACCATCCGCTCGCAGTGCGGCAGGCATTCGAGCGGGTCGAGACGCCGTTCAAGCTGGCGCTGGTCGGCGATGCGCCTTACGCGCAGGGCTACATCGCGCAAGTGCGCGATACGCGCGATCCACGCATCGTAATACCCGGCGCCATCTACGGAGACGGATACCGCGAGCTGGAGTCGCACTGTTTCGCATACATCCACGCCACTGAAGTCGGCGGCACGCATCCCGCGCTGATCGAAGCGATGGGCCGCGGCGCGCTGGTGCTGTACCGCAACACGCCGGAGAACGCCGAAGTGGCCGGCGATGCCGGCATCCCGTTCGAACCCGATGAACTCGATTCCAAGCTGAAACTGTTACTCACGTTGAGCGAATCGGAATGTGCCCAATACCGCGCCCGCGCGATGGACCGCGTCAGGCAGCGCTACTCCTGGGACGCGGTCACGGATGCGTATGAGAGACTGTTTGCAGGATTGGGCGAACGGCACGGGGTGTAGGAGCGGCCCGATTTCGAAACCCCGCCGCCCGTGTTCCTTCAGATCGTGGGCTGATGCCGCCTGGCGATCGCACGATCTACCCGTCGAAGAAGATGGCTGGCAAACAACAGGAGTTCCACCGCTTCTACGGCCTCGTGGGTAACACCGCTGCGGTGGCTATGCGGGTTCTTAAACAGGCCGATTGCTCCTGCGAAGAGGTGCATCTCGGACTCCTGTTCGGAGCGCGGCAGGGGCGCTTCTGTTAACGGGCCCTTTCCAGGCGCGAAGGCGTCGCGGATCATTGATACGCCGATGGCCTCAGCCGCGTATCCCCCGCTCTCCGAATAGCGACCTCGACCTCGCGGAACGCCTGAAACGCCGCAACATCGTATTCCCCCCGGATGAACGCCGCCTGCACACGCGAGGCGATCACCGGATGCAGCAACTTCGCGGGCAGAATAGCCGAGTCCCTGTACGCCCTCACATCCGCGGCCTTGCTCAAAGATCTCCCGCGACGCGTAATGAAGTGCCAATCATCCGGTTGTTCGGGATCGTGAGCGATGAGGCCCTCCCGGACCAACCAAGTCAGCGCCTCGGCGAGAGCCTCCATGATGCGCCGACGATATTGTTGTGGATAGCCCTCGATGGACTGGTGCACGGCTATGGACGTCGGCGAGACCAAATTCCTCGGATTTCTCTCATTGTTCAAGAATTCGAGCACTACGCCGGCAAGCTCCTCTGGCTCAAGCGCCAGCACCAGCTCCGGATCTGGAAATAGCGAATGAAGCCACATAATGTTTGCCCGGACTGAAGCCCTTCTTTGAAAACACAGGATAACTCGGATGTGGCAGCCACAGAGCCGCCCCCATCATCGGGCGTCCGGGAGCACAGGCTCGTGTACCCGCGTTTATGTCAACAGGAAAACCTCCCTACTTCATCGAGACAGCGTACTGAAGTTCTCCAGAGAACTGCCGATAAGAGGCGTAGGGGAGTATGATGGGTCCACGAACCGGAGGACAGCTTGTTGAGTTCCTGAGTCAAGCGCCAGGAGTCATCAACAAAATCTTTGACATTCTTGAGCTTATCGTCGTCCGCCTTGCCCTTCTTGGCCTGGCAGCTTCGGCTCGTATGAGATTCTCTCGATGGCTCTTCGAAAGCACTGACTCTGCCATTACCGCGGTGCCGCTCACTAACCCGCGCGCTGCCCGCCTTCCAATTCCACCTTCTCGTACAGCTCCGCCAGCCCGAGCCGGCAATTCATGCTTTCCAGTTCGAGCGTATCTTCCAAGCGGTTGGCCGAGGTCAGCAGCCAGCGGCCGTCGGCTTGCCGCGTGTATAGATCCACGTGCATGCGGTCGGACGCCACCAGCAGGTACTCCTGCAACGACGCGATCGCGCCGTACTGCTCGAATTTCCGGCCGCGATCATAGGCCTCGGTGGAGGGTGACAGGACCTCCACGATCAGGTTGGGATTTATGAGCGTATCGAATCGCTGGTCGGTGAATTGGGGATCGCCGCAGACCACGACTACATCGGGATACGTGTAGAGGCCGGTTGCGGCGACCAGCACGCGCATATCGCTGGGGAGCACGCGGCACGGGCGCGCGCGAAGTTGGGAGTGAAGTCCAGCCACCAGATTCGCAACCAGGACATTGTGCGCCAGGCCGGCTCCGGCCATGGCGAACATCTCACCCTGGAAATATTCACTCTTGTATGCGGCCTGGCGCTCTATCTCGATATATTGCTCGGGAGTGAGCAGCGTCTTGGGAAGCGTGGACATGGCCGTGTCTTCAAATTACCACGTCCACGAGTTGAGGGCAGAAATAGCCAAATCCGGCAACTGCCCCCTGGCGGCCGCGGCTCGGAGCGCATGAAGCGCATCGGAGCCGCGACCAAAGGGAGCGGCCAAAAGGCAAGTTACTCAACGCCAGCTTACGCCGTGCGCTGCGTTTCGCTCTTATCGCCTGAAATCGCGGCTTGCGCGGCGGCCAGGCGGGCGATGGGTACGCGGTACGGGGAGCAGGAAACGTAGTTCATGCCGATCCGGTAGCAGAACTGGACCGAGCTCGGCTCGCCGCCGTGCTCGCCGCAGATGCCGATTTCGAGATCGGGCCGCGTCTTGCGGCCGAGCTCGACCGCCATTTTGACCAGCTTGCCGACGCCTTCCTGATCGAGGACGGCGAACGGGTCGGCGGCGAAGATTTTCTTGTCTTTGTATTCCTGCTGGAACTTCGTATAGTCGTCGCGCGAAAGTCCCATGGTGGTCTGCGTGAGGTCGTTAGTGCCGAAGCTGAAGAACTCGGCTTCCTTGGCGACCAGATCAGCGGTGAGCGCGGCGCGCGGAATTTCGATCATGGTGCCGACCATGTACTTCAGGTCCTTCATGCCGGCCTTACCGAGAACTTCCTCGGCCACGGTAACCACGATCTTCTTCTGGTCTTCCAGTTCCTTGACGCCGCCGATAAGCGGAATCATGACTTCCGGAATTACCTTCACGCCCTTCTTGGCCACTTGCACCGCGGCTTCGAAAATGGCGCGCGCCTGCATTTCGGTGATTTCGGGATAGAGGATACCCAGGCGGCAGCCGCGCAAGCCCAGCATGGGGTTGAACTCATGCAGCTCTTCCACCCGCTTCAGCAACGCGGTCAGCACCGTTTTGAGGGTCTTCACTTCGGCGCCGAAGCGCTGATATGTCGCGACCAGCTCCTTTTTCTTCTTGAGATCGGCGTAAGGCAGAATGGCGACATCCACCATCAGCTCCTCGCGCTTGGGCAGGAACTCATGCAGCGGTGGATCGAGCGTGCGGATCACCACCGGGAAACCGTCCATGGCTTGGAACAGTCCGGCAAAATCCCTGCGCTGGAACGGCAGCAGCTTGGCCAGCGCCTTGCGGCGGGTCTTTTCGTCGGGGGCGAGGATCATGGCCTGCATGTGTTCGATGCGATCCTCGGCGAAAAACATGTGCTCTGTGCGGCACAGGCCGATGCCTTGGGCGCCGAACTTGCGCGCAGCCTTGGCATCGCGCGGGATATCGGCATTGGCGCGCACGCCGAACTTGCCGCGGAATTCGTCGGCCCAGCTCATGAAGCTGGCCAGGACGCCGGATGACGGATCGGCATCGAGCGTGTTGGCCTTGCCGGCAAACACTTCGCCAGTCGAACCGTCAAGCGACAGCCAGTCGCCTTCCTTGAGGGTGACGACCTTTCCGCCGACCGTCACCGAAACCAGCTTCTTGTGCTCGTCGACGGTGATGGATTCGGCGCCCGCCACGCACGGCGTACCCATGCCGCGGCAAACCACCGCAGCGTGGCTGGTCATGCCGCCGCGTGCGGTCAGAATGCCCTTGGCCACTTCCATGCCATGAATGTCATCGGGCACGGTTTCTTTGCGAACCAGAACCACGGGCGACTTCTTGGATACCTCCACGGCCTCATCGGCCGTGAAGACGATGGTGCCAACCGAGGCGCCGGGCGATGCCGGTAAGCCGGTGGCGATCTTGGTGAGTGTTTTCTTCGACGCCGGATCGAGCACCGGGTGCAGAAGCTGGTCAAGCTGTTGCGGCTCCACGCGCAGCACCGCTTCGCGCTTGTCGATCAGACCTTCCTGAACCATCTCTACCGCGATGCGGACGGCGGCCGGACCGGTGCGCTTGCCGTTGCGCGTTTGCAGCATGTAGAGCTTGCCGTCCTGGATCGTGTACTCGAAGTCCTGGATATCGTGATAGTGCTTCTCGAGCATCGTGGTGATCTCGCGAAGCTGCTGGTAGACGGCGGAGTTCCATTTCTCGAGCTCGGCAATCGGGTGCGGCGTGCGGACGCCGGACACCACGTCTTCGCCCTGGGCGTTCTCCAGAAATTCGCCGTAGAACACTTTCTCGCCGGTGGCCGGGTTGCGGGTGAAGCCCACACCGGTGGCCGAAGTTTCGCCCAGGTTGCCGAACACCATGGCTTGCACGTTGACCGCGGTGCCCAGGTCGTCGGGAATCTGATTCATCTTGCGGTAGTGCTTGGCGCGTTCGTTAAACCAGGAGCGGAAGACGGCATTGCGCGCGCCGGCAAGTTGCTCCAGCGCATCTTGCGGAAACGGCTTGCCGGTCTTCTTGAGCACGAGCTTCTGGTAGCCGGCGATTACTTGCAGCAGGTCCTCCGCGGTAAGTTCCGTATCCAGCTTGGCCTTGGCCTTTTTCTTTTGGCCATCGAAGATCGCCTCAAACTCGTCCTTGGGGATCTCGAGCACTACGTTGCCGTACATCTGGATGAAGCGGCGGTAGCAGTCGTAGGCGAAGCGGGCGTTGTTGGCCTTGGCTTCGAGCGCCTTCACGGTCTCGTCGTTCAGCCCCAGGTTGAGGATGGTGTCCATCATGCCCGGCATGGAGAACTTGGCGCCCGAGCGCACGCTGACCAGCAGCGGGTTGGCGACGTCGCCGAGCTTCTGGCCCATGCGCTCCTCAAGCGTCTTTAAGGCCTCCATCATCTGCGCGTCGATTTCCGCCGGCACGCTGTCGTTGTTGTGGAAGTAGATATTGCACACTTCCGTGGAAATGGTGAAACCTGGAGGCACGGGCAGCTTGGCCCGCGACATTTCCGCCAGCCCGGCGCCCTTGCCACCGAGCGTATCTTTCATTTTTCCGTCACCGTCGGCGGTTCCGTTGCCGAACGAGTAGACATACTTCTGCATGCTGTAAGCTCCTATGATGTAGTTACAATCTCTGAAAAGTCGGCTATGTTGGAGAATTCCAGTAATAGCGTGCCGAGTAACATCAAGCGATTACGCCGGACATCGTCCTCCGGCGCATTGACTAACACTTTGTCGAAGAACAAATCCACTTTGGGCCGCAGTCGGGAAATCACCGATTCAATCGGCTGGCCCGCGATGCTCCGGTATTCGTCGTACAGATCCCGCTCCGGCCCGTCCTGTAATAATTGCCGGTCGATCGCCGCCGCGCTCGCGCCCGCGAACTTCTGCTGGTCGAGGATGTTGCGGATGCGCTTGAAGCTCGCCGCGAGCGGTTCGAAATCGGGCGACGACCGCAAGTCCCGGATGCGAACCAGCCGCGCTTCCAGGTCGGCCAGGTTGCTCCAGCCGGCGGCCATGGCGGCGTTGACTTCGTCGTACTGGAAGCCGCGCACATCCTTGAAATAATACCGGATGCGATCTTGCAGAAACTCCGCGAGCGCCTTAGCCCCGTTCGTACCGTCATTCACCAAGGGGGCCAGATCGATATCGATCTTACCTTCCACCAGGATCTTCACCACGCCCTGCGCCGCGCGCCGCAGCGCGAAGGGATCGCGCGAGCCGGTGGGAATCAGGCCGACGCCGAAGCAGCCGCGCAGCGTGTCGAGCTTGTCGGCCAGCGCCACAATCTGGCCGGTGCGGTTGCGCGGTATCGCGTCTTCCATGCTCTCCGGTTTATACTGATCGTAGATTGCCTGCCAGACCGGCTCCGGCTCGCCTTGCGCGCGCGCGTAGAGGCCGCCGACCACGCCTTGCAGCTCGGTGAATTCCTTGACCAGCTCGGTGGTCAAGTCGCACTTGGCCAGCTCCGCGGCGCGGACCGCGTGCGCATCGCCGCCCAAAGCACTCACCAATTCCTGCACGCGCTCGGTCTTTTCGAGATAAGAGCCCAGCTTGGCCTGGAAGGTCACATGCGCCAGGTCCGGCACGCGCGCGGCGAGCGATTTCTTCTGATCGGTCTGCCAGAAAAAACGCGCGTCGTTGAACCGCGCGCGCAGTACCCGCTCATTGCCGCGGCGCACGAAGCCCTCCGGATCGGACGGAATGTTCATCACGGCGACGAACTGCGGCGCCAGTTTGCCGTGCTCATCCTCCACCGAAAAGTACTTCTGGTGGTGGCGCATCACGGTGACCAGTACTTCCTCGGGCAGCGCCAGAAACTCCGCATCGAAGTTGCCTACGATGGGCGTTGGATACTCGGTGAGGTAGACCAGCGTCTCCAGCAGCGCCGGATCGGGCTTGACGCGCACTTGGGCGAGTTCCTCGCGGATTTTGTTGCGCCTCTCTTCGGCGGAAAGGATGACGTGATTCTCGCGCAGGCGCTCGGCATAATCGGCGGTGGTGACGGCGATTTCCCGCGCGCCCAGCCGGCGATGGCCGGAAGTGACCGCGCCAGAGCGCACTTGGGCGAGCTCGAAGGGAACGACCTCATCGCCCAGCAGAGCGACGATCCAGCGGATGGGCCGTATGAAGCGCGGGCCGCCCTTGCCGGTCCAGTACATGGTCTTGGGAAAACCGATTTGCAGAATGATGCCGCCAAGCGCTCCGGCCAGAATATCGCGCGTGGCCCGGCCCGCCACGGTTCTGACAAAAGTGTAGTAATCGCCCTTGGGCGTGGATTCCACCGTGAGCGCTTCCGGGGCTACGCCGTGCTTGCGCGCGAAACCGGAGACGGCTTGCGGCGGAGCCGACTTGGCTGGGCCCAGGACGCGCTCCGCGCTGTCGGCCTGGCGCGCCGGCAAGCCCTCGGCGCGCAGCACCAAGCGCCGCGGAGTAGCGTCCAGCGCGACCGAATCGTATGCAATTTCCAGCTTCTCGAACAACAGGCGCAAGCTCTCGAGCGCCGACGGAATCATCCAATCGGGAATTTCCTCGGTGCCGATTTCGAGCAGGAAGGGAAG
>Ga0181519_10001854_pt1 | contig 18315 bp, 10 predicted proteins | sample PEATcosm2014_Bin_26_FD_121102 | JGI IMG/M metagenome (GOLD analysis project Ga0181519, IMG submission 121102) | Peatland microbial communities from MTU Mesocosm Facility, Houghton, MI, USA - PEATcosm2014_Bin02_10_metaG | ecosystem: Environmental > Terrestrial > Soil > Wetlands > Peat | place...
AAACGGTGTATTGGCCCGCGGCAACAATCGGCTCACCGGCTTCGGTGACCATGCTCATGTCGCGCATACTCAGCTCGAAGCGCAGCTTCTGGCTGGCGCCCGCCTCCAAGTGAACCCGCTGGAAGCCGCGCAGCGCAAGATTCGGCGCGCCGGGAACTTTAGGAAATTCCAGATAGAGCTCGGCCACTTCGTCGCCGGCGAGTTTGCCGGTGTTGGTGACGGTGACCTCAGCCACGATCGGTTTGTCCGCCGCCACCGGAGCGGCCGGGACGGTCAATCCGCTGTAGCTGAAGGTGGTGTAGCTCAGGCCGTAACCGAACGGGAAGAGCGGCTCACCCTGGAAGTAGCGATAGGTGCGGCCCCTCATCGTGTAATCCTCAAAGGGCGGCAACTGATCGACACTCTTGTAGAAAGTGACCGGCAGGCGTCCGGCGGGGTTGTTCTTGCCGCTGAGGGTTTCAGCCACGGCCGCGCCGCCTTCTTCGCCCGGATACCAAGCTTCCAGAATGGCGTTGGCGTGCTCTTTGGCCCAGTTGACGCCCAGCGCGCTGCCGTTGACCAGCACCACCACCAGCGGCTTGCCGGTAGAGGCCAGAGCCTCAATCAGATCTTCTTCCGGCTTGGGCAGGTCAATCGAGGTGCGGTCGCCGCCCTTGAAGCCGGGTTCGTCGACGGGCATCTCTTCGCCTTCGAGTTCGCTGGTGATGCCCACCACGGCCACCACCACATCGGCATTCCGGGCTGCTTCAATCGCCGCGGGCTGCGGTCTCCGATCCAGCTTTGACCAGACCAGCTTGGCGATGGGCCCGTTGTTGGCGTTGGTGTCATAGCCGTTTTCGTTGGGGGCGTAATCAACCTCCAGCTTGGCGGGCTTGCCGGCTTCCAGGTGCACGTGGCCGACTTTGGCTTCCTTGCCGTCCGAGCCCCAGGAAGAAGTGACGCTCTTGCCGTCCAGGCGCATACGGAAGAAACCGTTGGCCAGCATACCAAGGTTGTAGTCGCCGGTCTCCGGGGCGGTCAGGTCGCCTGTCCATTGGATGGAAAGTCGCTGGGCGCCTTTGGTCTCTGGCGGAAAGGGGGCCAGCGAGATGTCCAGTACAGGGTCGATGCGCGCGGCCAGCGAAGCCGAACGGCCGGGGTGGTTGATGTCGCTCATATCCATCTGAGCAAAGTCGATCTTGACGCCAGGCTTTCCATCGACGCTCAGCGCGGAGGCAGGCACCGGCTCGGCATCGTGGCCCAGGAACTGTGTGCCCTGAACGTAGCTGACGGTTGCGCTCGAGAATTCCGTGCGGACGCCGTCCAGGATGGAAACGGTATGCGTGGGCTGGCCGGCGTAATTGCCCACCAGGAAGCGGGTTTGCTCGGCCAGCGGGCCGACGACGACGATCTTCGTGCCTTGAGTCTTGAGCGGAAGCACGCCATCATTCTTCAGCAGCACCATGGATTCGTTGGAGATTTTGCGGGCCATGGCGCGGTGCGCGGCGGAGTCAAGCTCTTTCTCGTCGATCTTGGAGTAAGGAAAAGCCTCCGGCGGATCAAACATACCCAGCTTTACGCGCGCCGTGAAGAGGCGCTTCAGAGTGACGTCAATGTCGCTCTCCTTGAGGAAGCCCTGCTTGACGGCATCGGCATAAGGCTTGTAATCGTGGTCGCCGGTGATCGGCGGGCCGCCGTCCACACACTCATTGTCCATGCCTTTGATGAGGCTGGTAGCCGATGCTTCCGGTTGCGAGGTCTTGAAGTGGTGGCCGTTGAAGACGTCAATCACGGCGCCGCAGTCCGAGACCACGTAGCCCTTGAAGCCCCACTTGTTGCGAAGCTGGTCCACTAGCAGAAAATCGCTGGCGCAGGCGGGCTGGCCGTTGATCGAGTTGTAGGCGCACATCACTGATCCGGCCTTGCCCTCGGTAACCGTGGCGCGGAAGGCCGGCAGGTATGTGTCCAGTTCGTCGTGCTTGCTGACGTCCACATCCGCGAAATGCCGCGTCGGCTCAGGGCCGGAGTGAACGGCAAAGTGCTTGGGCGTGGAGATGACGCGATAGTGCAACGGATCGTCGCCCTGCATACCGGTGACAAAGGCCACGCCCATGCGCGCTGACAGGAATGGGTCTTCGCCGTAGGTCTCCTGACCACGTCCCCAGCGCGGATCGCGGAAGATGTTTACGTTGGGAGCCCAGAAGTCGAGTCCTTTGAGAAAGAGGTTCTTCTCGTTGGCGCGCTGAGCCTGCACGTACTTGATGCGGCCTTCCGTACCGATGGCCGCGCCCATGGCGTGGATCGCGGGTGGGTCAAAAGTGGAGGCCAGGCCGACTGGCTCAGGAAACTCGGTGACGCCGTTGTTGATGACACCATGCAGCGCCTCGCTCCACCAATCGTAGTAGGGCACACCGAGCCGCGGAATGGCGCGCGCCTGGTTGACGAGCTGCGTCACCTTTTCATCCAGCGTCATGCGCTGCACCAAATCGGCGGCGCGTTGCTCGGCAGTCAAAGTGGTGTCCAAATAAGCGGGCTTGGGAGCTTGCTGTGCCCCAGCCGTCCAAACTGCCGCGCTGCACACCAGTGCCGCAGCTACCCATCGCAATCCAAAACACTTCATCGGGTTCCTCTTTCAGGGGTCAGGGATCAGAGATCAGGGATCAAAAACACGCGATCCAGCCCCAACTTATTCCTAGACGTTTCAGTTTACTCTTCGGTTTCCAACCTAATGCGCACAGCCAAGGCTGTCAAGTGCGGTTCAGAGCAAGGAATAACTTCCGTGAAATTACACTAATCTGCTATCAATCCAAGGCTTTTCTGATCCCTGATCCTTGTTCCATAAACGATTGCAGAATCAGCGTAGCCGCCACCTGATCCACCACGCGCCTGTGCTCCTGGCGCGCGTGACCGGCTTCGTACAGAATCTGATGCGCCTCGCGGGTGGTCAGGCGCTCGTCCCATAGGTGGATCGGCAAACCGGTCAGCGTGCCCAGCTCGGCGGCAAAGGCCTGCGTCTTGACGGCTTGCGGACTCACCTCGCCGGAGAGATGCACGGGATTGCCCACCACAATCCCCACCACGCCAAAGCGTCGGCAGAGCCGGGCCAGAGAGCGCAGATCCTCACGCTGGTTGCGCCGCCGTTCCAGCGTCAAAACCGGCTGCGCGGTCAGCCCAAGTTCGTCTGACACCGCCACGCCAATGCGCCGGTTGCCGACGTCAAGGCCCAGATACCGTGGATGAGAAACTGCTTCCAGCTTTTAGCTCCCAGCTTCTAGCTTACGGCGCGCGATGGGTCCGTTGGCAATATTCCTACTGATCCCGGGCCAATACTCGGCTGACATTTCTACCGGGAGAGGTCGGCGATCTTCAGATGGTAGGGATCGAGCAGGCTGGCCGTGGCGTGTCCCACGGTTGCCAGCGCCACCTGATAATTGACTTGCGTTTGCAGCAGCGTGAGTTCGGCGGCGGCGAGTTTGGTTTGCGAGTCGAGAACAAAGTAGTTGGTTTCCGCGCCCAGTTCAAATTTGCGCTGATCGGAGGCCAGAGATTTCTGCGCCAGGTCCAAGGAGATGTTGCTGGCTTCGAGCGCCTGCTTTGCCTCTTCCAATTGATGAACGGCATCGGTAACTTGCTGGGTGATCTGCTCTTGAATCTGGCGGGCGTTGTACGCGTCGTGGGTGCGCGCAACGAGCGAATTGCCCAGCCGCGCCTCGCCGCCTCGGTTGCGGATGGGCAGATTCAGCGTTAACGCGCCGCCGTAGCCGGGATAGCCAAAACCAAAAGTCTGGCTCATTGACGAGCCAAAGCCTCCGGGCTCAGTCAGTTGACCATTGGAGTTGTATTGATTGCCGCCTAGTCCGCTGCTTTGGTAAAAGCCGGTGAGCGAAAGATTAGGCTTGAGCTGGTTGTGGGCGTACTGAACGCTGGTTTTATCGTTCTCCAGCGCGTCCTTGGATGCTTCAACTTCCGGACGCTGGCTGAGAGCCTGTGCCAGAGTTGCCTCCAGATCAACGCTCTGCAAGGTGCCTTGCGGCTGCGGTTGCTCCGTCAAATTGAGCGGAAGGGTGCGGAAGCGTGGGTCCTGGTTGGCGCCGATGGCGAGGCGCAGAGCGTCCTCGGCCTGCGTCAGCGTATAGCCGGCTTGAATCACCTGCACCTTGACAGCGGCAACTTGAGACTGGGAGCGATAGATGTCCAGCGGCGGCAAAGCGCCAAGCTCAAGCGAGCGCTTGTCGCGTTCGTAGCTGACCTGCGCCAGGCTGAGCGACTTCTGCTGCACCTCCAGAGCGCCGCGGGATTGGACAGCATACCAGTATTGATTGATGACTTGAAGAATCGCATCGTTGACATCAGCTTCAAAGCTGGAGCGCGATTGCGCGAGAGAACGGCGCGCGATGACTAGCTGCGCGGTGTTGGCAAAGCGGCCGGCGTTTTGCAGCAGCGGCTGCGTGAATTGCAAATTCAGCGTCGTGCTGAAGTAAGGATCAAAGCTGTTGTTGGAGCTATTGCTAATAGAACTACTGGTGGAGGATTTATTGCTTGATAAACCGGCCTGAATGTTAGTGCCCAGGGCGAATTTCTGAGAGAGCGTGAATTGCCCACTCTGACTCAAATCATTTTGCATGGCGACAGCGGAGGTTTCCACGCCCTGCGACAAGCTGTAGATCGGGGTGGGTGTCGAAATCCGGTTGATGTTGAGCGTGCCTTGCAGTTGCGGATCAAAGGGGGAATAGTTGCCGAGCAAATTGAACTTCTGGTATTCAACCTGCGTCTCTTCGATGGAGATGCTGCTGTTGTTTTCAAGAGCCAGCAGAATGGCGTCGCGCAGGCTGAGCGTCAGTTTGCCGTCTTGCACAAAGGCTTCCAGATGCGCGGGCGCGGAGGTTTTATCGGAGCGGACGCGCGCGGTCAGCAGGCCGTGATAACTCTCTGGAGACTGCGCGAGTGACGATGCAATCGGCAGCAAAAGAAAAATGACAGTGCTGAGTGTGAACTTCATTGCGGTGCTCCAGAAATTTGGCCTACGCTTGGAATCAATTGCATGAGTGTTATGCCTATTAGAAATAGGTTCCGGTTTATTCATAGCGAATGGCCTCCACGGGATCGAGGCGCGCGGCCTTGGTGGCGGGATAGATGCCGAAGACCAGGCCGACGGAGATGGAAACAAGAAACGCCAGCGCGATGGAACTGAAGGTTACGATGGTGGACCATCCGGCCAGCCACGCAATGACGCGCGAGATGAAGAATCCAAAGACCACGCCGATGGTTCCTCCGGCAAAAGAGATCATCATCGCCTCGACCACAAACTGGCGAACGATATCCGACTGGCGCGCTCCCACAGCGCGGCGCAGGCCGATCTCGCGCGTGCGCTCAAGGATGCTGGCCAGCATGATGTTCATGATGCCGATGCCGCCGACGAGCAGCGAGATGGAGGCAATGGCCACCATGACCGTGTTGAACATCTGCTCGGTGCGCTTCTGCTGGGCCAGCAATTCGGCGGGAACAATGACGCTGTAATCGTCCGCGCCGTGATGCGAGGAATCGAGTACCGCATGAATCACCTGCGCCGCCTCAGAGAGATTGCTCTGCTCGCTCATGGCCAGATAAATGCCGTCAATCTCGTCCCGCACGTCGCTGTAACTGTCTTCCATACGAAGCATGGAAGAGTTGAGCGGAATATAGATGTTGTTGTTCACATCGCTGGAAGAGGAGGATGCCGAGTCGCTCTGCGCGCTGAGCAGCGGACCAACCACGCCGATCACGCGCAGCCATTGCTCATTCACTTTGACGTACTGGCCAATGGGGTTTGCCGCTCCAAAGAGATTCCACTTGGCGGCCGCGCCCAGCACGCAGACCGGCGCGCCCTGTTCGTCCTCCAATGGGCTGAAGAACGCGCCGTTCAACAAGTTCAATCCGGCGATGCGCTGATAGGTGGAATTGACGCCGATCACCACCGGCATATCGCGCTGCGACCGGGGCAAAATCTTCTGCGGGGTCAGTTGCTTGCGCGGAGTCGAATCCACAATGCCTTCCACATCGTCGCGAATGACGCGGTAATCCTGAAGCGTCAGGCCGGGAGAGATTTTGCGAACCTTCTGATGAGCCTGCCACTCCATAGTTTCTTTGGCTTCAACAATCACATTATGCACGCCCATTTGTTCAATCAGGGCCATCACCCTCTGGCGCGCGCCGGCGCCGATCGAGAGCATGGCCACCACCGCTGCCACGCCAAAGATCATGCCCAGCATGGTCAGCAGCGAGCGCAACCCGTGCAGCATCAAGTTCTGAACGCCCAACTGCACATCGCGCATCCACTGCTGGTAGGCGACCAGGAAGCGTTCTGGAAGCAGCCTTTCAATCGCGGTCATTAGGGTGTCCCTTCGATGCCGCCGTTGGCTGATCCAGGGGCGGTGGATTTGCGCGGCGCCGTGGGATCGATCAGCGCCACCAGGCTGCCTGCCTCGACGCCTTCCACGGCGGCGCGGCTTTCGCTTTGGCTCTTGATGGTGACCTCGCGCGGATCGTAGCCGTTGGCCGATTTGACGTAGACAACACGCTTGCCGTCTTTGAGGAAGAGCGCCAGCCGCGGAATCGTCAGTACATTCGATTGGCTGCCGCCCTTGAAGAGTATCTGCGCGGTGAAGCCGGAGCGCAGGCGCGGGTCGCTTTCGGTCAGTTGGATGGTCACCTCAAAGCCGCCGCTGGAACTGGCATCCCACATGGGCCGCGTGGACACTCCGCCCTGGCTCTTGACCACTCCATGAAAGATGCGCCCCGGCAGAGCGTCGAAGGTGACCTCGACCGGCTCTCCCTGACGAATGTTTCCGTGGTCCTGCTCACTGACTTTCGAGGTAAGTTCCAGGCTCATGGGGTCCACCACATTGGCAATGGCAGTTCCGGGATTGACCTGGTCGCCGGCCCGAAAATCCGGAAGGCTCATGCCGGTATAGTAGATTCCGCCCGCCGCCTGCTGGTTTTTCTGGATGGAGACGAGTCCATCCATGGGCGCTATAACCTTCATCTTATCCAGATTCTGCTGCGCCTGATCCATGGCCAGCTTGGCCTTGTTGGATCGCTCCTGCGCCAGGTAGATGGTGGCCTGGCCGGTGGCTTTGTGCGACTCTGTGTCCTTTTCCTGTTCGGTCAAAACGCGCTTGGCCTGATCAAGCGCCAGCAGGTTCTTGTCCGCGTCAATCTTGCTTTCCAGTTCGTTCTTCTGCACGTCCAGTTCGGCGCGGCGCACGTTATAGCGATCCTTGAGCAGCGCGACTTTATCTTCCGCGGCAAGCACCACGGCATCGGCCTTGGCCTTTACAATCTCCTGCTCGGCTTGCAGATATACGGAGTGATTCTGCTCCAATTTATAAAGCTGCTCACTCGGATCGAAGGCAAATACCAGATCGCCTTTTTTGACCAAGCCTCCGGGGCGGGCCAATTCCGTGATCTGCAACGAGTCGCCGCCGATGGCGGGAGCCGTGAGCATCAGTTCATGGCTGGCGCGAAGCTCTCCGGTTGCATGAACCTCCAAATCGAGCGAGCCGCGCTTGACCATTGCCAATGGAAGTTCATCTTTCTTGGAAGGCAGATGAACGCGACGAGCCGCCATCACCGCGCCCACCGATGCGGCGAGCGAAAGGAAAACGAGAATTGCGGCAATGCCACGAGGTCGTTTCATGCGGGCGTTCTCACTCCTTCACCGTTGGATCTTTAAGGCTGACCTGGTCGCCTTCGCGCAGTCCGCCGGCCACCAGAATGCGATCGCTGCTGCGCCGTTCAATCTGAATCGGATGCTCTACAAACTCCGATCCATTCCAGATGTAGACTACCGTCTGGCCGGATTTGACGAACGAAGCCTGCGCGGAGATGGTGATGGCGTTGGGAATGCGATCAACAATGACGGTGGCCTGCACGGTCATGCCGGGCCTGAGCCGTGGGTCGCTCTGATCGAGCGCAATCTCAACATCAAAGTTGCGCGGAAAGGGCCAGCCCGCGGAAAAATCAGAGCTGGCGATGGTTCCGATGCGCTCCACCTTGCCCGTGAATTCACGGTCGGCAATGGCATCCAGTTGCACGGTGACGGGCTGCGAAACCGCCAGACGGCCCCGCTCGGTCTCATCCACGCGCGCCGTTACGCGCAAACTTGATGCGTCGGGCAGTTCCGCCAGCGCCAGGCCGCTCCAGGCGCGCTCGCCGGCTTTGAAGACCGTTTCACTGCCGTTATGCCAAATCTTGAGTAGACTGATGCTCCCGCTGGCCGGTGCCGTCAGCGTCATCGCGGCCAGCGATTTGCGCGCCCGCTCGGCATCGTAATCGGCTTTCTTGCTGGCCTGCTTTTTGCTTTTGATGGCGGATACATCAATCGATTGATCGCTCTTCAGTTGCGTCTCCGCCTGACGCAAGGCCTGTTCGGCGTCAGCCACCTTCAGCGCGGCCTCTTCGCCCTCGATCTTGGAAACCACTTCGCTCTTGCTGGCGTCCAATTTGGCAACCGCCAGATCGTAACGCGCCTTGACCACCGCCGTTGTATCCTGCTCAACGGTCAGCCGGCCTTGGGCGCGAATCTGTTCGATCTCGGCCTGAGACGACTTCAGCGTCGATTGGTATTGCGCCAGATTCTGCTGGGTTTGGGTTGGATCAAACTGAACAAGGACATCGCCCTCTTTCACCTGCGAGCCATCGGGCACAATCTTCAGAATCTGCAAATCTCCCACGTTGGCCGGGGCAATAATCGTTTGAGATTTCATCGCCTTCAACTCGCCGCGAAACTGAATCACGTCCAGAAACTCGCCGCGCTTGACCTGCATGGTGGGCAACAAGGGAGCTTTTTTAGAAGCGTGCGCCAAGGCATAAATGCCTGCGCAGCTCACCGCCAGAGCAACCAGCGCGGCCAGCGCCTTCTGTTTCTTGCCGGCATTCTTCAGCCATTTCTTCATTGGCTTTGGCTCCCGGTATTGGTATTGCCTGTTAAATCCACCGCCGCCGATAGATCCGGCATCAGTCGTGGATCGTTTCCCTGAATGGAAAATGTGGCTGAAAACTTGCGCAACTGCGCGGAAAAATCGCCCTTTTGACCCAAGGGATCAATCGAATCCAGGCGGCCATGAAAGGTCAGATCGGGATAGGCATCGAGGTGCATTGCAACCGCTTGCCCCACGCTCAGGCGAAGCAGGTCTTGCTGGTTGACAGGCACGCGCACTTCCATCCGAGAGGGATCGATCACCTGCATAAACGGCACGCCCGGCCGAACCTGATCGCCCTCCTGCACTTCGCCCATGTGCCCCTGCTTCCAAATGGTGTTGAAGACAACCAATCCGTCGATGGGCGAGTGAATCTGCATCAGCGTTGCATTGGCCTGAGAATGTAGCATGGTCTCGCGGGTGCGGTCGCGCTGAATTTCAAGAATGCGAATGGAGGCCTGCGCCGCCTTGCGCTTCAGGTCGAAGGTCGCCTTCAGTTGCTTCAGCGTGGCTTCGGCTTCATCCAAGTCTTCGCGCGCCTTTTCGGCGTCAATGCGCGAGAGCAGCTCAACTTTTTCCATCTCCAGCCGGGCTTTGCTCAACGCGCTTTCGGCCTGCTTGATCTCGGTTTCATCCTTGGCCACGGCGGCCTCTTCCTTGGCCTTCGCCTCCAGGACGTTTTCATTCTGCGTGGCGCTCTCGGCCTGGCGATCAATCGAGTCGCGCAGTTGCGCCTGACGGTCAAACTCCACCAGCAGATCACCCTTTTTTACGCGGCTTCCGCTGGCAATCAGCTTGGTAATCGTCAATGTCCCCACCTGTTGACCGGCCAAAAGTGGAGCTTGAACGGATCGAGCTTCTACGGCGGCAGTGGTACCCTTCAGGCGCAGAGTGGCGTTGGGAGCCGCAGAGACGGAGGAGGAACCGAAGGCAGTGCTGAAACTCTTAGCCTTGCAACCCGACACCAGAAGCGCGGCGGTCAGCGCCAGAGTTGACAGCAGCAGAACCCGGCTGCGTCGATGGAGAACAAGGCCAGGAGCGTCTGGAATCGCCGGATTCAACGCGCCTTTCGAGCTGTCTAAAGGCAAGACGGTCTTTGCAGGAAGGCCAACAGCAACCAAGGATAGTAACATTCAGGCCTGCTTCAGTGGGTCAAGTTTACTTCAATATACAGAACGAGCCGTGCTGAACCACTGGGCACGCTCACGCCTCAAGCCGCCCCTTTAGCTGCGCGGCCCGAAAAAGATCAGTTCTATTCTTGGACGCACGCGGAATAAATTTCGCTCACGGAAGATCATTTTGATCTTCCCGCCGGAAACGATAGCATTCCGAATCATTCATCCGGAGTGATGCGGCATGACTCGCGTGATTGTCCTCGCCTGCCACGAACGATGAATGCGACTCGAAAACAAACTCGCTCCATTGAGGAGCCATTGCATCCGAATAGGTGCCTTCCGTCCGCGCTAAGGCAGCAATTTCCAGTGAACGGTACAACTGGTTTGAATGGTTCTGAGTTGAGAAATCAGTGTGATCTTCTGAGAACCGTTCTGCCTTTCTACCAGTATCTTCCAGGCTCCGGTTGGATCCACGGTGAAGCTTAAACGGCCGAGGGGCAGATTCTCGAAGGTGACTTTGCCGTTGGGCGGAATCGCCACGCCGGAGCAGTGCAGTTCTCCCTGTTGAAGCAAAGCCGGCTTGACCGGCGGCGGTGGCGGTTGAGTTACCTCGACATCCACCGATTTGGTCTCAGTGTTGGCGGTGCCAATGGCGGTGAGCGTGTAATGCGTGGTCGCGGATGGGCGGAGGCTAATCTGATCGCCCTCAACCATACCAACGCCGTTGTCGATGTTGACGGCGACGGCATTCTTTACCGACCAGTGGAGAACCGTGCTCTGTCCGCGTTCAATCCTGTCTGGAGTGGCCGAAAAACTCTCCACTGCAACGCGGGGAATTGGCGGGGGCGGCTGATGAACGGTGACGGTTACGGTCCGTGTGACCGAGCCGGCAGAGTTCTGCGCCGTCAACGTGTAGGTCGTGGTTCCTGCAGGAGTGACAACTTTATCCGAGCCCGTGACCTCACCCACGCCGTTGTCGATTGAGAGGTTGGTGGCGCCCGATACAGACCATTGCAACTCCACCGGCTGGCTTGGGTCGGCTGTCACGGGAGTGACCGAGAAGAAGCTGATTGACGGAGAAAGGGCGGCTTTTTCCTGGACTGAAACTACTGCTGAACGAGTGACCGAACTTCCATGATTCGAGGCAGTCAGGGTGTAGACGGTAGTCGTAGTGGGAGATACGGCAATCTCCTGCCCGGTAACTACGCCGACATTCTGGTCAATTTCGAGCGTGGTTGCATCGGTGGTGGTCCAACGCAGAATCGCTGTTTCTCCTGCTTCAATCTGCCTGGGATCGGCTTGAAAACTCAGAATCGCAGGCCTCTTGTCGCTGTCCGCTGCTGAGATTTTTGAGAAAAACTTCTTTACCAAACTGGAATGTGAACTAAAAAACGCCCCGCCCAGGCCGATCAGCGCGATCAGAATCAGGAAAAGGAAGAGGGGAAGGGAAGACCGATTCTGAGCCATTGGCTTGGGAGCGACTGCAATATCCGGCTTGAAGGGCTTTACCTCAATCGGCTCGGGAACCACAGGCGCGATTGGTTCCTGAACGGGCAAATCCGGTTGGGTGAGGGGCTCGGCCGGCACGGTTTCATCCGCCGATTCCGCGGCTCTCTGGGCGCAGAAAGGACAGTCGCTCTGTTTTGCGGCATCGTAATAATGCCCATATCCGCACTGTTGGAAGTCGCTCTCGGTTGGTAAGTTCGGCATGGGAATCGATCTTGTTCCTAACTTCCGGGACTCGGAAGAACAATCACCGCGGATTGCGTCTCTCGGTTTATCACAGATTACTCTGTCCGGCGCGGCTGAACTTTCAGTGGGGCCATTCTAGCACAGACGCCGTGAATGAAGGTAAATCAGTTCGCAGCTGATTGCTTTAGGTTGGGCGCGGGTAATGAAGTTCCGCGCTGCTAAAACGCCGGATGCGCAATTGACAATGCTTCAGGGGCCATAGTAGCATTTCTTTTCTCCAACCAACAGGCAATTCCCGCACACGAATCTTTTCATAGGGGAGTCCTACTATGCATCTAGACCTTGAAACATCGCTGAAATTGGTGGGTCTTATCAATTTCGTTGCGATGTTAGCGATGTCTTTTATGGCCGTCGCATTGAACTGGATCAAGCTCCTCCATGCCTTTCACGGAAATAATACCCTTGATGTTATCCGAAAACAACAAAACAAGATCGCAATTGGAGTTTTTTTCTTCGTCCTACCCATCCTCACCATTTTTTTATTTTTACTTGCCTTGTTTCAAATGCTTCCATCAGGACTGGAAGGTCTTGTTATCTCTCCCGGTTATTTGATTGCCTTGTTCTGCGAATTCTTTGTAGTGATTGGCGTAAGTGTTTGGGGGCTTGTGGGAACTTTGCGTTCCGTCAAATCGGCGGCCGAACCTTTATTGAATGGCGAGCAATTAAACTACAAGGCACTGTTCAGTACACTTTGGAGCAATGTGGCTATCGCCATGGGAATCGTCCTTGCGCTGGTCGTTGTTGATCTATGGGGCGGCCACATGATTTTTAACACTCCCAGCCAACCGAGCGTTTTGACGAATCCCGGCCAACCGGGCGTCTTGTCCAGGTTGTCGATTGTGGTGGGTGATTGCCAGAATTCACGAGTTACCGCTTCTGATCCGGGAGTAAAGATTTTCCTCACGCAGGGCCAGCAGCTATCGTGCGAACTGCGCGCCCAGGGCGGCCAGGCTCCTTATCGATGGGATATGCCTAAATTGCCGCTCAACCCTAACTGGGTGAATGAAAAGCACGAATGTGAAAATTGCGACGACGCAAAGATAACCCTGATCGGGACAGTGCCTCCGCCGAGAACGCATCTTGATAAGGTGAGTTTCGTTTACACACTGACAGACCACCAAAACAAACAGGTGGCAATACCAATCGAGTTTTCCATCGCTCCAGCGGAGAGATACTATACACCTGTACAGTAAAGTATGGCTGCGGCAAAGGCCATCCCTTTGACGCCATCGGAAGCGGGGGAAGCATGAGTCGAATCGCGACGAGGGTCCGGTATTCTTTGCTGGCATGGGCGATGGCCGCGCTTGCGGCGTTTTTCGGAGCTTCCGCGGCGCGCGCCCAGCAGAGCTTCGACGCCGATGTGATTGTGCTGGACGACACCTCCGGCAGTATGCGGTTCAACGATCCGCAGAACGCGATTGTGCTGGTGACGCGGCTGTTTACCGATATTTCACCGGGCAAGCTGGCAGCGGTGCGGCTGTTCGACATCGGACGGGACCAGGGCGTCGTTCATGCGACGACCACGGGACAGAGCACGCCATGCCCGGATGATCCCTCCCGGACCTGCCAGGTGATGAACATGGACCCGGATGCGCGCGACAAGGTGGTGGGCCGGCATCTGCTGATCTCCAACCGCAACGGGCGGGGGGACGCGGCCTTCAAGACCAGCCTGGAAGGTCTGCTGAAGCCTACCGCCATGGATACGCAGTATGAATTTGCGCTGGCGACCATCGAGCAGCAGTTCAAAGAGAACCAATCGCCGCCGGAGACGCAGAAGTTTGTGGTCTGGCTTTCAGACGGAGCGCCGGACGCCGGCGACTGGGAGAGCGATAAACCGTACCTGGACCGGTTGCGCTCGGAGGGCGTGTCCATCCGCGCGCTGGTCTTCAAGAGCGGCAAGCCGGAGCGCGTGGAAGCGGCGGGGATCAAAGTGAACTCGGTGGACGGAACGCCCTCCGGCATGATGCGGGCCTTTGCGGATGTCTTTCGCCAGGTGGTAGGGGCGCCGTACGCCGTGGACGGAGTGGCCGCATCGCAGCCGACGTTCAAGATTATGCCGCGGATGGAAGATGCGTGGGTGGTCTTCTACGGGGACGAGTCGCTCTCCTCGGCTAGCGTGACCAACGGCAGCCAGAGCGTGGCCGCCGACTACGCCGCCGATCACTACAACGGCGCGGCGTATCGCGTGGCGTATCTGAGAGACCCGGCGGCGGGCAACTGGACGGTTCATGTGGACGGCGGCGGCGCGGGCGCCTCGTACGCGGTGATTCAGCGTTCCAGCCTGACGCTGTATCTCTATCCCGTTCAGGGACAGGTTCCGGGAGTGCCGTTCAAAGTGGTGGCGAGCCTGCGCAACGGGAAGAACGCAACCGATCTGCTGCCCGCCGAACTGCCGGAACCGGTAACGCTGGAAGCCAATATCGACGGGCAGACGGTGAAGTTGAACGACGACGGCGACGGAAAGTATTCGGGAATGTTGACCGCGAACCAGACCGGAACGCTGCCGCTGACCGTGCGAGCGCACAACAGCTTTCTGGATCGCACGGCGACGGTTCAGGTCAATGTCATCGGCAGATTCGAGTACGGCGGCGGGCCGCTGCTGGTGGATTTTGGGCAACTCAAAGCGGGCGAGACGGTTTGCCGTACGCTGAGCTTCAACGCCGACCAGCAGGGAGCGATTCCCTTCGAACTGCGGCAATTGGCGGCGCTGCCGAAGAACCTGACGCTGGAATTGCGCATCAACGGCAAACGGAGCCAGACGGGCGGGCAGCCGATCATGGCGCTGCCTCAGGACCAGAAAGAGGTTTGCCTGGTCAGTGGAAAATGGGCCGAAGCCTCGGAGTCGCGGGCGCAGAGCTGGGTAAACCTGGCGGTGAACAGCCGGCAGGATGCTGGATCTGTGGTCGAGTTGCGCATGAACTGGACGGTGCGTCCGCTCAGCTTTTGGGAGCGGTGGGGCTGGCTGATTCTGATTATTCTGGCCGTGCTGCTCACCTGGTTTGTGATCTACGGCTACATCAAGCCCTTCCGGTTTCCGGTGGCCCTGGCGCTCTGCTATGCGCCGGAGGTGGATGAACTGGACGACCAGACCCCGCAACCGATCAGGCTTTGGCGTGGCGTGGGGATCGGATTTTATCGCAACGCGCGCGCTTGCCTGCGCGACGACTTCAGAATCAACGGGCAGGTGAAGGGAGCAGTGGCGATTCTGGAGGCTGGACCGCGCCGCTCCGTGCTGGTCAAGTCCGGCTCGCGGGCCCTCTACCGCGAGATGGGAGTAGGTGAGTGGGAGCCGGTATCGCCGAAGGGGCGGCGCGCTGTGCAGGGCGAACTGTACCGTGTAGGAGAGTCTGGACCCTATTTTCGCATCACAATACGGATGATGGCATGAAAGCAATTCATGGGTTGGCAGCCGGTGTGCTGCTTGCATTCTTGAGCATCGGGCTCTGCGCGGAGACGCCGCAGAAGCATATCCGCGTCATCATGGACACCACGCAATCGCTGCGTACGAACGATCCCTCAGGATATGTGAAGCTCTCCACCGAACTCTTTTATGACCTGGCGTCCAATGATTTCAACGCCAACGATACCTTCAGTGTGCTGCATTTTCCAAAATTGGCAGACGCGGAGTGGGGTTCGGCCACGACTCCGCCTTATACCGTCAACAACAGTAACGTCATCCTGCAGCAGCAGCACGGCGTCGTGTCGGTGTCGGACTTCCGGCAGCAAGTGCGCCAACTGGATTACGACAGCAAGAAGACCTATTTTGCGCCCTGCTTCCAGTGGGCGCTCGACGATTTAAAAAAAGTGAGCACTTCCAAAGACAATCGTGTCATCGTGCTGATCACCGACGGGGTCAGCGACGCGGAAAGTGCCGATGCCTCCCGGCTGGCGGAGTTGGCGCGGGAGCTGGCCAGTGAGCGCATCCACGTCTTTGTGATGACCATCGGTTCGGCTAGCCCGGATTGGTTTACCAGGGCGCTGAACCTCGGACCTGGGGGAGTTCAAGGCAAGGTCTTTGCCGGGGAGGATTCTCGCCATCTGCTCTCGGATATGCTGGAGATCTTCAGCCGCAGCTTTGGATTTTCGCGCGAAGTATTTGATCAGAACCAATCCCAGCCGTTGCCTTCCACCATCGATGTAACCAACGGCCAAAAATCGGGGGGCGCGGCGGTCATTGCACTTTACCACAACCAGAATTTACAGGATCATCCTGAGTTCCGCCTGACACCGCCGGGCGGACATGGCGCGAGCGCTTACCCTGTGCAAACCGAGGCGACGCTGCCGGATCGCCAAAAGAAAGGCGACCTGAGCCTGATGAGCTACGCCATCGAGTGGCTCTCCTCGCCGCAACCGGGCAATTGGAGCTTCGACGCCAACGGACACAAGCCGACTGAGATTGCGGTGCTGCGTCCGATCCACGTCAACATCGACTTCCGCTCCCACCAGGGACGTCCCATCGACGAGGTAATCGGCGGCAAGGCAGCTCCGATGGATGTGGTGATTTCGCCCGCGGATGGAAGCACGGGCGATCCGGGGCCGAATGTGCAGATCGAATACCGTCTGCACTACCTCCAGCCGCACGATGAGCGGAACAGCATTCCGGTTCCGGTGACCACGAGCGACCTGACGCCCGATGGCCGGGTATTCCTGATCAAGCCCGAATTCCTGGCCAACGTCAACGGTACGGTGCCTGGAAAGCCCTACCAGGGATACATCGAAGTGGTTGTGAGGCAGTTTGAAACCGAGGTGGAGCGGATGACCGAGCCGCATCCGGTGACGGTGTATCCCTTTATCTCCGTCGGCGTGATTCCGAACCGGCTGCCGCTGTTGGACGCAAATGGCGGTGAAGCAATCGAAGGCGGCAAGAGCGGGTGCATGAACGGAATCCGCTTCCAGTTTTATGCAGGAGATCCTAAAGCGAGCAAGTACGCGCTGACGGCGCGCGTGCTGAACCCGCCCGACCCCAGCGGGGCTTGGACCGGCGCGCGGTTCAGCTTTGATGGCAAGGAGTTCTCCGGCGCTGATTCGGTGAGCGAATCGGTAAGCCCGGAGGAGTTGGCCAAGCCGGTCCATTCGTTTTGCGTGATTGCCGGCACGCCGTCTGGCGGCGATGTTGGACGGCCGTTGCTGGTGCACTTCGGCCTGACGTGGGATGGCCTGGACGCCGCCCAGCAGAGGCTGAGCCCGGTGGACGACCTGGAGACAAGAGCGACCATCGCCGCGCCAAGCCTGTGGCTTCTGCTGCGTCCTTGGCTCTTCCTGCTGGCTACTGCGCTGCTGACCGGGTTGCTGGCGCTGCTGTTCCGAGCTAAAAACGGTCTGCCTCCTGACCTGGAGGTGGCCATGGCCGGCTCAGGCCAGACTGATCCTGCGTCTGCCGCGCGACACAAGCTCTCGGTCAGAGAAGTGCTTGGGCTGCCGGGTGCGCGTCCGGTCCTTTCGCTCGATGGCGCAAGCGAGGTGGGACGAGTGATGCCGTCGCGGAGCGGGTTATTTGCCTTCCACCCCGGATCGGGATTTCGAAATGTCAGCCGTCCGTCTGCCGAGGAGTGGGGCGAATGGCTTCCAATCCGGCCGGATGTGGACGGATCGTATCTGCTGGAGGCGGGAACCACCTACCGGGCGGGCACAAGCGTTGTTCACTATTTCCGTATCGAGTATTCGCAGACGCGTTCTGGAATTTGAGCATGGTCCGTAAACTGATCGTCCTTGTGCTGGCAATCTGCGCGCTGCCTCTGGTGGCGGAGCGTCGCGTGGCGGTTATTGTGGACACCTCCGGTTCAATGACCTGGAACGACCATGCGCGCTTCGCGGTGCAGATCTCCAAGATTCTCAGCGACCTGGTGGAAGATCAGGACCAGTTGGCCATCGTGCGGTTTCCACGCCCAGGAGAACCATCGACGGGAGGAGGCAGTCTGGTCGATCAGGTGCGGTCCCGCATCTCCAGTTCTATTCCGGATGGTCAGGATTGCAGCGCGGGTGCGAATCCGGCGCTGATGGTGGAACTCGCCGGCTCTGACCGCAACTTGTTCAAACAAAGTGTGGACGACCAGTTGCAATACGATGGACCCACTTATTTCGGCGCGCCGCTGCGGACTGCGATCTCCTTTTTGAGTCAGGATCGCGTGACGGCGCGGCTTCTGCTGATTGTGACCGACGCCGAGGAGGGTTTTGGAAGCTGCAAGCAGCAGTACACCGAATTGTTGCAGCAGTTTGGGCAGACCGGGGCCACGGTGGCCTTGATCCGGCTGGGCGGCTACGCCGACGATGGATTCGCCAACAACCCGGCCATCCAATTCCGCCGCGATGTACGGGACTCGGCCAACTTGATCGAGGCGGTGGCTGAGGTCTACCAGCGCTTTCTGGGCTCGAAGCAGGTGCGAAAAGGGCGAGTCTCGTGCGCGATCCGGGTTCAGGTTCCGGACCACGTCAAAGACGCCTACCTGGTGGTGGCCGCCGACTCTTCCCTGGGCGAGGTGCGCGCGGCGCAGGGCAATCCCGCTGCGGAGCAG
>Ga0181519_10001857_pt1 | contig 18303 bp, 16 predicted proteins | sample PEATcosm2014_Bin_26_FD_121102 | JGI IMG/M metagenome (GOLD analysis project Ga0181519, IMG submission 121102) | Peatland microbial communities from MTU Mesocosm Facility, Houghton, MI, USA - PEATcosm2014_Bin02_10_metaG | ecosystem: Environmental > Terrestrial > Soil > Wetlands > Peat | place...
CTATGGCGATGATGCGTTCTTGACGGCTGGCGCCAAGACGGTCGACCAAAACACGGCTGACGTGGCTTCAGCGGATCCGATCGTCCGCGAAAGGGCGACGACGGCGGGCGCTTTCGATCCCAATGAAATTGGGCACAGTCAGGAATGCGCGGGCGGCCCTCCCGTCGCCTTTGCTTTTTTGCCGCTCATCGTCGTAGTCGCCGTCAACTTGGTGATGTCGCTGTTCGTCCTGCCAAACCTCGATGCTTCTTTCCTGTCCAAGGAAAGCTGGGGCGAGACCTCGCTCGCCGCCGTTGGCGGCGTCTGGGCGGTGGTGGTTGCTCTGGCTGCCGCGATCGCTGTGCTGGTGGCGATCAATTTCCGCCGGCTGCCTTCGCTGCGCGCGTCGATGGACGCCGGCGCCAACGCTTCGGTGCTGCCGGTGCTGAGCGTGGCGAGCCTCGTCGGCTTCGGATCTGTGGTCGCGGCGCTGCCGGCTTTCGCCTTGGTGCGTGACTGGGTGCTCGGCATCGGCGGCGGCCCGCTGGTCTCGCTCGCGGTGGCGACCAATATTCTCTCCGCCTTGACCGGTTCCGCCTCGGGCGGCCTGACCATCGCGCTCGACGCGCTCGGCGGCGCCTATATGCGGATCGCCGCCGAACAGGGCATAGATCCCGGTCTGTTGCACCGCTTGGCGGTGATCGGCGCGGGAACCCTCGACATGCTGCCGCATAATGGCGCGGTGGTCACGGTGCTGGCGGTCTGCGGCTCCAGCCACAAGGAAAGCTATTTCGACATTGTGATGGTCGGCGTGGTCAGCTCGCTCGTCGCTCTGGCGGCGGTGATCGGATTGGGAACGGTATTCGGATCGTTCTGAGCTTTAGCTGGTTCTTCGCGAAAATCGAACGCGCGGAACGGGAACGCGTAAGGAGATTTTTTGCGACACGAATCGACACCCGATCGCCGAGCGTCGGCAACCGGTTTTATTGATGTTTTTAGGGTGAGTGGCGACCCCGACAGGATTCGAACCTGTGACCTACCGCTTAGAAGGCGGTTGCTCTATCCACTGAGCTACGGGGCCAACGGCAGAGTTCAACAGTTTATGCTACTTTCTGGTCTCCCTCGTCGTCCTTCGCGGGACGGGTCTGACGTGCATCGTAGGCGACAGACATGTTGTCAAGCAAAACCTCGTCCATCGCATGAGCGGTATCTGGCGCCTGGCGCCGGGTCCGCATGGCCTGATACCATCTGCGCGGTCTTCAATCCACTGGGTCCGTTCACAGATATTTCCTCGGTCGCCGCGAATCGGCCGACGATCTCGGGGAACCTCGGCGGCCAGAGGAAATTTGCCGATGAACGGTCAGTCGCTCAGGACCGGATGGCGCCGATGGACACGACGGCCGCAACAATCTTGAGCAGGGCAAAATAACGTTCTTAAAAAACAATAAGTTATTGTATAGTCTGCGCTTGATAAGCGCATACGGCGCGCGTAACATGGCTCACATCGGCAAAACAAAGCTAAGAACAGGCCTGTGTGGCTGTTTTATACGAGCATATCTCAGGCTTTGCTTGTAACTCGCACGCAATAATGCGGCGATTTGCCGAAGGGAGGCGATCATGATGAACAATGTTGAACTCGTGCAATCGCTATACGATGCGTTCAAGCGCGGCGAGCTTGAGACGATCTACGCCGCAACCGATCCCAACGTCAAATGGATTTCTCTTGCGGACCCGGCTCTCATCCCGTGGGGCGGCGAACGCAAGGGGGTTCAAGGGGCGAAGGAGTTCTTCAAGGAAATCGCCGAGCATGTGGAATTCGAGTCGTTCACGCCGCAGGAATTTTTCGCCGGCTCCGATTCCGTGACGGTGCTTGGCCATTCGACCGCTCGCGTGACGCCGTCAGGAAGCCGGGTCGAGCACGACTGGGCGCACATCTTCAAGATCGACGACGGGAAAGTCACGGAGTTCCGGGAATTTACGGACACCCATGCGGTGGTTCAGGCCTATTTCGGCGGCGATATCCACTCCGTGACCGTCGCCCCATCCGAACAGACTGCGCGGCTTCATCACTGACCGCGAGCGCTACGCGGCATGGACGGGGCGGGCGCGAGCCCGCTCCTTTCATTGTCATCGCATGGATACCTGCTCAGCGGTGTGTGGGTGGGCACATCCCGGCGACGTTTTGCAGGCAATGCGTCGTTTCGTCCGCGCACTGCTTCCTGCAACGGGTCGCTTCGGAACTCTGGTCAGATTTGCAGCCGCCGCCACATAGCTTCGCATGCGCGAGACATGGGAGAGCGCAGGAACGGCCGTAGGGACTTCCGGCTAAAGACGGCGCTGCGCCAGCCATCGCCGACACGATGGTGGCGAGCAGCAACCGGCGAAGAGAGCTCAAGCGCATTTGCCTCCGCAGGATCACGCTGACGCCGCCCGCGTTAACTCCAAAGCTCCGATTGTGTTCCGCCGCCCGTCAGTGGGTCCAGGGCGCGACGCGACTGGTCTTGAAATTGTCGGAATAAGAGACGACGCGGCGCCTGGCTTCCTGCGGCTCCTCGACCCGGTAGGGGATGCCGTTGCGCTCGGCGTAGGCGACCGCCTCTTCCCTGGTCTCGAAGCTCAGCTTGATCTGGCTTTTCATGTCGGAGGAGGAGGTCCAGCCCATCAGCGGCTCGACGCCGCGCGGCGATTCCGGGACATATTCGAGACGCCAGGCGCGGGTGTTTCCCAGGCCCGATTGCGTGGCGGTTTTCGCGGGACGGAAAATGCGAGCCGTCATCGGAAGTACATTCCTTGAACGCTGTCTGCTGGTCCGTCGCCGCAAGGCGCGCGCGACGGATTTTCAGCAACTTCCATAGAAGACTCGACCCGACAAAGCAAGGCGCCGCCCTCCAGCCGCTGCCTGGGCGGGCGGCCTTGTTGCCGCCCGATTGTTCCGCGATTACAGTCGCGCCGAAATTGCAGAGGTTTCGCATGAGATTCGCCGCGCCGCTGGTCTTGCTCGTCTTGTCCGCGCCCGTTCAGGCGCAGGAGGCGCTGCCGTTTTTCGCCAACGACGCGGCGCCGTCGTCCAAATCCCCCTGGTACAGTCCCGACGAAAGCGCCCATCGCTGGGACGGCTTGACCATGGGCACGGAAGTCTTCGCCGGCTCTGGAACAGGCAAGGGCGGCCGGGGCGGCTTCGGCGGCGACCTGCACATCGGTTACCTCAAGGAATTGGACAACAACGTGGTGGTCGGCATCGGCGCCTCGTCGGGCTATGCGCCCTCGTTCACGAGCTTTGGACCGAAAGGCTACGGTTTCGGCATGGTGGACCTGAAGGTCGGCTATGACATGGGCCGCCTTATGCCCTACGTCACTTTCGGCGTCGGCAGGGAGACCGCCATGCCCAACGGCCAAGGTTTTAGCGGGCTCGACAGCGTCAACAACGTGTTTGCCTCGCACGGCCCCTCGGCCACCCTCACCAAGGTCGGCGCCGGCTTCGACTACGAGGTCAACGAGCATCTGCACATTGGCGCGGAGTTCAACGCCGTTCAGGTCCGCGGCAACGCCTTCGGCCCGCCGCTGGCGCCGCAGCCGGGCGCGCTGCCCTGAGCCGATTCGGTTCCGGGCGCCCGCCAAATTCTCATGCGGATGGCGGACATTCGGCGGCCTCAGCCGGCGCACCCGCGCAGGCGACGGGATCCGCCCAGGTGACCAGCGCCTGACCGCCGGACGCGGTCAGGCCGTAAACGCCGCGTTGGAGCCGCTCGAACCAGCCATAGACGTTTCCAGCCAGGATTTTCGCGGCGTCGGGGGCGATCGGGCGCAGGTCGCGCGGACGGCGCGGCCCCTCGGACAGGGCCCGCGCCACCGCCAGCGCCTGCTGGCGATAGGCGGTCATCTGCGGCGTCCGGGTCGAACCGCCGACGACCGGGTCGCCTCTGCGGCGCCGGTGCTCTTCCAGGATGCGCGAGCGCCTTTTGGGATCGCGGCGCGGCTTCCAGGGCGCCGGCGCCGCCGCCACGTCGACGCGGCCATCGGCGGCCACGGTGAGCAGGCCGAAGCCGAGCAGCCGGCACAGTTTTTTCACACGCGCATCGTTTTCCCGTCCCCGCCCCCGCTTCGAGGCCGCGACGGCGAGCCAGACCTCGTCGCAGGCGGCCAGGCGATCGACCCCCTGCAACACCAGTTCCAGCGTGAAACTCTGCTTCATCTCGCCGATCACCACGCGTTCGACCGACCCGTCGCAGAGCGCGACGAGATCGCAGCCGCACACCTCTCCCTTCACCGTCAGGCCGAGGTTTTCGAGATGGCGCTTGATCGGCTGGTAGAGGTCGGTTTCCAATTTTGTTCCTGTCGTGGGCGTCGTTCCTGTCGAGGTCTTCCTGGGCAAAACTGGCCGAGGCCTGGTTAACAAACATTGAAGGCGGCCTTGCGCGCCACCCGCATCGACCCTATTTACCATCCATGGGGATGGTTAACGGATGGAAAGTATGACAGGCAAGGTCCAGGAACTGCGGCCCAGGGCGGACAGCGAGAAGATCACCATCAATCTCGGCTATGTCGACCTCGGCCAGATCGACCTGCTGGTGCAGGAGGGGTTTTACTCCAATCGCACGGATCTCATCCGGACCGCGATCCGCAACCAGATCGACCGCCACAATGAAGCGCTCAAGCAGTCGGTCGCGCGCCATCAGCTCGATCTCGGCCTGCGCCGCTACGGCCGGCGGGAGCTGGAAGCAGCGCGCGCGGCCGGCGAAAAACTGCACATCCAGGTGCTCGGCCTTGCGGTAGTGGACCCCGACGTCTCCCCCGAACTCGCGCGCGAAAGCATCGGCTCCCTCCATGTCCTCGGCGCCCTGCAGGCCAGCCCCGAAGTGCGGGCGGCGCTGCGCGACCGCACCACCTGACACCCACGCAACACCGCAACTCACCAGCGCAACTCACCAGCGAAGGACGCCATGAAGCTTCCGAACATCGATCTGCGCGAGGCGACCCGCCTCACCCGCGAAGGCCGCCTCAACGACGCGCTGGCGGCGCTCAAGCGCGCGCTGCCCGGCATGGCGCAAGACCCCTCGGCGACGCTCGACCTGGGCGCGGGACTGGGAGCAGGACTGGGCGCGGCGAAAGACCTCCTGAACGGCCTCGGCGACCGGCTGGGCGGACTGGAAGGTCTCACCGAGCGCGTGGTCCCCAAGCGCGCGCCCTTGCCAGTGCCCGACGGCGCCCGCTACGAGGCGCGCGTCCACAAGGGCGAGGCGGGCAGTCGGACCTACAAGCTCTACATCCCCAAAAGCTATAGCGGGCGCCCGGTTCCGCTGGTGGTGATGCTGCACGGCTGCAGCCAGTCGCCCGACGATTTCGCCCTGGGCACGCGCATGAACGAACTGGCGGAGGAGCAGAATTTCCTGGTCGCCTATCCCGCGCAGGCCCAATCCGCCAACTTTTCCAAGTGCTGGAACTGGTTCAACGCCGCCGACCAGCAGCGCGACCAGGGCGAACCCTCGCTGATCGCGGGGATTGCGCGCGACATCATCTCCGATCTCGCGGTCGACCGCGCGCGCGTAAACGTCGCGGGCCTGTCGGCGGGCGGCGCGGCGGCGGCGGTGCTGGGCGCCGTCTATCCCGACCTGTTCAAGGCAATCGGCGTGCATTCCGGCCTCGCCTGCGGCGCGGCGCGCGACATGCCCTCGGGCTTTGCCGCCATGAAGCACGGCGCGCCGGCCTCGGGCCGTCCTGGCGCGGTCCCGACCATCGTCTTCCACGGCGACAGCGACACCACGGTCAACCCGGTCAACGGCGACCATGTCATCGCGCAGGCCAAGGACGCGCCGAACCTGCGGGCCAAATCCGAAAGCGGCGCCTCCAAAGGCGGCATGCGCTACACGCGAAAAGTCTATCTCGACGCCGCCGGACACCCGGCCCACGAGCATTGGCTGCTGCATGGCGCGGGGCACGCGTGGTCGGGCGGCAGCGCGTCTGGCTCCTTCACCGAGCCGCGCGGCCCCGACGCCAGCCGCGAGATGCTGCGGTTTTTTCGCGAGCGCGCGCACTGACGGCTGTCTTAAGTCGCGCTTCCCGGCCGCGACCGCCGCGCCTATAAGCGGGGAATGAACGCCCTTCCCCGCTCCGCCGACATCCCCGCGCTGGCCGAAAAACTGCGCGGCGGCGACCGCGCCGCGCTGGCGCGCGCCATCACCCTGGTCGAAAGCGTCAGGCCCGACCACCAGCGCCAGGCCCGCGAACTCGTGCAGACCCTGCTGCCCCACACCGGCGGCGCCCTGCGCGTGGGCATCACCGGCGTGCCCGGCGTGGGAAAATCCACCACCATCGACACGCTCGGCCACAACCTGGTCCAGGCCGGGCAAAAAGTCGCGGTGCTCGCGGTCGACCCCTCTTCCACCCGCACCGGCGGCTCGATCCTCGGCGACAAGACCCGCATGGCCAGGCTCGCGGCGGAGCGCAACGCCTTCATCAGGCCTTCGCCCTCGTCCGGCACGCTCGGCGGCGTGGCCGCGAAAACCCGCGAGACCATGCTTTTGTGCGAGGCCGCCGGGTTCGACGTGGTGATCGTGGAGACCGTGGGCATCGGCCAATCCGAAACCACCGTCGCCGACATGACCGATTTTTTTCTCGTGCTGATGCTGCCGGGCGCCGGCGACGAACTTCAGGGCATCAAGAAGGGCGTGCTGGAAATCGCCGACATGATCGCCATCAACAAGTCCGAAGGCGACAACCGCAACCGCGCCGTCACCGCCGCCGGCGAATATCGCGCGGCGCTCCATATCATGCAACCGGCCTCGCAAAACTGGTCCCCGCCGGTCATGCTGGTTTCCGGCCTCGACAACATCGGGCTCGACGAGATGTGGGCGCAGGTGCTGGAGCACCGCCGCCGCTTGCAGGCCAGCGGCGAATTCGCCCAAAAACGCCGCGAACAGCAGGTCAAGTGGATGTGGACCATGCTGGAGGCGCGCCTCCACGCCCGCCTGCGCGGTGACGCGCGGGTGAAGGCGCGGCTGCCCGAACTGCAAAAGCGCGTGGCCGAGGGCGCGCTGTCGCCCACGCTCGCCGTCGAGGAAATTGCCGCGATGCTCGACCTGTGAGCCAAAAATCGCTGCTGGTCGCAGGTTTCGGCGCCTTCCCCGGCCAAAGACTCAACCCCGCGCAACAGGCTGCCCAGGCGCTTGCGCGCCGACGCGCGGCCTTCGCCCTTTCCGGCATCGACCTGCACGTCGCGGTGCTGCCGGTCGAACATTCCGACCTCTCGCGCCGGCTTTGCGCGCTGTTCGCGCAAACCGCGCCCGACGCCGTGCTGCTGCTCGGCGTGGCCGTCCGCCGCAAAACCCTCACGGTCGAAACGCGCGCGCGCAACCGGGTCACGCTGCTGCGGCCCGACGCCGCGAAGCAATCGCCCTGGAGCCAGAAAATCGTCCACGGCGCGCCCGAAATCCTGTTGTCCCCGGCCCCGGCGGCGCGCATCGCCGCGCAGGCGCGCGCGAAAAAAATCGCCGCGCAAACCTCCGTCGACGCTGGCGACTATCTCTGCAACGAGGCGTTTTATCTGTCGCTGCTGATGGACCGCCGCGCGACCTTCGTCCACCTGCCGCCCTGGCGCGGGGTAAGACTCGAAAAAACGCTGCCGGCGCTGGAAGCCATGGCGAAGACGCTCGTCTTCGCGTAACTTCGCGCCGATGCTCCTGCGCAACGGAGGCCGCGCGATGGACGACAGGGCGATGACCGCCGCCGTGATCGAGATCGTCTTGCTCAATCTCATGCTGGCGGGCGACAGCGCCATGTTCCTGGCGGTGGCGACGAAGGCCCTGCCGCAGGCGCAGCGCCGCCTCGGCGTCAATCTCGGCGCGATCCTGCTGATGGTTTCGCGCGGCGCCGTGCTGTTTGCCGCGATCAGCCTTGCGCCGCTGCCGGGCTTCGGCCTGTTCTGCGCGGTCGCGCTGATCGCTTCGGCCGTCTTCACCGCGCAACGCGGCGAGGCGCCGGCGCCGGTCCCCGCCAAACCCCTGCGCGACCTGCCGGCGCTGCTGCGCGCGGTGTTGGGGCAGGATGCGCCGGCGGCGCTGGCCAACATGCTGGCGCTGCAGGCGGCGACCCAGGGTCACACCGAACTGGCCTGGCTCGGCCTCGCCGTTTCCTTTCCCATGCTGGCGCTGGGCGCGGCCGGTTCGGTCGCGCTTTTCCGCAAGCCGCCGCTGCTCTGGGGCGGGGCGTTGCTGCTCGGCTGGCTGGCCGGCCAGGCCGCCGCCGCCGACGCCCTGCTGGCGCTCACGCCGACGCCGCCGCAAGTGTTGCGCGATTTCGCCCCGCCCACCAGCGCGGCGCTGGCGCTGCTCGCCGTCTTTGTCTACCTCCGCCGTCACCGTTTCCAGCGTTTGTCGAAAGAAGATCAATAGGAGAAACCATGTCATTCGCGCGCAAGATTTTTATTGCCTCCGCCCTGCTCGCCGCCACCGCCGCCCCGGCGCTCGCGGAGGGAATCGAGATATCCAACGGCTGGACCCGCGTCACCGTGCGCGGCGCCAGCGTCGGCGTGGGCTACATGACCATCGACAACCAGAGCGGCGCCGCCGACACGCTCGCGAGCGCCTCCTGCGATTGCGCCGGACGCGTGGAAATCCACGAATCCGTCGAGAAAGCCGGGCTCATGACCATGCGCGCCCTGCCCAAGGGCGTCGAGATCAAGGCCGGCAAGCAGCTGGCGCTGAAGCCGGGCGGCCACCACCTGATGCTGGTCGGCCTGAAGGGGCCATTCGTGCTCGGCGACACCGTGCACATGACGCTGCATTTCGCCAAGGCCGGCGACATCGGCGCCGATCTCAAGGTCCAGCCGTTCGGCGCCCAGGGCCTGGAGGCGCCCAAACCGGCGGCCAAGCCGGCGGGCAAGCCGCAGAAACAGGACGGCGGCGCGCAAGAGTGAAAATGCGAGCCGCACAACATCTTGTTCTTGTTTTGTTTCACGTGAAACATCGCCCGGACCCGGCACTTCCCAAAGGCCTGTTCGCAAACAACAATCTGCGCCCCGCCCCAGGCGCCGGGCGCCGCGCCCGCCGCGGGGGATCGCAGGTTTCGTAGGCAACCGCTGGGTTGCATGAGCGAAAATCGCCGGTTTTTCGCAGGATTTTGCACGAATTCCACAAAAATCATCCGCTTTTCGCGCAAATTGGAGCCATGCGCCGCAACCCAGGATAGAGATTTCGCAAGACCCTCGGGCTTGCCCGCATGGCGCAGCCCAGCCAACAGCCGCACGCCCGGCTTGTCGCCGCCAGCCCGATTGCGCGCCGGAATGTCCTTCCGGCGCGCAATCGGTCGCCCAAAACTACTCCGCGATCGAATGGCGGATTTCCTCGGCCTCATAAGGATTTTCCGCGGCGACCTCGTTTCTCGCCAAAGTTCCCGGCATGACCTCGAACCGCGGATCGAAATTGACCATGGTCGCCGCGAGTTTCTTCAGGATGGAGGCGTCGCCTTCAACCTTGGCGGTTCCCTCGGCGATCTGGGCCTCCAGCGATTTCGCGCCGGTCATGGTCTTCTCCAGGTCCGAGCGGTTGATCGTCAGGGTGAGGTCGGGCTTCGCGGCCTGGAACCCCTTGATGTTGGTGAGGGTGGCGTTCTCCAGCTCGACGATGAATTTCTCGCCATTGTCCGGGGTCACCAGATTGAAGGTGAAACTCAGGCCTTCCGCCTTGCGGCTGTCCATGCGTATGCCCAGGAAATTCAGGAACAGTTCGGTGGACATGGCGCGGATCACGTCCGGGCTGGCGCTGCTGGCGATCGCGCCTTGCGGGATGCCGGAGCGCAGCTCGTAGGCGCCGGCGAGGAAGCTGTTGCGCAGGCCCGGATTTTCCTGCTGGTAGCCGATCTGCTCGAAAACGTCGGCCAGCAGGTCCTTGGCCGGCTGGTTGCCTGGCTGGGCCTGGACCAGTTTGTTCAGGATTTCCTGGGCGAGCAGATATTTCCCCTCGTCGTGGAGTTCGCGGCCTCGCGCCATGATCTTGTCGGCGCCGCCCATCATCTCGACGTAGAGCGGCGCGGAATCCGCCGGCGAGAGCGGGATCAGCGTGGCCGGATTGCAGTCCCAGAAGCCGAGATAGCGCTGGATCACGCCCCGGCTGTTGTGCTGCGGCGAGCCGTGATAGCCGCGGCAATACCATTTGCTTTGCAGGCTCTTCGGCACTTCGTAGACATTGTGGATCTGGTTGATGGTCACGCCCTGGTTGGCGAAGTGCAGCACCTGGTTGTTCATGTTGGCGTAGAGATCGCGCTGGGCGCGCAGCACCTCCTGGATCCGGGCGTTGCCCCAGCGCGGCCAATGGTGCGAGGCGAACATCACCTCGGCCTCCTGGCCGTAGAGATAGAGCGCCTCGTTGATGTATTTCGACCAGTTCAAGGGATCGCGCACCGGCGCGCCGCGCAGCGTGTAGATGTTGTGGAGGGAGGCGATGACGTTCTCGGCCATCCACAGCGCCTTCATGTCGGGGATGTAGGTGTTCATCTCCCGGGGCGCTTCGGTGTTCGGCGTGTTCTGGAAAATCATGCGGACGCCGTCCACATCGAGTTCCTCGATCGGCTTTTCGACGTAGCGGGTCGGCGCGATCAGGCCCGTCGAGCCCGCCGAAACCGCCTGGCCGAGCCCCTGCCCCACATAGCCGTGGGGGCTTGCCGGAAGCAGCAGGCCGTACTGGAAGAACAGCCGCCGGTTCATCGCATTGCCGGCATAGACATTTTCCGAAACCGTGAATTCCATGAAATCCACGGGGGCGATGATCTCGACCTTGCCGGAGCGCACGTCCGCGTCGCTGATCAAGCCGCGCACGCCGCCCCAATGGTCGCCGTGGGTATGGGAGTAGATCACCGCCGTCACCGGCAGGCCCTCGCCGACATGTTTCTGGAACAGCTCCCAGGACGCGCGCACGGTTTCCGCGCTGACCAGCGGATCGAACACGATCCAGCCGGTCTTGCCGCGCACGAAGGTGATGTCGGAAAGATCGGCGCCCCGGACCTGATAAATGCCGGGAATGACTTCGTAGAGACCGTAATTGTTGTTGAGCTTGGACTGGCGCAGCAGCGAGGGATGGATGCTGTCGAAGGAATCGCTCTTGTCGAGAAACTGGAACCGCTCCATGTCCCAGGCGACATGACCGCCATCGGCCATGATCTTGAGATCGGGCAAGGGCGCAATAAAACCTTTCTTGAACTCGTCGAAGTCGTGGACATCTTCGAAGGGCAGGCCGACGCGGGCCTGTTTCAGCGCGTCAAGCGTGAATTCCGACGGCGCCTTGCCCTTGGGATGAAAATGCCCGGCCAGCGGCTGCGCCGCGTCTTCGGCGCGGGCCGCGCTTTCATCGAACAGAACGTCGCCGCCGATGGCGAAGGCGGCGCCTACGGTAGGAATCGATTTGATCAGGTCGCGTCTGGTCGTCATGGTTTTCTCCCGCCCGACGGCAACGAAGCGAAGGCCGCTTTCAGGCCCGAACTGTTTTGCTTACCCGGGAAAGAGGGTATTCTGAATTGAAATATCCGTCCAATACCCCGATCGGTATCGGTCAATGCATATTGATTATCGCAAATAACAAATTCGTGAACACGCGCAAATGCACTCGACAAGGCAAATAGAAATCGTTCAAGTTCTCGCGCGCAGGCGCCATTTCGGTCTTGCCGCGAAAGATCTTGGCGTGTCCCAGCCGGCCCTGACGCGCAGCCTGAAGCAGTTGGAGGCCGAACTCGGAGTCCGCCTGTTCGACCGTCAGGGCGTGACGCCGACGCTTTTCGGCGAAATCATTTTGCAGCGCGGCGCCCGCGCCCTCTCGAGTTTCGATGAACTCGCGCGCGAGATCGCTCTCGCAAAAGGCCTTGAGTTCGGTGAGCTGTCGATCGCCTCAGGGCTCTATCCCGCGGCCATTTCGGCCGAACGGGCGCTCGGCCGGCTGATCGAAAGACATCCTCGGCTGCGCGTCGATTTCCGGTCGATGAACTGGGAGCGCGCGGCAATCGAGGTGCTGGAAGGCTCGGTGGACCTCGGCTTTGCCGAGCTGCCCGAAGCGCCGACGGGAGATGAACTCGCCGTCGAAACGATTCGAACGTCGCAAAGCCATTTCTTTTGCCGCGCCGATCATCCCTTGCTCCGGAAGGCGTCTGTCACGGCCGAGGATATTTTCAACTGTCCCTGGGTGGGGCCGAGCATGCCGGGGCGCATTTCGAAACTGCTGCCTTCAGACGATCTGCCCTGCGGCTATTTCGACGCCGCCAGCGGCAAGTTTCGCTGCCGCGTCCTCGTGGGCTCATTCTCCTCGGCCAAAGCCGTGGTGATGGAAAGTTTCGCCATTTGCGGCGGCATACCCTCCCAGATCGAACCAGAAATCCGGGAGGGATCGCTCGCCGTCGTGCCGTTCGAGGCCCCATGGCTGAAGCTCAATTACGGCTTCCTGCTCAAGCGCGGCCGCACGCCATCTCCCGCCGCAAAGGCCTTCATGGAGATCGTGCGCGAGATTGAATGCGCCATCGCGAACTGAAATTACATGAAGCCAACACAAGGGAGCCGCGCATGGGCGATGCGGACTGGGGCGCGGTGGACGCCTACATCGAGAAAAAACTGCTGCCGGACGCCCCCGCGCTCGACAAGGCGCTGGCGGCCAACCGCGCCGCCGGCCTGCCGGGGATCGACGTTTCCCCGGCGCAGGGCAAATTCCTGCACGTGCTGGCGCGCGCCGCCGGAGCGCGGCGCATTCTCGAAATCGGAACTCTCGGCGGCTATTCCACCCTCTGGCTCGCCCGCGCCCTGCCCGAGGGCGGCACGGTGGTGACGCTCGAATTCTCTCCCGATCACGCCGCCGTCGCGCGCCGGAATCTCGCGGCCGCCGGCGTGGCGGACAAGGTGGAGCTGCGCGTCGGCGCCGCGCTGGACCTGCTGCCCGCCTTGCGCGCGGAAGGCCAGCAATTCGACCTGGTCTTCATCGACGCCGACAAGGAAAACAACGCGCCCTACCTCGAATGGGCGCTGGAGCTGTCGCGGGTCGGCGCGACCATCATCGTCGACAATGTCGTGCGCAAGGGCGCCATCCTCGACCCCGCCGACCACCGCCCCGAGGTCGAGGGCATACGCCGTTTTTTTGACTACGCTTCCCGTGAAAGGCGCTGGACCGCCACCGCGCTCCAGACCGTGGGCGCAAAAGGCTGGGACGGCTTCGCGATCGGGGTGGTGGAGCAGGTCAGCCCAGGCTGATCTCGATCCAGTGCGCCTGAATCGGTTCGTCGCGCGGCGAAACGCGCGATCCGGACCGCTCAGCAATTCCCCTCCCGCAGCGAGTACCCCGCCCCGCGCACGGTCTGCAGCAGCGGCGGCTCGAAGCCCTTGTCGATCTTGCCGCGCAAACGCGAAATATGGACGTCGATCACATTGGTCTGGGGGTCGAAATGATAATCCCAGACATTTTCCAGCAGCATGGTGCGCGTCACCACCTGTCCGGCATGGCGCATCAGATATTCCAGCAGCCGGAATTCGCGCGGCTGCAACACGATCTCCTTGCCCGCGCGAAAAACCTTGTGCTTGAGCCGGTCCATTTCCAGATCGGCGACGCGATAGACCGCCTCCTCCGTGGCGCCGCCGGGACGCCGGCGCGCCAGGATCTCCACGCGCGCCAGCAATTCGGCGAACGAATAAGGCTTCGGCAGATAATCATCGCCGCCGGCGCGCAAACCCTTGACGCGGTCGTCCACCTGCCCCAGCGCCGACAGGATCAGCACGGGCGTCTCGATCTTCTGGGCCCGGAGGCCCCCGATCAGCGTCAATCCGTCCATTTTGGGGAGCATGCGGTCCACGACCAGCACATCGAAACCGCCGGCCTCCGCGCGGGCGTAGCCGGAGACGCCGTCGCCCGCCGCTTCCGCCATATGGCCTGCCTCACGAAACGCCTTGACCAGATAGGCCGAGGCCTGGGCATCGTCTTCAACAATCAGAATTCGCATTCAACGACTATAGCAGAGCGCAAAAAAAACGGCAGGCCGGTTTTTCGGGGGGCTATTTCCCGGCCTGCCGATATGAGGACGCGTGGCTGAATCGCGTCCATCCCCTTGCAGAATACCCGGACGCGGTGGACGACGTCCTGTCTTCCTGGAGCAACCTTCGGATCATCCCCGCAGGTTGCTCCGGGACGGACGCGGCCATGGCGATCCGTCCCTTCAGGGGGAGCCCTCGGGCGCGGTGCGCCGCGCCCGTCCCTTTCTCACCCAGCCGACGGATTGGTCGGCAGGGCTAGGAAATGCGTGTTGTCGCCGCTTTTCACCCGCAGCAGCACGGCTGTTCTGCCGTCCTTGCGCGCGGCGTCGAGCGCGTGAACGACATCCTCGGGGTTCGAAACCGGCTTGCCGCCGGCGTCGAGGATCACGTCGCCGGAGCGCAGGCCTTTCTGCGCCGCCACCCCGTCGGGATCGAGGTCGGTGACCGCCGCTCCGTCACCGCCGGAATTGGGCATGTCGGCGGCCGGCGCCAGGCTCATGCCGAACTTGGACAGTTCGGTCTTGCCCGCAGGCGCGTGCGGCGTTTCGAGCTTGGCTTCCTTGTCGGGCAAGGCGCCGAGCTTCACCGAGGCGGTCTTCTCCGACCCGTTATGGATGTAGGTCAGCTCGGCAGTGGCGTTCGGCCCGAGGCCGGCGATCTTGCGCGAAAGTTCGCGCGGACCGTCCACCTTCACGCCGTTGACCCCGGTGATGACGTCGCCGGTGGCGATGCCGGCCTTGCCCGCGGGCGTGTCGGCCTGCGTCTGCGCCACCAGCGCGCCATTGGTCGATTTCAGGCCGAGGCTGTCGGCGATGTCCTGCGTGACCGGCTGGATCTGCACGCCGATGTAGCCGCGCGTCACCTTGCCGTTCTCCTTCAGCGACGCGATCACGTCCTTGGCGACTTCGGTGGGGATGGCGAAGCCGATGCCGACGCTGCCGCCGGAGGGCGAATAGATGGCGGTGTTGACGCCGACCACCTCGCCTTTTTCGTTAAAGGTCGGTCCGCCCGAATTGCCGCGGTTCACCGGGGCGTCGATCTGCAGGTAATCGTCATAGGGGCCCGAACCGATGTCCCGGCCTCTCGCGGAAACAATGCCGGCGGTAACGGTGCCGCCGAGGCCGAAGGGATTGCCCACCGCGATCACCCAGTCGCCGACGCGCGGCGCATTGGGCGAGAAATCCACGTAAGGATAGGTTCCGGCCGCGCTGATCTTCAGCAGCGCGAGGTCGGTCTTCTTGTCCGCGCCGATCACCTTGGCCGGCACGGTCCTGCCGCCGTCGAGCGTCACGGTCACGTCGGTGGCGCTCTCGACCACGTGGTTGTTGGTGACGACATAGCCGTCGGGGGAAATGATGAAGCCGGAGCCCAGCGCCTGGGTCTTGTGCGGGTGCATGCCGTGCGGGCCGTTGGGGCCGCCGAAGCGCTTGAAGAAGCGATAGAGCGGATCGTCGGGCGACAGCGGCGGCATTCCCGGCGGCAGGCCCGGCGCGGTCTCGACGTCGGCCTCGCCCTCGCCCTGCTCGACGGTGGTCACCTTCACCGAAACCACCGCGCCCTTGACGTGATCGACCATGTCCGCGAAAGAGGATGGGCCGACCGCCTGCATGCCCTGCGTCACGGGCGCCGGCGCCTCGGCGAACGCTGAGGGAAGCTGCGGCAGGACCATGCCGGCGGCGAGCGCCAAAGCGCCGGCGGCCCCGGCGCCGAGCAGTTTTCCACGCAGCTTTCGCGCGGAAATGGAAGACGTCCTTCTTGGGGACTGCGACATTGTTTCGGGCTCCATGTACAGCAAGCGGCGATGGGCCACGCCGTTTCGTTTATGAATATGGGGCGCCTCTCCTTGCCTCGCTGTGGCCAAGGGATGAATTTTTGGTAATTTTACCGAAATTTATTTGATCGCGCCGGTGATCCCCCGCACGATCTCCCTGGCGATGGCCGAGCCCACGCTGCGGGCGACCGAGGTGGCCGCCGAGCGCGCCGCCGCCTGTCCGATCGACATGCGCCGTCCCTGCGGCTTGAACAGGTCGCCAAGGCCCGAGCCGATCTTCGAAAGCAGCCCCTCGTCCCCCTCCTGGGCGCCCACAGGCGCGCCACTCGCCCGCGCTTGCGCCCTGCCCTGAAGAATCTCGAACGCGGACTCCCGGTCCACCGCCGTGTCGTACTTGCCCTTGAGCGGGCTCGACTCCTGCACCTCCGCCAGTTCCGCGTCGGTGATCGCCCCCACACGCGTCGAAGGCGGCGCGATTTTTACGCGCTCGACCATGGTCGGCGAACCCGACTCGTCGAGCATGGACACCAGCGCCTCGCCCACCTTCAGTTTTGTAATGACATCAGCCGTGTCGAGCGCGGGATTCTGCCTGAAAGTCTCCGCGGCGGTCCTCACCGCCTTCTGGTCGCGCGGCGTGAAGGCGCGCAAGGCGTGCTGCACGCGGTTGCCGAGTTGCCCGAGCACGACATCGGGCACGTCCAGCGGGCTCTGCGTCACGAAGTAGACGCCGACGCCCTTGGAGCGGATCAGCCTGACCACCTGTTCGATCGCGCGCAAAAGCGCCTTGGGCGCCTCGTCGAACAGGAAATGCGCCTCGTCGAAGAAGAACACCAGTTTCGGCTGGTCGAGATCGCCAACCTCCGGCAGCCGCGCGAACAGCTCGGACAGCAGCCAGAACAGGAAGGTGGCGTAAAGATTCGGGCTGAGAATGAGTTTTTCCGCTTTCAACACATGAATGAAGCCGCGCCCGTCAATGTCGGGCTTGAGCAAATCCAGAATATCCAGCGCCGGCTCGCCAAAAAAAATTTCGGCCCCCTGGTTCTCCAGCACCAGCAACTGCCGCTGGATGGCGCCGATGCTGGCGGCGGAGACATTGCCATAGCGCTGCTGCAAATCGGAGGCGTTTTCCGAGACATACCCGAGGATGGCGCGCAAGTCCTTCATGTCGAGCAGGGCCAGCCCCTGTTCGTCGGCGACGCGGAAGGCGATGTTCATCACGCCCCCCTGCACCTCGTTGAGCCCGAGAATGCGCGACAGCAGCAGCGGCCCCATTTCCGCAACGGTGGCGCGTACGGGATGGCCTTTTTCCCCAAAAACATCCCAGAAAATCGCCCGAAAGAGGTTCGGCTGCCACTCAAGCCCGATCTCCCCCGCACGCTTGGCGATGAACGGCTTTTCCTCGCCCTGCATGGCGATGCCGGAGAGGTCGCCCTTCACGTCCGCCGCGAACACGCAAGTTCCCGCATTGGCGAACCCTTCCGCCAGCGTCTGCAAGGTCACGGTCTTGCCGCCGCCGGTGGCGCCGGCGATCAGCCCGTGACGGTTGCCGTATTTCAGCAGCAGGTAGACAAAATCCTCGGCCTTGCCGACCAGGACTTTTCCGGGAACGTCTTGCGGATCGACGGGCATGGGCGACTCTATGGCGATTTTTTTTGCGAAAACCGCGGCGCGGCTTCCCGCAAGATGAGCCGCCGCAGCCGCGATGACAAGGCCGAGCGCGCCTCGCGCACGGCGGGAACGATAAACCTCCGCCGCGCGGCGACGCGCCCTTCCTTTAGGATGAGGAAACCGATAAAGAACGGATACCATGATCTGGATCATCTTCGCCCTCCTGACCGGCGCAGCCGTGTTCAGCGCCCTCTGGCCGTTGTCCCGTCCCGCTCCCGGGGCGTCCGGGGACGCCGCCGACGTCGCCTTCTATCGCGCGCAGATCGCCGAGATCGACGCCGAGCGCCAGCGCGGCGCCATCGACGCCGACCAGGCCGAGGCCGCCAAGGCCCAGGCCGGCCGCCGCCTGCTGGCCGCAGCGCCACAGGAAGCCGCCGCGCCCGCCCCGCCGCGCAACCGCCGGATCGCGGCGGTGCTGGCGCTGGTTCTCATCCCGCTGGTCGCGCTCGGCGTCTACAGACAGGTCGGCCAGCCCGACGAGCCCGACATGCCGCTGCGCGCGCGCCTCGACTCGATGCCGAGCCGCACCGATTTCGCCGCCGCCATCGCCAAGATGGAGTTGCATATCGCCGCCCATCCCGACGATACCCAGGCGCTGGAGCTGATGGCGCCGATCTGGGAGCGCACGGGCGAATTCAACAAGGCTTTGCGCGCGCGAGAAAATTTACTGCGACTGCTGGGCGAAACCCCCGAGCGGCTGGTCCAACTCGCCGAGGCCATGGCCAGCGCGAACAACGGAACGTTTGCGCCGGACGCCGTCGAAAAGCTCGACAAGGCCCTGAAGCTGGAGCCGAAATCGCCGGAGGCGCGGTTTTACCTCGGCGCCGCCGCCGCGCAGGCCGGCGATATCGACAAGGCGCGGACGCTGTGGCGGGCGCTGGCCGCCGGTATGCCGGAG
>Ga0181519_10001858_pt1 | contig 18301 bp, 20 predicted proteins | sample PEATcosm2014_Bin_26_FD_121102 | JGI IMG/M metagenome (GOLD analysis project Ga0181519, IMG submission 121102) | Peatland microbial communities from MTU Mesocosm Facility, Houghton, MI, USA - PEATcosm2014_Bin02_10_metaG | ecosystem: Environmental > Terrestrial > Soil > Wetlands > Peat | place...
GACCTGCACGGCCGCCGCATCCTCGACGCGGGTTGCGGCACCGGTTTGCTGGCCTTCGAAGCGGCCCGGCGCGGCGCCCAGGTCGTTGCCATCGACCTCTCGCCCACCCTGGTGGGCATCGCCCGCGAGCGCCTGCCCGCCGATATCGATCCGGCGGCCATCCGCTTCGAGGCGGGCGACATGCTCGACCCCGCGCTGGGAAATTTCGATCACGTCGTGGGCATGGATTCGCTCATCCACTACAACGTGACGGACGTCACCCGCGTGCTGGGCCTGCTCGCCGAGCGCACCGGCGAGTCGATGGTCTTCACCTTCGCGCCGCGCACGGCGCTGCTGGCCACCATGCATGCGCTGGGCAAGCTGTTCCCGCGTGGCGATCGCGCCCCGGCCATCGAGCCGGTGTCGGTGGGCCGCATCACGCGCGAGCTGGCGCAGTCGCCGGCCCTGGCCGGCTGGCACACGGTGCGCACGCGCCGCGTCAACAGCAGTTTCTACATTTCCCAGGCACTGGAGCTGCGGCGTGGCCACTGAATCGCCCGCGCGCGCCGGCTTCAATTTCCGCGACCCGCGTTCGTGGTCGCGGGCCTGGACGCGCATCGGCCCGCGCTTCCTGCCCTTTGCCGATGCGGCCAGCGCCGAGCTGCCCCTGCCCCGGCTGCTGCGCCTGTCCCTGTTCCAGGTCTCGGTGGGGCTCGCGGCGGCCCTGCTGATCGGCACGCTCAACCGCGTGATGATCGTCGAGCTGGGTGTTTCGTCCTGGCTCGTCGCCCTCATGCTCGCCCTGCCCCTGCTGGCGGCGCCCTTTCGCGCCCTGATCGGCTTCCGGTCCGACACCTACCGCTCGCCCCTGGGCTGGCGGCGGGTGCCGTTCATCTGGATGGGCACCATGATGCAGTTCGGCGGCCTGGCCATCATGCCCTTCGCCCTGATCCTGCTCTCGGGCCAAGGACGCGGTCCGGCCTGGGTGGGCCATGCCGGCGCGGCCCTGGCCTTCCTCCTGGTGGGGGCCGGCATCCAGACGACGCAGACCGCGGGGCTTGCGCTCGCGGCCGACCTGGCGCCGGAAAAATCGCGCCCCCGCGTCATTGCCCTGCTGTACGTGATGCTGCTGGTGGGCATGATCATCGCCAGCGGCATGTTCGCCCTGCTGCTCAGCCACTTCAATACCCTCAAGCTCATCCAGGTCGTGCAGGGCTGCGCGGTTGCCACCATCGGGCTCAACGTCGTGGCCCTCTGGAAGCAGGAGGCGCGCCGGCCCTACGAGGAAGTGGCCGCGGCGCCCGATACGCGTTTCGGCGAGGCCTGGGACCTGTTCAAGAACCGCGGCCGCTCGGTGCGGCTGCTCGTTGCCGTGATGCTGGGCGCGGCCGGATTCAGCATGCAGGACGTGATACTCGAACCCTACGGTGGGCAGGTGCTCAACCTCGCCGTGGGCACCACCTCGGGCCTCACGGCCGTGCTGGCAGCCGGCGCCTTCGCGGGCCTGGCCATTGCCGCCAACGCGCTGGCCCGCCATGTGAACGCCTGCCGGCTGGCGGGCTACGGGGCCCTGGTGGGGATCGCCGGCTTCCTGGGCGTCATCTTTGCCGCGCCGTTTTCCTCGCTGCTCATCTTCGCCAGCGGGGTCGCCCTCGTGGGCCTGGGCGGCGGACTGTTCGCAATGGGCACCCTGACCGCCACCATGGAAATCGACGCGGGCGGCTTCGGCGGCATGACCATCGGCGCGTGGGGCGCGGTGCAGGCCACGGCGGCAGGCCTGGGCATCGCCGCGGGCGGCGCGCTGCGCGACCTTTTCGGGACGCTGGCGGCCAATGGTTCACTGGGGCCGGCCATGGATGGCCCCGCCAGCGGCTACCAGGTCGTCTATCACCTGGAAATCGTTTTGTTGTTTGCCACCCTGGTCGCCATCGGCCCGCTGGCCACGCGCCTGGGCAGTTCGACGGCCGGCCGGCCGAACAAACCGCTTGAACTGGCCGCCGAATCCGGCTGGTCGACACTTTCGTGAGGAGATGAAGATGGATGGTGGAGGAACGGGAAATATCGGCGGCTACCTGGACGTGGCCCAGGTTGTTCTGTACATGTTCTGGATGTTCTTTGCCGGGCTGATCTTCTATCTGCACCGCGAAAACAAGCGCGAAGGCTATCCGCTCGACTCCGACCGTACCGACCGTTCGGGCGGACGGATCAAGGTCATCGGCTTTCCGCCGCTGCCTGCGCCCAAGACGTATATCCTGCCGCACGGCGGCACGGTCTCGGTGCCCAACGACAAGCGCGACACGCGGCCGATCGCCGCCGTTCCGGTTGCCGGATTCCCGGGCGCCCCGCTCGAGCCCACCGGCAACCCCATGCTCGACTGCGTGGGACCGGGTTCGTACGCCGAGCGCAGCGATCATCCCGACCTCACCTACGACGGCGAGCTCAAGATCGTGCCGATGCGCGTCGCGACCGACTTCTTCGTCGTCAAGGGTTCGCACGATCCGCGCGGCAAGCCAGTGCTCGGCGCCGACGGCGTCCAGGGCGGAACGGTCGTGGACATGTGGGTCGACCGCTCGGAAGGCGTGATGCGCTACATCGAGGTCGACACCGGCAGCCGCCGCGTGCTGCTGCCCACGCCCTTTGCCAACGTCAAGGCGCACAAGGTGCAGGTCGACTCGATCCTGGGCCGGCACTTCGCCGAGGTACCGGGCCTGCATGACCCGCAGAGCATCACCCTGCTCGAGGAAGACAAGATCGTGGCCTATTACGGTGGCGGCACCCTGTACGCGACGGCCGATCGCCGGGAGCCGCTGATATGAGCGCGGTGCGCATCGAGCGGGTGGACCGCATCGCCGGCATCCGCGAAGACCTGCCGCGCGGCGAAAAGGTGCTCTGGCAGGGCGCACCCTCGTGGCGCTCGCACGCCCGGCGCGCCTTCCATGTCCGCGAGGTGGCCGGCTACTTTGCCCTGCTGGCGGTTGCCGCCACGGTGATGGACGCCATCGACGGACGGCCCCTGACGGGCGGCGTCATGCCGGCCGTATTGGGCGTGGTGGCCTGCCTCCTGCTGGCCTTCCTGGCCTGGCTGAGCAGCCGCACGACGGTATATGCGATCACGACGCGGCGGGTGTTCCTGCGCATCGGCATCGCCCTGCCGCTCACCATCAACCTGCCGCTGCACCGCATCCTGGGGGCATCTCTGGCCGTGCACGGCGACGGCAGCGGCGATGTGCCGCTCAGCCTCGAGGAGGGCCCGCACCTGGCCTTCCTGCACCTGTGGCCGCACGCGCGCCCCTGGCGCCTGAAGCGCCCGGAACCCATGCTGCGCAGCCTTGCCGACCCGGCGCATGTCGCCCAGGTCCTGGGCGGCGCACTGCAGGCAGCGCACGCGCTGGCTGCCGCGCGCCGTGCCGAGATGGGCGAGACCATGGGGGTGAGCGGCGGCGCCGCGCCGGCCGGCGACGGCGGCCACGGCTTCGAGGCCGCCGCCTGAGCGCGGGCGCGTCGGCACGACGACAGGCTCCGGGAAACTTCACGCAGCACAGGACATCGGCAACACATCATGAGCGAACCGTTCGATAACGTACCTTTCCCCCACCTGCCCTTGCGCGCCGCCGCCGGGCTGGCCGTTTTTGCGCTCGTCGCCACCGCGCTGGCGCGCTACTACGGGGTCGGAACCGTGCTGCAGCCCGAATCGCCCGTCCGCATGGAACGCGACCTGCGCTTCGTCGACCGCAACAGCAGCGCCGGAGCCGGCTTCAGCGCGGGCGGCGTCGACGTCATCGACGCGCGCACGGGCGCGCGGATCGACACGCTGCAACCGGGTTCGGATGGCTTCATGCGGGCAACCCTGCGGGGCCTGGCTCGCGAACGCAAGCGCAACGGCTTCGGACCGGAAATCCCGTTCCAGCTGGCGCTGCACGCCGATGGCACGCTTACCCTCGTTGACCCGGCCACCGCGCGCACGATCCAGCTGCAGGCCTTCGGCCCTTCGAATTCGGGCGCCTTCGTGCGCCTGCTGACCGCCGGCCCCATCGCCGAGACGCCGCAGCTGTCGTCGGCATCGGCGCTGGCCGCCCCTTCGCCCACCCGCTGAAGCAGGAGAACACGCCATGGATGCCACCGAAACGATCGGCAGCGCGCAGGATGCGAACCGCCTGGCCCACGACGAATCGCTGCTCAGCCCGCGCTTCTACAAGACCGACTTTGCCGCGATGGACCGCTTCGACTTCGCCCCCTTGCGCGGCGAGTGGAACCAGCTCTTCGCGGAGTTCGAGCGCGACGAGAACCGCAGCCATTTCGAGCGCGACGAGCAGTTCCGCGCCGAGGTCCAGGCCCTGCCCGAAGGCTTGCGGCGCGAGTTCCTGCACTTCCTGATCAGCTCGGTCACCGCCGAGTTCTCGGGCTGCGTGCTCTACAACGACATCAAGCAGAACGTGGCCAACCCCGACATGAAGGCCCTGATGGGCTACATGGCCCGCGACGAATCGCGCCACGCCAACTTCATCAACCGCTGCCTGCGCGACTTCGACCTGGGCATCGACCTGGGCAACCTCAAGCGGACCAAGGACTACACCTTCTTCCGGCCCAAGTTCATCTACTACGCCACGTACCTCTCGGAGAAGATCGGCTACGCGCGCTACATCACCATCTATCGCCAGCTGCAGCGCCACCCGGAGAAGTGTTTCCATCCGATATTCCGCTGGTTCGAATCGTGGTGCAACGACGAGTTCCGCCACGGCGAGGCCTTCGCCCTGATGATGCGCAGCGACCCCAAGCTGCTCACCGGCCTGAACAAGCTCTGGATCCGCTTCTTCGTGCTGGCCGTGTTCGCCACGATGTACGTGCGCGACCATATGCGGCCCGAACTCCACGAGGCGATGGGTTTCGACCCGACCGACTACGACATGAAGGTGCTGCACATCACCTCGGAGATCACCAAGCAGGTCTTCCCGCTCACCCTGGACCTGGACAACCCGGCCTTCCGCGCCGGCCTCGACCGGCTCTTCCGCATCACCGAGCGCCAGCGCGCGTTGAAGCGCCAGGGCGGCGCCCTGTCCTGGGTACGGCGGGCCGGCCTGACCGTTGCCGCGGCCGCAACCTTCCTGCGCATGTACACGATGCGCACGCAACCCAACGCCGCGCCGGACCAGATCCGCATGGCGCCGGCCTGGTAAGCCGGGGCCGGGAGCCGCGCGCATGAACGAGGCCATGGCGCCGGTCGCCTTCGCCGTCTTTTCCTGGTGGATCGGGACGGGCCTGGTGTTCGTCGCCGAGCGCCTGGTGCGCAACCGCGCGCAGTCGGCCATCACCACCATCTTCGCCTCGGGCGCGGTGTCGCTCTTTTGCGTGCTCCAGTCAAGCCTGACGACCGAACCCTGGGGGGCCTACCTGGGTTTTGCCGGCAGCATCGGCCTGTGGGGCGCCCTGGAACTGAGTTTCCTGAGCGGACTCGTCACCGGCCCCCGCCGTGCGCCCTCGCCCACCGGCACCGGCATGGGCCGGCGCTTCGGCCAGGCCGTCATGGCCCTGCTCTACCACGAGCTCGCCCTGATCGTCTGCGGGCTGGTCGTCGTGGCCATCTGCTGGCACCAGCCCAACCCCACGGCGGCCTGCACCTATACCCTGCTGTGGATCATGCGCGAGAGCGCCAAGCTCAATCTTTTCCTGGGCGTGCGCAACACGGCCGTGGAACTGCTGCCCAAGCGCCTTGCCCACCTGGCCTCGTACTTCGGCACGCGCAAGCTCAATTGGCTGCTGCCCGTATCCATCCTCGGGGCGGCGATCGCCGATGCGGTGCTCGTGCGCCAGGCCATTTCCGCGGTCGTGAGCCCGCAGCAGAACGTCGCCGGCTTCCTGCTGGCGACCCTGCTGGGACTTGCCATCATCGAGCACATCGTGCTCGTATTGCCCATCCGCGCCGACGCCCTGTGGATCTGGGCGACGCGGCGCGGCGGCAAGATCGCCCCGCCGGGCGATGCCCGCTGCGCCCGGCTGCGCGGCGAACCCGAGGTCGTGCCGGCGCGCAGCGCACCCGTGGTCCTCTAGCGTCCCCTACGTCGCACTCCAAAACGCCCATCGCACCCCTGGGTGCGCTGCTGCTCGCCATGGTCGCGTTTCCCTGCGGCACGGCGTTGGCCAAGCAGCTGTTTCCGATGGTCGGCGCGCCCGGTGCGACGGCGCTGCGCATGGGGCTGGGCGCGCTGATCCTCTGGATCGTGCACCGGCCGTGGCGGCGGCTCGGGCACCGCCACGGTTGGCCCTGGCTTTGGGGCTACGGCCTCACCATGGCGCAGATGAACCTGTGCTTCTACATGGCATTGCGCACGATCCCCCTGGGCATCACCGTGGGGCTGGAGTTCATCGGGCCGCTGGCCATCGCGCTGTTCGCGTCCCGGCGTGCCCTGGATTTCCTCTGGCTGGCGCTGGTGATTGGCGGCCTCGCCCTGCTCCTGCCCTGGCGCGGCCAGGCGCACGCGCTCGACCCCGTCGGCGTCCTGTTTGCCCTGGCCTCGGCCAGTGGGTGGGCCGCGTACATCCTCATGGGCCGGCGCGCCGGGACCGCATTCGGGCGCGATACGGTTGCGCTGGGATCGGCAATCGGCGCGCTCGTGACGGTGCCCATCGGCGCCGCATACGCGGGCGCCGCGCTTTGGTCGTGGGCCGTCGTGCCTTACGCGCTGGCCATCGCCGTGCTGAGCTCGGCCGTGCCTTATTCCCTGGAGATGTTCGCGCTGACGCGGCTGCCGGCGCGCACGGTGGGCATCCTGATGAGCATAGAACCTGCCCTGGGCGCGCTCCTGGGCCTGGCATTGCTCGATGAGCACCTGAGCGCGCTGCAGTGGCTGGCCATCGCGGCGATCATCACCGCTTCCGCCGGTGCCGTGCTGGGCGCACGCGGCGCCCCGGAGGATACGGCACAGATGGCGGCGCCCTCCCCCGGGACGCCGCCATGACGCGCCGCCCGGGCGCCGGGCGCGATGCGGTGGCAAGGCGTGCGGCCGATACCGCGATCGACCGTGCCCCTTGTCCTCAACCGAAGGCGAACCAGGCCAGCAGCAGCACGAATCCGGCGCCGGCGGCACACGCGTGCGTGGCCAGCGCCGCGTTCATCGTGGGCCGCGAGCGGCGGCCGATCATCGGCGCAAGCAGGCCGGTAAACAGCGCCAGCAGCAGCAAGGCCGCGGCTGCATGCGCCAGCCGGCCGGTGGGCGCGGCCTCGCCATCGGGCGTGCCGGCGAGCAGCATGGCCACGAGTTCCATGCCGCCGGCGCCCAGCAGGAGGTGGATGCCGATCATCACCGGCCGGCTGGGAATCCTTTTCAGGTACTCGTACCCCAGGTAAAGGCCGAGCGCGACGGCGCCGCTGAACAGGACCAGGACCGGGATCATTTTCACGGCGCTCTCCATCGGTGAAGCGCGGATGATTGCACGTTGGCCGCGCGTGCGGCAAACCGCTGCAAGCGTCCATGAACATTGGGGCGATCGCCCATGGCCTGCGCAGGGCTTGCGGGGATATCCGGAGTTTCCATTGAGGCGCAGACAAAAGCTCCCCTCGCCCACGAAGTGGGAGAGGGGCCGGGGGTTAGGGACCAGCGGCTTGCTGCGCCGGCCCTCACCCCAGCCCTCTCCCGCAAGCGGGAGAGGGAGAAAGACCGGGCGCGGGGCGCCTGCGAGGCAACCGCGCCCTGAAATCTCGCGGACGAACCGCCTACTGCGTGCCGCTCGGTGCTGCGCCGGGCGCCGGCGCCGCCGGTGCGGCCGTCGGTGCTGCAGCCGCCGGAAGCGGAATGAACAGCGGATCGCCGGGCGTCGGCTGGTAATCCTTCGGTGGCGGCTGTGGCGCTTTCCAGGTCAGGTAGTCCTGCACCTGGTCGGGATCGCCCTTGAGCTCCGGAAAATCCTTGAGCATGGAGATGCCGTACAGGGGCTTGAACACGCCGTTATGGCAGGTGGCGCAATAGATGTTGGGCCCGTCGCCCATCGGGCCATGGCGGCTGGCCGGCAGGGTCGAATCGATGGACGCCTCGTAATTGTTGTTGAGGGCGCGCACCATCCGGATGCCGTACCAGGCCGTGACGCGCTGCGGGCTGCTTTCCTTCCACTGGGCCAGCGCCTGCGTGTTGTGGCAATACGTGCAGTTCACCCCCAGCGACTTGGCCATGACCGTCATCAGCGAATACGTCCACTCGGCCTGCTGGATGGAGGCTCCGCCGGTGCCATCGGGCAAGGCCTCGGTCGGTTGCACGCGGATGTTTTCCGAACCCTTCAGGTAGAGGGTGAACGGATCCACCGGCAATGAACCCAGGGCCGCCGAGGGCAAGAGGGAGTTGGCCTGGACGTAGCTCGGCGTCGTCGCGTTCTGCTGGATATGCCAGCCGCCGAAGCCGCTTTCGGCCGGCGCCGAAACCGGATTGGCGAACCAGATGTTCTTGGGCACCGGATTGCCGCGGTGGCAGGTATAGCAGGTGACGCCAGTCTGGCCGACGTGGGTCGTCCAGTGCGAGTTGATGTACCGCACCATCTGCAGCATGCGGCGGGCGACGATCTTCGGATACTTCACGTCCAGCGCCGGGTTCTCGACCACGTGGCAGTAACTGCAGCCTTCGCCCCCGGTCACCCAGGCGGCCATGGAGACCATCACGCGAACCATCTGGGTCGAGCTCAGGTCGCCGAGCACCTGCACGTTCTCGAACACGTCCTTGGCGCGCGGGCCGTCGGCGTCGGCGGGCGGCGCCGCTTCCGGGATCTCCTGCTCCGCGAAGGTGGCCGCATAGACGCGCGGGTTGTACATCTGCACCTGGGCGTCGCCGCGGAAGCCGCGCTGGATGGAATCGATGGGCGGGCGGTCGCACCCGGCAAGCAGCGCGAGACCCACCACCGCGCCCAGGCGAATCAGCTTCTTCCCATTCATGGTGCCACCTCCACAGCCTTGGCCGTATCGCAGTCGGTGCCGCAGCACCGGTGCAAGGCAATGATATGTTGATCGCGCACGTCTTTGGCCGTCATTGCCCTGCTCCCGGGATGGTTGCAGGGTCAATCACCGGGGGATCGATCGGCGGATAGCCGGGCGCATAGCCGTGCTTGACGGCCCACAGGTACCAGTTGTCGACGACGGTGCCCGTGAGCAGGATGCCGATGCCGCCCACCAGGGGGCACAGCACCGCAAACCACCACGCCCAGCGGTGGATCGATTCCATGGTGGCGTTGAAGCCCATGGTCCAGCGCCAGAACAGCGCCGCGCGTTCCACGGCCGTGCCGCGGTCGGTGATCTGCTCGATCTCGCGCTCGCCGCCGTAGCGGCTCACCGCCAAAATGGTGCCCGCGTGCATGGCGAACAGCAGCACGGAGCCATAGAGGAAGGCGATCGACAGGGCGTGGAACGGGTTGTAGAAGAGATTGCCGTAGCGCAAGGAAAACGCCGCTACCCAGTCGAGGTGGGGAAAGATGCCGAAGGGTACGGCCTCGCTCCAGCGGCCCAGCAGCACCGGGCGGACGAAACCCAGCACGAAGTACAGCCAGATGGCGGCCGCGAAGGCCCATGCCACGTGTGTGCCCATCTTGAGCGCGCGGGCACGCCGGTAAGTGCGCAGCCACCACAGGAAGAGCGAGGTGGTCAGGAAGAAACCGGCCATCTGCCACCAGCCGCCCTCGTTGAGCGGGCACGGTATGTGCAGCCGGCAGGACGGCGCCGGGGGCTCGAGCGCTAGCCAGGGCAGCTGGCGCACGAACTGGATCGGATTCCAGCCCACCGACGCCCACATGTTGAGGCCGATGATCTCGAAGGCGGTAAACCCGCAGATGATCGAGGCCAGGCCGAAGAAGCCCAGGTAGAACGGACCGATCTGCGCGTCGCCGAAACGACCCAGCAGCGTGATGAAGCGCGGCTTGCCCTTGCGTACCCAGGGGCCGCCCGGCTCCAAGGGCGGGCCCTTGTGGAAGGGGCCGCGGACCTGGACCTGGGTGAAGATGTTCTGATAGGTTGCCATCGCATTGTCTCCTGATCGACTAGCGCCAGATGGGCAGGTCGAGCCACCACGTCCAGTATTCGGGCCAGCCGCGTGTCCACAGCGGCCCGCTGATGATGATGCACACCGCGGCGAAGAACACCGCGGAGATCGCGAGGAACAGGCCGAGGCGATGGATGCCCAGGGTTCCGATCGAATAGCCGATGAAATCGCGGAAGTAGGCGTTCTCGTGCTCGGGCGTGAGAACCGCCGTGCCGGGCACGGGATTGGCCGCGGAGAGGATCAGCGAGCCGTGCAGGGCCAGCGCGAAGGTGGTGGTGAAGAACAGCGAAACGGCGATCATGTGCGCCGGGTTGTAATGGAAGTGCAGGTACTGGTAACCCGTGTTCGACACCCAGTCGAGGTGGCTGAAGATGCCGTACGGAAAGGCGTGCCCCCATGCGCCCAGCAGGAGCGGCCGGAACACCTCGAGGGTCGCGTAGGCCAGGATCGCGAAGCTGAAGGCAAAGGGCACGTGCAGGCCCATGCCCAGCTTGCGGGCGATCTCGACCTCGCGCAGGGCCCAGGAGATGAAGGCGCCCAGCGCGCACACGGTGATGAGCTGCCAAAGGCCGCCCTCGCGCAGCGGCGCGAGCGCCAGGCCGTAGCTCAGGTCCGGCGGCGCGATGCTGATGCGCCACGGGTTCCAGGTGTCGCCCAGCGACGCCCCGTAGAGGATCAGCAGGGTGCCCAGGGCAATGAAAAATACGGCCGTCACACCAAAAAAGCCGACGAAGAACGGCCCGACCCAGAAGTCGAACAGATCGCCCCCGACCAGGGTTCCGCCGCGCACGCGGTACTTCCTCTCAAAGCTCAGCATCGACATCGCTGCTCCCCCAATTTACCTGCCGCGCGATGGTCCGCGACCGGGATCCGGCCCGCGTCACCACCGCATGCTTCCGGGTGCCCGGATTACGTCCGCGGCACCCTCGTATCAAATCCGTTCGCCAGGGGCGAATAAACCCTGCGCCCCGTTTCAAGCCGGGGCGCGGGCCCGTCGGGTTTGCGCCCGCGCGAGCCCGCCTCTCCCGTTCACTGCCTTATTTCATCGCCGGCGGCACCGGGGCCGCCTGCAAAGACACGGCCTTGGCGCTGCCGTGCGGTCCGTCGATCCAGTTGAACCGGTTGCTGCTGAGCAGGATGAAATGGATCAAGAGCGCCAGAACCGCGAGGAAAACGGCGAGCGCAATCAGCGCCCTGCGCGGGTCAAATAGCATCCAGATACGCCACATTTGGAAAACCTCCTAGGGAAAGTAAGACATGAAGCTGTAGACCGTCGCCGTCACGGACCCCAGCACCGAACCGCGCCGCTCCGCGCCTGGCAACCACGATCGCCAGTCGAGCCGGAACAGCACGCCCACGATGGCCAGGGCAAGAACAACGGCAAAGCCCGCGACGAAGATTGCGTAGAACGACAGGGAACGGTCGCCACGCGTCACTTCAAGCAGAGTCGATTCGGATACGAGCATTGAAATCTCCTCTACGCCGGCTTACAACCAGGGGCGCCAGCTCCATACAAGTGCGTGTGCAATGATTGCAACGACGGTGAAGCCGATGAAGCTCGACATGAAAATCTTGTGGAACTCCTGCGCTTCTCTTTCCGTCAGGCCCGAAAGCGAGCCGTTTCGTTCAGACATGGTGGTGATCCTCCTTCAGGGCCTTTCGGCGGGCGCCGCGAATACCCCGCGGCAGGGTACTGATTCGGCCGCTAGGCCGTAAAGACCGTCGTGCCCCCCGAAGGGTGCAAGCCGGTCGATTCCGATGGTTTCCAGGTGTCATGGATACTTTGCAATCAGGCCGGCTGGGTATCGCGCCGTGGAGCCGGTGGCGGCGCCGGCGCATCGCGGCGCCCCAGGTGCTCGGCGCCGACGCTGGCGGCGCCGGCGGCGCGCGCCGCGCGCTCGGCGGCATCGCGCAGCTGCTTGGCCGCGGAGATCCGCAGCAAAACGGGATAGGTCTCGAGCATGGCGTCGAGCGCCGCCTTGGCCTCGACCTGCCAGGGCAGCTCTTCCTGGTGGCGGGCCGGCGTGGCCTCGACCTTGTCCAGGTCCGTTGCCAGGGGAATGATGTGGAACAGGGCGTCGAACATCGCGTTGCAGATTTCCTGCACGAGATAGGTCGCCCCCGAATAGCCCATGAACGGCGTGCCGGTGTGGCGCCGGATAATGGCGCCCGGGAAGGAGGCCGGAATGTAGACCGCGCGTCCGCCGATCTCGGAGAGGTACATGCGCTCGTTGTAGCTGCCGAAGAGCAGCAGCGGCGTGCGCTCCTTGATCGCCTTGCGGACGGCGTCGTTGTCGGGCTTGACCCCGGCGCGGCGCTCGAAGTGGAAATTGCAGGGCAGGCCGAGCTCGTCCTGCAGGAAGTGGCGGATGCCGCGCGAATGCGTCTCGCTGGCGCTGATGCCGAAGCTCGCGGTGCCGAAGAAATCCTGGGTGACCGAGCGCCACAGGTCCCAGACGGGCTTGATCGTGGTGTGCTTTTCGCGCTCGATGAAGGGCTCGGGGTCCAGGCCCAGCAGCTCGCCCAGGGAGCGCAGGAAGCGCGTCGTCGAGTCCAGGCCGATGGGCGCCTGCAGGTACGGGCGGTCGAGCGCCTCGGCCAGCAGCCGGCCGTACTCGCGATACATCACCACGTTGACCTCGGCATCGGCCAGGCGCTCGATGTCCTGCAGGTGCGTGCCCAGCGGGAAGACGAGGTTGACCTCGGCGCCGATGCCTTCGATCAGGCGGCGGATCTCGGCCAGGTCCGACCAGGTGTTGAAGTAGCCGTACATCGGCCCGAGGATGTTGACGCGCGGCCGCTCGCCGGGGGCGCGCGGCTTGACCTCGGGCACCTGGTGCAGGCCGTACTCCGTCCACAGCCAGAGCATGGCGCGGTTGGCGCACTGCCACTGGTCCTCGTCGATGGTGCGGGGCAGGAAGCGCTTGAGGCCGCTGCCCTCGGGCGCGACGCCGCCGCCGATCATCTCGGCGATGGAACCGGTCACCACCACGGCGGGCAGTTCCGGGTCGAGCGTCTTGTGCGCACGGCTCATGGCCTGCTCGGTGCCCTTCTGGCCGAGTTCCTCCTCGGACAATCCGGTGACGACGATGGGCAGTTCGTGCGGCGGCAGGCCGTCGGTGTAATGCAGCACCGAGGTCACCGGCAGGTTCTCGCAGCCCACCGGGCCGTCGATGACGACCTGCAGGCCCTTCACGGACGTGAAGGCATAGACGGCGCCCCAGTAGCCCCCCGCGCGGTCGTGGTCGAGAACCAGCATCAGATCATCTCCTCGGCCTTGCGCCGCTTGGCAGCCTTCTCGAGCTTGCGGCGGTACATTTCCCGGAACTGCGGCTTGGCCTGGGGAACCTCCTCCCAGATGCCGGCCTGGTCGCCGCTGCCCACGCCCTCGAAGAACGCGCGCATCGTGTCCATGCGTCCCTTGGAACCGAGCGCGGCATTGACCACTGCCGCGAGGGATCCGGCGCCCGCCGGCCCCATGAGGGGACGGGCCGAGATGAGGTTGGTGAAGTACAGCGCCGGCAGGGCGCGCTGCTTGGCGGCCTGCACGACCGGCGTCGTGCCGATGGCCAGGTCCGGTTCGAACTCGTCCATGGCCGCCAGATCCTGCTCGAGCGAGGCGCGGTATTGCACGCGCACGCCATGGGCCTCGAGCCATTGGCAGTCGGCCGCCGACCAGGCGGTGCGCGGGCACGCGGTGCCCACATACCGCAGATCGGCGCCGCTCTCGACGAGCAGGCGGCCCACCAGCAGTTCGGAGCCCTCGTACCCCGAGAGCGTGATGCGGCCGCGGATCGGCGCGGCCGACAGCGCGCCGCGGATCGCCGGCAGGAAGCGGTTCTTGGCCTCGCCCACGCGCTCGGGGGCAACGCCGAAGGCCTCGCCGATGGCATCGAGCCAGGCGGCCGTGCCGTCCACGCCCACCGGCGCCGAGCCGACGATCTTGCGGCCCGCGGCGTCGAATTCGCGCAGCACCGCGGTGTAGAACGGATGGATGGCCGCCACGACCTCGCAGTCGAGGGCGCCATAGAGTTCGCGCCATTCGCGCACGGGCACGACCGGCCCGACATCGAGCCCCAGGGGTTGCAGCAGCGCGCCGATGCCCACCGGATCGGCCGGAAAGACCTCGCCCACCAGGGCGACGGCCGGACGCTTCTTCGGGCCGCTGCGCGGCGCGGGCACGGGGCCGGCCTCGACCTCGGTGCGCGCGTAGTTGAGCATGGCGCCCGAGAGCACGTCCTTGGCCTCGGCGTGCGTGGGCACGCCAAAACCCGGCACGTCGATGCCGACGATGCGCACCCCGTTGATCTGCTTGGGCAGCAGGCGCAGCGGCACGCCGGAGGCCGAGGGCACGCACAGGTTGGTGACGACGATGGCGTCGTAATGCTCCGGATCGGCGGTGGCGTGCACCGCATCGCGGATGTCTTCGAACAGCTTGCCCGTGACCAGGGTTTCGGAGTTGAACGGCACGTAGCCCACGCTGCGGCGCGCGCCATAAAAATGCGAGGTGAAGGTAAGGCCGTAAACGCAGCAGGCCGAGCCCGAGAGGATGGTTGCCGTGCGGCGCATCCGCAGGCCCACCCGCAGCGAGCCGAAGGCCGGGCACATGCTCTGCGGCTGGTCGTGCGGCCCCACCGGATAGTCGGCCGCGTAGCGCTCGAGGATCTCACCGGCGCCGGCCGCGGCAGCGGCGGCGCGAACCGCCTGCTTGTCGCCGTGGCATGACGCGGCCGCCTCTGCGGCCGGCGCGCTGGCGATGGGGATCACGCGCTGTCCGGCGGCCGGGGGCGCGGACGGGGCGGATTCGGCGTGCACGTCGGGCTCCATGGCGCTATCAGACGGCGTCGTAGACGACTTCGAGGGACTTCTTCTCGACGATGGCCAGGCCGCGCATGTCCTGGTCGCTGGCCGGATCGAGAACCACGCCGCGTCCTACGGCATCGCCGGAGAACAGGCCGAGCAAGGCGTCCTGCGAAAGGGGTTTGGGGCGCAGGGGCGGCGCGTCGGCGACCTGGATGGCCAGTTCCTCGAACAGCGAGGCCCACGGGCCGCCCGGGCGCCCGACGATTTCGTAGCTCGCGCTCTTGCGGCGGATATCGTCGTCGGCCGGTATGGAGGCCAGCACCGGAATGCCCGCGGCCTTGGCAAAGGCCTGGGCCTCGCCCGTGCCGTCGTCCTTGTTGACGATGAGGCCGGCCACGCCCACGTTGCCGCCCAGCCGGCGGAAATACTCCACGGCGGAACACACGTTGTTGGCGACGTAGAGCGATTGCAGGTCGTTGCTGCCCACCACCATGACCTTCTGGCACATGTCGCGCGCGATGGGCAGGCCGAAGCCGCCGCAGACGACATCGCCCAGGAAGTCGAGCAGGACGAAGTCGAACCCCCAGTCGTGGAAGCCCAGCTTCTCCAGGGTCTCGAAGCCGTGGATGATGCCCCGGCCGCCGCAGCCGCGGCCCACCTCGGGTCCGCCCAGTTCCATGGCGAACACGCCGTCGCGCTTGAAGCAGACGTCGGATATGGCAACGGGCTCGCCGGCAAGCTTCTTGCGCGAGGACGTTTCCAGGATGGTCGGACAGGCCCGGCCGCCGAAGAGCAGGGACGTGGTATCGCTCTTGGGGTCGCAGCCGATCAGCAGGACGCGTTTGCCCAGTTGGGCCATCATGTAGGAGAGATTGGCCAGGGCAAAGCTCTTGCCGATGCCGCCCTTGCCATAGATGGCGATGATCTGGGTCTTCTTGGTTGTCTCGGATGCCACCACCGGATCGGGTTCGACAGCCGCTTCGGCACGCAGCGAGCGCTTGAGTTGTTCGAGCGGCAGGGTCATTTCGTTCATGCGAGCGATCTCCAGTCCAGGACCATCTTCAGGCACGCCGGGTCGGCGAATGCCGTCCGGTAGGCCTCGGGGGCCTCCATCGCCGGAAGGCGATGGGTAATCAATCCGTCGAGCGACAGTCGGCCTTCGCCGATGAGCGCCAGCACCGCGCGCAGGTCGTCGGGCTTCCATTCGGCCGCGATCAGCAGGCGCGCCTCGCGCATGAAGGCAGGGGCGAAGGCAAAGTGCAGCGGCTCGCTGTAGAAGCCGGCCAGCACGATCTCGCCGCCCGGGGCCAGGCGTCCGATGAGGGCATCGAGCAGCGAGGGGTCGCCGCTGGCGTCGAGAATGTTGCGGTAGTCGCGGCGGGTGTCCTGCTGCGCATCGGTGACGCGGTAGCCCAGGGCGCCGCCGGCACGCGCCGGATTGCTTTCCCACACCACCACTTCGCCCTCGAGCGCGGCGATGCGCGCCAGCAAGCGGCCCAGTACACCGTGGCCGATGATGAGTTCCGTGCGCTTGGCGCCCGGCAGCTTGAGCGCGTGGTAGGCCGTGGCGGCAAGCGCCAGCAATACGGCTTTTTCGCCAAGGTCGTCGTCGACGGGAATGACCCGCGCGGCCGGCACGACGAGGCGCGCCGAGGCGCCCCCGAAGAGGCCGCGCACTTCGCCGTAGCAGCGCGCGCCACCCACGAACACGCGCTGGCCGATGCGCACCGCGCCGCCGGCGTCGGGGCCCACGGAAACGACGCGCCCCACCGACTCGTAGCCCGGGACCAGGGGATAGCCCATGCCCGGGAAGGGCGGCATGCGGCCTTGATAGAGGAGCCGCTCCGTTCCGGTGCTGATGGCGCTCCACTCGGTGGCGATGACGACATCGCCTGCGGCCGGATGGTCGATATCGAGCTCGACGACGCGCAACTGCTCGGGCTTTTCGAGCACGACCGCGCGTGCGCGCGTGCGCCGTTCGTGAACCTGCGCCGCTTGCGGCTCTGCCAAAGTTTGCGAAACCATGAGTGTCAATCTACTCTTACTTAATTCAATGTCAAGCTGAATTAACACTTTCGCTGTCGAGCGGCGCATCGGCGCGCGCCGTCACCACGGTTGCCAGCAAGGGATTGCGCGTGCGGCGGCGCCGCACGCCCGTGAATCCGGCCTCGTGCAGCAGCGTGCGCAGCTCTTCGAAGGTGCGGGCGCGGCCCGTGCCCATGGCCAGCAGGTACATGCCGAAATACCCATCGGCCATGGCGCCGGCGCCGGGCGTGCCCGCCATCGGCTCGGCAATGAGCAGCACGCCGCCGGCCGGCAGCGCGCGGCGGATGCCCCGCAGCAGCACGCGCACCTTGTCGTCGTCGTGGTCGTGCACGACCCGCACCAGGGTGATGAGATCGGCGCCGCGCGGAATCGGGTCGCGGAAAAAATCCCCCGTGGCAACCGTCAGCCGCGCCTCGAGCCCGGCCTCGGCGAAGCGCTGGCGTGCCGGGCCGGCCACCGGCGGCAGGTCGAAGAGTTGGGCCCGCAGCGCCGGCACCTTGCGTGCCGCGGCGAGCACGAAATTGCCTTCCCCGCCGCCCACGTCGAGCAGGCGCCGGTGGCGCGCAAACGGGTAGGCCGCCAGCACGAGCTCGGCGATGAACTGCTGCGAGTCGGACATCAGGCCGGTATAGGGCGCCACGGCATCGCGCGCCAGCGCCGCCGGTTGCGCCGCGCCCGCATAGCCCCAGAATCCGGCCAGCCGCGCGCTGCCGGCCGCCCCGCGGAGCAGGGCCACCGGATCGGCGAGGTCGGCATAGAGCAGGCCATGGTGGCGCACCATGGCTTCCACGCCAGGGTTGCCCAGCAAGGCGGCGCCCAGCATGCCCAGCCCGACGCGTCCCTGGCCCCGGCGCTCGACCAGCCCCAGGGCCGCGGCTGCCAGGAGGAGGCGCTCGAGGCGATCCAGGGGCAGGTCTATGGCCTGGGCCAGCTCTGCCGGCGTTTGCGGCCTATCGAGCAGGCGGCGCAGCAACCCCAGCGAAACGCAGGCATACAGCACCTGGGAATAGACGAACCCGGCGCAGATGTCGAAGAGCGCGCGCGCCCGGGAACGGGCGATCGGCCGCGTGAAGGGGAAGGCCGTGGCAAAGCGCTGGAAGCGGCCATCGGCGAGCAGCCGGTCGCGCCGGCGCCGCAGGGCATCGAGGAAACCCTCGCGAACAGGTCCGGGCACCGCAGGCGCGCTGGCGCCCGGAACACACGGCTGCACGGCAGTGGCAGCCGTTGCGGTTTTCACGCGGCGCGCTCGAGGTACTCCTCGGGAACCAGGCGCAGGGCTTCGGCGCGGATGAGCTGCTGCAGCCGCTGGCGTCCGGCGCAGGGCGGGATCGAGTCCAGCGCCTGTCCGACCAGTTTTTCGAATATGGTCACGGCACGGGCCATGCCCAGCGCCACGACGGCATTGGGGCGGCCCAGGGCGGCGTCGCGGCCCACCGGCTTGCCGATTTCTTCCTCGTGCGCGACCA
>Ga0181519_10001859_pt1 | contig 18296 bp, 11 predicted proteins | sample PEATcosm2014_Bin_26_FD_121102 | JGI IMG/M metagenome (GOLD analysis project Ga0181519, IMG submission 121102) | Peatland microbial communities from MTU Mesocosm Facility, Houghton, MI, USA - PEATcosm2014_Bin02_10_metaG | ecosystem: Environmental > Terrestrial > Soil > Wetlands > Peat | place...
ACGTGCGGAATCGAGACCCAATTGCGGTGCAGCAGCGGGCCGGAGATGCGCTTGATGCGCGAGAGCGGCTGGACTTCGATGGGTCCGAATTGCGCGAAATCGACCTTCGGCCAGGCGGGCAACGCGAAGGGCATCGCGGAGCCTTGCGCCGCTGCACCCGTGCCTTCACGCAACGAAACTTTAACGAACGATTGCACGTCCTCGCGCGTGATCCGGCCATGCGGGCCGGTGCCCTCGACGCGGGAGAGTGTTACGCCGAGCTCGCGCGCAAAACGCCGAATCGACGGACTGGCGTGCACTGCTTCACCGGACTCGTGCTCATCGCTCGACGCCGGCAATGCGGCAGGCGGTCCCGCGACGGCCCCACGTACCGGTTCGCCCACGGCCGCATTCGGGGGCACGACTGCCGCCGCACTCGCTGGCTGGACCGCCGCAGCACTCGCCGGCTCGACCGCCGCAGCACGCGCCGTTCCGCTCTCAGTTGCGGGCGCGGGTTCGGCCGCGGTCGCCGGAGCCCCATTTGATTCGGGTGCGGCAACCGCCGGGGCGCCGTTTGCGCCCGCGGGGGTTAGCGTTAGGATGGCCGTGCCTTCGGAGACCTTGTCGCCTACGCCGACCGTGATCGCGGCGACGACCCCGGCTTCGGGCGAGGGGACTTCCATCGTGGCCTTATCCGACTCGAGCGTCAGCAGGGCGTCGTCGACGCGCACCGCGTCGCCGGGCTTGACCAGCACCTCGATCACCGGCACGTCGCGAAAGTCGCCGATGTTGGGAACGCGGACCTCGATCGTGTCGGCCATCAGATCGTCACCGGATTCGGCTTGGCCGGATCGATTCCATAGGCGCGCAACGCCTCCGAGACCTTGGCGGCGGGGATCGTGCCGTCGTCGGCCAGTGCTTTGAGCGCGGCCAGCGCGACGAAACGCCGGTCGACCTCGAAGAACTCGCGTAACTTGCGGCGGTAATCGCTGCGACCGAAGCCATCGGTGCCGAGCGAGGTATAGCGCCTGCCGATGAACGGACGGATCTGATCGGCATGGGTCTTGATGTAGTCGGTGGCGGCGACGGCCGGCCCGCGGCGGCCGCCCATCACCTCCTCGACGTAGGAGCGCCGCGGCGGCTCCTCCGGATGGAGCATGTTCCAACGCTGCGCGTCGAGCCCATCGCGGCGCAACTCGTTGAAACTGGTCACGCTCCAGACGTCGGCGGCCACGCCGAAGTCGTCGCGCAAGAGGTCCGCAGCGGCCAGCACTTCGCGCAAGATCGTCCCGCTGCCCAAGAGTTGCACGCGCGGCGCGTCGGGCGCGGTTTCGCGACCGTCGCGCACGAGGTACATGCCCTTGATGATGCCCGGCTCGACGCCCGCGGGCATGGCCGGTTGGCGGTAGTTTTCGTTCATGACCGTAATGTAGTAGTAGACGTCCTCTTGCTCCGCGCACATGCGCCGCAAGCCGTCTTGCACGATCACCGCGAGTTCGTAGGCGTAGGCCGGGTCGTAGGCGACGCAGTTCGGAATGAACGAGGCGTGGACGTGACTCTGACCATCCTCGTGCTGTAAGCCTTCGCCGTTGAGCGTGGTGCGGCCGGCCGTGCCGCCGATCAGGAAGCCGCGGCTGCGCATGTCGCCCGCCGCCCACGCGAAATCGCCGATGCGCTGGAAGCCGAACATCGAGTAAAAGATGAAGAGCGGGATCATCTGCTCGCCGTTGGTCGAATACGAGGTCGCCGCCGCGATCCACGAACAGAAGGCGCCGGCTTCGTTGATGCCCTCCTGCAAGATCTGGCCGTGCAGGTCTTCGCGATAATACATCAGTTGCGCGGCATCCTGCGGCTTATAGAGTTGGCCCACCGGCGAATAGATGCCGAGTTGGCGAAACATGCCCTCCATGCCGAAGGTGCGCGATTCGTCGGCCACGATCGGCACGACGCGCGCACCGATGTTGGCGTCGCGCACGAGCGCGCTGAGCACGCGCACGAAGGCCATCGTCGTCGAGATGTCGCGTTCGCCGCTGCCCTCGAGTTGCGATTTGAACGCATCGAGGCCGGGCACGGTCAGCGCGGCGGCCTTGCGCCGGCGTTGCGGCACGCTGCCCAGCGTGCGTTGTCGCGCCCGCAGGTATTCCATCTCGGGGCTGTCGTCGGGCGGCCGATAGAACGGCACCGACGAGAGTTCCGCTTCCGAGACCGGGATCGCGAAGCGATCGCGAAAGTGACGCATCGCCTTGAGATCCAGGTGCTTCTGCTGGTGGGCGATGTTCTGCGCTTCGCCGGACGAACCCATGCCGTAACCCTTGATCGTTTTGGCCAGCACGACCGTCGGCTCACCCGCGTGCGCGACCGCCGCGGAGTAGGCGGCGTAGACCTTGCGCGGATCGTGACCGCCGCGTTGCAGTTCCCAGATCTGTTCGTCGCTCCAATCCGCAACCAGCGCCGCGGTCTCCGGATAGCGGCCGAAGAAATGTTCGCGCACGTACGCGCCGTCGTTGGCCTTGAACGTCTGATAGTCGCCGTCGACGCACTCGTTCATCAGTTGCACCAGCCGTCCGGTGCGATCGCGCGCCAATAGCGGATCCCAGTTCGAGCCCCAGATCACTTTGATGACGTTCCAGCCCGAGCCGCGGAACTCACGCTCGAGTTCTTGAATGATCTTGCCGTTGCCGCGCACCGGACCATCGAGCCGCTGCAAATTGCAGTTGACCACGAAGATCAGGTTGTCCAGGCTTTCGCGCGAAGCGACCGAGATCGCGCCCAGCGTTTCGGGTTCGTCGACCTCGCCGTCGCCGATGAAGCACCAGACCTTGCGCCCCGTGGTGTCGGCGATGCCGCGGTTGTGCAGATAGCGCAGGAAGCGAGCCTGGAAGATCGCCTGCATGGGGCCCAAGCCCATCGAGACGGTGGCGAACTGCCAGAAGTCGGGCATCAGCCACGAATGCGGGTACGAGGGCAGACCGCGGCCGTCGACTTCCTGACGGTAATTGGCCAACTGCTCTTCGCTGATCCGGCCTTCCAGAAATGCGCGCGCGTAGACGCCCGGCGCGGAGTGGCCTTGAAAGAAGACCAGGTCGCCGCCGAACGTCTCCGACGGCGCGCGGAAAAAATAGTTGAAGCCGACGTCGTAGAGCGTGGCCGAGGAAGCGAAGCTGGCCACGTGGCCGCCCAGTTCGGACGACGCCTCGTTGGCCCGCACGACCATCGCCATCGCGTTCCAGCGCACGATGTGGCGCAAGCGCGTCTCGAGTTCGTCGTTGCCGGGCATGGTCGGCTGCTGCGCCGGCACGATCGAGTTGACGTAATCCGTCTGCACGCCGAGCGACACGTGCGCGCCACCCTGCTGCGCGCGTTGCACGAGGTGCTCGACCAATTGCTGCGTGCGCGCCGGCCCTTCGCGTTCGAGCACCGCGTCGAGCGCATCGAGCCACTCTTGCGTCTCTTGGGGATCGGGATCGACGGGTTGGCGTAGAACCATAGCCTTTGGATTCCGCCGCGGCCGCACCAGTCCCCGGGGCCGGACCGGGCCGATGCGCAGATTGGACCAGTCCAATATCCGGCGAGGTCACACGGGCAAGCGCGCGAACAGCCCGGCATGCTTTTGTCGAGGTTCGTGCTTTCATTCCTGGCCGCGTCTGCCATTGCGCTGGCGGCGCTCGGCGTCATACCCGCGCCCGCCCGCGCTCAGAGTGCCGGGGCGGGCGGAAACGGCCGTGCGGCCCAGGCCGGCGGCGCCTACGGCAACGGCAGTACCGGAGACGTGGCCGCATACGACGCGTTCGTAAAGGATGCGACGGCACAGCCCGGCCTCTTCACGATTTGGCACAAGGCGGGCAAAGTGTATCTGGAGTTGCGCGCGGAGCAACTCGACCGCGACTACGTGCAAACGATCGTACCCGGAAGCGGGCTCGGCGGACACTTCGTCGTGTGGGGCAACACGGATCATCTGCCCGCCGAACTCGTTCGCTTCGAACGCGCCGGCAACGCCGTGGCGATTCTCTGGCCCAACCCGGCCTGGGTCGCTCCGGGCGACGCGGCCTCGACCCGCGCCATCGCAGTTTCGTTCCCGCGCTCGGTGGTCGGCCTGCTGCCGCTGGTCGCAAGCGACGAGCGCAACGGCACGCTGATCGTCGACGCGGCCCCGTTTCTCGACGATCAACTGAATCTCAAAGCGGTGCTCGGGCAGAGTCTGGGCGACACCGCGCCGTACTCGCTCGATAGAGCGCGCAGTTACTTCGGACCGACCAAGGCCTTTCCGCGCAACGTCGTGCTCGAAGCGCGACAAGCTTGGACCTCCGAAGGTCAACGGCTCGGTGACGTGCCACCCGACTCGCGCAACGTTCAGATCAAGGTCGTCTACAACATCGCCGAGCCGCCGCACGATGACGATTACCGTCCGCGTTTGGCCGACGATCGCATCGGCATCTACCAAGACGTCTATCTGCAATTCGCCGACGACACCGTGCTCTCGCGCAAGCTGCGCTATCTGGTGCGCTGGAACATTCAAGCCTCGGATCCCACGAAGCCGCTCTCACCCGCGAAGCACCCGATGATCTTCTACATGAGCAACACGGTGCCCGAGCGTTACCGTCCGGCGATTCGCGCCGCGGTGCTCGGCTGGAACGACGCGTTCCGCCGCCTGGGCATCGAGGGTGCGTTGGAGGTCCGCGATCAGCCCGACGACCCGAATTGGGATCCCGACGACATCCGCTACAACGTGCTGCGTTGGGTCACCGAGGCGCAAGCCAGTTTCGGCGCGGATTCGCAGACGCTCTACGATCCGCGCACCGGTCAAGAGTTCCGGACGGGCATCCTGATTTCGGCCGACGTGCCGCTCAACGCGCTGCGCGAGTGGACCTACGCGGTCGATCCCGTCCGCTACGGTCGAACGACCGATCCGATGCCCGCCGATTATCTCGACGGCGTCTGGAAATCGGTCATCCTGCACGAGACCGGTCACAACTTGGGCATGCAGCACAACTTCATCGGCAAGGCGGCGTACGGCGCGCGTCAGCTCCAAGACCCGGCCTTCACCGCCGCTAACGGCATCACGTCGACCGTCATGGAGTACGCGCCGGCCAACCTCTGGCCCAAGCAATACGGACAAGGCACGTTTTCACAAACGGTCCTCGGCCCGTACGATTATTACCTGATGCATTGGACCTACGCGCCGATTCCCGGCGCGGCGACGCCTGAAGCCGAAGTGCCGACGCTGTCGCGCTGGGCCGAAGCCTGGTCCGACCCGCGTTTCCGCTACGCTTCCGACGAGGACGTCTCGTGGTCGAACGGGCACGCCGCCGACCCGCGCGTGGCAACCGGCGTCTTGACCGACGACGCGCTGGCCTGGTGCGAGGTTCAGCTGGCGATGAACCGCGGCCTGATCGACACGCTCGACGCGCACTTCCCGCGGCCGGGCGCGGCCTTCGAAGGCGAGACCGACGCCTTCTACTTCTTGCTCGGGCGCGACCGCACGTGCCGGCAACTGCCCGCACACTACCTCGGCGGACAGTACCTCTCGCGCGCGCACCGCGGCGACCCGCACGCCGACCCGCCCGTCGTGCCCGTGCCGCGCGCCGTGCAAGAACGCGCTTTCCGCTTGCTCGAACGCAACGTCTTCTCCGCGGACGCGTGGCGCTTTCCGCCGGCGCTGCTGCAACACTTGGGCAGTTCCGAGTGGGCCGGATACGGCTACGTGGAGATCGACAACTACGGAAACTTACCCCTCTGGGCGTACGCGCCGCGCCCGCGTCACGACGTGGCGCCGCTCGAACTCGCCGCCGACGCGCAGGGCACGGTGCTGGCCCAAATCTTCCAGCCGCTCGTGCTGAGCCGCCTCGCCGACGGACCGCTCGAGAGCACGGAACGCCGGCCTATGCAGCTCGCGGATCTCTTCGAGTGGATGCAGACGAGCATCTTCAGCGAGTTGAGCGCAGCGTCGGCGCCGGCGATCGTGCCGGTGCGCCGCAACCTCCAGATGCTCTACGCGCGCACCCTGCGCGCGCTGGTCGAGGACCCGAAACCGGGGACGCCCGAAGGGGCCCGGGCGCTGGCCCGAAGTGAGTTGGGCGCACTGAGTGCGCGCTGCAAACACGCCCTCGCCGCGGGCATCCCGGACGCCGAGACCCGCGCCCACGTCGAGACGCTGGGCGCACTCGGCGAAAAGTTGTGAGCGGGCTCACAGGGCGAAAGTTGTGAGCGGGCGCACGTCGAACGTCAGCGTACGTGCCTTCCGATGGGACGGGTTTTGCATTGCTTCGGCGACGTCTAGGCCTCGCGCTGATCGTCGTCCTCGCGCTTCCGCTGGGCATGCGCGCGCCGGCCTTCGCGCAGGTCCGTTGCGGTCAAGCCTTGCTCGACGGCATCCCCGACCGGCTGCGCGCGCTCGAAACGCAACGCCCGGCGAGTAGCGACGATGCGTTGCGGCGCGCGCACGACATCGGTGCCCTCCTCACCGATCCGGCGCTGAGCGGCGCGCTCGCGCAACCCTGTCCCGGCGATGCGACTGCGGGGTTGGCGCGCACGCTGGCCAGGCAACGCCTGTTGGTTCTCTGGGCCAAGATGCTCGCGCTGGAAGCAGTCGACTTGCCGGTCTTTCCGGCGCCCTACGACCGTCGCTGCGCCGCCGCCGACGGCGCGACGTGGCAACTCGCCTTCATCCGCGCGTACGTCGAACGCCTCGACCCGCAGGGCACGGAGATCGGGCGACCCGTCTTGCGCCAAGCGCTCGATGAAGACGCGCTGGCCGCGCACGTGCGCGAAACCGTCGCCGCCCGCGCGCAACGCTTGCGCGTCGGAACGCTGCCCTCGGCCGACTCCGACGAAACCGCATGGCTGCAAAATAACGAACTCGCCCGCTCCAAAGCGCAGGCAGCACTCTCCCCGGCGGCGCACTGCGGAGCGATCGCCGGGATCGTTCCGCTCTAGCGACGCTTGCCGGGATCGGTTCCGCTCTCGCGCTGCTCGCCGGAGCGGCTCAACGGCCGCTGTGTGCGGCTTAACGTCGCTCTCAGCAAGCTCTAAAGCAGGCCCCAGGGAGTTTCCCTACGATTGCCTCATGAAACCGGCAATCTTCGCCCTATCCCTGGCGCTCCTCGGTGCGCCCACGTTGGCGTCGGCGCAGCCCGCCCCGCCTCCCGACCAGTCACAAGGTGCTGGTCCTGTCGAAGGACACACTCGTAACCCTCAGTTCGCCCAGATGCACGCGCAGATGCGCACGCTGATGCAACAGACCCGCGCGGCGGAACTCAGCGCGCTCTCACCCGCACACAAGCAGTTGCTGGCCAACCTCGCCGGCCAACTGGCCCTCTCGGCTTCGCCCAATTTCAAAGCCGCGGCGGCAACGCTCGATCGCGCGCTCTCGCCGAGCGAGAGCGCGGCCATCCTCCAAGCGGATCAGAACTTCCGCACCCAAGTCTCAGCGATGCACCAGGCCATGATGGCCGCGCGGCCTCCGTCGGATGACGCACAGGCCGGCGGACCCCAGGGCGGGCCGCCGAGAATGGGCAATCGCGAAGCCAAGCAACGGACCGCAGGTCAGTTGCTGCTCGGTCCCCCGCACGGCGGACACGGGCCCTTCTAAGCCTCCAGTTCGCGCGACGCTACTCGACCGCCCGAAATGGGCGCACGCGGTGGTGAGGGGAAGCATCGAGTCATGAACTCGATGCCGAGAATCCTCGCCGCCGCTTGCGTTCTGCAAGTTTCGGTCGCGGCGCCACCGCTCCGGGCCGCCGACGACGCGCGCGTCACCGTCCCCGCCGGTTTCACAATCGAGGTGGTCGCCCGGGTGGCGGGAGCGCGCGAACTCGCCGCCGGCCCGGGCGGCAGCCTTTTCGTCGGCACGCTCCACGGCGACGTGATGCTCCTCCGCGACGCCGAGGGCAGCCCGCACGCACCCGAGGTCTTCGCCCATATCGACGAGGCGCCCGACGCGGGCGTGAGCGTAGGCGGTGACTCCCTCTACGTGGGCACGCGCTTCGGAGTGTGGCGAATACCGCTCGCAAGCGACGCGGCGCGCGTCGATGGCGATAAGGCCCAAGCCCCGGGCAAGCCGGTCAAAATCGAGAGCGTTCGCCCCGGCAACGGCGGCGGCCACTCGACGACGTCGCTCGCGATCGCCGGCGGTCGCGTTTACGCGGGAGTCGGTTCGTCGTGCAACGCGTGTACGGAGAGCGATCCGACGCGGGCGACGATCCAAGAGTTCGGGCTCGACGGTGGGCCCTTGCACGCCAAGGCCGTGCACATCCGCAACGCGATCGCGCTCGCGATCGATCCGGGCGGAGCGCTGTGGGCCGGCGTGGCCGGACAGGACGAACTCGAACACGGCCATCCCTACGAAATCTTCGACGCGGTGACCCGGCACCAGGGTGTCGTCGACTACGGCTGGCCCACTTGTTACGAAAACCACCGGCAGGCCGCGCCCGACGCGGACTGCTCGCATCAGACCGTCTCGCGCGTGGTCTTCCCCGCGTACTCGACGCCTATCGGCGCGACGTTCTATCCGGCCAAGCCCGCCGGACGCTATGCGTTCCCCGAAACGTATGCAGGCGGCGCTTTCGTGACGCTGCACGGCTCGTGGCACCAGCCGCCCGTGGCGCCCCGCGTGATCTTCGTGCCCATGCATGACGGCGAGCCCGTCACGCCGGTCGATTGGTCAAATCCGGACGCGCAGTGGCGTCTATTCGCCGGCGGCTTCCAGCGCGACGACGGCTCGCGCATCGGGCGGCCGACCGGCGTCGCCGTCGGCAGCGAAGGCAGTCTGTTCGTCGCCGACGACGCGGCGGGGGTCATTTACCGGATTCGGCCCGTTCGCGGCTAAAGCAGAACCGGCATGGCCACCTTGACCTACGGCTCGTACCTGAAAGTGGACGAGCTCCTCGCGCTGCAGGTCCCGCAGAGCGACCCGCCCGAGCACGACGAGTTGCTCTTCATCATCATCCACCAGGTCTACGAACTTTGGTTCCGGCAGATGCTGCACGAGATCGAGGCGGCCATGCGCCACCTGCGGAGCGACGACTTGCTCAAAGTCGGCAAAAACTTTCGGCGCATCCACGCGATCCAACGCGTGCTCGAGTCGCAGGTCGAGATCCTCGAGACGATGACCCCGCAAGAGTTCAACTCGTTCCGCTACCGGCTCGACCCCGCCAGCGGTTTCCAGTCGGCGCAATTTCGCGAGATCGAGTTTCTCTGCGGCGCGCAGAAGACCGGCTACCTTTCTTTCTTAGAGCCGACCGGACCGGAGCGCGAACGGCTCGAACGCCGCCTCGACGAACCGACGCTCTACGACGCGCACAAAGACTTATTGGCCGCGCGCGGCTACGCCGTCGCCACCCACGACGACGTTATCGCGACCTACCGCGACATCTACGAACACGCCGAAGCGCACTACGATCTCTACGTTCTGCTCGAGGACCTCATCGAGTTCGACGAACGCTTCTTGCTCTGGCGCGGCCGTCACGTGCGCATGGTCGAGCGCATGATCGGCATGAAGCCGGGCACCGGCGGCTCGCTCGGCGTGGCTTATCTCGAAAAGACTTTGAGCAAGAAATTCTTTCCCGAACTGTGGGAAGTGCGCACCTATCTCGGCGGCGGCGCCTACGGAGGCTGCCCCGTTCACTAATGTGAAGTTGCGGCTCCGAGCGAGAGCGAGAGCGTGCGCGGCGCGATGCTGCCGAGCGGCGTAGCGGAGTCTAAGCGCAACGAGAATATGCGCAACAGCGGGACGCTCGCGCCCACGTCGGCGTAACGCAGCGCGCGGTCGGTGATGCCGTTATTCGGTCCTAGGGATAAAGCCGTCGCGTTGAACTGCAAGCCCGAGGCGGTCTTGTACGAGAGCCCGAGGCGGGCGCGCGTGTCGGCGACGCCGGGAATAGCGCCCGACCCGAACGGCAGGCTCTGCACGACGCGCGAGGCCGGCTGCGCGGGTCCATAGGCGATGTCGCGCGCGAGGCCGAGCCCCGCGTCGAGGCCCCACCCGACGCTCGCGGGCGTCCGCGCGTAGCCGAGATCGAGGCCCTGCGAACGCGCGCTCGCGAGCGATGCAAAGCGATTCCAACGCGTTAAGCCGAACGCGCCGAACGAGAGCGTCGAGCCGCCGGCCAGTGCGAGGTCGGCGCCGGCACGATAACCGAAGGACGTCTCGGGCGCGAAGCCCGCAGCGGCCGGATTTGCCACGACGAGTTCGTAGGGCGCGCTGACGTATGCGCTGCCGACGGTGGCCCGCATGGTCCAAGCGCCGGCCAAGGGCAGCGAGAGCGCGACGTGCGGATCCTGACGCGCGGCGATTGCGGTTCCCGCGGTTCTCGTATCGGCGAGTGCGAGGCTGCCCGACTGGCCGAGCTTGAGACCTATTTGTCCGGTCGCGGTCGTGGTCTGGCGCAACGCGACGCCGTCACCGCCGTCGATGCTATCGGCGCTGCGCGCGATCGAAAAGCCCAACGTCCCGGCGCCCAACTTCCGTTCGTATCCCGCGGCCAGGGCGCGAAAGCGTTCGGCGGCGGCCGCGACCGTATAGTCGCTGCCGTACGAGCGCACGTCGAGCGCGCCGCCAAACGCGCGCGTGCTCAAGCGCGCCGAATATGCGGGTTCGCTCGCGGCGGATAGCGGCGCGGCCGCCGTTTCGTCCGCGTTGCGATCGAAGCGATACGAATCGAATCCGAGCGAGGTCGTGCCCGAGAGCGCGTACGCCGTCCGCAACACGCGATCGCGCTCCAAGCCGCCGCCGACGACCGCATCGAGCGAGGCCGCGGCGGGTCCCGAGAACTCGGCCGCATCGATCTGCTGGAAACTGCCGAAGGTAGAGTCGTAGCCGGCCGCGCCTTGTGCGTCGCGCGAACGGCCGGCAGGCAGCGTGCGCAGGTCGATGTCGCCGCCGACGAGGCCGTCGAGCGAAGGCGCGAGCGCGTCGGGACCCGAGACCAAGCCGATTGCGGAAAGCGTCAGCGCGTCGGGGCGCAGGGCGGCCGCGCCGCTCGACGGGCCGCCCAGCGGAATGCCGTCGAGCGTTACCTTGGTCTCGTAGGGCGCGGTCGCGTATGCGCCGCCCGGAAGGTCGACGTTGGGTAGCCCGACCAGCACGTGGGCCAGCGAAGGGTCGGTGCCGATGACGTTCCGCACGAGCGGCGCGCCCGAAACCGAGAGCGGACCCGTGCCTTGGTCGCTGCGCGCCAGGCGCACCACCAGGGAGCCGAAGCCGCGCGAGGCGGTCAAGGTGATGGCCGCGTCGGTGGTCTCGTAACCCGCGCGAACGACCCGCACGCGATAGGTGCCGAGCGGCAAAGCGGCCAGCGTGACGATGCCCGCGTTGGAGGTGGTGGCATGCCGTTCGGCCGGTCCGAGCGCGGTGACGAAGGCCCCGACGAGCGGCCGGCCGTCACGGTCGCGCACGCTGGCGATGATCGCCCCGGGCCCGAGCGCATCGTAGGCCGAAGCGACGCCGCCGAGGCAGCAGCCGAGCGCGGCCGCCGCGACCGGGGCGAGCATGCGAAAGGACATTGCGGCCCGCTTACGAGGCCGAGCGTCAACCTCTTGCCGAGGCGAGCATGATTCTAACGCTTCTCTCGGCGAGTGCGGAGCGCGCGCTCCGGCTAGGGCCAAATTGCCTCGCGCTTCACGACCGCGATCGCCTTCGACAAGTAGTTGGTCACGTAGAAGCCGCCGCCGGGTGCGGCCACGACCTCGCGGGCGAGCGCGCCGGTTGCGAGCGTGGTCACCAGCGCCGGCTTGCCGGCGAGCGCGGCGACGGGATCGATCACCGAGAGGTTCGCCGCACGCATGTCGTCGGCGTCGCGCGAGCGGTGCGAGTTCGCGACCACGAGCCTGCGGCCGTCGAGCGAAATCGCGAGGCCGACCGGCACGTCGCCGACCGCGACCTCGGCGAGCAAGGCGTGCGCGGCATCCCCGCGCAGTTTGGCCGTCGCGAAGGCCAAGACGCGATTCTCCGCGCGCACGGAGACCCAGGCCACCGCGCCGTCCGGCGAGAGCGCAACGCGCGTGGGCGCGCAGCCCGCGGCCACGCGAGCCACGACCGCGTGCGCGGGGTCAGCGATCGCCTTGGCGACATCGACGACGCTGAGCGCGCCGCTCGGCGCCAGATTCCCGGCGCATTTGTCGCGCCCGAGTCGAGGGTCGCTCGCGCCGGGGAGCGCCTTCGGGTCGGCGGTGTCGGCCTCGCTCGTAACGTAGAGCGTGGCGCCGTCGGGCGAGAGCGCCAAACCTCCGGGCGAACGGTCCAGGGCGACGCGGCCTACGACCTCGAGTCCGGGCTTTCCGCCGGCGACCGCGGCCGTCACGCTCGCGACATCGAGTTCGGCGTACCGCTGCACCGTGAAGAACACGTGCGCACCATCGCGCGCGAAGACGATTTGGTTGGCGTCGGGCGCGGGGCCCGTGCGCAGTGCGGTCAGTTCCGCCGTGCCGTGCGCGAGCGCGCCGAGGTCGACGGCGGCCAAGCCCACGCGCGTTGTGACGACCGCCGTCCGGCCGGAAGCATCGACCGCGACGCCTTCGACCGGCGCCACGCTGCGTACGCTTCCCGCCACCACGTAGCCGGTGGGGCTCTGCGCGAAGAGCGCGATTCCGCCGCCCTGGGCGAAGCGACCCTCAAAACCGACGATCAGCCGCGCGCCGCCATCGAGGACCACCAGGCCCGTCGGCGCGCCCGGGACGGCGATCGCTCCAGGCGGCGCAGCCGGCGGCGGCGCGGCCGGCGCGCCGGCCGGCAGCGCACACATGAGAAGGAGCGCCGCGAGACGCGGCGCCCCTAACCGGGGTGGGGCGTTTCTCACTCGTCCTGCGGCCAGGCTCCGCGCGCGTACTTGATGCCGGCGGCACCGGAGATCGAGACGACGTGGAAGGCGCGCAGCGCGTCGAAATCACCGTGCAGCGCGACCGCGCGGTCGACGTAGAGCACGCCGGTCCGATGCGTGCACCGGGCGATCGCGATGTCGACGGTGACCAGTTGTCCGTTGCTCCGCTGCACGACGAGTTGCGTGGGTTTGATCTGCTTCACGATCGCGTAGATCGTGTGCTGATAGGGTGCGCCGGCTTCGGCTGCGGCCGCGCTGCCGAAGGAAGCGGCGGCGACGGCAGCGCCGAGCGCGGCGCGTGCGATGAAACCGGACATTCCTCTTCTCCTAGCGTTCACGGATTCGTTTACTTCAGCCCGAAGACGACGATGGACTTCGCGTCGGCCACGTAGACCTTGCCGTTGGCCACCGTGGGTACGAGCGTGGGGTTCGACTGATCCGCCGGCCATTTGCCCAGGCTCTCCTTGAACAGCGTGTGCCCTAGATTTGTCGCACCGAAAGCGTAGAGCACCAACGGCTGGCTCGGATCCCCCGGCCGCTGCACGATCCACGCGATGGCGGTTCCGGGTTGGCTCCCGTTCGAAGAGATCGTCGGGGTCGAGCCGTTACCGTTTTCCGATGGAAAGCCCACGTCGGTCGTCCCGACCACGCCGGCAGTACCGTTCGCGATCTTTACTTGATACAGCGGGCCGCCCGTCGTGTAGACGTACGCCACGCCATTCGAATCCTGGTAGTACGCGGGCGCGGACCAAACGCCGCCGAGGCCCAGTTCGGCCAGCGCGTTGTCGGGGCCGCCGGCGACGAACCCGCCCATGCTGTCGCGATTGAGCAGCGTAAAGACACCGTCCTTACCTTGCATGACGATCTCGTGCGGATACGGGCCGCTCTGATCCGGCAAGAGCAGAATGCCGCCCGACCCCGTATCGGCATCGTACGCGTTGTCCTGGTAGACGGTGTACGGCGTGAAGAATTGGAAGCCGGCCGACGGGCTGGTGCTCAAACTCGGGGGAAACTCGAGGATGCTTTCACCGAAGCTGGTGACGCCGTCGAAGGTTCCGTTGCCGACCGCCGTATAGACGGACCCGTTGGCGTCCTCGGCGGGACCGTCGCCGCTCATCCAGATGCCGCCGTAGTAATTGCCGTAGGAATCCTGCGCCGGCGTGACGTTTTGCACGGCGGTCTGACCGAGCGTGTAGGCGTCGTAGGCCATGAGCCAGCCGTGGTACTCGTTGCCGTAATTATCGCACTGAGAACCGAAGGCCACATAAATCTGCGGATCGCCCGAACCGCCGGGCGCCGTCCACTCGAGCAAAGCGCCGCGTTGGAATTGGACGTTCGCATTGAAGGCGAGCGAGCCACCCGGAAAATTGTACGTCGCGGAGATCTCGACGGGGCTGCCTGCGACCTCCTTGCCGGTCGAGAGTTGCAGGCGATGCAGGCGATAGACCATCGTCTGTTTTCCGCTCTTCTTCTTGCCTTCGAGCGTGGCCACGACCACGTAGAGCGAATCAGTGCTGCGATCGATCACCGGCGTGGAAAGTATGCCGTCGCTATTGCCGGTATTGTTGCAATACGAATACGAGATCGGCACGTCGGTGACGCCTTTGCTCTTATCCGTAAAGTCGTCGTGCCAGATCAATGCGCCGTTGTCGGCGTCGTAGGCGTACAACTGATCCTCGTTGGTCCCGCCGATCAAGAGATCGTGGGTGCCCTGGTTCGGGATCGACTCGCCGGCGGCGATCAGCGGCTGGGTGTAGGTCAAACCTTCCATCTTCACCGAGAAGAGTTTGCCGAAGCCCTTCGCGCCGACGTTGGCCGCGGTCAGCGTGGTTTCGTTGGAGTTCCAGCCGCTGCGTAACGTATCGTAATGGTACGTGTCGTTGTCGACCAGTGCGCCGGGCGCGTGCGACTGTTGGACGCGTTGACCGGGTAGTTGTGCGGCTGCGGCGGACTGGAACACCGCGGCTCCAAAGAGCGCGGCCGCGAAAACGTATCGCATCCTGTAGGTAGGCCTCCGGCATGGAAAGTTGAGCGGCGTTGTATAGCGGCGTTCACCGTGGGGCCGACCAGGCCCCTTTCCTTCCGCTGTGCGATAGGCCACTCGCCTCCTCGGCCGTTCCCTTCAGGGCAGGGCCGGGCTGGGAATATTGCCCCGATGCAGGCGCAGCGAGACGAAGTGCGCGAGCGAGGCCGCTTCCCAAGCCAGATGCGCGCGAAGCCAGGCGGCTTGGGCGGGACAGGTCAGTTCGCCGAATTCGACCAGGAGCGCGGCGTCGCTCGCGGCGACGTGTTTGTAGCCGTAATACTCGCGGAGGCTCTCGGTAAAATTATCGGGCTGAAAGCCGAACCTCCAACCGCGCGCGTAGACCGCCTTCCACTGTTGCGCGGCTGCTCGCGATTCCGCAACTCGCGGGTAGCCCACCGATGCGCCGCTCGCGCAGGGCTGCACGCTGCCGTCGAAGTGGATAAAAACCGCGTCGCGGACGTGGTAAGTACGTTCGATGTGCGCGGGCTTACGAATGACCGAGATGCCCGCGGCGCGCAAGATTCTTGCGGCGGCGTCGGCGACGACCGGGGTCAACTCGATCTCGCCTCGCGCGCCCGTGTTGTTGCAGAGCGACGCAGGCTCGATGGTGCAGTCCGGGCGCCCTTGGTGACCGGCTTGAATCAGCACGTCGGCGTCGAAGGCCGGCGTCGTCGCCGCCTCCGCACCGCCGGCCGCGTGAAGGAAAACGGCGAGGAGCGCCGCGAGGCATGGCGACTTCATCCGCGCGCAGTTTCGTCCCGGCGCGCGGCCGGCCTCCGGCGCGGGACCCGTTCGGACTCACAGGGACCCTTGAGGATAGTCTCCTAGTCTGATGCTTGTGTTTGGCCGCCGTGGGGTCCCCGCTCTCGTCGCAGCGCTGCTGACGGCCGCCTTGCTGGCCGTCGGCGCGCCCCCACGCGCCGTTGCGCAGAGCGCGACCGGCGAGATCGACATCGACGTCGTCGACGGCGCGGACCACCCGCTAGGGAACGTGCGCACCTTTCTGCTCGGGTCCCAGACGGCCAACGCCCTGACCAACGCTTCGGGCTCGATCAAGTTCACCGACGTGCCGATCGGCATCTACCGGATGCGCGTGACGCTGCGCGGCTACGACGGCGCGACCACGCGCGAGTTCGACGTTCTGCCGGACCGCGCCGTGCACGTCCGGATCACGCTCACGAAGGCGCTGGCGCGCCCCGGGACGGGGGCCGGCACCACGACCGGCGGCACGGACGGCGGCAACGAGAATCTCAAGGTCATCGGGACGGTATCGGCCCGCGCCAAGATCGCTATTTCGACCAGCGACATCAACGCCGACAGTCCCATTCGCCGGCTCTCCGATTCGCTGACCGACGCGCTGGACAAACTCGCCGGCGTCTCCGTCACGAACGACTCGACGGACCCCAACAGTCCGGTTCAGATCTCGCTGCACAACCAGGACGAGTCGCAAACCGCACTGACCCTCGACGGCATTCCGCTCTCCGCGCCGGGCGCCGCGGGCAACTTGCGCGGCATCGGGACCGATCTCTTTTCGGGTTCGTCGGTCAGCTTCGCGCCGACGGCCGGCGGACTCGCGGGCGGCGTGAACTTCTCGACGCTGCAACCGACGCAAGCGCTGCAGGTCCGCGCGAACGGCACGACCGGCACGTTCGATCGCTCCAATTACGGGTTCGCCGCGACCGGCTCGGTGGGCAGCCTCGGCTTCGTGGTCCAACACACCTGGCGCGGCTCGAACAGCCCGCTGACCTTTCAGCAATACGAAGACCAGAGCGGCTTGGACTACGAGCACGGCGGCGAATCGGTCAGCGAAAGCGATCTGATCAAAGTGCGCTATCGTCTGGGTGACGACCGGACCAGCATCACCGCCTCCGCGCTCGACACCAATCGCGAAGCCTACGCGATCTGTGCGCAGGACGTGACGATCCTGCCCTGCGGCATCGGCCCGAACAATCTGAACTTCGGCCGCTACGCAATGGCCTACGGCACCGTGCAGTCGCTGATCGGGAACGTGCAGACGAACTTCTCCGCATACGCCAACTCGGGCGCGCAAACGACCGACGACCTCAACCGTTACGTGCTCTCGCCCGGCACCGGCAATCCCGAAGACCCGTCGTCGTACGTTCCGACGCTCGACCCGTCGGAGACCTACACCAACACGGTCACCCGGGGCGTGGCCTACAGCGCCTCGATCGCCGAGGCTCGGCACACCTTGAGCCTGGTGGGCAACACCTATGCGGCGATCAATACCAACAACCCGATCGTCGGCTCGCAGTTCGTCACCGCCTACACCAACGCCGCCTCCTCGACGCGCTATCAATTCAGCGACGCGATCAAATCGAACGACCAGTTGACCTTGACGCCGTCGGTGTCGTTCGCCGACACCAGCGGCGTCGGCGGCTCGTTTCTGGCCGGCATGGGCGCGTCGTGGACGCCCAAACTGCACGATGCCTATTCCCTTTCGCTCAACGTGGGCAGTTCGCAGCCCAACCTCAGCGCGGTGCGCTCGTTCTCCGACCCGGTCTCGGCGCGCTTCAACTGCGGAGCGCAGAACGCCGTCGTTAGCGGGCCGGGCGACACGGGCGAAGGCCAGAAGCAATCGTCCTCGTCGATCAACGCGGCCTGGGCGCACACCTTCAACGGCGGCGCGACGTTCTCGGTCAACGCCTTCTCGCAACTGCAATCCGGTCAGTTGATCAACGCCGCCATCGAAGAACCCGCCACGTATTTCGCCGCGGCGGGCGCCGGTTATCTGCAGACGCTCTACGCCGCCTATCGCGCGCCGTCGGTCTGCGGCGTCAACGCGGCGCTGCCCGCGGTCTTCGTGCAAGAGAGCGTCGCGGGCACGCGGCGCCTCTATCAAGGCGTGGACTTCTCGGGCCGCTTCGAACTCTCGCCCTATATCGCGATCATTCCCTCATATTCGCTCAACGAGGCGATCCTCGAGGCCGCGAGCGGACGGCTCGAAGACGGTCCGTCGACAACGATCGTCGGCGCGCAGCTGCCCAACCGTCCGCTACACCGGGGCAACGTCGCGCTCGACGGTCTGCTCCCGCGGGCCGGCGTCGAACTCTTGGCCAACGCGCAGTACGTCGGCTCGAACAACCAGCAGAACCTCGGTCCGTATGTGAGCGTCAGCTTCGGCATCTCGCATAAATTCGGTCCCGGTCAACTGACCTTATTCGAGAATAACGCATTCAACACGTACGGCGGCGATTTCGCTACCGACGCGAGCGCGCAGCCGCAGCCGCTTTCCAACGGCGGGCTCTACCGGGTGGCGGGCACGCCGCTGACGCCGCGCACGATCTTCCTCTCGTATGCGGCGGCGATCGGCGGTCCGGCGCCCGGCCCGGCGTTCCGCCAATTCCAGCGCGCCGGCAGCAATCGCTTGGCCCAGGCGGCGCCGCCGCCCGAGGCGTCGGGCACGCCGGCGCCCGAAGCCAGCGGCGCACCGCGACGCCCGCAACGCTTCACCTCGAATC
>Ga0181519_10001860_pt1 | contig 18292 bp, 13 predicted proteins | sample PEATcosm2014_Bin_26_FD_121102 | JGI IMG/M metagenome (GOLD analysis project Ga0181519, IMG submission 121102) | Peatland microbial communities from MTU Mesocosm Facility, Houghton, MI, USA - PEATcosm2014_Bin02_10_metaG | ecosystem: Environmental > Terrestrial > Soil > Wetlands > Peat | place...
GAACTCGAACAGATCGCCGATGCCGAGCGCGAGCGCCAGGCACATTTCAAACACACGGTAAAAGTGTGCGTGGCCGCCGGTTGCGTAAGCTGCCAGAGTGAAGGCGTCAAGGCCGCGCTCGAAAAAGAAGTCGCGGACCGCAAGCAGGGCGAATCGCATTGTCAGGTGAAAGGCGTCGGCTGCATGGGACTGTGCGCCGCCGGACCGCTGGTCGCCGTCGGGAACCGCACGCTCTATCAGGGAGTCACCGCCGAAGACGCGCCCGCGCTGGTCGACAGCCTCGACCAGGCTCCGGTCAGCCGCCTTGTCTGTCCCACTGATGTGCCGTTTTTCCAGAAGCAGAAAAAAATTGTCCTGGAAAATTGCGGCAACATCGATCCCGAGCGCATTGAAGATTACATTGCGGCCGGCGGCTACGCCGCGCTCATGCAGGTTCTGTCAGAGATGACCCCACCTCAGGTCATCTCGGAAGTCACCCACAGCGGCCTGCGGGGCCGGGGCGGCGCGGGCTATCCCACGGGACTTAAATGGAGCACGGTCTCGAAAGCCGCCGGCGAAAAGAAATATGTAGTCTGCAACGCCGACGAGGGCGACCCCGGCGCTTTCATGGATCGCAGCGTCCTCGAAAGCGATCCCCACCGCGTGATTGAAGGCATGCTGATCGGGGCCTTCGCCGTCGGAGCCTCCGAAGGTTACATCTACGTGCGCGCCGAGTACCCGCTGGCCATCAAGCGCCTGCGCATCGCCATCAAGCAGGCGGAGCGTCTCGGACTCCTCGGCAACAACATTTGCGGCAGCCGCCTTAGTTTCCATCTCGATCTTCGCCTGGGCGCGGGAGCTTTTGTCTGCGGAGAAGAAACCGCGCTCATCGCCTCGGTCGAAGGCCGCCGCGGCATCCCGCGTCCCCGGCCGCCTTATCCCGCGATGGAGGGCCTGTTCGGCAAGCCCACTCTCATCAACAATGTCGAAACCTTCGCCAGCATCGCGCCCATTATTCGCAACGGCGGCGAGTGGTACGCGCAGATCGGCACCGAAAAAAGCAAAGGCACCAAGGTTTTCGCGCTCGCCGGCAGCATCCACAATACGGGCCTGGTCGAGGTCGCCATGGGCACCACCCTGCGCGAGATGGTTTTCGAGGTTGGCGGAGGCATGGCCGATGGCCGCCAGTTCAAAGCGGTTCAGACCGGCGGCCCCTCCGGCGGTTGCCTGCCCGCGCAATTTCTCGACATGCCCGTCGACTACGAAAATCTGGCGCGCGCCGGCTCCATCATGGGCTCGGGCGGCATGATCGTGATGGACGACACTTCCTGCATGGTCGACGTCGCCCGCTTCTTTATGGATTTCTGCATGGGCGAGTCCTGCGGAAAGTGTGTGCCCTGCCGGGTCGGCACTTACCACATGCACGGCATCCTCACCAAAATTACGCAGCGCCGCGGCTCGACCTATGACATCGCGCAACTCGAGGAACTCGCGGACCTGCTCAAGAACACCAGCCTATGCGGACTGGGACAGTCGGCGCCCAATCCGGTGCTGAGCACGCTGCGTTATTTTGCCGAAGAATACAAAGCGCACGTCGACGAACATCGTTGTCCGGCCGGCGTCTGCAAGAACGGCAATGGGGATAGGAACGGGTTCGACCCCGCTGACAGCGAAGCGCCGCGCCCAATCGATCTACCCACGGCCCCCGGAGGTAACGAATGATCCGCGCCTCCACCATCAAGACTCTCAAGATCGATGAGCGCGACTTCAGCGCGCGCCAGGATGAAACCATCCTCGACGTTGCCCGCCAGAATGGCATCTTCATCCCCAAGATCTGCGACCTCAAAGGTCTTTCTCCCGTGGGCGCGTGCCGTCTCTGCATCGTCGAAATCAAAGGCTCCAACAAGCTTCTCCCCGCCTGCTCCACGCTCGTCGAAGAGGGCATGGAAGTCACGACCAACTCGGAGCGCCTGCAGCGCTACCGCAAGGCGATTCTCGAACTGCTCTTCACCGAGCGCAACCACGTCTGCTCGGTCTGCGTCTCCAACGGACACTGCGAGTTGCAAACCCTGGCCCAGAAACTCGGCATCACCCACGTGCACTTCCGCTACCGCTACCCGCACCTCGACGTGGACGCCTCGCACGACCGCTTCTCGGTCGATCACAACCGGTGCATTCTTTGCTCCAGGTGCGTGCGCGTGTGCGACGAAATCGAGGGCGCTCATACCTGGGACATCATGGGCCGCGGCATCACTTCGCTCGTCATTACTGACCTGGCCGAGCCTTGGGGGATGTCCGAAACCTGCACCGGATGCGGCAAGTGCGTACACGTCTGCCCCACCGGAGCGCTCTTTGAAAAAGGCAAGTCGGTGGCCGAGATGCTGAAGCGCCGCCAGTTCCTCCCCTACCTGACCCAGATGCGCGAGGAGAACCAGTGAGCAAGCTGCGCCTGGCAACGGTATGGCTCGATGGCTGCTCCGGCTGCCACATGTCGTTTCTCGATCTCGACGAGCGCCTGATCGCCGTCGCCGACAAGGCCGACCTCGTCTACAGTCCGCTCGTCGATCAGAAGGAGTATCCGCCCGACGTCGACATTGCGCTGGTCGAAGGCGCCGTCTCCTCCGAAGACGATCTGCACAAGATCCAGATCATCCGCCAGCGCACCCGCACGCTGGTCTCGCTGGGCGATTGCGCCGTGACTGCCAACGTTCCTTCGATGCGCAACCAGTTTCCGCTGCAGATGAGTCTCGACCGTGCCTACAAAGAAAACGTGACACTCAATCCCGGCACGCCCACCGAGGTCGTTCCCAGGCTGCTCGAAAAAGTTCGTCCCATTCACGAAGTCGTTCCGGTCGACGTCTTCATCCCAGGCTGTCCCCCCTCCGCCGACACGATTTTCTACGCCGTCTGCGAACTGCTCGAAGGGCGCAGCCCCGACCTGAGCGCCCTGACGCGCTTTGGATCGTAAGTATGAGTGCAGGTAGGAACGCCCGCATGAGCGCCCACTCAAGCACGAAAAGAATCGCTCCACGAATTGACATTGGATAACGCCGTGCCCGAAACCGCCACAACCCGCAAGACCATCACCATCGACCCGGTCACGCGCATCGAGGGCCACGGCAAAATTACGCTGCACCTCGATGCCCACGGCCGCGTCGAAGACGCCCGCTTCCACGTCACCCAGTTCCGAGGCTTTGAAAAATTCTGCGAGGGACGCCCGTTCTCCGAGATGCCGTCGCTGATGGCGCGCACCTGCGGCATCTGTCCTGTCAGCCACCTGATCGCCTCCGCCAAGGCCTGTGACGCGCTGCTTGCCGTCCGCATCCCGCGCGCCGCCGAAAAACTCCGCCGCATCTTCGGACTCGCCCAGGTCCTGCAATCCCACGCTCTCAGCTTCTTTCATCTCGCCTCGCCCGACTTCATCCTCGGTTTCGATTCCGACCCGGCGCGCCGCAATGTTTTCGGAGTCCTGCAGGAATATCCCGAGATCGCCCGCAACGGCATCCGCCTGCGCCAGTTCGGCCAGCAGATCATCGAGCGCCTCGGCGGCAAGCGCATTCATCCCGCCTGGATTGTTCCCGGTGGCGTCAGCGAGCCGCTCTCCATCGCCAACCGAGACGCCATCCTCGTCGACCTCCCGGAAATGCTGGCCATCGCCCAGCTCACCCTCGAATGGTTCAAGGGCATCACCGAAAAATTCCGCGAAGAGATCACGTCCTTCGGCAATTTCCCCACCCTGTTCATGGGCATCGTCAAGGACGACGGCGGCCTCACCTTCTACGACGGCAAAATCCGCATCGTCGACGCCAGCGGCAAAGTAGTCGCCGGCGGGCTCGACCCGGCAAAGTACCAGGACTTCATCGGAGAGAAGGTCGAGTCCTCGAGCTACATGAAGTCCACCTACTACAAGCCCATGGGATATCCCGACGGCATCTACCGCGTCGGCCCGCTCGCCCGCCTCAACATCGCCGACCGTTTCGGCACCCTTCGCGCCGATCAGGAGATGGCCGAGTTCCACGAGATTCAGCGCACCGCCGTCCTCAGTTCGTTCCACTACCACCACGCCCGCCTGATCGAAATCCTGTACTGCATCGAGCGCATGCAGCAGTTGCTCGACGATCCCGAAATTCTCTCCAAACACGTGCGCGCTCTCGCCCGCCCCAACAGCGAAGAAGGAGTGGGCGCCGCCGAAGCCCCGCGCGGCACGCTCATCCATCATTACAAGATCGACGAAAACGGCCTGATGCGCTGGGCCAACCTCATCATCGCCACTGGACACAACGGCCTCGCCATGAACCGCAGCATCCTCCAGGTCGCCCGCCACTTCGTCCACGGTGAGCGCCTCGAAGAAGGCATGCTCAACCGTGTCGAAGCCGTCATCCGCGCCTACGATCCCTGCCTGAGCTGCTCCACCCACGCCGACGGCCGCCTGGCGCTGGTTATCCAGTTAGTCGCCCACGACGGCATGGTGATCCACGAACTGCGGCGCTAGCGTCTTAGGGAATGACTTGCCGGCATGTTCAACGTAAACGCGCCGTGAATTTCGACATCTGAGCGTTGACTGATCATTTGGCAGTACGGATAATGGAAACCCATCGGTGGAAGGCCCATGTCCAGCGCTCCCCAGTCACGGAAGACACTCAAAGTTTCCGATTCCCTTAATCGGAAGCTCAATACCTACGCGCAGGTCGCCGCCGCAGCCGGAGTGGGTGTGCTGGCGCTGGCCGGGGCCTCCGAGGCGGAGGTCGTCTATACGAAAACGTCGCAGGTGACGCACTCAGACTTTCCCTTGTACATTGACCTCAACCACGACGGGATCGCCGATTTCCAGCTGCGCGCGACGTATTACGCGGGCAGCTCAGGCCTGGATATAGGGCTCGATGCATCCGGCATCGCTGACAACCGGGTCGCGGCTAAACATCTTCGGACCAGCGGCGGCTATTTTTTTTCTGCTGCCTCCGCATTGCACGCTGGCGCACAAATCGGACCGGAAGGCAATTTCTCCGTTCGTTTCCCATTGATGGCAGAAGAGATTTTCAACCGTGACGGCGGAAGTCAGAATTCCGACCTGGGCCTCTGGGCTGGCAAAGGTAACGGTGTCAGGAACCGGTATTTGGGGCTGAAGTTCGTCGTTAACGGCGAAGTTCACTACGGCTGGGCCAGACTGAGCGTCACGCTTGGGCACAATCGTCAATTGGGAGATGTGGTCGCCACCCTGACTGGATATGCCTACGAAACCGTCCCCGAGATGCCTATCGCGGCGGGCCGGATTACCGGCTCCGATGTGATTACGGAGCCGCCCGAAACAGGTGAAATTACGCCGCCGGAGCCGTCTGCCGCCCCTGCTCCCGCGCCCGCCACCCTGGGATTGCTGGCCAGGGGAGCGCTCGCTCTCGATCTCTGGCGGCGGAGTCAGTAGAAGAGTATCGTGGCGCTCTTTCCCCCAAACGATCGATCTCTCGTCGCCAGGTCCCGCGCCATCGAGTGATTTCATGCCCAAACAAGTAGCCAGGAAAGTCCTGCTCATCGGTTGGGATGCGGCCGATTGGAAGATCGTCAATCCGCTGCTCGACCGGGGCTTGATGCCCACTCTCGAAGACCTGGTCAACCACGGAGTAATCGGAAACCTGGCTACCTTGCATCCGGTTCTCTCTCCCATGCTGTGGAACTCCATCGCCACCGGCATGCGTCCCGACAAGCATGGAATTCTGGGGTTTATCGAGCCCGACCCGCAGACCGGACGCGTGCGTCCAGTCGCCAGCACCTCGCGCAAAGTCAAAGCCATCTGGAATATTCTGACGCAACGCGGATACAAAACTCATGTGCTCGGATGGTTTGCCGGTCATCCTGCCGAGCCCATCAACGGCGTCTCTGTCTCCGACCTCTATCCCTACGCCGTGGCGCCGCGCGATAAAGCATGGCCCTTGCCGTCCGGCGCCGTTCATCCCGAGACCCTGCGCGAAACCTTCGCCCAGTTGCGCATGCATCCCGAGGAAGTAACCGAAGCAGCGATCCTCCCCATGATCCCCCACGCCGCCGAGATCGATCAGGAAAAAGACAAGCGCCTCGAATCCTTCGCAAAAATCCTCGCCGAAAATTGCTCCATCCACAATGCCGCCACCTGGATTCTCCAAAACCAGCCCTGGGATTTCATGGCCGTCTACTACAACGCCATCGATCATTTCTGCCACGGTTTCATGCATTTTCATCCTCCCCGCATGGAAGAAATCCCGGAGGACCAATTCGAAATTTATAAGGATGTGGTCAACGGCGCTTATCGTTTCCACGACATGATGCTCCAGACTCTCGTGGAATTGGCAGGACCGGAGACAACCGTGATCCTCGTTTCCGATCACGGTTTTCACAGCGATCACCTGCGTCCGCGCCGCATTCCCCTCGAGCCCGCCGGTCCCGCCGTGCAACATCGCAACTTCGGCATGGTTGCCATAAGGGGCGCCGGCATCAAGCAAGACGAAAGAATCTACGGAGCAACTCTACTGGATATAACTCCCACCATCCTGACTTTGTTCGGATTGCCCGTAGGCGCCGATATGGACGGCCGAGTGTTAGTGCAGGCGTTTGAGGAGCCACCGGAAATCAAGCGCATCCCCAGTTGGGAGCGGGAAGCTGGCGATTGCGGGATGCATTCCGCGGATTTGCGCATCGATCCAGTCGCGGCCCAGGCCGTCCTTCAGCGGTTCGTGGCGTTGGGTTACGTGGAAGCCCCCGGTGAGGATCAGGCAAAGGCCGCCGAAATGGCCGTTCGCGAGCAGCATTACAATCTCGCCGGCGCCTATCTCGACGCCCGCCGCCATCGCGATGCCTTGCCTCTGCTTAAAGAGTTAGTAAGTAAGTGGCCAGATGACATCCGCTTTTCTCAACATCTAGCGCAATGCTATCTGGCAATGCGGAACCGCGCCGAAGCCAGGGCGATTCTCGAGCGACTAATCTCCCTCCCGCCGCGGACCGCCGCAAAAGACCGGCCCGAGGTTCCCGGATCTGAATCCGCAGCGCGGCGGGAAACGCCGGACCAGCGTCCCTGGGCCGACCTGCTCATGGGCGTCATTCATTTTGAAGAGGGCAACATGGATGAGGCGCTCGCCAGTCTTCTGCAGGCTGAGCGATCGGATCCACGTTTGCCCGATTTGCATCTCCGCATTGGCAGCGTCTATCTCCGGCAGAAAAGAGTCGATGACGCCGAGCGAGTTTTCAGGCGCGCGCTCGAAATCGACGGCGACAGCCCGGCCGCTCACCTTGGACTGGCCAGGGTCCACTTAAGAAAACGGCGCAATGAGCAAGCTGCCGAGCAGGCTCTCCATGCCGTCGGCCTGCAGCATTTCCTTCCCCAGGGCCACTTTTATCTGGGAGTGGCCTTGGCGCGCCTCGGCCATCGGGAACGCGCCGCATTGGCATTCGAGACCTCGTTGACCATGCTGCCCGGCCTGATGGCCGCTCACCGCTGGCTGGCAACCTTGTACCGCCAGCCGGGGGGAGATCCAGAGAAGGCGGCCCTCCACAATAGTACTTATCTGCAAATGAGGCGCCGGCGGGAAACGAAAGCCCAGGTCTGACGTGGCGTCCCCGCGCCTTTCCCTGGGCCTTGGGGTGAGTTGGCTGGACACGTAGGAGAAATAGACTTACGTTCGCGAGCCTATCGAACGACCAAAAGAAGAGCAAAAAAGGCCGCCCACAACCGAGCGGCCCTTCGAACCAATTACCTTACGAACCTCCAACCGACCCTCAGTGGCAAACCGGCCCCGCATCGGATGTGAATGTCCCGTTGTCTGAGAACAATCCACCCGCGCTGCTTGACGTCGAGTCGTAGAACCACGAGAAAAACGCCAGCTCCTGCATGTGATAGGTAAACCCATTGGGCATCAGTTTTGTTACCGCGTTGGTCCCGGTAAGCGGATCGCCGACTTCCAGGTTGTTCTGGCATTGCGAAACCTGCCCGATATTCCCCCACGCCGGAGTCGGGTTCGTGCCCAGCGGATCGTTCATCCACTCCGCCACTTCATGCCCGGACACATAAGTATCGGTGAACCCGGGCCCAAACGCTCCCGTACTGTCAAACTCCAGTGGAGAGTAAGTCTGCACCGGACTCCCATAGGCTCCGTGGTAACCCAGGATGCAGCAATTGTCAGGATTGCCTTCATACATCACCACGTTGTACATCACGAAAATCGGAAACGTGGTCGGCCCTACGCCCTTCGAAGCCAGTGACGGAATCAGCGTGCCCGTCACATAGCTGTCCCACCAGTTGACGTCGACTCCGCCCAGAACTTCGCATCCGTACGGATAAACGATGGCCCCGTTCGATCCGGGATTCACCGTGATCTTGGCCAGCGTCACCGGTTTCAGCGTGGTGTGGTACTTTCCGCCATTGCCGTTGACCGCGCCCCAGAAATTCGCGCGCTGGAAGTCGTCCACATACTGCCCCTTGCCAACGTCGACGCCGTTCAGAGTAAAGTCGGCCGCCGTTAGAATAGGAGACTGCTTGTACAGCGTCAGTGGAACCTTCCCGCCTTCGCAAGTATGGTCCGCCTTGGTCGGATCAAAAACGGTGGTGCCAATCTTGAACACAACAGGAATAATCTGTGCCGTGATAGTAGTGGTGGCATTGCTCGTGTAAGGACTCGCGCCCACCATTTCACCCGAGTAGTGATTGCCGTCGCGATTCGACGTCGTCGAATAGCTCCACATCGGCAGCCCCGTGCCGGCGATAGCTTGCTCGAGAACCTTGCTGTGGTCAGGGTTGGAATGTGGCTTCACGGTGAAATAGCCCTTCAGGGCGGGCTTGCTGGTTTCCTGCGCGGTTCCGGCTATGGACGCAGCGCACAAAAACACTGCGCCCGTGATCGATAGCAACATGATTCGTTTCATGGATCTCCTCAGTCTTTATAGGGGTGGCTTTGAATGTCTTCGCTTTGTAGGGGACCGTGATGGGCGGTGCGCAACACGATACAAGCTGTCGTATTCTCGACTTACACGCACTCCCTGTCAATCGAATATCCAACGCGGCGCTCTTAACTATTGCGCGCCCGTCTCGAGACAATCTACATAGTTACATTTCCATTCAGAATATTCGGTCGGATGTAACACGACAGAGCCGGGATTGGCCACGGTTTCGCATGGTTAGCACAACGGTGTTTTCGGCTTTTGCCGGAAATGATCCTGTTTATTCCGCAAACACACCCGCAATGAGCTCGAACGCTGGATTCCGGCAATGATCCACGTTCCGCACTCCACGCACGAGGTGCTGTACCGCCGTAATAGTTCCGGTCACTGAGACAAACTCGCCTCCTGACAATTGGCCGCGGTTTCGCGCGGTCCATCGTTGATCCAAAGGTGAGCGCGATCGCTGTTTTCGAAAAATAAGTCACCAACGGGCCGGTTTTCAGAGTGACCGATGTTTCGGCACACGCCCGCGCGTTAAAGTTCGCCACTTCGAATGCCGATAAGGGTGGGCGAATTCCTATGACTATGACTGCGCATGCTGTTTCCGCCGAAAAGCCCGCGCCCTGCCTCGCGCGCCAACCCATTCTCACCAAAGATGAGAAGGTAATGGGCTATGAAGTCTTGTTTCGCGAGCTGCCCGAGGGCCCTGAATCCACATCAAGTTCCGACCATGCGCCTTGCGGCATCGTTGATACCGTAAAGGCCATTGGTTTCGACGTGGTCTCCAGCGGCCACTTCGCGTTCATTCCTTGTGCGGAAGTAACGCTTTTACAGGATGCCTTGTTCGACCTCCCCGACGACAAGGTCGTCGCACAGATTCAGCCGGATATTCCGGCTAGTCCTTCGGTGATGGAAGCCTGCGAGCGGCTTCGGAAAAAAGGCTACAAAATCGCAATCGGTAACTACCGGAGTGGCGAAGACAGAGAACAACTCCTTCGCTTCGCCGATTTCGTGAAGATCGATTGGAGCCAACGTGGAACTGGCGATTGCGCGCAGATCGCGGCCGCGCACGCTGGCAAGCCGTATAAGCTGGTAGCGCAAAACGTCGATTCCCGCTCGGACTACAGGACCGCGGATAAAACCGGCATTACCCTGTTTGAGGGATACTTCTTCCACCACCCGGAAAAGATGCGGGTTCGGCAAATCCCGGCCGGACAGACCTCGAAGTTGCGGCTGCTCCAGGCTGTCTCCGCGCCTGAGATTGATCTCGAGCTCGTCGAGGAATTGATCCGGCACGACGCATCCTTGTGCTACCGGCTGATGCGCTATTTGAATTCACCCTTGCTGGGTCTGACGGCCCCGGTTCAAACTGTGCGCCAGGCCATAAATCTGCTGGGAGTGCAGGCCCTGACCCGCTGGGTTCGCACCGCAACCGCCCTGAGCATGGGTCAAAACAAAAATTCGGACTTGATGCTCGCGTCCCTGATTCGAGCGCGTTTCTGCGAACTCATCTCCCCCAAAGTGGCTCACGGAGATGCCGACCTGTTTCTCCTCGGAATGTTCTCCCTCATGGACGTCATCCTGGAAACGCCCGTTGCCATCCTCATGGACGGCCTCGCTTTCGAGAGCAATGCAAAGGAAGCGCTCCTGGCGATGCACAGCGGCGGCGGCACCCGTCTTTCCCCAATTTGCGACCTCACGGTGGCCCGGGAAAAAGGGGATTGGACGCGGGTAAATACCTGCGCGACTAACCTCAACCTCTCGCTCCAATTCGTGAACCGGGCCTACATCGAGGCCATGGAGTGGGCCCACCAGATGACGAGAACATCCAGCTAGACCATGTTTCACCTTCAGCTGATTGAATGGCACTTAATCTAAAAGTCGGAATCCTCCGGCGTGCAGGTGCAAGCCGCTCCGCTCAACTGCCCATCGTAGTAACAAAGGTTCTGCAACAGCGTCGCCTCTGTACTGGAAAGGTTCGAGGTGGCAAAGGGCGCTTCCGTAAGCGCGTAGGTGTTGGTACTGGCCTTCTGGATGTGGGTCGCCCATGCCCGCAATCCAGCCGACGGCACAAGATTGGTCGGGTCGGAGGTCGCGGACGAGATTACCTTAATCACGCCCCGTGCCGGCTTGATGCCGGTCAGCGGGGTGGCCGTGAGGTCTTTGTCGACGGATTCCGAGAGCAGTCCGTTTTGCGTTACCTTACAGGCGCAGCATTCCTGTAATTCCTCGCTGTCGTCGAACACGTAGATGGCCGCGTACAGGTCGCCGGCTGAATCGCCGTCGTTGACGGCACGCACCGTTGCATCCGGTGCGCCCGTGGTGTTTGCGTCCGAATAGTAACTGACAAAGTAACTGGGGCTGGCGGCCAGTAGGTCCGCGCGCACATTGTCAATCGCAAGCACATCGTTGGCCCAGCCATTGGGCCACACCGTGATCCACACATAGCCCGGCCCCATCAGATCCTGGCTAAGCAGCGGCCCGCCCGGTGAATTGGAGAGGACCGTCGTCGATCCCACCAGGTGCCCACTGGAGTTGAATACGCTCATGACAGTGTTCACCAACGAGGCAGGAGTCGCCCCTTCTTGAAAGGTCATCTCAAAGTTGTACCAACCCGAGGTAGTGATCGTCGCGATGCTGGGCAGCCCGTCCACGTAGATGTATACCGTCCCCGTTCCGGTTGGAGTAATTCGGAAGTTATGTTCTCCACCATAATTGCCCGTGTAATAATTCCCCGGCGACTCGTCGATCCACACGCCCGCCATGCCATAGAGCGCGAGCGGCCAGGTCACGTCAATGTACATCTCGATCGATTGGCTGAAATCCCCCGGATAGGCGGGTGGCGTGGCAAATCCAAACTCGCTGTAGCCGCTGTCGCCATAATAGCCGGGAATATAGTCGTTATCGATGTTGTGGACCTCTGCATAGTAGAGTCCCGCGGCGGCCGTCAGGTGCAACACCCCGCCGCCCGATGGCACGCGGAACGTAGTGTTAACCGGAGTGTAAGGAGGTTGCGAAGGGATCGTCGGGTCCCAATCTCCCGTGTTCACTTCAAAACCCTGAAACGCCAGGTTCTGCGCGAATGCCGCGACGGAAAGCAGTAGAATCGAAACCACCAGCGGAAGACGGTTCATAAGGAGATCTCCTTATTCAAATCGTACTGGTTGTTTGTGACACCCCGGGGATGTTGTTACAAGAACTACAGATCAGTTGGCACTGTAACCCTAATTAAGCTCTGTAACAAACTCCCCATCTGGACTAACCCGGAGGAAGCAATTGGTGCAATCGTCTCAATAACTCCCATCCTCGCTCGCTTCCGCCCCGGCCCGCACATCGAACTCTGGATGCGCCACTCCCATCATCCACTTATCGAACCATCCCACAATGTAATCCAGTCGCTCCACCCGGTGCCACGGCTCGCCGGAACGCGAAAGCTCATGCGTCTCCCGCGGAAACATCACCATCGCCGTCGGCCGTTTCAGATACTTTAACGCGCGAAATAGCTGCTCCCCGCCTGAATCCGGAGGCGTCCGCGAGTCCGACTCCCCCAACACAAACAGAATCGGCGTGTGAATCTTGTCGACGAAGGTGATCGCCGACCGGTTCGCGTAATCCTGCGGATCCTGAAACGGAGGCGCCTTGAACCAGCGTGGCTGGAAAAGTGTGAAATCCGCCGTGTACCACCACGAAGCCCAGTTTGAGATATCGCGCTGCGAAACCGCTGCCGCAAAGCGGTCGGTCTGCGTGACCGCCCAATCCGTCAGCACGCCGCCTCCGCTGCCTCCGGTCACGCCCAGCTTTTTCTCGTTCACATACCCGCGCTTCAGTAACTCGTCGACGCCTGCCATTAAGTCGCGATAATCGTCGCCCGGATAGTGATACTGAATGACATTTCCGAAATCCTGACCGTAACTCGTCGAGCCGCGCGGATTCACATACAGCACCACATATCCCTTTGCCGCCATCCACTGAAATTCATGGTCAAACACCCAGCCGTACGCCGCATGCGGGCCGCCATGAATATCCAGAATCATCGGATATTTCTTGTGCGCGTCGAAATCGGGCGGCTTCTGTATCCATCCCTGAATATCGCGGCCATCGAAGCTCTTGTAATTGATCTCATCCGGCAAAGTGAGATTCAGTTGCGACCACAGCTTGCGATTGAAATCTGTAAGCCGGGTTTGCGCGCCGTCGGCCGAGATAGAAAAAAGATCGCCGATCATCACCGGAGTCGAAATCAGCGCAACCATCGCCCGCGCATCGTCTGTAACAGAAAAATCCATCACCGCCTGATCGCCATGCGTGATCTCGGTAACCGCTCCCGATGCGGCATCAACGCGAATGATCGGCGTACGCCCCTGTTTCGCGACGATGTCATACAACGACCGCCCGTCCGGCGACCAGTGCAGCGTAGCGCCACCCCCGCCCCGCGGAGCCGCGTTGTCCCCGAACACGCCATCTCCCACGTCGTAGTCATAGTCTGCCGTCAGATTGCGCGGCCGCGCGTTGGGAGTCATCTCCATCACCCAGAGGTCGGGCTGCGTATAAGATCGCACTGGATGCGTCACTCCCCCATGAAATGCGACCCGCCGTCCATCCGGGCTGATCGCAAGATCCCCAATCCCCATCGGAATCGTGGCCAGCTTCTCGGTCGCTCCCCCGCGCGACGGAACCGAATAGATATCGGTGGTAGGCTGCTCGTAATAAGGTTCGTCGACGCGCGTAGTCAGGAAGTAAATCCGCGCGCCATCGCCCGTCCAGCGAATCGTCCGCTCGCTGTAGTCGCCGCGCGTCAGTTGCAAAGGCTTCGGCGACTCCTCGAAATTCGTCGGCGCCTCCAACACCCAGATGTGATCGTGATGCTTGGGATCGAGAAACCCTTCGTCGTTCGACCGGTACACGGCCCGGCTGATGACGTGAACATCGGATTCATGCTCGCTCGCCGAGTCCTTTTCCCCGGCTTTCTTGCGCGCGGCCTTTTCAAAATCTTCCGGCGAAGAGGAACTCAGAAACGCGATACGCTTTCCATCCGGAGACCACGTTGGACTGCCCGCGCCCTTCGGCAGCTCGGTGACCACCCGCGCCTCGCCTCCAGCCAGAGAAAGAATCGCAATCTGCGCCGGGCCGGGCTTGCCCGTATCATCTTTTTCTCCGCCCCGCACAAATGCCAGCCGCCTTCCATCCGGTGCCCAGCGCGGTTGCGCGTCATGCTTGCCATTGGTCAGGCGCACCGGCGGCTCGCCACCCGAAGTGGCCACCATCCAGATGGAGGTCTCATACCCGGTGCGTTTCTCGTCCACCACAACGCGCGTAAAAGCCACGTGCGACCCGTCGGGCGAGAGTTGCGGATTCGTAACCCACACGAAATCAAAAATATCCTTATCGGTAATTGGACGCCGGGCCGAATTCGTGGAAGTCTGTGCGCCGAGAGAAATAGCGGCGGCGATAGCAATAACAATGGAAGCGGAAGTAGCAGAAACAGGAAATCTCATGCGCATCCTCGTAGGGCCCCATGCCCACTCGATTCGCCATTGTGCATTGCGGGAATCGGCAAGGTCAAACACGGGAGCCCTGAATTCGCATCCGGCAAGAGTCAACGTGTAGAGAAGCCGCCGCGCGAAAATGATGCAAGGGGCGGGAGAGACGAAAAGCGCAAACGGGAAAAGGCCGCGAGCGCGGCCGCACCACCGCCGCCTACTGCGCGGAAAGCCCGTTTATCTGCTCCAGCATCTTCTCGGCAGCTTCGCCCGGTTCCTGCGCCGCGAAGCTATCGTCCAGCACCAGAATCTTGATTGCCGGATCGATCTCTTCCAGCATCTTGCGCGTAGGTTTGCCATAGGCCGTCTGCATCCTGGCTGAGAGCACAACCTGCTTCGCCTTAGTAGCCTTGAGCAGAATGCGGGCATCGTCAATGCTCATCGTCGTGAGCGCGTTATAGCCCGCGCTGCACAGCACTTCGCGCAGAAACGTGCACACATCGTTCGACTCGTAAACGCACAGGATCCTCGGCCGCGTATCCCCCGCCAGCCCCCGCGAATATCGCGACCCGAGATACGCCGCCGTAATCGCCTCTTCCACCGCGTCGTAGATTTCGAACTGCTTCACCAGGCCCGTCATCTCGAGCGTCTTGCGCGTTCGCTCGGATACTCCGCTGAGCTTCAGGTCTCCACCTTTGGCGCGCGCCGCTTGCATCAGCCGCACCAGCGCCCCCAACCCGCTCGAGTCGACAAAGTCGACTAGGTCGAGCTGCAGCACGACGTCGCCATACTTGACGATCGAGTCCCCCACCTGCGCGTGCAGCGTGGAGACTTCGTTTCCGGCGACAATCCGCCCGTGACACTGAACAATCAGTACATCGCCCACCGGACGGCTCTCCAGACGCAATTGCATAAGTCCCTTCCTGCATTGTTGCCAGTCACGGCAGTGTACACCAAGTGTGACTTCGGCTCTCGGCTTTCGGCTTTGGGCTCTGTGTTCCAAACCATAACGTCCGGTCGGGTGTTCCAGAGCCCATACGAAAGCCCAAAGCCAGAGCCGAAAGCTGGAGCTTAAAGCCCAAAGCCTAAAGCCGAGAGTCCGCTTTCCCGCAACTGGTTGAAATCAACCACGATGGCCGAAATCAGCCGCTCTGATCCCCGCAACTTTTCTCCCACTTCCGAGTTCAAACAGGTAGCACTTCAGGAAGAAGCAAAAAAGCTGAAGCGCTCAGAACCCCGGGATTGCTCAACTGGCAAACGGCGGATTCTGAGGAAGGGGTTCACCATGAAGTACTTGAAATATGTAGCGATGCTGGCCGTGCTGATGGTTCCATTGGCTTTCGCACAGGCCCAGGTAGGCGTCGGAATCGGTATCGGAGTCGGCCCGGGTTACGTCGCCGGCCCTCCGGTTTGCGACTATGGATATTACTCGTACTATCCCTATGCGTGTGCGCCTTATGGCTACTACGGACCAAGCTGGTTCGCCAATGGCATCTTTATCGGTGCCGGCCCGTGGTACCACGGATGGGGCGGTGGCTGGGGCCACGCCTATTACGGACGTGGCTTCTACGGTCGTGAAGGCTACGGCCACGGATACGTCGGCGGCCACGGTTACGTAGCTCGCGGCGGAGAAGGCTTCCACGGCGGCGCAGTGCGCGGCGGTGAGAGCCACGGTGGCAGCTTCCATGGCGGAGGCGGCCACAGCGGCGGAGGTCACGGCGGACGCCGCTAATGTAACTTTTGGTTGATCAACCGTAGATCAACAAAAGGGCCGGCAGCTAATGCTGCCGGCCCTTTTTATTTTGGAACACCGGATTGTGGGTCGCGCACGGTTTAGGGTCCAACGCCCCCGCTGTGGCAATCGCTGCAGTTCACCGCCGTCAGGTCTCCCAGATCGACCGGATGCTTGAACTCCGCCCCCGGCGCGGATGCGATCGCCACTGTACCCTCGTGCTGGCTGAGCACCGTATGGCAGGTATTGCATCCTTTGGGAATGACCTTGCCCTCGGGACTGACGTGATTGCCGTCGTGGCACCGAAAGCACCCGCTGAAATAAAAATGTCCGATGTTGTTGGGATGCGTTCTCCAGTCCACCTTCATCTCCGGAAAGAACGTCAGCTTGTAGATGCGCTGCAGTTCGTCGATCGCTCCCCGAATCTCCGGCTGCTTGCTCTTGGCGAGATCCGGATACTTGCTCGCGTAAAAATCTTCGATCGTCTTCGCGATGCCCTGCATGGCGGCGCCGGTGTTCGTGTAGTTACCCGTAAGCGCGACCACCGACTGCTGTTTCAGGAAGGGCAGGCTGATATCCAGGCGGTGCGCGGCGAACGAACGATCCACCGACGTATCCGGCGGCACATAAATATGCGTCGGCCGGTTGTGGCAGTCGATGCAATCCATGCGCCGCTTCGGTGTGCTCGCGATCTGCTCCTTGGTCAGCTTGGAATCCTTCGCGTAGTATTCCGTGACCCGCCCTTGCAGGTCCTTCGCATAAATGTAGGCGATGGTCTGGCGCTCCTCGTCGGTTGCGATATACCGGATTTCATTCGAAATGTTCATGTGCCAGTGAATGCCTTCCGGTTCGCCCGTTGCCGGATCGCCGCCGCCGGTGCTGATCAGCAGCCGGATCTGGCGCGGCGTATTCTTTTCGTCGCTGGCAAAGTGGTTGAACACCTTGAGCTGCGCGCCATAAAACTTCTTGGGCCAGTGGCAGGTCTCGCACGTATCGGCCGCCGGGCGCAGGTTATGCACTGGAGTCGGAATCGGCCGCGGAAACGTGTTGAGCGCCGTCTTGAAAACCTGCCGCGCGCCCGACAGTTTCGATTTCACGTACCAGGTGGCCCCCGCTCCCACGTGGCAATCCACGCAGGCCACGCGCGCGTGCGGCGATTGCTGGTAGGCGGTGAACTCGGGCGCCATCACCGAGTGGCAAAGCTGTCCGCAAAAGCCGACCGAGTCGGTAAATGTGTAGGCCTTGTAACTGCCCACCACGCTTAGTCCCACGAACACCACCACGAAGGCCAGAAAAAACGCCACCGCGCCGCGCTGCGCCGGGTCTGAAAAATCGAGCCGCAGATAAGGAGTCGACCCCGCCGACGCAAGCCGCTTGCGCCGTGTGTACAGAGCCCCGAACACCGCCAGTGCCAACCCGGCAATCAGAAACCCCGGCGCTATCATGTACGCAAGAATGCCCACGTACGGACTGGAATGAGCGGAAGTGAGGTCGATGAAGAAGAGAAACAGTATGTTCCCGAGCGCAACCACCGCCAGCGCCAGCCCGATAATTGAGATGGGATTGCGGATCAATTCGCGGATGCGGGCGAGTCCCGAACTCTGCGGAGCCGGACTCGGATTGGATTCAGCCATGATCAGGACAGACCTCCACCTCTAGTCTTTGCAGCAATGCACATATATATGTTCTGTATTTGCAGTCTACTGCTAATGCCGTCGTGAAAACTGAATTCCTTTTGCGGCGCTTAGTGACGTTTGATCGGCTCGGCTTCCTCATCTTCGTTCCGAGCGCCCTTCCCGGAGCCATGGTCGTTCCCGCCACCGGCCGCTTCCGCCTGCGCCGCCGCCAGCAGCGTCGCGCTATCCAGCCCGTGCTCTTCCTCATAGTGATGCGCCGAAACTTTGCCATCCCACCACGCCCAGTTCATCGGATAGACGTCGGGATCCAGGAAAATCTGGTAAAAGTGCCACACGATAATCGCCAGCGTCGCCAGAATCGCTTCGTAAAAGTGTACGGCGGTCGCCACATCGAGCCACCAGCGCGGCGCCAGATGGCTGACGATAACCTTTGCCCAGAGCGCGATGCCGGTCGCCGCCATCACAAACACGCCCCAGACCAGCGCCCAGTACTCCGCCTTCTCCGCATATGTGAAACGCTTGAACTCCGGCTTCTTGCCGCCGAGTCCAAGGTAGTAGCGCATCACTCC